>JAABUL010000216.1_pt1 | contig 120933 bp, 131 predicted proteins | sample 5559151 | NCBI WGS metagenome assembly JAABUL01 (sample SAMN10711876, study PRJNA513368) | rock metagenome | isolation source: Antarctica rocks | place: Antarctica: Victoria Land, Pudding Butte sud | reverse complement strand
CCTCCCTCCCCCCCTCCCCACCCTTCCCACTCACCCCACCAAACCCAATCCCCTTCCCCGCCTCCACCTCCTCCCCCAACGCCTCCTTCAGCGCCAGATTAACCCCCCTCTGCTGCTCCCTCCCCAAACCCAACGGCACCTCATTCGCATTCGTCCTATCCACCACCGGCAACCCCATTGCCTTCGCCATCGCATCCTCCTCCGCCTCCTTAATCTTCCTCATCTCCTCCCTCTTCCTCTCCTGCTCCTTCACCACCCTCTCCTCGGGCGAAAGATCCGCATCCTCGGCTCGCGCGTACCACCCAAGGTCTTTGTTCTTCTGCCACCGGCCGACGGGAGCTTTCAGCGAGTGGCCGAGGTAGTTCTCACGGTGTTGGGAGTTTTTGACGTCGTCCCAGGAGAAGTTGACGCCGCCGCGGGAGCCTTCCTTGCGCACCGATTGAAGGAGATCCATGGTGAAGGCTTAGTTGTGTCGACAGATGATGCTAAGAAAGCCCAGAGTTCATCTGAAATCCATAATGCGACCCAGCGACTGCGTTGCAGACCTTGTTTGTTGGAGGGTGTTCGAGTTTCAGGATGCTTAGCGCTGTCGGGCGGAACGTATGTAGGTTTCTAGATGTGCTTCATCAGGGCGTACAAATATCGCTCATGAATGCTAATGATCAAAGATGTGCGTGCATCCGGATGTGAAAGAAGGTCCGCTTTAGAGTTTGGTGGCTGAACTCTCCGGGGCTTGGCATATGAACATTGACTTCTTAAAACGTGGCGTTTGAGTAAGGCCAAGAACAGACATTGAAGCGCGGGACTGCTTCTCTGCAAGATGGTGGCAATGCATTGGAGCAGCGCCGCACTCCTGGCGCTCCTCGGCGCTGCGGCAGCATCGACTGGGGACACAGGTTCAGTCTTCTCGAAAGCCTCCAACGATAGCCTACTATGGGGAGCCTACCGTCCGAACCTCTACTTTGGCCTTCGACCTCGATTGCCCAAATCACTCACAACAGCTCTGTTGTGGAGCAGAGTGGAAGACTTCAGCCATGTCTCCGAAGGCATTCGATATACCTGCGAGCAGAACGAGGACATGGGCGGCTATGGCTGGGATAAGTACGATCCTCGAACGGGTGGAGTGCAAACTGTATACGACAAGGGCAATGGCATTGACATGGAGACCTCGTTTGTCAAGTTTGACGAAGGCAGAGGCGGGTGGGGTGCCAGAGTCAAAGGCAGTGTGAGGGAAGATGCAGAGCCGAGTCTGGGTAGTCAGAATGGTGTCAAGGAGGGCTCGAAGACGGCGGTCTGGTTCACTGTTGGTGCTGAAGGACTGAGTAGTCTGGAAGTGCTTGGAGCTGAAGGAGGAGGAGATATGGGTTTCGATCGGAACGTTGTCATCAACGGACAGACGACCGATCTTGGCGAGTTCCGACTCACAGTGACCGAGACACATGAGAAGAACCAGCATCCTCAGCACAATCATCCGTCTTATCATGCGAAACCACTTGAGCATACGCTCGTACATTCTGTCCAGGTACCAGAGGAAGCACTTTGGCAAAGCAAACGTAAGCCTACCTCTCCCCTCTATCTACGTGACCTTCAGTCATGCTGATATTGACTCTAAGATCTCATACAGCTCTTATCTTCAGTTCCCTGAAAACGACGATCGATGCTTACGTCGAGAAGTACACCCAAGAGCAAATGCCACCACCATGGCAGACCTACACCATCCAGAATCTTCCCGGAACAGGCAATTTCCACATGGTCCAGAAAGTCTTCGAAGGCGACTTCGAGTTCGATATCTTCTACACGCCTTCGACAATGCTGAAAACGCCGTCGTCCTCAGATCTGACACAGGAGATCGACAAGGTCACTAAAGCCTTTGACTCCAAGTTCTCTGATGTGCTTGCACCGAACAAGCCGTTTACCAAAGACGACCATTCTACTTTCAGCAAGTCTCTTCTTTCGAACTTGATGGGTGGCATTGGCTACTTCTACGGCGATCAATTAGTCGACCGCTCCTACGCCTCTGAATACGAGGAGGTGAACGAAGGTTTCGACCAAGAAACTGCTGAAGCTCGTGGACGGAACGAGCAAAAGCTGGAAGGCCCTTATGAGCTGTTTACTTCTATTCCCAGCCGGCCTTTCTTTCCACGAGGCTTTCTGTGGGACGAAGGATTCCACCTTCTACCTATCGTTGACTGGGACGCAGAGCTCGTGATGCAGATCTTGGGGAGCTGGTTCAATACCATGGACGAAGATGGCTGGATCCCGCGAGAGCAGATCCTTGGCAACGAGGCGAGAAGCAAGGTTCCGCAGGAGTTCCAGATTCAATACCCGCACTATGCCAACCCTCCGACACTGTTCATGGTCTTGGAGGCTCTTCTGGATAAAATTGAAGGCAAGAAAGCAGATACCGAACTCACGAAAGTGTTGAAGCCGTGGTTGGCGCAGGTGTACCCGCTACTGCAACGCAACTTCGACTGGTACCGCAAGACGCAGTTTGGAGACCTCAAGAGCTACGATAGGCCGGCTTTCAGCTCGAAGGAGGCATATCGCTGGCGCGGAAGGACACCGCAGCATATCTTGACTTCTGGTCTTGACGATTACCCACGGGCGCAGCCACCGCATCCGGGTGAGCTGCATGTCGATCTTATCTCTTGGATGGGCATGATGTCCAGGTCTATGCACCGCATCGCCTCATACCTGGAAGAAAGCGAAGACGCAACACGGATCTCGAAGATCGCAGATGCTATACGCAAGAACGTGGACGATCTCCACTGGTCGGCCAAGGACAAGACGTACTGCGACGCAACAATCGACGATTACGAGGAAAGTGTGCACGTCTGCCACAAAGGGTACATCAGCATTTTTCCATTCATGACTGGCCTGATTGGCCCAGAGCATGAGCATCTCAAGGCGGTCTTGGACTTGATCGGCGACGAGCACGAGCTCTGGAGTCCGCACGGCATCAGAAGCCTAAGTAAGGCGGATGCATTGTACGGCACCGAGGAGAACTACTGGCGGAGCCCGGTGTGGATGAATATGAACTACCTTATTGTTCGACAGCTGCTCGTAAGTATAATGCAACTACCTTCCTCGCAACACACACGCTGACCTCGAATTACAGAATATCGCACAGGCCGCCGGTCTACAGCAAAAGCAAGCGGCGAAGCTATACACGTCTCTCCGCAAGAACCTCGTCAATACTGTCTACGAGTCGTGGAAAGAGACTGGGTTTGCTTGGGAGCAATATAACCCCGAGACGGGCCAGGGCCAGCGCACGAGGCATTTCACGGGCTGGACGAGCTTGGTTGTTAAGATCATGCGGATGCCGGAGACGCCGAGTGTGGGCGGGCATGATGAGCTGTAGATAGACTTGCGATTCGGAAAGTGATACAAAAGCAACGTTCCGCCCTTAAGGCTACATGTATCTCTTCTCTCATCATCTGCTCGCGACCAATGAACCTGTTCGGCACATTCATGTCACGTGATGCTAGATGAATGCTAAAATATCGGACCTCGGCCAGAAACATCGTGAAATTCAACAGCAACCTGCTCCTCTACAACTTCAGCCTTTTGTCTGTTGGAAGTATGGATCGATGACAATGGCCTCCAAACGGCTCGTCAAAGAGCTGCAAACTTTCCACCGCGATCCCTCCTCCGCTGTTCTCGTACTCGAGCCTGTAAGCGATGACGACCTCACGAATCTGCGAGCCGTCTTGAAAGGACCGGACGATACTGCATACGAAGGTAGGCAACACCCACAATGCTACAATGCACGTGCTGCTGGCTACCCATTAACAACCCTCCAGGCGGTCTCTTCAACCTCTCCATCACCATTCCCCCCAACTATCCTTCCACCCCACCCTCCATCCATTTCCTCACCCCCTGCTGCCACCCCAACGTCAACTTCAAGACTGGAGAGATCTGTCTCGATCTGCTGAAGACTTCGTGGACGCCGGCGTATGGGGTCGTGAGTACGTTGGAGGCGGTGCAGCAGTTGATGGGGGCGGGAGGGGAGCCGGATAGTCCGTTGAATATTGATCTGGCGAAGTTGTTGCGGGCGGGGGATCTGGTGGGAGCGGAGGGATTGGTTAGGTTGATGACGAGGGTGCATGCGATGGGGAGGTGATGTGAGGATGTTGGGAAGGGAAATGGAAATGAAAGTGGAGGACTTTGAGCTGAGTGATGGTCGTGGAAACTGAGGCCTCTCGCGCCGCATGAAGGGTACCATACGCTGCGAGAACGCGGTAAGAAACACGGACATCCGCCCGAGCGGCGAGGAGATCATGTTCTTGTCAGAGAGCTGTCGCGATCGAACCAAAAAGGAGGAATCGGATCAAGGTATTGGTCCAAAGGAATGATTCCATGGAATGGCAACCATTGAATTTTCGAACCCTTGACCTTCAGAGGAGCAAAAAAACTCCCACTACCTCACCCCGGGTTGCCAGCCACGAAGGATCGGATGAATGCAAGAGAGAAGGAAATATCGAGAATCAGGTCGTCCACAAGCCATTGGCCTGCTCGAATTTTGCCTTGCCGCCATTAGGACGGTACTTCCAGATACGTCAAGTCGCTTGCAACGCTGGGAACATCGCATCATATCGGTTGGTCGTGGAACTGTCAGCACGAGCTTGCATATTGTACACTGCTTCGGCGCCGAACTTAAGTCGGGTGAGCACGGGGGTGGGAGCGGGAGGCGACGTCACTTCATCTGGATATTTGCACTTCGTGTTTGTTGAAAGATCTCGTCTTTCTGGTTCACTCACTCACGGCTCGTTCCACTACTCGAACTTCTGGCAAATTCACTACTCGCTCTTGCCTACCGCAAACCCACCGACGCAGGCAGAAAGCAAGCAAGCACTCCGCCGATCTAGCCTGACCGAAGACAATATCACGAACAGCTTACTTCTGGAGCACTGAGCACAACCTACCATGGCCATGGATCCGCCACCGAATCGACTTCTCCCGCTGCCTCGTGAGCTTCGCGATACGATATATGCGTATGCGCTCGCGGAGGATTTCCTGCACGTCACACCCGCCCACCCTCGCTCTGACGCATCTATCCATCCGCGATATCTGCACCAGTCACGGGCCAACGCTCGCCAACCCGGGATTTGTGGCGCCAACAAGCAGCTCCGGGAGGAGCCCTTACCAGTGTACTACAATATCAACACTTTCGCCATCGACGCCAGCGTATGATAGAACAATCGCGAGGTCCTGGCTGACAAAGATCGGTGATTCTGGCGCTCGTCATCTACGGCGTGTGGAACTATTCCACACCACGGTCTTCAGATGCCACAGGGATCACATAGTGGGACGCTCGGAGCTAGTAGGGGCGGACATCTTCGCGACATTCGACATCATGGATGTTGATCTTGACCTTACGGCATACCTTCGGACGTACGGCGATACACCCCGACCGCGACCGCTTAGCAATGTGAGGGACGTGGCGAGATTAAAAGACGCTGAAGATACTCTACGTTCCATCACCAGAGAAGAGTATCTCGAGGGGCTGCAGACTGTGAACGGGCGTGTGGCTGATTGAGCGGTTTGGTATCTTCTGCGAGTCGAAAAACATGGAGAATACTCTACGAGCACGCTGAGTTACCTACGTAAGCAAACACCTGAAAATTTGCATGTGATTTCACAACTGCCTCAGCGGGCCGGGAAAGTGGGGCCACCAACGTCATCAGGAATCGAGGCTTCGTAAACTTCGTCGTGTGAAGACTCAAACTTCAGAGCACCTCCGCAGGTGCAGGGTCTCAACGAACACAAGCAGAGCAGGACCGAGTATTACGCCAGGCAGGCCGTATACTGTCATGGCCACGACTTCACCATTAAATCGACTCTTCGCCCTACCCCGCGAGCTCCGCGACCAGATCTATACCTACGTCGTCACACCAAAGTTCACGCCCGTGACACCTGCAAAGTACGTACGATGTCCGTGGTTCGATCACACCATTAGGGCCAACTACATCCAACCTGCAATCTGCCGGGCCAGTAGACAGCTGCGACTGGAGACTCTGCCCATATATTACAGCAGTCACATCTTCTCTATCGACCTTTACCGCAGCAACCGCGCGAATGCCACATTCTGGCTAACGAAAATCGGTGACGAAAACGCCCGCCACTTACAGCGCCTGGAGCTGGTCAGCACCACGGTGGCCAGGATCCACACCAAGATGAGCTCGTACACTACGTCTGTGGATATTGTCGGGAATTTTGATGTGAAGGGAGGGGGTGTCAAGTTTGCGGCATACTCCTGGTTGCGCAACAAACCAGAGATCCTCGACGATGCTGGGGACGTGCGAAGGGTGAAGGAAGCTGAAGATGTTTTGCGGCGTGCCCTTGAGGAGAAGTTCCCTGACGGGCTGCCAAGGACTGTGAGCGGGCTCACATGGCTCATGGAACGATTTAGTGACTTCTGCGAGTCGACGGCGGAGAATCCTCTCCGGGCCCTCAACATCTTCTAGCCTTGGTCGTCTGCACGCCAGGCCGTGCTGGAACTATTTCGACATGCCGCTGCAGGGAGATGGTGCCAGGTGAGGCTATGCTACGTGTCAAGCAATAACTCGACACCATGAGCAGCATGAGAAAGGGAACGGGCGGTACAACGTGGTTGCGCTATCCATGTTTCTGGCCTTACCGAAATCATTGTGTTGAAAGCTAGGAAGTAAGATGGGGGGTATGATCATGTCTGAGGGCGCTTGCGCTTTCAAAGCCGGCTACTAGTCGTAGTGGAATGTAAGACGATCAACTCTGGTACCTACTCTTCCTGAATCCTCAATGCTGTACGAAGGCCGCACAACTGTACTGCTGTGATGCTGCAGTGTGTAGCTTCCAGAAAGGGCTAGAAATGTAGAGATAGGTCGCTTCTTCCTTCGACTTCGGACTTCATAATTCTTTTCTTCTTGACCCCATTACGAACCGGTCACAGATTGCAACAGCTATGCCCTGTACATTGAGTAGCTATGTATCAAGACGGGCTTAGGGTCGCCATCCATCGGCACAGCGAAGCGAGCTTCACAATCGGAAAACACAGCTTACCAACACCGATGGCTTCGACCAGGCCATCATTCTTTGACAGGCTGTTCGCTTTGCCACGCGAGCTCCGCGACGAGGTTCTGACATACGTCGTTGCCCAACCACTCACCGCAGTCACGCCAGCCTGGTGCCGTTCCGGCTTCGTTTTCAAGAGCAACGCCACATAGCCCTCGATCTGTCGGGTGAATCGACAGCTTCGCCACGAGGCTCTACCACTATTCTACAGCACCAACATCTTCTCCGTGGACATCTCATTCAAAGGGCGCGAGAATACGGGTCGCTGGCTTGAAGCAATTCGCGATGCCAACGCCAGCCACCTCCGCCGCCTTGCCCTGAGCACCAGGACGCTGAGTAGGGCTCGACCTAGCGGCGGCTGGGATACATTTCTCGTGATCGGCGAAGTCGACATGAAAACCTGCGAGATCAGGCTTGAGGCATATGTGAATTCCTCGCCACATATCGTGCAAGCCGTAACGAAACGAGAAGACGTTGAAAGGCTGAAAGAGGCCGAAGAGGCCTTCCGATCCATCTTCAGCGAGCGAGGTCTTCTTGGACTAGGCTTGGCCGCTGCTCGGATATCTGTGGTTATGAAGGAGTTCGACGACTTTTGTGGATCATCCGACAACCCACTCCTGCGAACCTAGCATTTTCAGGCGCCCAACTGCCCGAAGCGGTTAGAGCAGCGGGCCTTGGAATATCCGTTCACTCAGCGGATTAGCTCCTGTTGGTGGTGGCTTGGTGCTGCCTTACCTTAGTCTTCCCAGCTGAGCGGTGACAGTAGACTTGAGATTGCACTTCTTGAGAGTCAATATAAGATAATATCACGACGAGAACACAATACCATTATACCTCTGGAAAGCATGGCTTCACAACCCAGGACCACAATGGCCGCGGCCTCGCCACCCAAAGGGCTTTTCGACTTACCTCGCGAACTCCGCGATGAAATCTGGGGGTATGCTCTAGGCGTGAGTACAATAGACATAACGTCTGCACCGCAACTCGCAGTGCAGCCCCTCCTCTGCCGCGTCAGTCGACAGCTGCGGTACGAGACACTTCCACTGTTCTACCAAAACAACATCTTCAAAAGCGGCGTCACGAACTCAGCTCGTGAAAATGCAGAGCTCTGGTTGAACGCTATCGGCCAAGACAACATCAAGACTCTCCGCTTCTTGACTTTGAGAGGCCACAGGGCTATTGAAAGCGAGTTGCCGGATCGGGTACCTGATAGCTGTAGGATGGTCAACATCGAGGGCATTATCAACCTGAGAGACCGCAAGTTGGAAGTGAAGCTTTGCAGGTGTGAGTGTGGGAGGAAGTCTGGGGCCGCTACAATTCCACCCACGACAGTTGCGCTATGTCGTGCACAAGAAATCGTTGATCGCAGTGTCAAGAAGAGCGATATCCCTCGGCGCGGCACTTTTGGGCTCGTCCAGCTGATGACGAAGTTCGATCGATGTTGCCAGAGTGGAGATATGCGGTCTGTTTTGCAGATTGTGTGATGTTACGGCAATGAAGTGTCCATCTGCCTCGAGTATGAGAAGAGATCTGGGTGTGCAGTATGAGACGTGAGCAAGACAGGTGTCGTTCCCCATCCGTGTCTACCCGCTAGCACGAGGTCCTCCGACACCTCGGCGCTATGCCACCTCCACCGTCTACTACGAAGACACGAGACTTCGATGTTAAAGAACTTGGACGGTCCTCTACACCACTACCCACCAAGCGTCATGGTACGGTGCCGTTCAGCAGCAGTCTAGCCCTGGCAGACGCCAGGAATGCCGCCCTGCAGACCGCTGAAACCCACACAGGCGCATCCGGATGGACAGGCTCCGGTGCAGGCGCCACCACAGGTCTGCCTGACTTCCAATGGAGGGCGCTGGTCACCGTCAGTCAGTGGAGAATTCACAGCGGGGCTTCGGGACAGGGTAGTAGTACCTCTAGCTCCGAGATTGGAGCAGCAAACACCGTGCTTGCGAAAGCCAGGAAGCTGAGGACGGCGAGGAGCTTCATCTTGAGCTGCTGGGTGAGGTCGGGTGGAAGATTGTTGTTGTGCGGTGTGAGGTTTTCGAGTGTCGATTGGTGAAGAACTGGCTGTGACGCACTTCCAAAGACAGGACACGAGCTTTACATATACTGGGTCTCGGAGACACATCGGAGCGACATCCTGCCAGGCGTGTTGGGGACACGAAGTACGCAAAAGAACTGACTGCGTCACGACGGCCTCTCTCGCTCTACCGGCAACTACAAGTCTGCAGAGCGTCCTTTGCGGCGGCCCCATCACTGCCTGTGACATACAGAGTTGGGCCAAAGCATGCTATGGCTCCTCTTCTAATCGCCGATCGTCTTATCTGATTCATTGATCCGAGACGCTCAACTTCATCCTGTAACAAGATCACCTGAGCTGGAAACCGCCTCAAAGTGCGCACACTACACCAGAAGCGGTGCCTGATTAGCAAGGCCGAAGTATCAGCGAAGGAAACGGTTCTGCCCTAACATAGCAACTCAAGGCGACTCACTGAGATCACATCAGGGTAGAGTACAGACGCAAAACGACTGCAGCTCTTGATCTAGTCTTACAGCAACGCGGTCCTTCCTGAACTTTGCGATTCCGGTAGCGAATCAACTCCATGCAGCCTATGAGTCTCGAGCGCAGCTTCTGGGCCAGCAACAGCTTCTGTGTCCGTGATACCGCCAAGGTATGACCTCTTGGAGCTGGTCGATGAGCGGCAGGCCGATGGCGATATTCTCGTACAAGCCGTCTTATCAGCTGGAACGTAGTTATGGACAGGTTTTCAGGTGAAGGGCCAGACGGTAGAACCCTTTCAACGGCGCGGCTGACGACGTGCTAGTGTCGTACTTGTGCTATACCATCGGAGCGTCGAAAGGTAGCCATCGCAGCTGGACGAGTCTGAAGCCTACCCTATGAGCGGACCTCCTTGGTGTGGACAATTTGCTAGTGCAACCAGGCAGTATGTGCATCCAAGTCAGGTATGAAGATTTTGCGATGATGCTCCCAGAGGTGATCGCATCGTAGGTAGTTCGAGGTTTGCATCATGATACTAGGGCTAGTGTCATGAATACACCGCCCTATAGTTGATGGTAGCCTCCACATAATGCCGTAGAAGCTGAACGAGCACAAAGTGATGGCTCTCATAATGCACGTATATTCATGCATGTGTCCCCCCTAAAAATCACCACAAGACCATCCTTGCAGATGACCCTTGCTCTCACTGATGGGATTTCTCGCATCTTGGCTTTGGGGGCGAAAACCTGCCCTCTTCTCTTGTATGCCTCGTCATTTCTTGCTACAAAACATTCGGAGACCTTAGTACTTTGAAGCGAATAGGCTGTATTAAGGCATCAACAGGCCTTGTCGTCCTCACAGTCAGCATGGCCACTACCTTGCCACCCTCCGGACTTCTCGCTCTGCCTCGCGAACTCCGCGATGTCATCTGGACCTCTGCGGTCTCCTACCCAGTTGTAGCCGTCACACCAAATATGCAGCAGCGCACCGGCTCTACGATGCAGGGGTCTGCCATTCAGCCAGGCCTCTGCCGTGTCAATAGACAGCTCCGGGAAGAAAGCCTGTCGCTCTTCTACGAGAACAACACATTCGCTCTCGACTTCGGCTGGCACGAACACACTGCCACCATCAAGAGATGGCTATCTGCGATCGGCAACCACAATATCCGATTGTTGCACAGTCTCTCCGCAGAAGCCGGAACGCTGAGCATGCTTCACCGAGGCGGACGTGGCTGGATGATGTATCTAATCAATGGCCGTTTCAATTTCCAAGCAGACACTTTCGAGTTTGAGGCGTACATGCAGCTTAAAGGAGACATGGAGCTGCTCGTGGAGCACGAGGACGTGGAGAGGTTGAGGAAAAGCGAGGATACTTTTCGTGGCGTTCTTGGGGAGAGAAGGCTCATCGGACTTGATCATGATGGCATCATCTGGCTCATGGAAGCATTCAATGACTTCTGCAGGTCGCGGGATAATCCTCTTGTACGGGATTAGAGCGCACCAGACTAGATCATTTGTCGATTTTACGAAACCTCATCGACGATTACATTCACCTGCGGCAGATCCACGAAAGCACTTTGGCCCGATTTACCATCGCCGTGTTCCTCTCCATGAGCGCGTATAGCTCGTCCGCCATATAGCGCCGCTCGTTAACCAAATAGCATTCCTCGTCCTCTCCATGGCAGTGGTATGTCGAGCATGCCGTTCCCTCGTATTCGAACATCCGGCGCTGGCCACGCAAGCAGCGAAGAGTGCAAGCCTCTTTGACCAACTCCTGCGAAAGTCCGAGCCCGGTGGCGTCGACATCGTCTCTCTTCTTCATGGCCTCGACAACAACCTCGATCGCCCACTTCCGTCCAATCGAGTTGTCTGTCGTTTCCGAGAACAACTTATCCGCTGCCCTGCATCGACCTGGACATACAAGAGGCTCGCTACAGTTGCATTTCTTCCGACGGATGCTGTCAAACACGGTGTCTTGGAAGGCGGCGTCGAGCAGCATCTCACCCAAGACGTAAGCAGACGCCAATGCTTCCCACTCGAAGCCACAAGCTGCTGGATGGATGTCCGCCTCGTCGACGATTGTTGGGAGCTTTCTGGAGTACAGCCAGCTGACATAGACGTTGAAAGTATGCATGCCGACATCTGGGAGGTCCACTGCGGCTCCAGTGTTCCACCGGGTTTTGCTCCGAGTCCTGGAGAACTCTGATGAGTTGAGTAGGGGCCGATGTACGAAGACCTGAACCGGTGGGAAGCCAACGTTGATCGCCGTGAACCCTTCAGCGGCACTCGTGGTAGTTAGCGGAGCGCCTGTATGGTAAAGTGCATAAGAAGACATACTTGAAGCCATAACATTCTGGTGTGCGAGAGTCTCTGGTGCTCAACCAGTTGGCCGACATAATTTCTATGAGCGGAGCTTGGGGAGCGGTGTGGTGGTTCGAGGGTCGTCAACTTCGTGGAGAATGGACCTGCCCAGCGAACTGCTCTCCGGGTAGTTATGGTGCTCCTGAGAACCAGAACCAGGGCGCGGGAGAGGATATATGTTGGCTGGCGGAGGCAAGGGGTATCAGGCAGGGTAGGCAGGAAAGGCGACAAAGGTAGCACACTCTTTCACTATGCATCAGCCGTCCTCTCCGCCGCTCAAATCGCCAAACGGGTCAGATCTCTCTCAGCGCCATGCTGGCAATCCAAGAAGATGGGGCCGAAGCAGCGGTGGGCCTATCTCCATACCGGAAATTTTGAAGCGCTCAACCAAGGCGGTTTGGAAGGTACGTGAGCTACTTGCCATCATCGAGAGCGCAAGCCACGCCAGCACTGCAATGTCACTCCGTCCCCGACGTCAGCACATCGGTACTGCCGCCACATCGGGTGATGTGAGTTTTCGGGATTCCTCCGACCTTCGACATCTAATGAGATTTTCTTCGCCCAGAATGCAAGCCAAGCCAGCAAAAAAAAAAGGCTCTCGTATGGGCGCTTCCTAACGCCGCCACCACACCAGCTGCGGTGAGCTTCTAGCAATTCCACTAACCTTCGAGATCTACTTGGACTCTCTCAACAGGTAGCACAGCTCGCTATCCTTCTTGTGCTCATGGTAGTAGCACCTGTCATCGGCATGCTTGTAGAGATGGTACAAGTCGTCCGCGTCGCCAGTGAATCGTTTCTGCATGAGCAGCTTGGCCACGTCGAAGATCAGATCGCTTGATGTGTCCTTCGCTGTTGCGAAGGTGACCGGATCGACGAGGCCCGCCACATACTCGGCGAACAGTGTACGGCGCTTGGAAGACCTCAATGTGCTTTTGTATACCGCGTTGGCTTTCTCCATAATGGTTGGTGTGGGCACGAACTCGGGAGCGCTGTACCTGTCCTCCAAAAGACGTTTCATCTGGTCAACGACGGTGTCTCTGAATGGAGGGTCCCAGAGCCTCAGGCCGACCGAGTATGAGTGGATAAGTAGATCCCACTTATCGACAGCCGAAAGAACCTTGTCATGGTCGCAGAGGGTGGAGTCTTTGGTGTAAAGCCAGTCCACGTAGCTAGCGAAGATGTCCGGGTCTTCTTCGGGCAGCTCAGTCTTCATTCGCGGCCAAACATCATCCACGGCCGCGTGGAGGACCCGAGATGAAGCTCTCAGAACGTTCTCGTGGATGCTGAGCAACGCTCGTGGTCCCCTGCCTACGTCAACCACGATTACAGGTTGTCTGGCACTGCGAGATGTTAGCACAGCACGCCAGACTAGCTGGGAGAACGTACTCGAACAATGTCCTTCTCGTGGACGGGGTCATGGGTCTCTGAGCCTTGCTGGTGGGCTCATCGGACAACGCGCCGGCGGAGAGCCGTTTCGACGAGCCGCTCTGGTTTGGTGTTGCTTGCATAGTGAGGCACGCGATGTTTCGTGTTTCAAAGTCAAGTTCCAAAGCTCGAGAATTCTTGCTTCCAGTGTTGCAGCTTCCGCGAGGAAGGCGCGACCTCCACCCCGCAATCTCATCCGCCGCCCTCCCTCAGGCTCTCCTCCAGCAGCTGCTTTGCCTCTTCAATCAACTCACTCTCCTTCTCGGTAGCTACTTTATTGCCCCTGCTGTTCAGCCACCCGACGTCCAAATTGCCGAGTCCTCCATTCGTGATGCGCTCCGTCTCCTGCACCGAGGCCGCAGTGCCCTGCCCTCTCTGCACTCCTTGACCTGACATGCTTTGCTTCTGCTGCGAGCTTCCTGCAAGTGTTGGCGCTTCAAGCGCAATGATACCTGCTTCCTCCAACGCATAGGCCTGCCTTCTGAGCCTCGCGACGACGGCCTGCAGATGCGTGTAAAAGCCTTGAGTGTTCTCTGCGAATGCTGCTCTACGCTCCTCCAATGTCACTGTGTCGCTCCCGGTCTCCATCCGCGTATCACTGTTGTCGGTACTCAGTGATCTGTGTGTGAGCGAGTTGATCGCTTGGCCGGCGGACTGCAGCATCTCTGTGACTTCCGCCTCAACGGTAGACAGGTCGCGGATACGATCCGCAGGTGAAATTGTGTGCGAAGCCATGCTGCCTCGACTCTCGCAAGATGAGCGTATGGACGACTTGCTTGCTATCGTGAAAGTCGCATGAAGTTGGCGCCTTCTGAGCTGCGAGGCCGAGCTTTGTTGTATACTTGATCACGTACTGTGTATCTTTGAGACCACCGATTTTCCACCAGCAGAATTCACTCGTTGGGCCCTCGCGAAAGCAACACATCAACACATGATCATCGTGCCACCTCCCAATTGAGCAGTCTTGAACAACATGGCACAACAGCCTCCGCCATCGCGGACGGCGAGTGCCGGGCCACCAAGCGCTGGTGGTATGAATGCGCCGGCAACAACGCCTGGAGGCGGCCAGGGAGGCAACTCCAACCAAAATCTCAACCAGATCGTAAGTCATTAATATATTCCCCCTTTAGCGAAGCACAATATACGGCATGGCTGCGAAGACTCGATCAACTGTTCGCTCCGGGGCGAAGTGGACTGCTGTGTGCATCTGATGTGCGCAGTATCACGAACCATTTCGTTGCTGGCACGAACCGGTGAACAGACGGGACCTGCAGCGGACGGCAGTCGCAAGGCTCCAAAGCTACACTGACTACTACGCACTGCTTCTGCCCTCGCTTCCTCCTATTTCTAGGTCGAACTTTGTAAGCATGATTTCAGAGGCTGACCTTTACCTCGAGGTCCTCGAGTACCTCGCAAAGAAAGGCTACAGCCGAACGGAGGCTATGTTGAGGAAGGAAAGCGCGCACACCGACCCAAATGGCAATCTCATCACGTCTCGCGTCGAAGAGACCGGCGGCAAGATGTACAGAACGTCTTTCGCGTTGCTACAGAACTGGATCGACAACTCGCTCGACATCTACAAACCGGAGCTCCAACGGATACTATGGCCCGTCTTTGTTCACGCATTTCTAAACCTCATAGGCGACTTCTACCCTCGGGAAGGCAGAGAATTCTTCGACCTCTTTAGCGAAATGTTCCAGAACGAACACAAGGACGATGTACGCGCACTTGCGCCCATTACAGAGCCCGAGCATCTACAACAGAATGAACTTACACAGCTTTACCGGATCAACAAGTACCGATTGACAATCAGTCGCCTGGCTTTCACGAACCTGATATTGTTCTTGGAAGACCACGAGAAGGAAGGTGGTACAGTGATCGTGAATCTGATTCAGACATTCCTCGATGTTCGCACCCCGGATCGACAAGCCAATGGTGGTTCAAGGGGCCTGCAGAGACTGTTAGCTGACCGCAACGGAGAGCGAGACTACCCTGCCGAAGACGAGGGTATCCCAGGTCACAATCCTGGCTCCGCCAACCTCAGCATAAATGCACCGACTGTGCTGTCGAAACTTGCCCTTGGACCCATGCCTATGGAACCGGATCTGATGGAAGATGTGAAAGCAGAGCTTCAAGACTTGGATGGTGTTCGCCCTCCGGCTGCTGGTCAGAACTCGCTCGTGGACGAGTTCGAGCAGCGCATTAAGCATGAGCCGATGGACGACGTCCCATCTCGTGAAGCACTACCCTTCCCACCTTCGACTGCACGAGATGTTGCGATGGAAGTGCAAAAGGTCAAGGAGAACCGCGATCGCTTTCGTGTCGAAGGTCGGACTGGTGGAGTCGGCCCGGGCATCAGTGTCACAATGTTCACCTTCCACAACACCTTCGACAGCATGAATTGCATCGAGTTCTCCGGCGACAATACCCTGGTCGCTGTTGGCACAGCAGAATCTTACATCCGCGTCTGGTCCCTCGACAACCGTGCATTGACATCACCTGCCGACCCACCCAGCTTCCAACCCTCCTCTTCTCGCCGCCTAGTCGGTCACTCCGGCCCAGTCTACGCTCTATCTTTCTCTCCTACGGTCGCAGTACCACCAGTCCAAGTCAACGGCTTCACCTTAGCCACCAACACTGCATACGAGTCCCAACCTCGCTACCTACTCTCATCATCCGCCGACTCAACCATCCGCCTCTGGTCCCTCGACACTTGGACCAACCTCGTCGTCTATCGCGGCCATCAAAGCCCAGTATGGGATGTCAGATTTTGCCCACACGGACACTACTTCGTTTCTGCATCTGCGGATCGCACCGCACGGCTCTGGAGCACACCACAAATCGGTCCGCTTCGCTTGTTCACCGGACACGACTCTGACGTCGAAACCGTAGCGTGGCACCCCAATGGCGCGTACGTGTTCACGGGCGGTGGCAACGGTGACAGGACTGTAAGGATGTGGGATATCGTTCGCGGTACGTCCGTGCGGATATTCACCGGCCACGTCGGCAATGTCACCGCCCTTGCTTGTGCGCCAAACGGACATGTGGTCGCTAGTGCGGACGACCGCGGTGAGATCATCCTGTGGAGCTTACCAACCGGCCGCCTCATCAAGCGCATGCGTGGACACGGAAGAGGCGGCATCTGGTCGCTTGACTGGAGCGTCGAGAGCTCGGTACTCGTATCAGGTGGCGCGGATGGGACAGTGCGGGTCTGGGATGTGCAGCCGAACAAGGATTCCAACGGGAAGGTTGTTGGTGAAGGAGGCGCGGGAACGAAGATTGATGGGTCTGCGACTAATGGCGCTGTGACGAAGACTGTGACAGGCAAGGCGAAGAAGGATGTCATCGTCAGCCCGGACCAGATCAGTGCGTTTCCGACGAAGAAGAGTCCGGTGTATAAGGTGAAGTTCACGCTTATGAACTTGGTTATGGCTGGGGGTGCGTACTTGCCTTGAGACACCGGGCGGGTGGGGTTGCGGACGGTTTAGCATGGCGTTGTGGAGGCTTGGGAACACTGCTTGTGCACGGTGCACGGAAAGCTAAGAACCAGGCGGGCGAGTGTTCAACTAGTAGAAACCTCTACGGGAGCAAGCTCTCAATGATCCGCTGTGGAAAATTACCTTATCGTAAATCCTCCAACTCCTTCCCCTCCCCCCGATAACTAGTCACAGTCATCCCATCCTTCTTCTCCTGCCTCCTCTGCAAGAAATACGTCGCTAACGTCGTGACGAGCAAGAAACACCCCATTGCTATCATCGCGCAATTGCCCTTGTACCAATCGGGTGCCTGCGTGGCGTTGTAGAAGATCAGACTCCACCAGAGGTAGACGGCTACGCTGAACATGTTCATGCTTGCGATTACAACGCTGCGTTTTGCGTCGTCGTGGCGGGTCATGTCGTTTGCCCAGGCAAACATTACGGTTTGGCCTGCGAATTGGCAACTAGAGGGTTGGGGAGGAGGGTCAGCAGGTGTCTCCGACTTCTTGACGGAGTGGAGAGGGGTGCAGTGCGCCGATTGGGGCTTGATGCTGGCTCGAAGATCAACGTACCCGTTCAAGATCAGCGCCGCGAAGCGGGCGGCTTCGGACGGTGGTGAGAGCATGAGCGATCCAGAAATGATGGCGGTGAAGGAGAGGAAGATGCCGACGTGCCATCGGTGGCGGGGATTCCAGTCGCTATACCAGCCGAGAATGAGAGTGGCTACTATGCCCATGCCTGAGACGGAGGTGGGTATGTAATTGACCTATCCATCGGCGAGATATTAGCAAAGCTCTCCGATTTTCTGATGGGGCAAGAGCGTTCATATCGAAGTGTAGCGGAGTGAGGACGCTAGCTTTGTGGCAGAGAAAAGGACATACCTGCGCCACCGGATACTTCCCAGTAGATGTGAGATACAGCTGAAATATGGCATTCGACGAGTACATCTCCGTATTGCTGTTGGCAATCCAGAGCAGCACGAAGGCCCACCAGTGCCAACTTAGTACGACGCGACGGAATAGAGACAGGCCGAGTACGCCACGCTTTGTGTCGACTTCTGGTAGACGTTCGACCGCCAGATTCCTCTCAAGTGGGTTCAAGTATCGAGCGCGGGTTGAAGTAGGCGTGTCCGGGAAGAACAGGAAACCGTATAGCGCTATCGGCAAGGTGATGAGGAAGTCGATAATGAACAGCCACCTCCAACCCGCGAGACCGGAGCTGCCGTCGAGGTTGGTGTAGATGGCGCCTTGGAGGAAGCCGCTGAACATTGTGCCAGCGAGGCCTGAGGAGGTGAAGATGGCGGTACGCTTGCCGATTTCAGATGGTTTGTACCATGAGCCTAGAATCCAGTGGACGCCAACTACAGGGTCTATTAGCATCTTCTCGAGGTTGAGTGGCTTCTCATGAACATGTCGGTGTTGCCACGTTGGGGGTACGTTGAATCAAAGCTTGGAGAAGAGAGGCGTACCAAAACAGGAGGCTTCGAAGAATCCTTGGAAGAAGCGAATTACCATTATCTGCCAAGGATGCTGTACAAACCCGGTCCCGAGGGTGAGTAGTCCCCAGGCGAGACAAGTGATTGGTAGCCATATTCGAGGTGGGATCTTCTGGAGGATGAGATTGTTGGGTATCTGGCCAAGCAGATATCCGCCGTAGAATATTGTGTTGATCTGGTTGAGCTGAGTGCCTTTGAAGCCTAGGTCTTCCTCTGCTCCAGAGACATATGCGTTATTCAGATTGGCACCTTTTGTTCATGAGGAGAACCCGTCAGTCACTGTCTCAGATGTCTTAGAGGGGGGTCTTGCTCAACAGCGTACTCACGGTCGAGATAATTGACCCAGTACCTACAGACAGGAGGGCGAAAGGATTAGCTGATGTCTTAGACAAGGTAAGGGGTTGCTCATCAATATCGTACATTAAACAGACATAAGAAAGGATGAACCAGTCAATTTTAAAGAGAAGTCTGCGTTCTTCCTTGGTTGGTGGTGGCTCGCCCCAGATGGCCACACGGAGGGAGTGGAGGAAGCCCATCACATCGGACTTGTACAATGACCGTGGAAAGGAAGAAGGATGAGGAAGAGGAATTCAATACTTATTCCTTAAACCGATCTTATCTTTCTATCGTCTGGGCATCGCCGTTGTCGGCCTGGGTCGGACTTGCCTCTTTGACTTCACTTGCACCTTCCCCGCAAAATGCATGTTTGGCCTGAGGCATCAAGACACGTTCGGCGCGGAAGTTCAAGCTCACCTCAACTTCGACACAACACCACCACCACCACCGCCATGGCGCCTCGCAAGAGGTCACGAGACGTTCATGATGTCGACGGCGAGGTGGAGATCGAGTCCGCAAGCTCAAGTTTCCAGCAGCGCTATGGTCAGGGCCCGAAGCGGTCACGCCTTGCTATGGCACACGCGAACGGCGGTTCTGTGGTGTCAGACGACGACACTGAAGACGACTTCGACTCAACGATGCACGAAGACGACCTCGGCGGCACGCCCGTTGGTAGTGATGACGAGGAAGACGACGACGAGTTCGACCTGCAGTCAACCCAGTTCATACGCAAGGAGCACCTCCAGGATCGCGAGAAGAACATGGCGATGGAGAATGGCGTGATCGAAGAAGTCTTCTGCCGCAACTTCATGTGTCACTCAAAATTACGCATCAAGCTGGGTCCGCTGATCAACTTCATCATCGGGCACAACGGAAGCGGCAAGAGTGCGGTGCTCACGGCTCTAACCATGTGCTTGGGCGGCAAGGCAACATCCACCAACCGCGGAGCAAGCTTGAAGAGTCTGATCAAGGAGGGCACGGATAACGCAACTTTGGCGGTGAAAATCAAGAATCAGGGCGATGGTGCCTACAAGACCGAGCTTTATGGTCGTAGTATCATCGTGGAGCGACACTTCACTCGTGCGGGTTCAAGTAGCTTCAAGCTCAAGAATGAACACGACAAAATCATCAGCCACAAGAAGGCTGATCTCGACGACATCTTGGACTTCTATGCGTTTCAGCTCGACAACCCCATCAATGTTCTCACACAGGATATGGCTCGTCAATTTTTGTCAAACAGCACACCAAGTGACAAGTACAAGTTCTTCCTCCGCGGTACGCAGCTCGAGGTACTGGATGCAGACTACGCTCTCATGGAGGAGCATATCGACAGCATTGAGGAGAAGCTAAGGACTCGAGAGCAAGACATACACCATCTCAAGGATAAAATGGAGAAGGCCGAGGCACGGAAGAAGAGAATGGAAAAGACGCAGACCATGGCAGAGAAGATTAGTCGTCTGTCCTGGCAGCATGCTTGGGCTCAGGTCGAGGAGCAAGAAGTGAAACTCGTGGACATGGAGTCTGATGTGCAGCACGCGATCGACAACGTGCAGCAAAAGACTGACGAGGCTGAGGTGTTTGACGGCACTTACGAAGGTCAGAAGCAATCGTTCGAATCTGCGCAACGCACCCACCATGACCTTGAAGAGCAGCTTCAACCCCTCTCAGACAACCACAAGGCGGTGAACGACAAGATGCAAGCCAACAAGCGCAATGTATCTGATATCCTTGGCCAAGAACGGGAATGCAGGAATGAGTTGAAGAAGTCCGGGAAAGACATCACTCGTATAGAAGCTGACATCCAGAAGGAGCAAGATATTCTGGCCGGAGCAGAAGGTAACGAGCACCTGGAGCGTATGACGAAACTGGAGGAGCTCAAGGAGGAAGCTGCAGCCAAGAAGCAACAGCATGAGGATCATCTCACTGGTCTGACCGCTCTTCAGGCCAAAGACAATGAGGCGGCTCAAGCGGTCAGAGCAGCCGAACAGCCATTCCAGCGCTCCAAAGAAGCCGCCGACGGTGCAACACGTGCATTGGACAGACTAAAGAATACCCAGGGCCAAGAATGGGCCGGATATCGAGACGGCATGGAGAACCTGGTTCGCACCATCAATCGTGAATCTCGGTTCAGGACGAAGCCTGTGGGACCCATGGGCAAGCACATCAAGATCTTAAAGCCGGAGTGGACATCTGTGATCGAGAAGACTATGGGCGGTAACATGGAGGCCTTCATCGTGACGTCTAAAGAAGACCAGAATTTGCTATCGCAAATCGTGGGTAGATCAAATTGCAGGGTTCCGATAATGATCGGCAACCCAAACCGCATGGACACTACTGGCAAGGAGCCTTCAGCAGACGTCGATACCATGCTACGGATACTGGAGATCGACAATGACCTTGTACGCAACTCCATCATCATCAATCAGTCAGCTGAGCAGTTCGTGCTCATTAAGGATGCCGACGAAGCCCGTGCTTTTCTTTTCGATGGTCCACGTCCGCACAACGTGAAGGCCGTCGTGGCCAAAGTTGGCACAAGCGCTGCTATGAGGTACGAGTTCAGCGGGATGGGCGCACAGAAGACCTCCCCTGTCCCGGCGTACCAAGGCGCCTCGCACATGACCACCGACATTCGGGACCAGATCAGGCAACATCAGGACGCAGTCAACGAGGCCACTCGCGACATGGAGGCTGCTAAAGCCAGCAAGCGCAGACTTCAGGAGGCCCACAAAGCGGCATCAGCGAACATTAAAAAGCACTACACCCAGGAGAAGCAGCTCAAAGTTCAATACCAGAAAGCGGAAGACGCCGTAGCCGAGCAACAAAGCCTCATTGACAGCAACAGGCCGCAAGATGGAAAATTGCAGGCGCTGGAAGAACAGCTACGCGAGGCCAAGACCGATCGTGAGAACCAGGAGAATTCATACAAGGACATCACCTTGGCCAAGGATGATGCCAATCAAGCTGCGCATGAGATCAAGCGTGCGCTCGATGAAGCAACGGAGGAACTCAGCATGGCCCAAAAGAACGCGGAGCGAGCTGAGAAAAAGCTGAGAGAACTGGAAACGAAGCGAATGAAGGCGCTGCAGGACAAGAACCTTGCGATCCAGTTGATCGACCAGGCGAAAACAGAGCAAGCGCGACTGGAAACGGACCGTGACACCCAGCGCAACACCGTCGCGACGTTCATCGGTAGGGCCGAGCAGATCTCAGTACGTGTCGAGGTGCCTGCGGACATGACTGCCGCGAAGCTAGACGACCGTCTGGCTAAGATGATCGAAGACAGGATGCGTGAGGAGCGTGCGGTGGGCGGTAACCGAGAGGATATCGAGCTCGCGTACATCGCGCGCAAGGACGAATACGAGCACGCGAATGCTGAATGCAGTAAATTGAAACTGCTCGCGAAGGTATGTATCACCAACCTTTTACCTCAGCCGATCGTCGTCTGCAGCTACTGATCTGGGTATTCACAGGAACTCAAAAGCACCCTCTCCGAACGCCAACGCCGCTGGAAGCTCTTCCGCCGCTACATCGCCTCCCGCGCCCGCATCACCTTCAGCATCCTGCTCTCCGAGCGCCAGTTCCGCGGCCAGCTCAAAATGGAGCACCACAACAAACTCCTGCACATCGTCGTCGAGCCCGACATCACCCGCGCCTCCGACGCCGGGCGCGGCACCAAGACGCTTTCGGGCGGCGAGAAGAGCTTCAGCACTATATGCATGTTGCTGAGTATTTGGGATGCGATGGGCAGTCCGATCCGGTGTCTGGATGAGTTTGACGTTTTCATGGATAATGTTAATCGCTCGACGAGTATGCAGATGATGGTTAAGGCGGCGCGGCAGGCGACGGGGAGGCAGTTTGTGTTGATTACGCCGCAGAGTATGGATAGTGTTAGTTGGGGGGAGGATGTGAAGATTATTCGGATGAGTGATCCGGAGAGGGGGCAGACTGTGCTGCAGATGGGCGCTTGAGGGGGTAACCGTCTGGATCTTGCCGGGTTGGTGCTGCAGGGACTACCTTTCGAACGTGGTGAGCGGAGGCGTTGCGTGGAAGGATGAGACGTGCCCTTCCGCATCCTGCCTTGCCTTTTGGTCCGAGTCTGAAGCTCGAAACAAACACGGAGGATGATTCCAGGAGCTCGTTCGGGCTAGTAGCTTACCTTCACAGAACTGTCACTTCGTTTCGAGGTCGAACAATGCTTACATTCCAAGGACACATCATCATATGAACTCCTCACTTCCATACTTCGACCTAAGAGTGGTCCATAGCAAGTCGAGCCAGGCTCGTGCAGGCTTACGGTGGTGACAGGTAGTGGTAGGTGGGATGTGAATTCCCTTGATCGCTCCCAATCATGCAGGTGCTGCATGATGCTTTCACTTTAACAATTGTGATATACGCTCGTTCTTCTATCGATGGAGGAGGCGGTGAAGGAGTTTGCTCATGAGGCAGACAGATCTGGACTCCCAGCTACTTGTTCGGCATAGCAGTAAGAGCGAATTCGAAAACTTCCTTCAGCTTCTCAGCGTCCTCCAAGCCAACGCTGAAGCGGACAAGACTTTCCTCGCAGCCGTATTGTGCCGCCCACTCCAGCTCGCTGTAGTGTGCAAGCAATACGAACGGTGAGCTGAGCGTGAAATTCGTGCCCAGACTCGGTCCTTTCTGGGTGTTAAGGTGGTCGTAGAAGATTTGTGCATCTTCAATGTTGTGGAAAGTGGCGCTCAGCAGTCCGCCATACCCGCCATCAGGTAGTCGACACACATCGTAAAAGTGTTTCGACTCGCTGTACTTCGGGTAATTGACCTGCTTCACCCGTGGATGTGCCCGAAGGATGTCGGCGATGACTTCGGCGTTCTGGTTGACGCGCTGGATGCGGTCGATGAAGTCGCGGCTGTTGCGCTCGAGGTAGACGCTGTCTTCTTCGAACATGGTGTCTTCGTACTCTGCTTCTAGATGGGACTTGAGGTTCGAGTAGTACCTCGAATGAGGATTGAGGATCATGCAGCCGCCCATGACGTTGCAGTCGCCGCTGAAGATCTTGGTCAAGCTGCTTACGAGGACGTCGGCGTAGGGTAGGACGTGCACGTTTAGGAAGTTCCCAATGGTTTCGTCTACGACTACGGCGAAGTCGTGTTTGTCGGCTAGGGTTCGGATGCGCTTCATGTCCGGGGTTTGGAGGAGTGGGTTGCCTGGAAACTCACAAAAGAGAGATAGGATCTTCTCGCCTTTTTCAAGTCGAGATTCGAGATCGTCCAAGTCAGCACTGCTGCCGTGACCATAGAAGATGGCGCCGGGACCAAACTTCTGTAGCACTTTCAGTGTGTCCACGTATGGAAAGCCGTACATCACACTCTCGGCTTCTCGAAGGGTTGCCTTCAGTGTCTCATGAGCATGAAAGATGGCGTTCATACCCATCGGATACAGGTAGACGTCGTCGGTTGAGAAGCCCGGAACATCTCGACTGCGAGTCCTGCCCAGATCATCCGTGTGGTCGAGCGAGTCAGGTAGTTCGGCCGCGCTCGTCAGGCTGCCTGCTATGCGCTTCCGAACGGCTAGCTTGGCTTGAGTAGCCAGCCCTACATCAAGATTGCGACCATATCTCTCCTCAACAAATTGAGCGGAATCTGGCGGACCGACACTATTCGTAATCTTTCCTTCGCCGTTTCCATTAAGCCCGTTTTTCAGGTCGATTGAAGCTCTCTGATATCGCCTTGGCCCTTTGGTCACTCGTGGTGGCGAATCACGAATCGAATGCGCTTCGACCAGCCGTCCCTCGTCGAAGGCATGTTGGCAAAACTCAGCACGCCTGCTAGAAATGCCTTCGCCCGTGTGCTGCCAGAAGGCTTTAGCTGTTGGCCAGAGCTCGCGTGGATAGAGTGCTGCAGACACTCGTGGCTGAACGAGGTTCGAGCTCTCGTTGTCAATCTTGTCAGAATGTGGAACGAAGTCAAGATGGCGAATGCAAGAAGGATCTACGGTTGGATTCTGAGTCCTTAGGAATTCCAAGCATCGATCTGCACATCGTGGTGACGGTAGCAGCATAGCCTTATCGGATTCCGTGTTGCCATGTCGCTTGACTATGCTGGTGGCAAGCTTCTCAATGGATTTGTGGATGAAGAATCTGGGATAGCCACATTGCATCTTGTCGAGTACCCATTCTTCGCCTTCTTCGTACGCAACATTCGACTGCCATGTCGGCAGGGATACGCTCACAGCCTACGTGTTGGGTTAAATTCAGGCCGTCTCAATGGCCAGCGGAGTACTCACATGTGGCGTGTTTGGCGGTATTGTATCTCCTACCGTCTCATTGAACGGCAGACCAGCTGGAAGACCCATCACAGTTTGCTACAAGAGCTCGAGAAATATGTTGGGATGATCGCTTTCCAATGTTGTTGTATCAATGTCTAAGGTCGTGCAAACGAAGAAGATCGGGACAATCGAGTCACGTTTCGGTGCATAAATTCTTGTGCATGAGGTTCCGAGATCGGCAGTCGGCGGAGCGCCACGTGGAGCGGCCCGATGATGCGCCAAAGGCTTATTCGGTTGTCTAGGAATTTTTGAAGATGCGAAGAACAGACCTGGAATTCTTGTATCAAATATGGCTGCACCAGCAGCGAAGAGACGGAAAGTCGACCATGTTAGTTCGGACGAAGAGGAAGATGTGGCATCGTATGCATCCTTCGGTAGCGAGGATGAGCATGGGGAAGGACATGAAGACCTCGAAGCCAACGGCGTGAATAAAAACATATCCGAGGGCTATGGCACCGAAGGCTCATCTGGCAATGGGAAACCGTCTGTCGTAAGCAACAAGCTCAAGGGCCTTCAAGCTCGGCCATCCAACAGAGTCGCATCTGGTCCCGGATCGCAAAACGGCGCATACGCGAAAGGCACTTTCAAGAGCTCTTTGTTCAAGCTTCAAGTGGACGAACTGCTCGACCAGATACAACCAAAGCAGGGCAAGCGAGAGAAGGAAGCAGAAGCGGCATTACACAAGATCAAGCAGACGATCGACCAAATGCCTGGGAAGGAGCCGCTGCCTGTGCAAGATGTAGAGACAGGGCTATTCGAGTCGAGTAAGGTGGTTGTACCTTTCCCAAGTCCAAGGCCAAGACCAGCTGCAAATCACAAGCTTGCGTATGCAAAGCCTGCAAGCACAAATGTCGTAGGGAGCCACGCCTTGAAAACTGCAAGCCGCTCGATGAAGTCACTCGAGATCGACATGGTTGTGGTCATGCCGTCCAGTATGTTCCAAGAGAAAGACTATCTGAACCATCGCTACTTTTACAAACGGGCTTACTATCTTGCTTGTCTTGCGGCCGGACTCAAGTCGGCGCACAATGACGATTTCCAGCTTCGATATGAGAACTTCCAAGACGATCCTCTCAAGCCCGTGATAGTAATCACGCCCAAATCAAAGCTCAAGGGTCACAGTGATGCGGCCTCAAAGCCGAAGTGGCGAATCAACCTCATACCATGCATATCCGAAGACACCTTCAACTCCGAGAAAATGCTTCCTAACAAGAACTGCGTACGAGATCAGAGCACCGATGCCGAGCAAGTACCCCCTGCAGACTCAGCAGCGTCAACACCATTCTACAACTCTTCGCTTCGAGCAGACATGCTGATGACCTCTTATCTCAAAACCTTGCACGGCGCTGCAAAGACATGCGATTCGTATCGTGACGCTTGCCTTCTTGGAAGGACCTGGCTCCAACAGCGAGGACTTGGCTCGAGCATCCATGCAGGTGGTTTTGGCGCCTTCGAATGGAGTGCACTAGTAGCGCTACTGCTGCAAGGTGGAGGGCCGGGCGGACGCTCCATATTGAGCGATCGATACAGCTCGTATCAACTTCTGAAGGCAACCCTACAGCTGTTGGCTACGAGAGACCTGACCAAACAGCCACTTGTTATCAATTCTGGAGACGGTGCCTCCATTGAAGCAGGTAACGGGTCGCCGAAGGTCTGGGATGGCGTGCGCAGTCACAATCTGCTGTACAAGATGACACCATGGTCATACAAGAAGCTACGGAACGAAGCGCGAACGACTTTGAAGATGCTCAATGATTCGAATTTCGATGGGTTCGAGGCTGCATTCATTCTGCGGGTTGACAATGATCTGTACAAGTACGATCATGTCATCGAGTTGTCAGATTCTGCTGTAGACGACGGCTCATCAAGGCAAGACTATATGGCTTTGGAAAGCCATGCAAAGCTGTATGACGTCCTCCAACGCGGACTCGGAGACAGAGTAGAGCACCTCGATATCATACCACAATGGACCGAATCGTGGGATATTGACACCGCCAATCGCGGTGCCACTACTGCGCGGAAGCTGAGGATCGGGCTGGTTGTAGATCCTGACACGGTCAATCGTACTGTCGACCACGGACCGTCTGCTGAGCAAAAGGAGCAAGCTGCAGCATTTCGCAAATTCTGGGGCGACAAAGCCGAGCTTCGGCGATTCAAAGATGGCAGCATCCTCGAGACTGTAGTATGGCAGACGAGTACTGGCCAGACGGTATTCGAGCAGATCGTTCGGTACCTGCTCCAACGCCGCTTCGGTGATCAGATTATCGAGACTGCCACTGTCAGCGGCGGTGAAGTCACGAAAAACCTGCCACACGGCAGCGCTTCTACGTTGTTCGCTCCAACGATGGAAGGCTTCAAGCAGTTTGAGACCGACATCAGAGGTCTAGAAGGACTACCGCTGTCTATACGTCAAATCAGCGCAGCAGATCCACAACTACGTCATGCTTCGATTGAAGTACCGACTAGAGCACTACGGCCGAAGCCTGCGAATATTGTCCTGCAATTCGAAGGCTCGGCTCGTTGGCCGGATGACCTCGTTGCGATACAGCGGACCAAGATCGCATTCCTACTGAAGCTCAGCCAGCTAATTCTCGACGCTCTTGGTAGTTGTACCGCTCGCATCGGCCTGGAGAACGATGGCTGCCAGATCCTCAATCAGGCGTTCTTGGATGTTATTTACGACAGTGGGGCAGCGTTCCGGGTACGAATCCACCACGACAGGGAGCAGACGCTTCTTGAGCGGATGCTGAAGGACAAGGCGTTGGAGCCGAGCGTAAAAGACACTGTTGTCCTGGGACTGGCAATGTACAAGCGAGACTACATCAAAGCACCGGCGCATACCCAGGCTTTCGCAGGTCTATGCAGCCGTCACCCAGCTTTGAGTGGGACCGTAAGACTGTTGAAGTTGTGGTTTGCATCGCATCTACTCAGCAATCACATCGCGGAGGAAGTCGTCGAGCTAATAGCCGCCCGAACCTTCGTCCAGCCCTGGCCCTGGCAGGCGCCATCAAGTGTCCAGACCGGCTTCTACAGAACACTCAATTGGCTCGCAAGATGGGACTGGCGCAACGACCCACTCATCGTCGACCTCAGCGCGGGAGGCGATCTGAAACCAGCCGAGATGCAGTCCATCGCTACTACGTTCGAGGCTTGGCGGAAGCTGGATCCCGTAATGAACCGTGTTGTCTTTTTTGCAGCCTCAAACGTCGACCCTGATGGTACGACATGGACTGACGGGCGGTCGACCAAGGTCGTCGCTGGGCGCATGTCTGCGTTGGCAAAGGCTGCTCGTGCGGAGATTGAGGAGAAACAGTTGCTGCTTGAGCCGGCTTCTTTGTTCTCGTCGCCGCTGAGCGATTTCGACTTTGTGGTACATCTGGATCCTGAGCTTGGTGGCAAGAAGCGGAAGGCGGCAAAGAAGGAGGTGCCGGCGTTCAAGAATCTGGAGATAGATATGGTTGATGACGAGTCGAATGTTGGCTTCGATCCTCTTCTGGACTTTACGACAGAGCTGGAACAGTTGTATGGCTCGGCGGTCCTGTTTTTCTCAGGTGGGCATGAGCGCACGGTTATCGCGGGACTCTGGAACCCGCAAACGGCATTGCGGCCTTGGACACTGAATCTGTCTTACTCTACGACGCCGGTGAAGCTGGCGGACAAAGAGAAAATGCAGGCGAAGGTCAATCGAGATGCGATATTGGCTGAGATCGCGAGGCTTGGTGGTGAGATTGTGAGGAGGATTGAGGTTAATAGGCACTGAGCCGGTACGAAATCTCTGGCGAACATGGCGGTCAAGATGTTCCTCTTCATACCTGTGAGTCCTCTCTCCCTGCTCCTCGTCCCCGCAGAAGTTCAACAATGCCGATTGTGCAGATTATCTCTTTATCCTCGACTCTTGCAACCTTCCTCTCGGTCGGTCTTTTCCTTTGTTTACGCTCTCCAGGAATAGTCTCTTTATGCGCACAACTATGCATTGTATATACCTACAAGGGACCACACCGCGGGAGGAGTCAAGATCCTTTACATACTTTCGAACGAACGTAGGCTCTGGAAGCCTCAATCTCGTCATACGGCTCAATCAAACAACCAAAATCGAAACACAGAATCATCATCATGCCTCCCAAGCGCACGCAGCAGATGATCAGGGACGGTGTGTACCCCGTGGAACGCATCGTCGCTACACGACAAGCTAACGGCCGGCAGGAGTTCCTTCTGCGATATGTTGGCTATGGCCCCGCGGACGATACCTGGGAGCCTCGCGTGAATCTGTCTGATGATTTGTACGAGGGTTGGCTTGCTGAGCAGGCTGACGACGAAGAAGAAGAAGAAGAAGAAGAAGAAGAAGAGGACGATGAGGAGGATGAGGACGAGGACGAGGAGGAAGCAAAGGAAGGTGCCGCTGTACATCCCGGTGATGTTGCGCCTGACGGACAGTGGAAGGGCTATGCAACCCTGCCTGCAGCACAGGTGGAGGCGGACCTAGCGGAGCGACAGCGGAGAAATGGCTTCGGTGCGCCCAACCAAGAAACCGATGGTGCTGCTCCATCCGGCCGCAAGCGTCGCCGGACCGCTACGCCGGATGTTCCAGCTGCTCCCGCCAAGTCTGCTCCTCGCGGTCGGCCAGGCCGTCGTACCAATCGCCCAGCTAAGTCCAAGCGGCAGGCCGAAGTCGTTTTGGACGATGAGGACGTCGAAATGGCCGATGCAACGTCAGAGGTAAGTGCTACGACAGCTCCAGCGCCAGAGGCTGCCACTGACAACCATGCAGACGACGATGCAATGGACGTCGATGAGGCTGAGCAGACAGACGAGGTAAAACAGAAGGCTAAGCTGGCTGTGCCCAAGCAAATGCCAAATCCATACCTCAACGTCAGAGATGATGACGATGCTGGGGAGTGTAACGACCCGTATGCCGCTGTGCTTGGGGCCGTCTCCCATTGCCGGTCGGTCAGAAGATGCCAAGCGGCCACCCATACCGATCCCAACATGCGAACCTGCAACGATTGCCTCAATGCAACGCTTGCTACCATGACAGAGGAGCAACAAGACACTGCCGAACATGGAGCTTTCAGAACGATGTGCAAGTGGCACAGTAGACAGGCCAGAACTGCGATGTGCGGATGTCTTGACAAGATGTACTGTTGCTCTTGCGTGATAAGTCTTGTCGATGATCTCATGGAAGCGAACAAAACGGCCGACAGCGACAGCCCACCGGAACTCGGGGAGTGTCCTTGGTGCGCGACACTTCTGGATGGGACTGAGAAGGTTCAGGTATGTATACTTTGCATGGGCAGAAGGCTGCTAGAGTAGCATTTCAGTCGTTCTTCTTGAAGTCGAGATGAGGGAAATATGCTAGCTCCGCACTTGAGGTGATCCAGACCATTGTTGGCCCCTTCGCAGTGCCCCTTCGCAGATCAGAGCACAGTGTGGACGCAATTGCTTCGTGTTACTTATAACACTCTCAACTCACGGTCGTATTATACACTAGGTAAGAAAAAACTTTTCGGACGGCATCAGCGGTTCCTCCTTCCGACAACATTTCTACCAGGTACCTTCCTTCTCATTTCTTGTTCTCCAAGAAATCAGCCAAATTATTGGGTGAAAGGCATCCCCGAGATAGCATCTGACAACAAGGGACGCTCTGAAACCTTACAAGCTTGATAATCGCTCCGAGATACCAGCTAAGCCTTCCACCCATCGACATGGGAACAATACCCATTGTACGCCGCATTCCTCTATACCTTGCTCTTTCAACCCGTTGGCTTCATTCTTTGATCGTCTTGTCCCATTGTATCTCTATACACACACAATGCATCGTATATACTGCTCGTGGACCAACACGGTGCGAAGTTTTGTTCTACCACACACCATCGAAAGAAGTCGAGCTCCGGCAGCTTTGCAGACTATCACAACATCTAGACAATCAGCGCTCTCGTCTACCAGCATAACGACATTCATTCGTACACAACACACAACAAGGAATCGATATGGCTCCCAAACGTCAATGGCCGGGCTGGAAGCCACTGAATGAGGTAGAGGAGACAACCGAAGCTGTGCGTTTGTTCCAGCGACAACATGACCACGGCTTCGGAAAGTCGGACCCCGAGGCAGCTATTCGGAGTGCTAAGAGAGCTCGTAGAGCTGCCGCTACCGCTTCCGCTGCTACCCATGCTCCTGCCCCTGCTCCTGTCATCCAACCAACCCCAGCTGCCCCGATTGCCCCAACTACTCCAGCCGCCCCCGGTCCCTCTACGCCCGCTGTTCAAGCCACCTCAACTGGCCCAACGGCTCCAGCCGCCCCGGTCCCAACAACTCCTGCAAACATTCCCGCTCCAGCCGCCCCAGGCCCAACTACTCCTGCAAACCTTCCCGCTCCAGCCGTTCCGGGCCTAACTGCTCCTGTAGACCCTCCCACTCCATCCGGTGCTGTGATCACACTCGACAGCGACGACGAGATAATTGATGAGGACGCGACAGCTGATGCAAGCCCTGAGGTAAGTCCACCCCCGGTTCCAGCACAGGAGGCTGCAACTGATGATCAAGTAGGACACGACGTCATTGTCATCGGCGATGACGAACCCGAAGGGTGTAATGACCCCTATACCGCTGATCTAGGTGTCGTCGCGCATTCCGGACAGATAAGCCGCTGCGAGCGTTGCCAGAATGGAATTCGAACCTGCGGCGATTGCTACAATGCAACTTTCGCAACTATGGATGACGAGCATCGATTCGTTCTGTCGGGCGTGTGGTACCCATTGTGCAACACTCACATCGCTAATTTCGCGGCCGATATCCCGCATTGTAACTGCAAGTTGTGGGTTTACTGTTGCTCATGCCTGATGGAGCGTGTTGAGCAACTCAAGCAGGCTAAGCGGGTTCAAGACGACCAGGTGGGATATGAGAAGTGTCAAATGTGTAATACAGACGTGGATGGGTTTGGGAGGACTTTGATTTGTGCATTCTGCTCGGCGAAGAAGGTGTTTGAATAGCTGCGTTGTTATCCTTCCCGAAGACGAGAAGAATTTGGTATTGTATTGTCATCTCTCATCTGAGCATATCAAAAATTCTTTTCTTGGAGAGCGGCCGTGATGCCCAACGCTACTTTCGAACACGCAGACCGCGCTCTTCTCTCTGCAGCTGAATGGCGAGCTGCTGATCGTCGATTTCTTCTTCTTCTTCTTCTGACTGATCGCCGCAAAGCCACGACCACATGTCTTCGCTGAACAACCTCCCATCGCCAACAAACCGGCGCAACTTGGACCCGCGCTTCTGCACCCTCAGACAGCCGGTCTTGCGGCTGACTTCACCTTTCAGGCGGTTGTCTTTGCGCAGTTTGTTGCGCGATGGGAGGCCGTCTTTCTTCTTCGGCATCTGATTGATGTAGGAGGCCAGCTCAACTACGGAATTGCTGATTGATTCGGTTGGCGATGATGGCGCCACCGGAGAGGGTGATGGTTGGGGGGAGGGTGGTGGTGTTGGTAGATTGAACCTGTGATCGTGATTAGTACAGTCTCGAAGATATGGCATGGTATGAGAGGGTATAGCAGCCACTGTAGTGGCGGCGTCGCTGTGTATGAATGAGAGAAGCTACGCACATGTCTTCGATTGCTGGGTACGCCTCGTCTTCGAGGAACGTCCCTTTCCACCATGCTGTTTGGCCGAAGCCGAAGTCGAGGTCGCTGACCAGCAGACGACCAATGCGCTCGCGGTGCTCTTGGAGGGTGGTGGTGGTGGTGATGTCAGCCATTGCTGCTCTCTGGCGGTGTGGTGGTGGTGATGGTGCTACAGTAACTGATCTTGGTGCTGGACTGAGAGATGAGGATAGGAGAGGAGCGTGATGCTGGGCTGCGAGAAGAGGGCAGGAGAAGTGCGTTCGAGAGTTACTAGAGAGACGAAAGAAACAGAACGTAGAACTGGAAAATCGCTCTGAGTATATACTTGTCTCAACAATAGGGTGTCGTGGACAATTAGATCAATCTCACCTACGTGAAGTCTAGCTAGTCTTACAATAGCAGACAATGTAGTTGCGGCAGCACTAATGAGACAATAGGGATATAGCAGACCTGACAATAGAAGTGACTTTGGACCACAAACCATTTTCGTGAGGTGAGGTTGAGAGATCTGACAGTAGCAGCTACTGTAGTTGCGGCGCAGTCGACGTGACGATAGAGATGTAGCTCGGCCTGATCAAGCAAGTGGTATCGATCGAGAAGCCATCTCCATGATTCGAGAGTGCGTATATGACGGTAGCAGCGACTGTAGTCCCGGCGCTGTCGATGAAGTGATGGAGAGGTAGCAGACCTGAAAACGGAGGTGACATTGAGCTCATAGTCGTCTCGATGATGTGAGGTTGCAACAAAAGTCCATAGCAGCGACTGTAGTCCCGGCATTGTTCTGACCAGAATGGAGAGGTGGTAGTCCATCGCTAGTATCGCAAGTGATATTCGGAATCGGTTCTCGATGAAGTGAGGTTGCGCTCCGGGGTCAGAGCAGCGACTGTAATGGTAGCGCCAGCAACCTGGTGACGAAGACGCCAAAGACCATCGCAGAGCATCAGTAGGTCGACGGAGAGTGCTCTCGACTAGGCGGACACCGGATCTGGCTGATAGCAGGGACTGTGTTGCGGCATTTTCGTCAAGGCGAAGGAGAAGCGGCAGCTCAAGCAGCGCAAGTGGAATCTGAGCGGAGCACTCTCGAGATATTGCTTAACCTGCTTATGAGAGGAGCAGCCACTGTAGTGGCGGCATCCCTGTTTATATGATGGAGAGGCGATAGTGCCGACACTAGTCACTGTACAAATTCTCGATGAAGGAGTCGATTCTGCCAAGCATATCATTCGCTGTAGTGGCGTCAACCCTATTCCGAGCACGGAGAAGGGGCAGAATACGTACATGTCGGTCTCAGTATCGCTCCATCAACCATACACGTCTTGTGCTATCGTCCATTTCGTTGAGCATCACCTGCTCTTCCTTCTTCATAGCGAGATAGTGCTTGAGCATTCCTTCAGGCATCGCGGTGTGCAGCTCGACGTCGTTTTCTGCCGCTACAATAGCTTGCTCGATCGTGGTGGGAAGCTTCGTCGTAATGCCCAGTTGCTCTTTCTCGGAAGCAGAGAGCTTGGTCGGGTTACCTGGCACTCGTTAGTCATTGCAACGAGAAAAGCGCTACCCGTGGCAGAACTTACTCAGGCAGTCCTTCATCACCATCTCCTTCCCAGTCCTCACACCAGCCAGGCCAACGGCGAAGATGGCAGCCAACGCCAGGTACATGTTCGCGCAACCGTCGAGACACCGCACTTCCCATCTCAGCTTGTCTGACTTGCGGATGGGCACCTCTCTGTTCTCATTTCCCCACGCTATCCACGTACCACCTGTCCATGCATCGTCCATGACTCGTGCATAGCTCACAGCTTGCGGCATCGTGAGGGCACATAGACCTGGAAGATGTTCGAGCACGGACGACATAAAGGACATTTGCGTTGCGTTAAGGTCGGGGCCATTAGACTTCGAGGGGGTGCTGTGATTGAAGCTGATATGTGCATGTGCAGCCGTGCCGATGCCAGGGAAGGGCTGTGGGTGACAAGTGGCTCGCAGTCCTTTGCTTGCGGCAATCTGCTGGATGCACTGGCGTGCTTGGATGAGGGTATCGACAGCTTCGACGGGTGGGAGAGGCGGTAGCACGAACTCGTATTGGCCTGCTCCAGCTTCCGAATGTACTTGTTGGACTTCGATGCCGATCCTCTGGAGTGTCGTCGTGATGTCCAGCATCAAGCCCATGGAAGTGGTGTACTGCTCGTCAGTAAACGTACCCCAGGCGTGCATGGTGTCCAGTGGAGCGAAGGCGTCCTCGCTTGCATGGGAGGCTGAGGCCCGTTTGCAGAACGTGACCTCGATCTCAAAGCCAACCAAGAAATCGACCAGATGATCTTCTCTGAACACCCGCATTAGTTCGCCCAGCTGTGCTCTCGGACACAGTTCCAGTGGTAGGCCAGCCGTGTCCGTAAACCCTGCCATCACCGTCGCGGCGCCCTTCACCGCACCACGCTCCTGCATCGGCCTCAGGCTTGCGAGCGATGCGTCCGGTTTCACGCAGATAGAGCCGACGGGATTGCAGACAGAGGTCATGTGGTCGTTCTGCAGGGTGCCCAGGTTGCCTCTGGAGATTCGAATACTGCCATCAGCCTCAACTAGCTTGACAAACTCGGCACTGGGCAAGCATCGTGTCCGCATCAAGCCCATGTAGTCCAGCCATTGTACAAAGACGTAATGTCTGCTGGGATGGGCTACGAAGAATTTTGGTGCGTCTTGCTGGCGAGATGTCTCGCGGCCATGAACGGCACTGAGATACACAGGCTTCATGACGGATTGGTCGATATCATCGGAAGTCTGAGTGCAAAGTCAACGATCTATGAACGAGGTAGGTGCCGCGCAAGGAGGGATAGATCAAGCAAGGGGCTTTTCCTGAAGATCTCCGTCAGCATCCGCTAACGGCTTGAAAAGAGAAGAGGGCTGTGCATCATAACTTACTTCTTCGACCGTTGATTGCGTCTCTCTCGTCCTCTCGGGCAGCTCCTTCTGCTCCTTCTGGTCGCGCTCCAACTTCAGCCGTAACCCGTAAAGCTTATTCGAGTTCTCGAAGAACACATCCTTCACTGCCGTCATCGCCTGCGAGACCGATAAATCATCGTTCTGCACATACTCGCACAACACTATCTCCATAGCCACTCGGCCCTGCAGATTCGCCAAATAATAAGTTTCCGCATAGAAATGGCCGTCCGTACTCCACAGCAGCTTACTCCAAGGCGTCAACTCCAGCGCTTGCCGAATAATCTTTTCCTGTCCGTCCCGAGAGACCATCGGGAAGACTTCTCCAATGTCGAGATAGCAGTTCTTGTACACAGTCGCTAGATATCCAGCCTCACGAGTGTAAGGATAGCTGGCATGCAGAAGGACAACGGGCACGGTCGGAAAGTGCGCAATAAGTGGTTGCAGGCAAGCTGGATTGGAGTCAAGAAGATTGATGTCATTATCGCCAAGACCGGTATGGAACTGCAGCGGTTTCGCGATGTCCTGTTGTCGATACCCAGCCGCGATGAGTTTGCAAGTGCTGATGACCAGGGCGTCGTTCATGCCCTTTGCTTCGACTCGGAAGTTCCGACTCACACACTCTGGCAGGTAGTGTCTCCGGAAGCTTCGCAGGCCATCTTCCGTGATCTCGACATCCCGTCGAGGACGAATGTCGAGGCCAGTCCTGTAGCATATAACGCTCTTGAAGCCGACGACTTCTGAGTCGTTCACCAAGACAGCTATGGCTTCTTCGAAGTCTGTGATAAAGGCTAGCCAGGCGAGACTGCATGCTTCTTCATCTGCTACTGCCACACCGACTGGTAGCTTGTTTTGTTGGTGCAGCGCGGAGAGGATGTCGGCAGCGATGGTCTCGACGCGCACGATCCGCTTGCAAGGCGAGATGGTGTACTTGTCGTGCCAGGAGTACGGTTCGACGGTTTCGGCTGTTGCGAGGCCATCGTCAACCAGTATTGTCTGTATCCCGTGGAAGCACTTCTTGTATAAGGTGTCTGCATCTGTCTCGAGGAGCTCGGCTCGTTTCTTCAACACTGCCGCCCAGTCTGCATCGATGGGAAGGTCGTATAGCTTCCGCAGCTGTCTTACTGCTCGAAGATGGGCAAGTGATGTTGGCGTATCTTCTAATGCATCGCCGGACGCTTCGCTCGTGATCGTTAAGAGGTCGCCCGTTTTCTGGCCGTGAGATCGCAGTAGGTTGTGCCCGTGGTTGTCAATCACAGGACATGTGCGGATGAGGTCCTTCAAGTCGTCCAGTGAGCCCGTAGTCGCCATTCTGTCACCTGTTCGTCGAATGAATTGAAGGTGAGGTCAAAGTGACCTTGGAGAAGCTCCCACCTCTTGGCCCGACCTTCAGCCCTATATACCAAGGTACCTTCCTCTTTCGGAAGCAAGTCGCGACAATGACAAGCTTTCGTACCATTACTAGGATTCTCGAAGTCATCTCATCACATATTCGTGGAGTGTGTCGTTAGACTGAACACGAGGTGTGCCAGTCTCGCAAATCATATGCTGCCTCCTTGAACAAGGCTGGATCTGTATCAGGATGGAATTCACAATTGAAAAGGTCCCGTGGATCACCACGCCATTGATCAAATCAAATCAACTCTCTGGAATCGCAGGATGGTGCGTACTACTGTCCTCAGACCCAACATCTCTATCCGATCTGATCCAGCCTTCACAGTAACGTCTTCCTAAAACTAGAAAACCTACAACCCTCCGGATCATTCAAGTCCAGAGGCGTAGGAAACTTCCTCCTCGCCGCCCTTCGCCGTCAACAATCCCAACCCAGTAGCACAAATGGCCCCGCGGCCCCAATACACTTCTACTGCTCCTCCGGTGGCAATGCAGGTCTAGGCTGCGTCCACGCCGCCGTCACGCTCGGTTGTCCCGCTACCATCGTGGTTCCTCTCAGCACGAAACCTTTCATGGTAGAGAAGCTGCGGACGGCTGGAGCGTCTAATGTAATCCAGGAAGGCGAGACGTGGGCGGAGGCAGATAAGTATTTGCGGGAGGTACTTATGGCTGAGGCTAAGCAATCGGATGAGGGAGGGGAAACGGCGGTTTATGTGCCGCCGTTTGATGCTCAGGATATTTGGGATGGAAATTCTACGGTGGTTGAGGAGATTTTGGAGCAGCTGAAGGAAGCAGAGAAGCATTACAAGATAGCGAAGGACGAGAGTACCCCCTCTGCTCCTGTCTTACCTGATGTCATCATCTGCAGCGTCGGAGGCGGCGGCCTACTTAACGGGATATGTCAAGGTATCGACAAAGCCGGACTCTCCTCACAAGTCAAGGTCATCGCCATGGAGACCCTCGGCGCGGACTCCCTCAGTCAATCGATCAAGAAGAAAGAACTCATCACACTGCCTGGAATCACAAGCATAGCAACCCATCTCGGAGCGAGAAGGGTCAGTGCGAAGGCGTTCGAGAACGGTCTGCGAGACATGGTGGTCTCAGATGTAGCGCCTGATGCTGCGGCTGTGGAGGTGTGTCGGAGGATAGCGGATGAGCAGAGGCTGTTGGTTGAGCCTGCGTGCGGTGTTTGTTTGGTGCCGATATATGATGGCAGTCTGAGCAGGTTGGTACCGGGGCTCAGGCCTGAGAGTAATGTGGTGGTGGTGATGTGCGGTGGGAGTGCTATTTCGTTGGAGATTTTGGCGGATTTTGTGGAGAGGTATCCTTATACGTTTGAGTAGGAGACATCTGTGCATCGATGGTGTTCCTGGATAGAGTAGAAGATCCTTGAATGTGGCATTTGTCTCAGGTCGCGCGAGAGTTGGAGGCCTTGTAGAAGACACCGATGGTTCTGGTGTGGTCCGAGCGCGCGTCCAACCTCGCGATTTCGAACGACGTGTCTTTGATCATCAACATTTGCTTGAAGATTCTTATCTTTGCTTACATGTATGTATTCGCGACGCTCGTTGAAGAGATGGTCTGCCGTCGCTCGCCGTGCGGTCAACACAGGCGATGGAAGTCTTCGGGGCCGCAGTCTGACCAACACCACCGATATGCAGGAAGGCGTGCCATCAGCCGCATGAATGGCTCTCAACCAGGCCACTACAAACAGTAAGGTATCCTGCGACAGGTCATTCCCAAGATGTGGTAATGATCTTGTCTCGTCTCGTACTGGTTGGTCGGGCTCCTGCAGCTTGGTTTGGAGTCTTCGTCGGTTGCCTAATACGATCACCGGTCACCGCAGTTTTCTCTGACTCCTCCAATGACTCCACACCAACCATATATGAACCGCTGAAAATGCTCTTGTGCTACTGCCTTGTTCGTCAACTAGTCTCTTCTCACCATTCTTGCCGTTAGCAGATGCAGGTTGCCTTTCACTAGTGCTAACTACACCGCTCCTGCGTTCCACGTTTCAGTCATCCGTGGGAAGTCACGACACCTCCCCACCTGCCTACGTTTGCACTTCGACTCCATCTACAACCGAGATCATTATACCTGAACGACTGAACACATACACACACACCCCCCCAACATGGCCGACCAGACCAAGGTGGAGACGGTCGCCACCGAGCAACACTCCCTCATCAACTCCACCTTCCCGGTCTTGCTCCCACATCTCCCGGAAATGCACCTGAACAAAGAAGACTTCGACACTCACATCAAGTCACTGTTCCCACCTGCAACCAAGACGCTCCCAATCCGTGTCAAAGATGCCACCAACGCCACCGATGCAGCCTCCAAGCCCACTACGAAAACGGAGACTGCCACCTCAGACGCTAGCAAGCCGGCAGCCAAGGATTCAGAAGACGAAGCTTTCATGGCCGGACTTCTGGCCGATGACGCTGCTGTTCCATCTCTCGACTCCCGTGATGGAAAGATGCTCACCGAGAATGCCGATGTGGCTTATAAGAACTCTGGAGAGGCTCTAGTCAACTTATTCTACGAGCTCGAAGAAGTCATTTCTGCCCATCGCTTGAAGCAAGTTCTGGAGAAAGCCTGGACCAACGACTCGGATGCTACATTGAAGATCATCTGGAACGCTCGCTCGATACATCTCGGGAAGAGCAGTCGCAACACTTTCTATCGTGCTGTCGGCTGGTTGGCGCAGAAGCATCCTTTGACGCTGGTAGAGAACATGGTCTGGCTCGTGCGTCCTTTGATTGCGAAGAAGGCACCTCCCAAGGAGGTGAAGAAAGAAGGCGCGGGTGAGGGTGATGGCGAGTTGGTCACGAAGGAAGAAGTCGATAGTGACTTCGAGATTGTTGAGGGCGAAGAAGCAGAAGATGAGAAAGCCAAGCTCGAAGGCGAACCTGCCGCCAAGAAGTTGAAGCTCGATGAGGATGCGCAGCTGGCAGAGTTTGATGTCAAATATGGTGTCTCGCACGGGTACTGGAAGGACTTATTGAACATACTGGCGCTTGCTGCAAACAGCGAGTTGAAAGTGGACGGCGACCCGAAAAGTGTGCTTAACGTCGCCAAGCCAGCTGAGAAGAAGTACAAGCGTGACTGGACCGAAGGTCGCAAGAAGGCTATCACTACGGAGCGTCACGATCGTGTTGTCGAGGAGCTGAAGAACGACAAGCTCTACCAGGCACTGCATGTCACCGTCGCCCGCCTGTTCGCAGATCAGCTCAAGATGGACCTTGCTCGACTACGTTCCGGCAGCAAAGCAGACATGAAGCGTATCACGCTTGCCAGCAAGTGGGCACCAACGCACAAAGGATTCCACGATCAGCATACATGCATCGTCACCTCTATCGCCGAGCTGTTGCACTCCTTTGAGTCTGCTTGTCCAGAAGGTGTTGACCCTGGTGACCGCCAGCTCTACCTCAAGTACGCCCGCATCGCCTACCAGTCTCAGACACTGTCACCACTGCGAAAGCATCTCAACGTTGTCGAGCGCGACATCACAGCGGAGAAATTTGCGGACATCAAGTACGAGCGTGTACCGTCCCTGGCGATGAAGCAGTACACTCCACTTTTCGCAAAGAAGGACTACGAGCACTTCGACAAATACATCGACCACGTTGCATCGGGCAAGAAGCAGATCTCGGGCGCCACTCTTTTGCCAAGCACGCTTGTTCACGCCGTACACGGTGGCATTGGGTACTCGAACACGACAGCCAAGAAGCGTGGAGCAGATGCCATGGTCGAAAAGAAACTTCACGATATACAGGTCCGCACCATCGACGCTCAATGGAACACACTTGTCAAGCGTATTAAAGACTCTGGTACCCTCCAATCCTCCATCGCCGTTTGTGACGTCTCAGGCTCCATGCAAAATCCAGTCCTCGCCGACGGGACCTGCGCGATGTCCAGCTCGATCGGTCTCTCCCTGCTAATCGCCGAAGTCACCGAGCCTCCTTTCGGTGGTGCATTTATCACCTTCGACAATGAACCGCAAGTCGTCCGTGTGGGTGGCGCTGACGATAAGCGCACGTTCGAGGAGAAAGTACAGCACATCGCGCGCGCGGACTGGGGTGGCAGTACAGACTTCGTGGCCACGTTCGAGAAGCTGATCCTGCCGATAGCAATCGAGAACAAGCTCACGCAGGAGCAGATGGTGAAGCAGCTGTTTGTCTTCTCCGACATGCAATTCAACTCTGCAGCTGGCCGCGGTCGTGACAGCTGGACGACCTCGTACGAGCGCATCCAGAAGAAGTACAAGGAGGCTGGGTACGAGATGCCGCAGCTGATTTTCTGGAATCTTGCGGGTGGGCGTGCTGGGTATGAGCAGACTTCTCTGGGCAGTGGTGTAGAAGGTGCAGCACCGAAGCCTGTCACGGCGGCTGAAGAGAATACGGCGCTGGTTAGTGGGTACAGTCAGGGTATGATGAAGATGTTTCTGGACGGTAGTGGGTTCGGTGAGCCGGAGGAGGAGGAGGAAGAGGTGGTTGAGGAAGAGGTGGTTGAGGAAGAGGGCGAGGATGGGGAGGTGGTGGTGGGGAAGAAAGCTAAGGAGAAGAAGAAGAAGGATCCGCTTGCGGTTGTGAGGAAGGCTATTGGGCATGAGGCGTATCGGATGTTGAAGGTCTGGGACTGATGTGTGGGGTTTAGTGGTGTGGGGTTTGGTGGTGTGTGGTATGATTGGGGCGGTTTGTCCAACGAGCGAGTGGGGAGGCTGATGACCATGATGATAACACCGTATACAGATAGCCCACTATGAACAGGGAAACTCCTATAGTCCAGACATCACCTGCCGCTAAGTCTCAGGGCTCTCGGCCCGCTGCCAATACTTGACCAACTTATCGCACTCCTTGTCGAGATCTTTCGCCAACCGGAGAGTAATACCTTCGGCCGCCATTGTCCATGTCGGATCAAATACGATCTTCGCGGTCAAATGATCCATCACCCTCTCCTCTTCATCCTGATGAAGCGACAGTATGAGATCATCCGCATCCGTGTACATACCGGCTAGAGTCGCCGTTGACTTCTCATCAGCCAGCGGCGAACGGGCTTGTTCGTCGCCTACGTCTATGTTGTCATTGTCAAAGTCGGCAATAATCATTCGAACGATTGTTAAACGGATGAGTGTCAAAGCGTGGGCGATTATTTGGGTGCGGCCTTTTTTTCGTGTTGCTTCTATCTGCTCGTCAGATACGACTGGAATAGGCGGGCCGTCTGGACTGTTTCGCTGGGACACGGAGTCATGTGGTCTCAGTTCACTTCGCGCACTTGACGGTCGAGAAGTACTGCCGCGACTAGAGGGTGACGAAGCAAGGCCTTCTTCGGTTTTGCTTTGTTTCTGTTGGATTGATGATCGAGAGGTGCTTCGATGCTGGGTCGATGACCCGACAGGGCTGGTCTTCCGGCCTCGATGTTCCAGGACAAGTTGCTGGAAATTCTCCAGTAAGTCTAGACCTTTTCCAATGGTGCTTGCGTTCAGATCTGTGTCCGACATGATGGCTTGGTGGTCTTGTTTTCGATTTTGGAGTTCCACGGGGTGAGGTACAGGTTTGTTCGATGCCTTCGAAGAGAGTGGCGAAGAGTACGCTTTTGAAGTGCTGAGTAGAAGATCGTTTGCTTCGGTCGACGGCTCGTCAGAGGAGTGACTCCCCATGATCACTCGAGCAAGCAAGCTGGCTGACGCAGAAATCGTTTGTGCTCCAGGGGCACATGCTGCCGGTCGAAGCAGCGGCATCCGTACACTACACGCACCGCACCACGACGGTCAAGCGCTGCATCAGGTATATGAGAGTTGTCATGACCTACCTACTTACGAGTAACAGCAAATCGCTATCTACAGACCACGGGCACCCAGTAGATGTCTACTAAGACCTTTGAGTCTCAGCCGGTCTACCATCGCCATTGGCCCTCCAGTACGCCATCAGCCTCTGGCATTCACCGTTCACATGCGTGGCCATTGCCAGCCCCATGGCATCAGTTGCTTCGGTCCAAGTCGATCTGTTCACGGCTCTGTACATCAAGTATTGCATGACCTTCGTGTCTAGGCTGTACTCAAGCTGTGTTTTCAGGCTACTCACCTGCTCGGAGCACGTTCGCAGAATACTCTGAGACGGCCTATCAGCAAGTACCGCACTACGCAGCTTGCTGCCGTAGACATTGTCCCTCAGATCATCGATCAGGGTCTGCAGTAGTTGCAGTCGGGTTTGGGCCATCGCCATATCGATGAGGTGGTTGCGACCCATCGCTCTCACGCTTGTAATGGAGTCAGCAGATATTCGAAAGTAGAGGCACATATATGGTAACGCCTACCGTAGTACCTCTGCATCATCCGGCTGCTCTTCACCGCGCATGGACTCCGGAGTACCGTCTCTCGACAGGGTTCTCATCCCATCTATCACGTAGTTCTCATCTATGAGATTCTGGAGTCGCTCCCGAGCTGCCTCGTGGTTACGTCTTTCTGGACTCGACGAGCGAGAGCTGCTAGCAACTCCTCCGACAGTGTGAGATTGGCTTGCGTCGCTCGCTCTTTGCTCGCTCGCCGAACGTGGGTCGCTACCGGGCGGGAATGAGAATGGAGCGCGATCATCTCCGGGTAGTAGTGGGCCGGTGGTGTTCCTTCTGAAACTGTTCATGGCCCTCATGCCCTTCAAAAGATCAACGGCATCGGGCTCCGAGATGAACTGAGGTGGGCGGTTCATAGCTAGATCACTTAGTCAATAGGTCAAGGAATGTGGGTTCCGAATTTGCAAGCTGGAAAAGCTGTCAGAAGAATAGATCGAGAAGAGGGTCGTATCTGAATATAGATTAGAGTTGAGTGCGAAAAACAGCAGTTCTCTTGTACCTTCTTTGCGGAATGTCGATCGTGGTGACTCGACCGCTCGTCATCCGCCGTGTTTGGTAGACTGACTGCGTATAGTGGCATGTAGTCCAACGACACTGGATTGTTTGCGTGCAGCAAACAAGGACATCTCCACAGCTGACAGCCATGAGTTGCTTGAGTGCGATGCTGTACACAAGCACAATGTACGCATAGTGAGTCGGAGAACATCGAATGTTATGGGTGAAGATCAAGAAGACAGTACTTACTATCTACCCACAGTGAACCCGATTACGCCTACCTTCAAAGTTTGACGAGATGCCGTGCTTGACCAACAAGTCAAGCACGATAATCGTGCCGGCCGCCCCTTACGTCTGCCAATACCTGGCGAGGTTTCTGTAACCTTCGCCCACATCTCTCGCCACGTTCGAGCCGATACTCTCAACCGCTCGAGTCCACGACTCATCTAACTCAGAGTCCGCAGTCACAAAGTTCATGACCTTGTCGACGTGTGCAGGCTTTAACCTGCTCAAAGTCCCCTCAATACACTTCCAGCTTTGCGCCAGAGCTTGTCGTGAAGGTTGATCAAGAAGTGTCGAGTTATGCTGTTCATCAGCGACGGCTAAAGCGTCGAAGTCCTTCATGAGCTCATCGAGCAGCGTGCGAATGGTGGTCAGACGGGCCAGGCTCACCGCATGGTGAATGATGTGGCCTTGACCTAGGTCCCTTATGCTGTAAAGTTGTCAGCCAAAACCTCCTGGCACAAGAAGTTGCCTCTTTGAAGGCTTACGCTACAATGGCTGCATCAGACAGCGTGGGACTGCGCTCCCGAAACCTCGTCACTTTTCGTGTTTCTCCAGAATCGACCTCTGGAGTAGCAGAAGGTCTGTGGAAGCTCTCCAACAAACGCAAGCCCTTCCTCACAGTGGCGGCCTCTCCGGCTGACGAGACACTGATGTCCATCCTCACGGTGGTCCGATAGCTGATTGGTATCTGTGTGTTGTTGAGTTATCTAACGGTTCTCAATGGACTGACTCGACCTCGGAGTGATAGGAGACTAGCCAGTGGTTGAAGTGCAGGCCTCCGGTTGTGGGTCAGTCTCGATGTCTTTATACCTATTGCTGTGCACCTATTGTTTGCGATGTGCGGCTCATGGTCAGTCGGGGTCAGCCGAACGACCCAATCTTCGTAGACAGCAAACATTCGGCATGTTTGCTTGTATGATAATGCCCTTACATGATGGCAGTGCAATGGTCGGGTACACGTATGCGTGGAACACCAGCATACGGGACGTTGAAAGAAAAATGATACTTACTATATAGGAGCACTTACCGCTTCAGTAATCAAACGTCGACCTTACCTTACGAGGTACGATCAGTCTGCCAGTACTTAGCCAAGTCTCTGCATCCATCGTCGACGTCTCTGGCCACGCCCAAGCCAATGCTCTCGGCCGCTCGAGTCCACGACGAGTCAGGCTCGGTGTCGCTTGCTGAGGTTACAAGATTCATCACCTTCTCCAAACGGCAATCGAGCAGCTTGCATACCACTTCTTCGACACCCTGCCAGCTCTTCTTGAGAGTCTGCCTCGAAGCAGCATCGGGAAGAATCGAGCTGTTCTGTGGCATCAAAGTGGGCTGGGAGTCGAAGTCTTCCATTACTTCGTTAAGCAGCGTACGGATAGCACTCAGACGAATCAATGTTAACGCACGAATGATGATGTGCTCGCGGCCAAGTCTTCGAGTACTGTTACTCAATCAGCGGTCATTACACCCTTGAGGCAACCCGGCTGATCACTCACGCTTCGATCGCTGCATCCGAAAGAGCCGGACTTTGCTCCTTTGACCACACCTCTTTCAGTACGGTGGTCGGGTCTCCTGATGTTGTACTCTGCGCGCTATGGTCTCCTTGCTTGTTTGACGACCGAGAGCGGTTGGCTGAAGTACCAGTGCGGTCATCCTTCCTGGCGTCGTCTTTCGAGATACCCGACCGGGCGTTGTAAGGACCAAGAGTTGGAGACTCGCTCCTACCAATCACTTGGCTGTCCGGTAAGGTAGCAGAACGTCTCTGGAAACTCTCTAATAACCTCAATCCGCGTCCCACAGTTGCGGCCTCATCTGCCGACCTGATGCTTAAGTCCATGCTTTCAGTTGCAGGTGGCTAAAGATAACTGGATCTTATTGAGGGTTGGAACGGGTCTCGATGGAGTTTGAAGCGGTGTGAGAATAGGCAATGGCTGTAGGTCTAATGTTCAAGTGTCAGCGTAGTCTTCGATACTTTTATACCATTCCTGAACTTGTTGTTTGCGATGTCAAGGCTCACAACTCGACGAGTGGTCGGGCGACTCACATACGTGGCAGCAAACGTTCGGCATGTTTGCTCGTATCAAGGTGCTCTCGCATGATAGCATGAGACTGGACACCCATATACGTGGAAGATGGACATATGAGAGAACGAAGGCCAGAGAGATGTAATACTTACTCTATGAATACTTGCCTAAAACTGTAGCTCATCCCAGACTGGCATCAGAGCTCCGTGGTGTCCTGCCAGTATCTGACCAGCTTACGACACTCGTCGTCGACAGCTTCTGCCAATCTGTCCCCGATGTCGTCAACTGCTTTGACCCAGAGCGGCTCGGGTACGTTCTGTGACGTTACGTGGTTCATCAGTTCAGTCACATGGTGATTCCACATCTTTTCCACAAGCTCTTTTATGTCCGACTGAGCTGACTCGAGGATGGAGAGCGATTCGGAATCGGTCAAGGCATGGTCATATTTCCGATCGCCAACCTCTATGTCGCCTTCTGCGAGGACATCAAGCAGCTCGGCGACGGCATTGAGTCGGATCAATGTTAAGGCATGAGCAATCATGTCGTTGCGACTGCAGTCTCGAGTGCTGCTAAAGCGTTAGTAAACTGAATATGGAGGCTGTTCGGTACTCACTCTTCGATCGCTTCGTCGTGCACATGCAGAGATTGCGCAGGTGCTGGAGTGTTTTGCCTCGATACAGAATCCTCAGGAACCAGTTCTCTCAGCTCACTTAGTGGCCTAGAGCTGCTGGGGTGATGTACACTTGTAGCAGACAGAGGTGCCATTGTTGAGATACCTCGATGGAGACCTTCCAGCGAAGTAAACCCCGCCTTCACAATGCGTGGTTCTGGTCCTGAGATGATGGTCGTTGAGGTACTCATGGCATTCGCCGTGGGACTTTGGTTGGATGAAGGGCCTGACATTAGACCACGGTTGAGATTCTTCTTGGATGAGTGCTCGAGAGATCCTAGTTGGGTCGGTATTGTTGTTAGAGAGCGAGAATCACGATATGTCGGCGGGTCTTACGAGGCGGCGAGGATATTTGCTTGCGATGTTGAGAGTCTCGCCAATGCTGTCTCAACGGTTAGAAGGGCCATCACCTCGCTCTGTTTGGTACCCGTATGTTGAGGGAATCTGCCAACGATGGGGAGTCATGGCAGGAGGAAAGGCAATTGCATCGAATCTCGGTGGCACTGACATGACGCTGGTGAGCTGATGAAGTGAGTCCAACAGCTGTTCCGAGGCTAGCTGTCGAAATTGAGAGGCTCGACTCGGTTCCTGGGTAGAACAATCAGAAGCGGTTTTGTTTGGATTCGTGAGAACATCGTTCCGGTATGGTGCATGGCTCGAGCCTATAGAATAGTCGCTTGCCATTGTTTGTCGGCATGATATTCGCACATGATCTCTGCGATGCTTCGTCATGTTAACACAGTCACTCGAACCCTCGAGGTGGTTTGCCGGCAGTATTCCTAAAAAGACCGAAGAGATTGGCACATGCTGTTTGTATCGAGCTTGAGAGCAAACGATGTCCGGCAGGAAGAGTCTTCCGACAAAGTGGCGATGTCGGAGGAGCCGTGGTCCGCCATGATATTTGCCTCTCATACCGCAGCGCTGCTGGTAGTTAGACCAAGATCTGGTGTGGTAGGCAAGGATTATCAAGAAATGAGCTAAATCTGGTGTTAATTCTTACTAAGTATGGTACCTACCATATGTCTGAGCCTAGCTACGCTTGAAAACTTGCATCTCGCAGTAAGAGGGAACCGTGGGATGTCTGACTCCAACCAATGAAATGTAATCACATACCAGGACTCTCACCTCCCCGCAGGCCTGCCATCTGTCTCAGTCTCAGTCTGCCAATACGTCCATAGCTCCTGGAACCTGCTATCCATGTCTATACCAATTTGCCTCCCAATTACCTCCAACGAATTTTCCCACCCTACGGCTGGCGGGGGGTTGAGCTGAGAGGTTACGTATGCCATCACCTCTTCGGTGCGGTGTACATACAGCCGCTGCCTGAGGGCATCGATGTGCGCGTAGCCCGAGTAGACATCGTCCTCGAGCTGATCATCATATAAGATCGACGGCAGTTCTCGACCGCCCACGTTGATGGTTTCTGACCAAATTTGGCGAATCAACTCGACAGCCGCAGATATCCGAGCCAATGTCAAGGCATGAGCAAGGACATGATCACGGCCGAGATCGCGAGTGCTCCTCTGAATTAGCAACAGTGTGATCATATGTGTCCGATGGACTTGTACTCACGCTTCTATAGCTTCGTCGGACACATCACGAGCGAGAGTCCGACTATTATGTCGTGGGAGCAAAAGACTTGGACCGATCCCACCTTCTGTTTCGAAACCAGCATCTCTGGTTCCGCCTTGGATTGGGGAGTTGCTTAGTGTTGTGCTCGAAGACTGATAACGACCATTGCTCTGCGTGGACGTCGATGTAGAAAGACCATTGCTTTGTCTTGATGTCGACGTAGAGCGTCCCCTCAAGCTCTCTAGTAGCCTGACGCTACGGTGCACAGTAGCTGCATATGCGTCGGACATGCCGTCGAGTCGCTGGCAAGGTTTACTGAGGTACCAAGTGTTGAGGTGATCCAATGGTTCCTGATTGTTGATACTGTTGGTGCCGTCGACTCGAAAACTCAGAAAGAAAATTAGCCTAGACGGTGGGTATTCAGTACTATCGAGAAAGAGTCAACGTGTGCTGGAAAGGTCTTATAAAGCCAGTTGTTTGCGACGATTCGAGAGCTGGTGATGCCTCGCTCACCAGACCTGTCCGTGTGGTAAGGTACCTACATGTGATCTGCTAACAGCAAACACCATGTTCTGCCCATGCCGCCCATATGGTTGCATAGCGAAAGACATACTGCTTGCAACGCAACATCCCACCGAGGACAGTCCTTTCTCCAGCACAAGTAGGCAATCGTGTGAGCTACGAAGCTTTCATGTCTATACCTCATCGTCCTGCCGCTTTCGTAACGAGCCGAACCGAGCCTGCCAATGAGACACACGCGACTCCAGCCGCCTTGCATGCGATTGACTCGCGCTTGCGCATGTGATAGCCAGAGGTGCTACGTGTAAGGTGTCTGACTCCGTGCCGGGCGCCATTATTGAGAGCGGTCGGATACGTGTCCGGGAGAAATGAACGAGGGGCAAGGAGGGGAAGGCAAGGGTCGGAGGCAAACGCTCCTTGCCGCCAAGGAGCTCGCATTCGCGTCGCAGATGTGTAAGGTCTTAAGCGGCAGGCAGGGGATTCGACCGGCTACCAGACATATATCTAGTCTTTCAAGGCCGCACCAAAATGGAGGACATACGATCTATTCCATCTCAGCCGCAACAAAGATTCAAGAAAGCTACTATAACAGTATTTGATACGTTTTGAACAACCCCCATTACGACCCCGACATCAACAGCCAACAACATGGTCGTCCAGAAGATCTCTACGGCAGGCGGAACTCTCGCTGTTGAAGTCACCGGCGAAGGACCACTGCTGATTTGTGCACACGGCATGGGCGACTCCCGGGACGTATACGATACATTCGTAAAACAAATGGTCTCCGCAGGCTACTGTGTTGCAAACATGGACACCCGAGGCCACGGCGAAAGCTCCACAGGCTTCAAGCAGCACGGAGACTTAGCGCAAGCCGACGACTTCCTCACAGTGGTCAAGGAACTGAAGAAAGGGCCAGCAGTGCTGGTAGGAAACTCCTTTGCCACCGGCTCAGCAACCATCGCCGCAGGCCGAAAACCAGAATCAATCGCCGGCATCGTCCTCCTGGCTCCCTTCCTTCGCAACCCCATGGGTGCCGTTGGGATGTTCTTCATGCCGCTCCTCTTCAAGTGGCCCTGGGGCTCGACCGTATGGCGATTCTACGCCCCAACCTTGTGGCCTGGCTTGAGCAAAGAGGACGCCACAGCCCGAGCGAAGAAGACGACAAAGCTCATCACCCGTCCTGGTCGTTGGTCAGCCTTCTACTCAACGGTCTGCGGCTGTGACCACAGCACTGTAACGCCGTATATCGAGAAAGCCAGCAAGACCCCTGCGTTGATTGTGGTGGGAGATAAGGATCCGGATTACTCGGATCCGAAGAAGGAGGCTGAGTGGGTCGCTAGTCAGTTCCAGGATGCGACGACGTTGGTGCTGGAGGGGGTGGGCCATGCGCCGCAGCTTGAGAGGCCGGAGGAGACTGGGAAGGCGACGTTGGAGTTTCTGAAGAAGTTGAAGGAGAAGGGTGTTTTCAAGTAGGAGGGTACTTTGAGGGAGTCAGCGCGGTCTTTTACGATACCTGTCATATTCCATGAACCAGCAATGTACGTTTTTAGTCCAATGTGTGTCACAGTCTGACAACTCTCTGACTGTGAAGCTGGAAGAGCAAATACCGGAACCCAGTGGCCTCATAAGAAGCATGAATTGCTGTCTTCCTCTGCCTGATCCCATTGTATCCGCCATCGACCCACCTAACGCTCGCTGTCGATCAATTTAGAGCCGCGCGAAACATTTTTGGTCGATATCTGCTGGAAGAAGTCCAACTCGTCCAGCTTTTGCTGCCATAGCCTGGAAGATGAAGACGCTGCTCGCTAGCCCAAAGAAGCTGCTTACAAAAACGAGAAAGCCATTACCAAGACGTAAGAGCAGGTCTTGGAGCAGAGTAGAGCCTACAGAGACCGTGCTAGCGATAACCACACCAAAGGGTGACCCGACCACATTGTTAGGATGTACTTCAACATCAATGGGTGACAGAACAGTGCTGACCACTATAGACGAGAACCGGGAAGAGGAAGTCACCGAGCAGTCGTACACAATTACCGAGCCGTCCAGCAGTGAATCAGACATCGTACGAAGCCCGGGTGTACAAGAACCCGCTCCACCAGGTCTGCCAGCTCATCGAAACGTCATCTGTCCTACCTCTGCGCAAGACCAAGGCAGCACAACTTCACTAGTTCCAGAGAGCATCCGTAAAGCTGATATTGAGAAGGAGCGACTGTCCGCAATAGCTCGCACGCGCGGTATCACCCTACAACAATTGGAAAGTCAACCTCCAAATCATCGTACCGACTTCAGACCTCGCGAAGGAGGTCCCAAAGGAGGCTGGAGAAAGTGCCAGGGTGAGCGAAACTGGAGCATCAAGCCGGGAACCAAGGCAACGTTTCCAGTATCGCCGGGCGATATCCAGCCATTTGAAGGGGGCCAAAGCTGGTGTTATCCTGGTAAACGTAATTGAGCAAAGACACCCACCAGTACAGTGATAGATCAAGCCCGGGGTGTGACGCTCGAGAGACATTAGTAAACGGCGATGAACCACGACAGTGTCGAGCTTTCGATGCCGGAGACACAATCGAAGGAGGAGCAAAGCGTGCCGGAACATGGCGAATGGGTCTTTGTACCGACCCGCACCATCATGCCATCAAATTCGAGCACTGGTTTAGAGGAATACGAGGACCATGAGCAGGCGCTCGAGAAACGATGTACCCGGTCAACCGCGCAAGGTTCAGACCAGGGATGTCCCAGACCGAATAGTTTCGATCCGCAGCCGATTCCTGACACCTACGACTCGCGTAAAGACAGTGTGTGTGATGTGCTCCAGGAGGCGGAAGATCAAAGAGTACTCGCTAAGCTGTGCGAGACTTGGGTGGACGCGGGGGTGCTCGAAGTCTGTGCAAGACGAATCTTGTATACAGCGAAAAACTTCGGCACTCCGCTGTTTGGCAACACATTTGCAGAGGGGTTGCGCACCGCAGTGGTCAATGCTCGTTGCATCCAGGACGATGTCGAGCACCATCCTGCGTCGATCCGGAATAAGAGACAGGGTATTAATATCCGCGATTCAAAGTTGCCCATCGTCTGTCATCGTCCTCACAGTTCGAATGATGGCAAATGTCCCGATCAGCCCCAAGAAGGTGTCCAGCAACAATCGGATCCAAGAGAATCATGAGAACCAAGCAAGGTCGGAGCGAACATACCAAGCCGAATCCGGACTCAACAGTCCGCTCTGCGTTTTATTGAAATCGATGCGTAGAGCGGCCAGCAAGGATCTCGAACCTCTGATCGAGCTCAAAAGGCCTTAGAGCGCTACACAGTGCGCGATGCTATCTTGGAGAGCCTTTTCAGCCGCTATCTTGACCACGTCACTGCAAGAGGGTGGGAGACTAGTTCCGTAGCATCGTACCACAAATTCCAATTATCTTTGAGATTATGGCTGCGTGTCACAGATGGTTCGAGATAAGATTCCATGCGGCTTCGAGTCCTGCAACGTTGTAGGCTCAAACAAAGTCTCCGTAATTTCTCGCTTGCACGGCCAGCGCAGAGTAGTGCCACAGGTACCACCTCCGTGCAAGCACGACAGAGAGGAAGTTTGCTGCTTCATGATGCTAATAAGAGACTCAGCCAGCGAGCTTTGTAGATGGCAGCACCGACCTCATCGAATCTCCAAACCCACCGAGTATATGAGGGAATCGAAAAACCAGCAGACCAATATGAGCGGAAGTGGACCGTCACCAGCAGCTATTGATGCCACGCGGCAGCGGTCAGCTTCGTTGCAGCGCGGAGGCGTCAAAGGCATTATGCAAGGCAGAGACTCGAAAGAGCTACCAAACTTGCCAGGCACGGATAATGGAGGTTCACAAAGGCCACCATCAGATTATGGACGCCCCAGAAGTTCGAGGGAAGCACAGATCCTACAAATAGTGGACCCGCAGTACCCATATCCGGTTGACAGGGCATATCAAGAGTTTCTCGAGACTCCAGATGAGCACGGCATCGCCAGATTCGACAGGTTCGATATCCCAGAGCTGACCGGCTACTTTCCAACTGACACGCCTGAACCACTCAGACCGATCGAAGATCAAGCATTCTTCGACGAGATGCAGGAGTGCTATGCCGACATAATAGCGATCGAGAAGGCTGTGGAGCGAACCGCCGAACGGGCAAGGAAGTTTGGAAACGATATGTTCAGGAAGGAGTATGCGGATCGGTTGGCTACGTCAGCGGTAGCTGCTATATGTATCAAGGATGATCTTGAAGACCATCGTTTAGCGGAGAAGTACCGGGTGGAGGGTGTTGATATCAGGTCATCGAAGTCGGAACCGAAGGATGCCGATCCGATGTGAGCCAGGAGCTTTTGCTGGACGTCGGAGATGCCGATATAACCAGATCTGCGTTATGCATCTATTAGTCGTCAACTGTCTCTCCGATCTTTTGTAACTGTTGCTTGTTTACTCTCGACATCTCGAGAGATATATTCTGTTGCTTCTAAGCCGAGAGACAGCAGAAAGCGTCAACCACAGCAGATGACTGTCACATGCTGCCGTGGTCCAGCACGCAGCAGTCCGCGTGGACGGTCACACCGTACCACATCGTTTGCTCGAGGAGCAATCATATATGTAGTCAGGCCTCGAAGCAATCAATCAAGGTCCTGTGTGTAGATCGCCGCAAAGACCGCCATGGTACGCTCCAGTATATCCAATCATCCTACCATACTCGAGGAAGACTTGCAAAGCATACCACGAGCCAAACAAAGCCTTAGTATCCTCTAGTACCTGTACTCACATCAAACTCTGGACCGACTTCTTGTTTAGGTCTCTTGACAACTTACGGACAGAAAGCTGTATCATGTCCGGTGATCGACTTTCACGCAAGGATATCGCTAAAGGAAAGCTGAAGGAGCGCGGAAGGTCGACGTCAAGGTCTTCCCAGGCTCGAGTTCTCGACGAGAGACTGGGAGCAGATTCGGCAATAGAGCAAGCAGATTTGGCCGCTGAGAGACAGCCTCGTAGCTTCTCAGGCAGATCCTCGCAGGAGAAACATTTGGAAGAACGTTTGGCAGCAGACCTGGCGGCTGACCAGGCAGAGCGGACAGCAGGGAGACCGCGTCGGAGTTCATCTGGCCGGTCTTCCCAAGAGAGACAACTGGAAGAACGTCTGGCTGTCGATATGGCGGCAGACCGAGCGGCGGGAGTTCCTTACGAATGGGAGCCACCTTGGAACTTGCCGTTCAAGCGGAAGCCGAATGCTGAAATCGTTCGTAAGCCAGTTCCTGGAGAGCAGCGGGTCCGTTCGGACGGTGATGCACCTCAGAACAGCGATGCTGTCGAACGTAAACGCCCTCTTCCCGCACGATATAATGCGAACCGCCCGATGAGCTCGCCAGTCACCAGGCCGGTGATCTCCACAGTCCCCAAGCCCATGCCAAGCATCCAAATACCAAAGCGGAAGCCTGTACCTCCTCGGAAAGATGAGCTTCAGACACCTCAGACTCCGGAGGCCCAGACACCTATCTCTTCGTTACAAAGATCCCCAGCCAGGCGGTTGACGAACCAGGACCGTCCATGTCTGTACGAAGGGGGCAGTGGGAGACCGCGTAGCTCGACTGGCGCACCACCCTTACCACCGAGGCCTCATGATCCTCCTGAGCCAGAAACAAGAGTCCCTTTCCAGGGTGGAGATACACCAGAGCCCAGTATGCACCTTCCCAGTATGGAGAACAGTATCGAGTTAAACATGGCGAACATCCAGACCGTCCGGCGTCGCCCTAACCTGAGTGCGGCAATGTGGAGGTCTGATGCTAGACCTGGATCTACTCACGGCTCCATCTCGAATTCAGATGCGGTGGTTAGCAGGCGTAGCTCCTTGTACGGCTCGCGCTCGAACATTGCCGCAGGTGACGCTAGACCCGGCTCAGCTCAGATCTCCCTCTCCGACATCGTCCACGGGGAAGGCCATCTCAGAGACTCCGTCGACGTAGCATGGTTCGACGCAGGACAGGGGCAGACGCCCTCACGGCGCGTCGATCTTCGCGGCGGAGATCCATCTCACGAAAGCACGCCAAACCTCTCACCCGAGGAACAGCGTACGGTCAATCGAGCAACCATAATGCGTCTCCTTGCCAGGAATTCGACGAGCTTGGCCTCCTTAACAAAGGATCTCTGCGAGATGGAGCAACATATGCCACCAGAGGACTTCGAGGGTGTCGTAGCAGCTGAGAGGGCCCTTCGAGAGTTACAAGAGCACCTTCAGGAGAAGCTAGCCTTGTTGAATGATTGATGCCGAGGTGATCTCAATTCGCGGCGCGGAGACTGCAAGTTGAAAGCTCTTCTGAGGTAGGCAAGGCATTCGGCCATAGGACTGTAGTTTGAATAACGGATGTATCCATGTGTCCCTTTCTTTCGTTCAAGAATGGGGAGAGTATGAGCTTCCCGACGACTACGGCTGATGACGCGCGCTAGTAAACCTTATTTCTGGAGTGGTGACCTCATGCTTGTGCTATCACATGCACGCCGCCGGAAGATGTGTCTATCAATGTTCCCACCCACTATGTAGCTGTCTGAACAACGACAAAGTTGTACTTCGCTCACTGTCACTTCAATCACCAATCGTCAAGCAACAATGTCGCCAACAACCCACTCCACCCCACCCTTCCACCGCCTCCTCTCATTCTACTCCAATCGAACCCCCTACCCCGACTGCCAAACCATCCGTCTCACGGACTCCCTAACCGGGAATCTATCACTTGGCCTTGACTTCCCTGCCGCGCTGGCTATTGCAGTGGGGACATTTGTATCTCTGCAATACCGGCTTCTTTTCATTGAACATCCATGTCCCGACCGTGTCTACGCATAAAACATTGCTCGATGGGATTAATATCGACGAGAAGCGCGAGTACACCGCCGCGGATCTGTGGGGTCTCGGGCGCCAGAATGGATGGGCCGGGGCGTTGGATGGGGTGGGGCTTTGGACGCTAGCCGCCGATACGACGACGGGAACGTTGAGGGGGAGTGATGTCGTGAGTTTCCAGCAAGGGACGCTGCTGGAGAGTTTGGAGAAGAGGAGGAAGGATAGGAATCAGGTGCTGCCGCTTTGGAGGGGAGGGCCAATCAGCGTAGCCGGGCACAGTTGGGTGGTGGGCAGGGTATTCGGGGTGGAGGTCTACCGCGACGATGTTAAAGAAGAATGAATCAACCAAGAGGATGGTGGAGAACTATGCTACACTCAAACCCACCAACTACCCGCCCTTGCCGCCCTACCTAAGCATCTCCCAAGCCGCCTCAATAGGATCATGCCCAGCATCGACCAACCCAGGACGCAGTCCATGACCCTCACCAGTCTTACGAATACTCTCGAAATCCACCAACATCTCCTCTAGCTTCCGGTACTGCGCGTCCTCCAGATACGTGGCCGAATCATCAGACTGATGCCGCAAGCTCTCAACCATTTTCCGCACGCTGGCCTCGTCCTCCACGGCCCTGCCGTAGTGGTCGCGCAGCATTGTAAAGTCCTGCCGCTGGCCGCGGGTCAGGTTCGGGGTGTTGAGGTAATCGTATTTGTTGACAGCCTCTTCTGGGGACCGGGCGGGCTGGGATGAGCTACGATCATCTCCACGTGGGGCCTCGAAGGAGAAGGCCGGGCTGGGCTGCCTGCTGCGAGATCGGTCAACGAGTTTTTGGAGAGGCTTGGACGTACCTGAGGGTCCTGAAAAGGCTGAGCTGAACGTCCTACCGCGAGTCTCCTCGTCAGTGACGGAGGTATCGACCGATGGTCGCAGTGGACCCTGGCCCTTGGGCATTCGTCTCGCAGGAGATCGTAGGAGTTTGGGTATAGGCTTCTGGGGCTCGAACACAGCTTCACGCTCCGGTGCCGGATCTGTTTCCAAGGACTCTCCAACACTCGCTCCACCATCGTGCGCCTGCACTCCTTGATCTGCAGCTGGGCCAGGGACCAGGCTTCGAGGGCTCTGATGTTCAGGCGGCTGCGAGATGAAGGAGCTCTGTGAGCTGAAGGAGCTCTGTGACTTGAAGGAGCTCTGCGACGTGAAGGAGCTTTTTGGGTTGAAGTAGCTCATATCCGGCGGCAGAAACGAGGAAATATCTACCGGCGTCGACTCAGCCTCCGCAGCCTGCTCATCTCTTGCAATAGCTGCCGAGCGGTCAGCTTGGGCACCTGCTATCAGACGCTCTTCGACACCTCTAGTTGAGGTTGCCCGGGAGGAGGAGCTCGAGTCTCTTGAGCCGGCAGTACGCTGCTTGGAAGGGTGTCGTTCTCTTGACATGGTCAGAGTGGGGTGTGGAGATGGTGGAATTGGTCAAGGGAATCAAGTATTCGGAATGGTGGTTGAAGGTATCAATCAATATGAGAGTGGGATCCCTGGATTGCCTCCGATATGTATGAGGTTCTCTGGGATTGCTCCGACAGACTGACTAACTGCACGTTTGCTCTTCGAGTAAATACTGGCGGTCACTGTGTGACTGATGGGAGAAGGTGACCCGGCAGGTAATCAAACACACTTTTGATTCTTCATGCAAACTATCTCTACACCCATCTCTCATGCTCGCAGAAACACATTATTACCACATGCATCCCTCATATCCTGCAGTCATAACACATGCTGCCACATTGCAGAGAAGTAGCAGGCGTCTAGAAGAAGACACGCTGCGGGAGGGAAGTATGTCGGAAACGCGTTGTTGAAGGTTCAGTCATCATGCCATCATTTGTCGGAGCCAGCTCGCGTGGAGGAGACGTCTAGATGATGATGACAGCGGTGACCACGCCGATGACGAAGCACAGGAACACCTTGGCGTCGATGCCTGAAGCCATGTTGGGGTTGGCAGGGACGATGGACGGGAGTGGTGAGGTGATGGTGCCGTTGGCGGTAGCTGACGGGTATGAGCCGGAGATGCCAGTGCCAGTACCGGTCGCACCCACTGCGCCTGCGAGACTGCTGTTGCCTGGGACGCCACCGTAGGAGTAGGATGGCGCGCTGGCGGGGGCGGTCGCTGGCGAGGAGGTGGAGGTGATCGTGCCGTTCTGTCAAGATGTTAGCTTTGTCTCTTGGTTGGTTGAAGATGAAGGATGCTTACGCTTGGGATCGCTGGGACCGTGCCAGAAAGAGTGCCGCTCGAAGACGATGCAGACGCCGGGACAGTGACTTGAGTCGTGCTAGTGAGTGTCGAAGTGAGCACGATGGTGGATGTCTGCGTCGTGGAGCTAGCGCTGGCCGAGCCAGTGATGGCATCGGTGAGGCTGCCGCTGGAAACAGGCGTGGTGGGGTAGGTCGATGCAGGCGAAGAAGGTGACAAAGTGCTACCGCCGACACTGGACGCGCTTGAGCTGGCTGGGCCAGACGAAGTCGCAGTCGAAGAAGTGACCGGACCCGATGACTCCCTCGACACCACAGACTCAGACGCCGAAGAAGTGGTAGCCAAGCTCGAGCTCGACTCAATCGTCACAGTCCCGCTCCTGACCCGCGTGGTAGTGATGGTGACCACACTAGTCGAAGTCGACTCCACCGAAGAGGGGCTGCCCGTGATGCCACCCACCAAGCTACCAGACGGTGTGGTAGGGATCGGGATGACCGGAACAGACATCGAAGTTGAAGTCAGAGTGAGCGGGCAGACGGTGGTGGACTGAGCGATGACTGAGGTCAAGGTGGAAGCCGGGCAGTTGGTGACGGACGAAGGGCACTCGTAGACGGTGACGTAGTTGGTCGAGTAGGCCGTCGAGACCGAGACTGCCGCGAAAACATCCACGATCTTCACGTGAGTGAGGGTGGAGCTGTCGGTGTTGGTGGTGGAGACATCTTTGCCTTCTGTGGTGGATTGTGTCAGCTTGATGGAACGTGGCGGTGGCGAGGCAGTGAGTGGGTGGGTGAAAACATACCATTGGGGTTGGTGGCGGCCACAGACGCGACGAAGCAAGTGGCGACGGCGGTGACGAGCTGCTTGAACTGCATCTTGACGATGGCGGTGTGGATGTTGAATGAGTGAGTGAAGCTGCTGCGAGACTGCTGCGAAGGTGATGAGAAGCAGTGGTGATGAACGAGTGTGTGATGCTGTAAGAGCAGGTTCGTGAGAAAGAAGTTTGTGTTGTGGGAGGTGAAAGATCAACAATAAGAAACCCGGGACGCGCGGAAGCTAAGTTCGCGCCAATGACGTTTGCGCTTGCACATGCATGTTCAAACGAGGAAGGAGCGATCGCTCGGCTGCCTGCACGTGCCCGTTCGAACCCGACAATGCAGCTTCCCGGTGACCGAAACGATGGTTGCGACAAACAAGAGCTTGAGCTTGGGGTTCAACGGATCGCTGTTTGTGAAGAGGGTGATACCTGGACTTACTTGCATTGCTGGCAAAAACTGGGAAAGACCTTCCTGCCCTCGCTCGCCACTTCTTCGCCAACGAGCAGCAATCACGTTCCAGCGAGACCCAGAATGCTGGGATGCAGATCGGACCAAGAAAGACCTGCCTTGTGCATTGGACGCCTCAGTGACATGCTTCTGCTATTCGATGATGCTTCCGTACTATCGGGATCCGTCAAGGCGTCCTCACACTACCTCACTAACCTGTTCGTACTCTGCACCAATACACGATAGTGCTGTCCGCGTGTCCATGTGCTCCTCTATCAATCCCCTCATCCTATCACACCACCTCCCAGCCTTATAATAAAGTAAATCACTCATTATACCCCAACTCACTCAACTCCCCCCTAACCCCCGCCTCCGTCCCAATCTTCAACACCTGCGTGCCCTCCAACTTCTCCCCGCCCGCCTGCCGCATCTTCAGATCGTCAATCGCCCGCAGCTTCTTCAACAGACTCCTAATCTTCTTCTCGTGCGGCGATCCCGCAGCGGGGCTCGTAATCGTAAGCTCTGGCGCGGGTTCAGGGGCCGCGGCAGGAGCGACAGGCTTGCCGTTCTGCTGTTGCTTCGGCTTGGGTGTGGAGGTATCGAGCGGCGGTCCGCGCTGTCTACTGCCGTCCCGTTTCCGGGATTGTGGGTCTGAGGTTTGGAAGCCGGTTAGCTTTGAGGGGCTGCGTGCGCGATCTCTGTTTCCAGGCGCGCGGCTTGGCGAAGGGGTGCCGTTGGTGCCGTTCTCGTTGGGTGCTGTGAGACCTCCAGTAGCCTTTGCATCTGCGTCCTTTGCTTTCTTCGCTTCGCGTTTCTTCTTGTTCTTCAGTGCAGCCTTACTCATGTTCTCGTCGCCATCCGCAACCAGGCTCACACCTCCGCCAACCGCAGCGCCAGGTGGCAACTTCGCATCTGGGTCAGCGCCGGGGACCTCTCGCCGTCTGCTCCTCGCTCCGAATCCGTTTGACTCTGGCTCCTTGCCTGACATCATCTCACGCACGAAAGCCGCTCCACCTTCATCTTCACGCTTGAACGCCAGCGGAGTCGCTGCGCCACGAGCTCCTGGCGGACGATAAGCTCCAGCAGGTTTCGACGGCGTCTTGACCTTCCCAAGAAACTCCAAAGCAGAAGGATGCGGTGCCGGCACAGGGTGAAGAGGGTTCTCCAACGGCTGGTTCGGCTGCGGTCGCCAAATGACATGGTACAGTTCGTGCATGTCCTCGTGGTACAACAAGCTGCCGCCAACATGGTAGATCTTCATCCCATTGTCGACACGTAGACGTGGACTGGTAGTCGCGGTCATGAGGTGCTTGCCATCTGAACTCCACTCGCAGATACTAGCATTGCTCGCTTCGATGGTGCACACCTTGTCGTAATTCTTCTCCAGGTCGTAAATGTCCATTTGACCGGCCAAGTTTCCAAAGCCGGCCACGAGGACGAAGCGACCGTGGGGCGAGAAAATGATCGTGTTTCGTGGTCCGAGGTTGAAGCTGTGTTGTGCGACAGCTCTGACGTTGAAGATGGTTGTTTTGGCGGGCATGTATCCGTACACCACACCGAATTCTTTCGAGTTGGGTGACCAGGTCACATCGTGGATGGGGCCTTCCTTATCCAACTGGATGCGAGAGTCGAAGCCGCCATTGGCGCTGAGGATGTACAAGTTCGTCTCGCCGTAGTAGCTCTTGTTGCTCTTGTCGACATCTGTCTGCGCCAGCACAACCAAGCTGGTGCCTTCCTGATTCCACTTAAGCTGGACCTTGTCACCCTTGAAGAACGTCTTCTGCGAGACTGGCGGCCCACTGAACTGCGGTACGTTGAACACCTTGACGGATGCAGGCTGGCCTTTGCGCTCCGGAGTAAAGACAGCAACCGAATGTGTCTTGCCAGGCGAAAGCGCGAAGTCCTGTACACCTTCCACACGCAGTTTGTTCCACACAGTGCCCAAATCCTTGCTTTCGTAGAATTGAACCTCGTTGTTGACACAGCGAGCGCAGTATGTCTCGTCAGAGGTGTACTGCAAGTTCCAGCCAGTCTGACTCTTCTGCACAAACTTCCCGACCACATCCCTCTCTCCGCTCTCGCCGGCGTTGTCGTCGACGGTGCGCCAGACCTTCAAGTTCTTCACCGCATCGCCATTCTCGTCCTTCGAAGGTCGCTGCCACGTTATGATGTACGTGCCGGAGTGCGAGAAGCCGAGCTCGTAGACGTTATTGGCGGGAAGTGTGGTTACAACGTGTCCGACGGAAGCGTCAACAACTGTGACATAATCGGGTGAAGCCCATGCGAAGAAGCGGCCGTCAGGCGAGTATACGCAGCATCGGAGATTGCCCTCGGGTGGTGCGAAGCCTGGGACTCGTTCGTAGACTGGACCGGCATCGAAGAGGCCGATGTTCTTGGAAGTGCGGTCTGAGGTTGGATTAGCATGTTGATAGAGCGTGGTGGGAGATCGATATACATACAAGCAAGCTGAGCAGGTTGAGCCATATTGAAGATTTCTTGACGTTCTTCTCAGAAAGTCAAGAGAGGTGTTGTTGACTTCTTTTGTGCTGGTTGCGGGCTTTGTTTGTGCGCTTTGGTGTTTCTGTAACTGGGAGACAGGCAGTGGCTGATCGCTTGGGACCGAGTGAGATAACTAAATCCACGTCGGCGGAGGACTATTGAGCAGCAGGACAGTCAGCTGAGCGCACACACAAGAGTAGTGGCCTGGAGTGAATGGCAAGTGGCTTGAACAAAGTGAGAAAGTTACGCGCAGCGAATTTCTACCGCAAGAGCCAAGATCGTTCTGCCTAAGGCATCACGACAAGTTTTTTTGACCTCACCTCTTCTCGGCTTGTGCTCTTCTACTGACCTACCATGATCACACTCCGCACCCGTGTGACACAGGGCTGGGCGGAGCACAGTCAAAACGCAATGGGTGTCACGAACCTTTGTGGACATCATGGAGTCGCCAACATGACCAGGCACCATAAGTTGCCACTAGAAGGGATTACGGAAAAGTGGACATGCACTCACCGAGGACTTGATGCGGTCTATCGACCCTCACCAACCCATCCGGGATGTATGCCGATTGAGGAGCCATGTAGTAGTGTTGAGATGCTCAAGCAAGAGTTCATCAGCGGTGGCACGATCTCGCCGGCGGACAACGATGGCTGTGGAACCCGGCACATGTTACCCCATGCCCAGACATGTTTGATGCACAGGTCTGTTCAATGTTTGTCATGGCCAGAAACGGCGGCCACCGCACAAGACTCGAACATGACTCCGCTGATACGCAGCAAGCAAACTGCTCCATGGTAGGCCATATTAGCTAAGTCGAACTACCCTTGATCCTTCTTTGATACCATAATATCCTCCGCACTCGTCCTTCCCATTGACTACTCTCTTGACCGTACCGCATCCACTTCCAGTCATGGCTGATCGACGGAACGTTGCTCCCAAGCCGGATCCTAATAAGAGCCTTCTGCCTAGTCTCGGGGACAGAGGTAGCGCTGGCGGCGACCCTCCACGTGACGGGAACCCTCGCGACAAGCGTCCTGCAGGCCATTACACGGAAGGAACATCTCAACGAGAGCGAACCAATTCTCCGAGGCCGCCGCCGAGAAAGTCGACATCGTCTGAAAGCATTGAGCCAGCATCCTCGTCGTCGTCCGAGAGCACACAGCTAGTCGAACAGCAAGCTGACCAGCTCAATGGGAGAGAGCCGTCTTCGCAGTATGCTGGCGTTTCTGAGCCTACTCGGCAGACGCCAACCGGCCCAGACTGGCCATTACCAGCACCTGAGACTCGGAGAATGACGCGGCAGATGCCTACAGTGCCGGACTGGCCGATCGCGCCACCTGAGACTCGGCAGCCTACGGGATTGCCATCATCTACACCAGCTGAACGTACTCGGTCCGCTACGCCGGCGGGAGGTCCTCGGCCAGGGACTCCGCAGGTTCGACCAGGAACGCCACAGGTCCGACCACCAACCCCACCAGGGCCATCACAATCTTCGTCGCCTTCCGAGTTGGACGGAGAAGAGTTTCGTGAAACCTACCCTCCAGTCGGTCGACACGCAAACCCCAACCCTTCGACTTCGACGCTAGAACCTCCACCATCACACCGACCTCGAACCCCGCCGCCAGCAAGGACCTATCGCGGCCCGCACATACCTGAAGCAACCGGCCCGTACGGAAGTCGGTACTGGCCTACTGTCCCAACATTCCCAGTCGACCCACTGCCAGGTCTGGCAGAATCTCCAGATATTCCAGCGCCCACCTATCCGATGTTCGTACTCCCCGGCCTCGATCGTCCTGGCTTCGAAGACTGGGATGGCCAGGATCCAGATGCTCCACTTGCTCAGGGCCTCGGCTTGTCTTCGCCGCATTGGAATACTCCGCCGCAGATAGCTTACCGGCCTGAGCCTGAGGAGGAGGAGGAGGAGGATGTCCAAGCACCGCGATCGGAGGATGCGCGTTCGAGGACTCCGGCTGGAGCCGCAAGCTCGGAAGGTGTCTCTTCGCGGACGCAAGCTGTGCCCTTGAGACTCGCAGTTGAGCCTTCGTCGACTGCGGCACGGCCATCGAGGACTGCGACTATTGCGCCGGCTACGGTTACGGTCACTCATCGGCCGCCGCCAACGTCTGGTGCGGCGAAGGGGATGCATTCGGCGCGTGGGGCACGTAAGTGAGGCTTGACTATAAATGACGATGTAGGGTTTATGATTCTGTTATCGGTGGATCTCTGGAAGCTCGGATTGGTGGAAGCGTGCAAGGTAAGCGATCGGGTGTATGTTTCTCTCCTATGATATGTATGTGGATGCTTTCTATTTGTTATAGTACGGCTTATGTATGCATTGTCTGGCGAGAGCTTTCATGCATATCCGGATGCTGTAAGTAGTATCAACTGGGTGGTTCCCAGCTCTTTCCGAATCATCCCAGTATCTCATATCAGGTCAGCGCCTTGCTGTCAGCTGAAATTCTGCTGTGATTCACGCTCTCCCATGTGGACGGCACCGAGAGCCGTGTGATGCGTGTGTGCTTGCTATACTCGGCGATACTCAGCTGCCGGACTAAATGGTTTGTTTGCTCTCCCGTCAGACTCGGTCATGATAACGGGCTAATGACAATGTACAGAACCACAAACATTCGCTGACTCGAACATGATCGCACCTGTGTTCGCAGGAAGTATATAGGCCTTGTGCGTCCACCGCAGATTCCTCAACTACTTCCTCACAACCCCGACATCAAACTCTGTCTTGAATACCTTTTAATCTTCAACATCTGTACAGAACTAGTAAGTAATCCACATCCAAACACTTCTTGAAGACCAGATACTAACGTCCGGCCTCTTAGTCTTCCCAGTTTCCACCACGATGCCTACTCCCGCTCCTGGCCGTGCGCCATCCAAGGACAGAGCTGTCGACAAGACCTCCAAGTCCACACAGACTTCCAAGACACCAGCACCTTCGTCCTCATCATCTAGCAAGCAACCAGCCCGTGATGATCCCAAAGCCGCCTCATCGTCGTCGTCAAGCAAGCAGCCAGCACCTTCGTCCACCTCATCTAGCAAGCAGCCCGCCCGTGTTGAGCCAGCAGCATCTTCACCGTCCAAGGCTGGTAAGCAACCAGTTCGTGACGACCCGGCAGCGACTTCGTCCTCCTCGTCTGCCAACCTGCCCGTCCGCGGAAAGCCCACAGCCGCGCCTAGCACGTCTTCTGGTTCTCGATCTGCAGGACCTACTACAGCACAGATGCGGGCCTACGCGGAGAGCTATCCGCAGCTGAAGGCGGATGGCAAGTTGAAGCACGTGTATCCGGTGGTGGAGGATGATTACGATCCGTACGATGAGCCAGGTCGTCCCTACCCATGGCCACCGGAAGGCCTCTGGGAAGGCGCTTGGGCCGACGACTATGAGCCACCGTCTCCTCTTGATGAAGAGAAGGTACCCCCATGCCCAGCTTTAACGTCGGCAGCACCAAGGCCTGGTCGGCTTGACTGCCCCGACACCAGCCCAACGTCAGCATTCTCCGGTCCTGGGAAGACGCTCGCACGGGACGATCCTGAGCGAAGATCGCGCCAGCGTCCAGCGGCGTCAGACGCCTCACCGAGCACTTCTGCTGAGCCGTCTGCCGCCCAACCCACCCGAGAGCAGTCCCGTGGACCTCCTACGCCTGCGGAGCGCTCTCTGCCGAGCCGTGAGAACACAGGTGGTGAGAAATCAGGACCTTCCAAGGAATCAGGAAAGGCGGCCCAAGGGAAGCAGCGCCGCTGATCTGGATCTCAGATGATGCTGCGGCTACGAGAGGTTGGACGACAGGCTGCTGGGGCGATCTAGCCACTGGATGTGCGGGTTTGCTTGACATTCTGGATTGAGTGGTTCTCTGTGTGCGGTTATGCGCGGGCAGCTCTCTGCCCTGCTGTTCAGACGGTGTGGTATGTTTCCTATGGCGAGTGGATGCATTTTCTTGTGCGGGCACTTGCAGACAGCTCGCTGTCGTAATGGCCAGATTGTATGTCATGTTTCCTATGGCGGGCTCCGATGGAGCCTGGATACTGTACGTAGCCCACAAATCAAGTGGTTCCAAAACCCTTTAGATTAGAGCCGATTCCAGTCCACACTGATAGACCTTCAGCAGACGACAGTGCAACAGTACACTCGTGTGGCAGTTAAAGCCGCATAGGGTGTCTTGTGCTACACAGCGTTTTCTCCTGATCGCGGTGCTTGGCCGACCCGGGTCTGTCAGCAGCCATGTGGCTTTGTTTGCTGGTCCATGTGTGAGGGTGCGCCATGATCCCTTGGTCATACACCAAGTGTGAGTACGAGGCTGTCAACTCAGATATGACATTGCTTGCCATCGAGAACATATATGAAGTCTGGAGAACCACACTGATCTCTGATCTTCTCAATCAACCTCATTCCATCAAGAAGATACTTTCCGACCAAGCCTTTGATATTGTCAGACTTATCCCCGAAATCTTAAAGCCAAACTACCTCCAGTCCACATCGCTGCGACATGTCTGCCATACCGCCTCCAGACCAGCGAGGGAGTGGGCCACCCTCTCGCGACTCAAGCAGACCACCATCCAGGAGATCCACCAACCAGCCAATGCGCCCCTCACAGCCAGAGCTTCCCGTGTCTTCATCGTCCACGACCGGGGAAGCCAGTACCCCAGCCTCCCGAGAGAGCTCCCGGACCAGGACGCCATTGAGTCCGACTAGTGCAGCCATGGCAGAATACGCTCGACAGTATCCGCAACGGAGGGCAGAGGGCAGGACCACGCACACAGCTGTGCTGCCGCAGCGACGTGTTGTGGCTCCGACATCGTCAGAAAGGTTTGTTCCGCCGTCTCCGCCACGAATAGGGACCCCGATTGGATATACCAATGGGCATACCAATGGGCACACCAATGGGCACACGAACGATGCAGAGCCATCTGGACCACCAGTCGCTGTCCCCCGAACCGGAACGGACCCGTCACGTCCCCGCCCCGGCACAATGTATGTGAGGGACGATGCTCCGTCGTTTCCGACTCCAGGTACAGGACCAAGTGAATCAACGCACGCAGACAATGGCAACGGGTTAGAATTTGCCAGCCCAACCGCGCAGATCATTCTCGGCGAATTTATGGCAGAACCCGAGGGACCTGGGGCACTTACGAGTCCACCGCCTTCCGGTCTCGTAGCGATGGACTTCAGTGCGTTCGGTTCGGGCTGTGTTGGCGTTACAGGATGCGCATCAGAATAGGCACGCACGTTTAGGCTCCGAGTCAGAGGGCTCTAACAGGCCAGGTGCCTACTCAAATCCACCTAGTCGAACTAGGGCACCCAGATCAAGAGATGGGTCGCAGTCTAGATCTCCAGCGCCACTGGTTGGTCCATCCGTCATGACAGCCGGCGTGAGAATGCCTCCACCTTCAACGGGGCCACCACCACTGGGCTTATCGTCTCTTGCTCTTGGCTCTCTGACCCTGGCTCATACCGGTCCCCCAGCTGTAACACCGCGAGGCTCTGGTTCGGCTTCTGCAAGTGGTCAGCCATTAGGTCGACCCCAGAATCAACCAAACTCGGGCTCTGATTCGGACAGCTCTAGCGGAATGAGCTTGCCCGACTACCGGTAAAGCGATCTGTTCGTCTGTTGCTGGTGTGAACGTAAGGTTCGCTGAGCAGAGTGCCGTGCGGCTATGTGCTCAATTGAAGGCAATCCTTACAGCTTGGTTCGGCATTTATCTCTCCTTCCTAGATAGCGTATGTAGCGTGTTGGCCAAGTGGCTCTCTCGCGAATCGTAAAACTTGTTGCTATATGAATGGGCTTTCCGTCGGATTCAATGGCATATATACAAGTAGTGGAGCAGCCAGCTCGAATTGCAGTGAGTCAGCGAGACCCGTGAACGCTGAGAATTGTCGCTGAAGTTGGGCCCGATACGGTTGGCTGTAAGACTTGATTCACCTGTCTTGATCAATCCATGGAGTACCTCTCTGTTCTCTAGATCAGCACACTGCTTCTTGTTTGCTGCGTAAGTAACTCATACGCCTATGATCCAGTAGGGGTATAAGCACGAGATAGTTGACTCGAATGTGACACTGCTTGCCTTGGAGGACCGATAAGAGGTCTGACCACCACCTTGGGTCGTTCCTACTTCTCTGTATTGAGCTCATTTTCGGAAGCACTTAGCCCTGAACATATGCCATGTGCAAAAGTCGCAAATAGTCTTCAAATCCTATAGTCCGAACACTCCCGTACAATCACCAAGACGACACAGATACCGCGACATAAGCCTCCACAGCTCAGAGACAACAATAATACCGCTCCAGCTTAAGCGTCACATCAAAAATGGGGTGCTTCGCGTCCAAAGAAGCAGGTGACAATCCACAAGGTGGCGAACAGTCCCCCGAGCCAAGTGGTCCAGGACGTGAGAGCATCGAGCTCTGGGAACGTTCGTGTGCGCAGACAGCATCCGCCAGTAATGCCAGACACAGCCAGCATATGAAGCTTGCTAGCCGTCCAGCACAGGTCGCTCAGCCTAGCAAAGACGTTGACCGGATCCAGAGCGCACCAAAGTCCAAACGCCGATCGTCAGTCAAGGCCAGCACCACTCAGCAGCCTGGGACCGTGGGCCAAGATGATAATGTGTCGGCGAACCAGACTTCCGACAAAGGTGGTGACGCAGATTGGGTGACAGACGGGTCTTCGGATGCCGCGAGCACATTGCGTGGGCGGAGGACGTCTCGACTAGGTTTGTCAAGGAGTGAGGTTGGCCCTGAGCTCAGAGGAAGTCCTGCTGGCCCGCGACGGAATTCGGATCGTACCGGAGCTGCTGGTGAGAAGCCGAAACAGTGATGGTAGCTGGACTATCTTATCACAGTCGTGCGCTCTCCTCACCGGTATAGACCGACGTATAGGTCGTATGCTTCGTAGAATGCGGATCGTAGATAGCAACGACATGGTTTGTTGTACTTGCAAATGCTTTCGTATTGAATCGCAGACTCGTTCGCGTCCGCGACGCGTGCCAGTGCTCACGTGGCGTAGCAGGTAGCAACCGGATCAGCTGCTTGGTGTATGCCGTCGCGAGATCTCGGCTCGATGAGCAAACCCGTACTCACCATTCCGCAGCAAACATCGTAGTGATCATGTCGCAAAGCTTCGGACCTTGCTGGATAGACACGCCTCTTGCAAAGCCTTCCAAGCGCGTAACAATCCATTCGTGTCTGTAGCAACCTGGTATAGCGCAACGAACAGTGCAGAATCTCGATCAAGTCGTAATAGCAGCAGCTCCACCACTGATCCGAGTCCAGCCATGGGTTGCGCCGGGTCCAGAGAAGAACTTCCAGAGCCGCATCCCTACGAGGGGCCCCTGCAGCCGGCTCGCCCGGTCCAACTGCTTGGAAGTCGAAGCGGCGGAACTGGAGGACGTTCTGGTGTGACACACAGCTCAGGGCGAGATAGCATCGAGCTTCCAAATCGCTCAGGTGCGTAGAAGCCTCCCATATTCACCTCCATCACTGCTTTCATAGCAGTGTTGCTGACCACTCGGTCTCTGCCAGCACAGCACGACAACGAGATCGCCGTCGTCACCGCCGCGCGTACCGCCCGAGATCGCGCCGTCGAAGACTTCCACAATGAGCCAGAAGGTATGCCTCTCTCTTCCGTCTCACACAATCGTGAAAGCACGCAAGCATTGATGACCGCATAGAATCGCGAGGCGGCTGGCTCCGCCCCTCGCACACCCGCAGGGAAGCTGTTCCTCTGTACGCCTACCCACTTCAAGCACCAAGCGCAGCCGAGTTTGCAAGGATCATGGAGGAGCAAGGCACCGGGCCAGCATTTCGGCGAGAAGCAGCAAAGTCGCAGCAGTCAATGGAGCGGCGTCAGAAGGCGGCTGCAGCTACTGTAGAAACCCATTAGGCCCAACTTCGTGCGAGTCAGCTTGTTCGATTTGGAGACGTGGAGCCTTATGAGGGCACTTGACTACTCCTTGACAGCTAATCCGATCGTATGCATGCAGGCGTCGGCTGGGCGTTATAGCATTTCTGATGTATATGTTGAGGATATCTCCGAAACGGATGGCTCATTCGTGCTCCTGCCGCCCAGAGCAAGCGGTATTATCAATGTATCTTCGGTCGAAACCTCGTCGCCCTATGCAGTTTGATCCGCAAGGTAGCCAGTGGTAATGTACCAGTAGAATGTCCAGAGCAGATATATTCGGCCGACTCCAGTATTCGCTCGTCACCTATAGTTCCTCTGGCCGGTTTTGGCCCCATAAACGTCAGCTGGGCTCAGCAAGCTACCCAAATCGGTGTATCCTGCGGTAGACCCAACGAAACCACATTGTAGCCGCTGAAGATACCATCTTAAATGGTTGGGACATAGACAATGATCGCATTGATGTATCACGATACGAGGTGAGGTCGCTTTAAAGTTCTCGAGGTCCCTCGCTCCTGCCTCATCATCAGCTTTCTGCACCTACAGCTTGCCTTCGAAGTTTATCGCAACCTCACCTCGACGACTCCACTCAACCTTTCCTTTCCTACACTATCACCCAAAACGACAATGAGAGATGGATGATACTCAACCATTGTGAAGAAGTCTGGATACACGCTATGTAAAGACTGTCAGACTCATTGCAGAGTTCTAGCTTCGCCTCATTCTTTCCGTCAAGGCTGCCGCGCCTTTGGGGTATCAACAGGTATGCTGTAGGGAAGATGTGGGTGGGAAGAGGAGGTGAATAAGCACACAGCAACGCTCCGGTCCTACGCCTGGTTCCCAACGCTGTCAAGCAAGCATCTCGTTCCATCGATCTTTTCGCGTGTGGGATGTCGGTCATGGGTGTCGTCATGAAGTGGGTGTGTTGAGGAGGCGGACTTCGAGTGGACGGAAGTGCCATGCCCGCTACTAGGTTGGATTGGCGACCTACGCGGAACGTGTCAGTATACATTTTAGTCTCTGCCTTGGAGGTGTCGCATGTCTTACCCGCAATATCCTCCTCGAATAGTCACCAGCGTCTGCGATGCTCCCCTGACTATTCCGCCTGGCCCCTGCCTCCGGATCCAGTCTCGAGTCAGAAGAGTGGCTGTAGCCAGTATTCGGTGGCTTCCTCTCGCCTCCGCGCATGAAGTCCGCCACCTGTGTGCGCTTGTACTCCTCCTCCGATGTCTTCTGCTTCCGCCGCCGAAGGAAGAACCAGACGCCGACCGCGATGCCTACCAGCGCCAGCACTCCGACGACCACGCCTCCTGCGATTGCGCCGACGCTGGTGCCTCCTCCTGAGCCCGAGCCCGAGCCCGAGCCCGAGCCCGAGTCTGCCGGCGCTGATGAAGATGGTGTGGGTGTGTTTGTGACGTAGACGGTAGTGCCTTGGTCGATGCTCGTGACGACCGTGGCTTGGGTCTTACCCGTTCTTGTCGTTCTCGGAGAGGATGTGGTGGTTGGTGCTGATGTCGTCGACGAGTCTGCGCTAGTCGAGCTGTCGCTGCTTGACCCTCCAAGCACGGGCGGGTTCGCATTCAGGCCGTCGGTGTATACTGAAAAGGCACTCGGGCCACCACCTGCGATCACGCATTAGCCTTGGTCCACGCGTTGCGTGCCTTTCGCGACGTACACATCTCATCCGGGTAGCTGTTGCAGGGTGTACTGCAGTCCGAATCGTTCGTCACCGTGTTCGCGGCCGGCAGTGTATTACCGCAATAACATGTGTCGCCATTTGTCGTGGCGAAAACCGCCTGACCCAAACCCTGGCATAACACCGAGCAGGCGCCTGAACTCTGATATCGCGCCAATCCTTGATTCGAGAGTGGTTTTGAGGAAGAGTAGCAGCCTATGAGTACGTCCTGCGAGGCGGCCATGGCGGATAGGGCCAATATGAGCAGCGCTCTGGTTGATGGTGCGGACATGGTTCGTGATGTTGATGGCATGGTGTGTGTGGAGGTCCGCGCTACGCCGATGCAAGGAGGTTCATGCGCGAATGCTAGCAAGCGAAGCTACAAAAGGTCAGTGTCTCGTGACTGGCTTTATGGCTTCCCTTTGACTGCGTATTGGGCAGGCCGATGTGCGCACCTTTGTCTGCGGCTGCCAGCAGCGCAAGCGTGTTGATGTTTGCCCGTGTCTTGTGATGGAGTGTCCCTCTTTCTTGACGAATTCCTGATTCTGCCCCCGCGCTGATCGTGCAACCGCCGCAATGTATCACCTCACACTCTGCTCGAAAACACAACTCTCAATGCCCAGGTATTCTCGTTACAACGGACAACCGGCTGCTCCGCTATGCTCACTCACGCGCTCCAATCGCTTCCTCGCCGCAACGTGGTCTGGTGAATTGTATCGGGAAGCAAATCAAAAGTCGGGGCTGTGGAATGTTCGTGTCGGTGTTTCACAACTTCGGCCCTGGTGGTCGTAAGAACTCCGAGTCTCGCAGGTAATATCTGAAGCCGTGTGTAACGAATGTGTCCGCGATGGCCTGGCTCAAGAAACGACACTAGTGCAGTCCGGTAAGGAATGTGTAACGTGATCCACAATGGTAGTAAAAGAGAAAAACGACGTCGGTTGGCCGCAGGTTTGCAGGTGGATTCGCAGGTTCGTGTTTTGGCGAAGGACGACGAAAGCGACGATTCTGAGTTCAGGGGCACGTTCCAATCAGCACCGCGAAGGTCCTGCGCTAGTTCCAGTTAACGGCGGCCTTGGCCGTTACTTCTGCCAATCGGCTGTAATTTATCTGCGGCCTGTCTTCCTAAACCTGCCGCTGAAACAAGTCTCACAATCCAACTTTGAGCGTTACAGTGCAGAAGGCTGCATATTCTATGCGTCCCGAAAACTTCTTCTCCAGCAGAAATCACAGCGCAACAGCATCTTTCCTCAACCGCATGCACGGCCTTGGCCGGATAGGCGCAAAAGCACAGAGCGCTCTTCAAACTCTGCTAATCCTTATATCCTAGTCCACGTCCGTGAGCGTCCAAGATAGGAAACGAACTGCAAGCGACCGGGAACGGCTTCCTTCGATGCCGTCCAAGTCGATAGACCGTGTTCTATATACATATATCGACCACGCGACCCCCTCTAAGGGCCGTCCGAGAACGATGCTCAACAAGTATCGTCCCGCCCGCATGGCTGTCAGATGCCGAGTCAGAGATGCGTGACAAGCTGCAGGCTGACCGGTGTTATCAAACTTCCACGGCAGATGACCCGTGCCCACTGCGGCCACGACCGCGAGGCTACCAAGAACGAAAATCTCCACAGGTTCAGAAGACCATCTCCACGTTCCAAGGGCTCGGCCGGAGTTCCAGAGGGCGTCAGCGTGCCGAGACTTCGTCTACGATACCCGCTTCGTATCAACTTCAGCTTCAACCATCCGTCGTCCGAAGCATGGACTTATTCTTGAACAAGCTCGCAGATACAATGACAACTGTACAGGCCTAACTCAGCTACCAACTTCAATCCTCTTCTCAAGCACAGCCCTAGCATCACCTTCACTCAACACCTCTAACCCCAGCTGCTGGAGCGCATATCTGGCGCTTTCGTTGTCCATGAAGATTTGTCTCTCCACCTCAAACAGCCCTAGCTGCCGCGAGCCCACTTCACCCACATCGCCATCTCCATCCTCCCACGCAGCACCCTCGTCTTCATTTTCCTCTCCAGACTTTCCTGGCCGCTCTCGCTGCACCTCACCCCGGATCGGCAGACTGATCAATGCCACACCCTCCACCAACCTCCGCATACCCAGCCTCGCCTGACCTTGGCCAACAAAACGATCGATCTGCGCACAGAGCGCCGTCATGTCTGTCGTAAGCTGCGTTGTGCCTGGCGTGGAGAAGGACTGCCGCAGGAGTACGTTGTCCCAGATGTACGTCTGGATCGAGTGACACAGCTGCCTGCTGACTCGCCGAAGCGGTAGTGTTCCTAGTGCTTTGCTTAGAAAGCCAAGGTACTCGCGCAATAGCCGCAACGCAGGCTCGAGATCAGCGGATATGGCACCACCAGCTGTAGTGGTGGAGAGTGAGGCCCATGTGCTTATGCGCGTGTACGGTCGCAAGGCTTCGCGGACGTTGTAGGTAAGTGTGTCCACGATAATGCTCTCAGTCTTGACCCGCACTTTCTTGTACGAAGCAGCCGTCTCGTCGAATAAAGCGCCTTGAACCTCGCCATCGCTTTCGTCATCGCCGACTGCAGCGCTAGTCTTGCTTCTGATATCCTGCAGCTCTCCCAGGTTGCTGCTAACGCGTTCCCGGTTCTTCACACGATCTTGCAGCTCATCCCACATCTCCAAGAAGAAGATGTCGTCGCTCCAGTCTCTCATAGCATGCTCCAGGTGGTCGGCAGAGCCAAAGATGCGGCAAAGGTGGTCTAGCCCTTTGACGCCTTGGAGCTCAGTTTGATCCATCTTCGAGACGCCTTGCATTCTTCGACCGATCGCCGAGTTTGTTACGACGAAAGCTTCCATGCTTGAGCGGAGGCGCTCGTAGAATTTGTCGAAGATGGCGATCTGGATGTCGATAAGGAAACGCAGTTTCTGGCTGAAACTTGATAATGTGCGGTAGCGATCTGTGATGGTGTCGAGGAGCTCGTTTACGCGGATGGCGGCTTTGGTGGGCTTGGTGGCGTCGGAGGCGACGGAGTCATAGTCGAGTTCGTGAGCTTCGGGCAGGTCGATGATTGAGCGGTATCTGGTGAGCGCAAAGTCGCGTTCGACTGACAGCCATTGTTCAAAGTACCCGCATTGATCTAGGAGGAAGTATGCGAGACCTCGCCAGGGTGTCGATGGAGACAGTGGAGTGTATGCGAAAGTTTCTTCCAAGGTAGTATCGAAGGACATCACTTCGTGGACGAGATGGCTCAGCAGTTGAGGTTGCTTGGATACCTGGCCGGCAAAGTTCGTGAGCTTTCGCTTGAGCATTGGTAGTAGCGCCGTGATGAATGCAGAGGTGGCGTCGATATATGCTGGGGTGAGGGCCAGATCTGTTCCACGAAAGTGCTGTACGAGCAGAGGTTGCACGGCACTGTCTAGAAAGTTGGAGTAGGTGGAGATGAGGTCTGTAGTGTGTGACAAGAAGTATTCCGGCTTATCCAGTCTATTCGTTGGCTTGTTACCAGAGAAGTGGTAGATGAACCGCTGCTCCAATGGGTGTGCCATGGCTTCGAGTGGGAACAGAGCAGGTGGCTCAGAACCAGTAGGCCGGCTGGATGAGTTGTTCTCCCGGTCATCCAACTCTTGCCGCTGCAGGTTGAGAAGTCTTTCGAAGTTGATCGCCCACTCTTTCTGCAACGCCAATGGCACTGTCTCCAATGGCTTCGGCCAGTTCATCTTGCCCAGGGTCTTCTCCAGATCTGCGGAGAAGGAGGTCTTAATGGTATGCCGCAAATCCTGCACCTGCCGCACAGTATGGTCCAACAGATGCGGCGCCGCGCCCTCCGCAGCCTCTTGCAGTGGTTGCAAGCCCGCGACCAAGCGTTGTAGTCTCTTGTATGGCTCCAGCGCAGCTTCATCCGACGTGCCCAGCTGGCTCACACACTCCGCCTTCAAGTCCTCGACCTCTTTCAGTAGCTCTACGTAGCCAGCGGCGACATCGAGCTTCCGCAGCTTCTCCATGCTCTCCTCAAACTTCTCCACCGCCTCGTCGCTCGTCTCCGACTGCGTCACGATGAGCAGTCGCCGGTCGATACTGCTTTGGTCTTTTTGAAAGGCTTCAGCCTTCTCCCGGATTGAGGCATCGTGTTGCTGCGACCTATTCTGGACATCTTCGTGGTCTCGTCTTGCTTCGTCGAGCTGCTTCTTAAGAAGTTCCTGTTGTTTCTTGACGTTGTCGAGGAGAGTGTCGAGGTTGTCGAGATCTGCTGAGGATTGCAATTGGTCGTCCAGGTAGTCTTGGACTCGAGTGTCCATTGCTGCGTTCAAGGGGGGTGCTGGGAAGATGGCAGCTGTGTTTCTCTGTCCTCGTCGATTGGATATTGATATTCCTTGATTCGAGATGCCTAATGTGGTTAGGCTGAGTTGACTAGGGCGATGACACGTCTACACGTCGAGCCAACAACACGACCTCCTGTCGTTGACTTACCATCTCTCCGTGCATGTATTCTCCATACGTAGCCCGTTCTGTACGCGTGGTGAGAGACGACCCGAGCTCGTGTTGCGGTCACACGAGATGGTCAGATTATGTCGATGGCAGGGTGGTGTTACAGCATTTGCAGGCACCCGGAGGTAAGGAGAGCGTTACAATTATGCCGTACACCTCTCCCAGCTGTCTTCCGTTTGCAATTCTCCTTGTTCTTCATATGATTTCACGTGTCAAATGCTCGTAGGCCAAGGAGTTCCGTGGCTGCCTGATTTGGAACCTCACCTCATGCCAAATTTGGACATTTGACACACCAGCTTTTCGAACACCCTCACACATTCTCATGACTGGATAGCCCACCAACTCTACCATGGACGTGTTTGCGCGTAACCTCCCCGTGGAGGCCACGACCAAGCAGGTCAAGGCGTTCTTCCGCGCGCACTTCGGAGAGTTCAGGATCAACGACGACTTCCATGTGGAGAAAATGCGCGACAAACCCCTGGCTGTCGTCACCATCCTTGATATCTCAAAGGCCCAGCGCTTCCTGGCTCTGTACGGCGTCCCACCGAATGCGCCACGGCACGTAACGGCGGTCCGGAGGCTGCGATGGGGCGACAGGACGATATACTGCAGTGTCAGCCGCACAGCTCCCGATTTTTTAGCGGTGCAGACTCTGGCCCATGAAGCATCCCACCGCGCGCAGACGTCATCCGAAATGGTCGTTCCCGCCAGTGTGGCCAGCCAAAATTCCAAGATTACTCGCTTTGCCATCACAGGAGTCAGCTGCGGCGTGTGGGACTACAATAATTCCCAGCTCGTCTTCGTCCACCACTGGTCAGAAGCCCGACAGGGTACCGTCTCCTTTGGGCTGACAGGCGCCGCCATAGTTCTCGGAGGCGTGAACTCGAGGCAAACTCGCATTGATCTCGACTACCACAGCTCCAACAATGTTGTGGTTTCCGGAAGCTACAATGACCCAGCTATTACCTTCTCACTGAAATTTCCGCCCCGATTCTTCGAGATCAAGCCCAAATACTTTGGAGACACGGAGATGGACGCCCTATCACACTCACTCGCGGCTGTGCTAATGGGCCCACAATCTGGGAAAAAGAACGACGTCATCAAGAACCGACTGCCTTCTATCAACAGTGATCACGCCAAGGTCGCCGGTGTGTGTTTTGTGTACCGGGTTACCCTAGCTCAGTATACTACGCTAAGCACAGTCAATTCGCTACTGGCCAGAACCGCAAAGTCACCACCACGTGTTACGATGACCACCCGAGTCCTCGCTCCCCACGAGAGTATGTACCATACTATTGCTCGTCTAAATCACGATCTCACCGATGCTGGTCGCTACGGTCAGTATCCATACACTCTGCGATATCAGGTCGACAGACTCGCCCGCAATGGTGTCCTGCCGCCTCAGAAAGTGCGGCTGCTACTCCCAAAGATCGCACGAGTTCACAACGACTACGGTCTGGACGCCGCTCTATCTGCGTTGGGTCGCTTCTTCCGCCAAGTATTGTATGCAGGACCAAACACTGATAGCGAGGAGCTCTCTATCTCCACACTTGAGAATATGCTTGAAGATCTGGCGGCCAAATACGATCACTACAAGCACAGCCCAGAGAATCCTTACGAGCTGGTCAAGCGTCACCAGCACATCAACCTGATTCACAAGATCACCATCACTCCTGCCGCAACATATCTCGAAGGTGTGGAACCAGAACCAACCAATCGCGTTCTACGCCGCTACCCGAACCATAGCGACCACTTCATCCGCGTTGTCTTCCAGGACGAAGATGGTGGTAGTGTGCGATACGACCCACGAGCATCGCAAGACGCTATCTTTCACGAGCGATTCAAGGGAGTACTGGACAGCAACATCCTGATCGCTGGCCAAGCGTACTCGTTCCTCGGCTTCTCTCACAGCTCGCTCCGATCGCAGTCGTGCTGGTTCATGTCGCCCATGTACATCGATGGCACTCTCCGGCTTCCCGAACACATTCTTCGCGAGCTTGGAGAGTTCGAGACCATACGTATTCCTGCCAAATGTGCAGCGAGAATCGGACAGAACTTCACAGACACGTAAGTCACCTTGCTCACGTTCATGCTTTCTCTCTCACCAAGGTGCTAACAATCTGCAATGCAGGAACGCCACCATCGATATCCACCAAAACCACGTACACAGTTTAGAGCTCGTCACCCGCAACGGGTACGACTTCGGCGACGGCGTTGGCACTATATCTATGGATATGCTCCGGCGAGTGTGGAGAGTCTACGGCACAAGGCGCGCAATCAAGCCTACGGCTCTCCAGATTCGCTTTCAAGGGTACAAAGGCATGGTCAGCCTGGATAACCGCCTCCGTGGGGAGAAGCTCATGCTGCGATCCAACATGAAGAAGTTCGATACGTCCGCAGGCGCCTGGAATCTTGAGATCTGCGGCGCTGGCTTCAAGCCGCTTCCGCTGGTCTTGAATCGTCAATTGATCAAATTGCTTGAGGACCTCGGGGTCGAAGAATCTGTTCTCCATGATGTCCAAAAGCAAGCTACCGATCGCCTGCGCTTCGTGGCCACCAGCAATCCCACCAATGCTGCAAACTACCTCCAAGAGCAGGACAGCCCGAAATCAACCCAGATGCCTACCCTCATCCGCTTATTGAACCTGATCGGTCTTGACTACCGCCAAGACGATTTTCTGTTTCGAGTGGTCGAGATGGCCGTGGTGACGACGTCTTCGCGACATCAAATATCGAGGCAGGATTCCAGTCTCTCCTGGCCATACTCTCTACGGTATCATGGACGAAACCGGCTTTCTTCAAGCGGGAGAGGTTTACGTAGTTACCGAGTGCGGCCCGGAGGGAGGTCGCAGAGTCTTGATACAGCACCGCATCGCCGTCACCCGGAGCCCAGCCCTGCATCCCGGAGACATCCAGCTTGTCAATGCTGTAGATGTGCCAGTAAGCTCACCATTGAAGGAACTCTCGAACGTCATCGTCTTCAGCCAGCATGGACGCCGCGACTTACCGTCCCAACTCTCTGGTGGCGATCTCGACGGCGATCAGTTCCACATCATCACCCACCATGGCTTGATACCACCAACTACCGAGGAAGCTGCCGAATACCCACGCTTGTCAGCAGTCGAGTTGGACCGCGCTGTGACTCGCAAAGACATGTCGGATTTCTTCGGTAAGCTCAAAACCGAAACACACCAGTGCTGCTTTCCCGTCAGAGACATATGCTAATCATACTCTTCTACACTGGCAGTGAAGTTCATGGAGTCCGATGTTGTAAGTACTTCCATCCTTGCCCTAGCCCTCAATCTACCCTTCGATCCGCATGAACCACGACTGACATGTCTCATAGCTCGGTATGATCTGCAACACCCACTTGCAGCTGGCGGATCAGCATGAGAGAGGAACCTTCTCCGACAACTGCATCACACTCGCGGGCATGGCTTCGACCGCGGTAGACTCCAGCAAGACAGGCATCTTCGTCAACACGAAGGCAATCCCACGATACCCGAAGTACCGCCCTGACTTCATGGCCCCATCGCCGCGCGTTGTCGTCTCTGACGGCGGCTACCTGGATTTTGAAGAGGAAGATGTCGAGGACGATCCCGCCTTCGAAGACTTGGACGCCAAGAAGAAGCCTTTCAGATATTACCAGAGCCCACACGTGCTTGGACAGCTCTACCGCGCCATCGATGAGCAACAGTTCCTGGCGAAGATGCATGGCGATCGTCAGTCTATCATGGCTTCCGGGCAAATCAATCTCATGAGTCGGCTACTGCAGTACATGGAGCGCATGGCGTCCCAGTACGGGATCTTGTTCACCCATCACACGGATCTTGCGCGAGACATCAGAGCTGGGTGAGACCGGTCCTTACATAGAACCTCACAGCAAAGCTAACCATTACGCAGCTACGAAGAAGGTCTGGCTGAGATCCTCTACATCTACGCACCCACACCCAACATGCCTGTCTCCGAGCACGAAGCGTTCGCTGGTACCATTCTCGGACGCAAGGGTGGTGCCCAGAACAAGTCACTCCGTGAGCTTGGAAAGACCATGCGCGAGCGCTTCCAGGCTATTGTGGAGTATGCTATCATGCGTATGACCAAGGGCGATGAGCAGATGCACGGCGTCACTGACCTGAACCTACTCTACAACGATGGGGTTGATCGCGAGGTGGAAGCACTGCCGCGTGCCATGGCATGTCTGCAGGTGGCTGTTGAGAAGGGGGGCTTGGTGGATCGGGAGCTGGGTGAGTTGCAGTCGTTCAAGTACATCGCTGCTGCGGTGTGTTTGAGGGAGTTTGAGAGGTATCGCATCACCACGCTTGGGTCGTATGCGCTGCCGCCGGTTTGAGGTGGACAGCGGCGAAATAGGCCCGAGAGATGAACTACTGTGATGCACGGAGAGCACGGAGAGATGAAAAGACTGCTACGCTCGTGGCAATGCAGGCTGGTCTCTGCTGGGTATCTCTGTGTCATTGACTGCTATGTAGCTAGACGTAGAGAGGCTGGAACCCCCTTGACTCCTCTCTGTCATAGCATCGCCATCACTGCAGTCAACGGTATCCTCCCACTATCAGGTCGCTAGTCACAATCACAGAGACGCATGATGAAGCCGTGCCATTGCTTGTCGCCTTGCTCAACTGACGAAGCCGAGCGCGACCGTATGACTGACAAAGCTGAATCCACTGAAAGATGTAGACAAAGGTTGCAGTTGAACCGTGTATCGCACTGCTTTGTCCTGTCAGTGACGGCTGTATCAGAGTCATCGTGAGCGACATACCTGCTCGTTGTTGCGAATGCGCCGTTACTTGGCCTTCTTGTTGCTCCGCTTCGCCTTAGTCTTCTCAACCCTGCCCTTCTCGACCTTGTTCTTCTTGTTGACCAGATTCTTCTTGACCTTCCTCTTAGATTTTTCCGTAAGGTGGATTGACTGGGTCCTGGTGAACAACCTGAGGTCGTTGACGTATGGGAACAGTGCAGAGCTGGGCTTGAGGGCGTTGTCGCGAGCGCTGAAGTCGGCTGGTAGCGCCCTCTGGCAACTGGCGCGCTGCCACAGGTTGTTACGCTTGTGGACCGGGCAATCCTTGATGGTGTTGACGATGTCTAGGACGTTTTGGGGGATGTCGCTCAGGTCCTCTTCTGACTCCGATTCCTGCTGGGCTGATTCGTCGTCGCGGTCGTCCATGGTAGCTTGATTTGGTTCGTCGCGCTCCTTAGTCTGATCCTCATTGGTGTCTTGCTCGCTGATGTACTCGCTGACGTCTTCGTTGACGTGCTCGCTAAAGTCCTCATTGACGTCCTCGCTGAAGTCCTCGTCGACGTCCTCGCTGAAGTCCTCGTCGATGTCCTCGCTGAAGTCCTCGTCGATGTCCTCGCTAATGTGCTCGTTGTAGTCGTTGGTGTCCTCGTCGGTGTCCTCATCAGTGTCCTCGTCGATGTTGTCGCTGATGTGCTCGTTCACGGCTTCGTTGATGTCCTCGTTGATGTCCTCGTTGATGTCCTCGTTGATGTCCTCGTTGACGTCCTCGTTGACGCCCTTGTCCGCTTCTGCTACGTCGGGACGTTCATCGGCATCGTCGTCGCTCCTGTTTGCATTGGCTTGCTGGCAGTTGCGTTAGTCACGAACATGTGCATGAATCAAAGTCATACGTACTATCTGGAGGGCTTCTTCACGTGCGGCGCCGCTCATACTACGCCTGTTCAAGTCGCTCGCCTGATATATCTTGTTAGTCGCCGATTCAGGTTTGAAGATATGACAGTACTTACCGCTTGCTCGAACAGGTGGCCGTTGCCATAGAGCAAGGTGGTGTTGAACACCTCGATGTCTCGTAGGCACACGAATTGATGCGGTGGTGGTAGGTTGCTGCCGCCGTCGGTTGGGATGTCGTAGGGTCCCATCTTGCTGTAGCCGCTAGCCGTTCGTGTTATGTCAAGGTGTTGTTATGATGAAGATGTTGCAAGCAGGTGGTGAACAAGGAAATGCAACGCGTGGGTCCCTCCATCATCATTCACGTACAGAACCTAAAGAGGGTTAAGCTTTAGCTGGAACTGGTTAGAATCATCATGTGAAAGTGAATGTCAACCTGCAAGGACACTTACGCGTGTTCAATCTCGACTCAACTTTCACATAATGTACCTCCACAATGCGACTGCGACTTCATATCCACTGCATGTCCGTCCGCGCGTGGTCCTCTCGTGCGGACTAGTTTAGTATTACTGCTCAAGATGAAATGCTATGAAAAGGAGTCATTGCAGCTGATCTTTATAATACTGAGCGCTCGATTCCTCCATCGCTCCGTGCTTTCCTGAAATCGGGTACTGTCCGTCGTCCTCCATGCTGAGCTCCAGCAGTGTTGAGAACACGAGACATTCCGTCAGCGTCAGTCCCTGTGGAGTGACATGAGCGGCTGACAAGACGAGTCCGAGGGAGGCTGATTGAAGGTTGCTGTTATTGAAATGCGGTTCGTGCTACTGCTGTAGTCAGTAACTTAGCTTTCAAGCCATCGCAACTAAGAGAACCTACTTGGTATGATCACCGCGATAAACGGTAGCTCATGCAGCACCCTTCCTGCCCTTCCTGCCACCCTTCTTGCTGCCCTTCTTGGCACACTTCGTAACACGGTTCTAGCTGCGCTGAATCTTTGACTTCTAGATACAGGAGTACACGGGTTAGCAGAGTCATGAGGATAAAGGCTTCTACTCATGTGCGGTCTACCTCCGTAATGTGCTCCCACTCCCGCGCAGTGAAGAGCCTCGTGTCGCCCACGTAATTGTACAGTGCCAACGATTGCCTGAGGTTGTTGTGGTTCTTATTCTGCATGAACAGAAGAGTATAGGTCAGCAGTGTTCTGGAAATGCGAAGAGCTTTGTACGGTGCACTTACGAACTCGTTTGGGAGGGCTTTCCTCATGCCCACACGCTGCCACAGACCATTGGTCCCTGGGTGCCTCCTGCATGCCTTGATGGTGTCGGCCATGCGCTGGATGTTTAGCGGGATAGGTGCCAGGTTGTTGTTGTTGGTGGGTGCAATGTTGGTGAGTGCGGTAGTGGTTGAAGGAATATTTGTCTGTGCAGTGTTGGTGGGCGTATCATCAGCGTAGTCAGATTCTTCGGAATCGTCGGCGATTTCAGCATGAGTTGTGGTGGGCGCATGGTCTGGGATGTCAGACTCTGCAGAGTCGTCGGAGGCAGGAGCCGCCTGGTTGGTGGTGGATGCATCGTGAGGGTTATCGGAGTCGTCAGACTCGTCAGACTCATCCGCAGCGTCACTGCCGTCCGAAGCTGCTGTCTGAATGCCTGTGTCAGTGTCTATCGTCCAGGAACAGAACTACCAGTACTTACGCCTTCCTCGGTTCCCCCATCTTCTTCAAACCTAAAGTCAGAAGGATACAGCCACTCGTTGTAGTTGAAGTCGGGCTCATCGGGAAGTGTGATAGGCTCAACCTCCACGCGTTGAAGCTCCTGCAGGTTGACGGTCTGATAGGGCGCAGCCACATCGCTGCCGCCAACCGGAACGGTGCCGCCGAACGTCCCTGGTTTGGTGACGCGCTGCATCTTGGGGATGCGCTGTGCCGGAGGAACGTACTGCATCTTGTTGCAGCGGTGTGGTCGTGGTGTTGGGTGAGGGTTGATGTGTTGAGGTCAAGAAGTTTCTTGTGTCTGGTAGACCTGAAGGTGTGATACCTAGCCCCTCCTTGTTATTCACGTACAGAACACATGAACAAGGTTTAGCTGCATATCGTTAGTTTGACATATGAAGGTGAATGCCAAGCAACAATTGAATGTTGACGCTAGCAGCAGCATTGCACTCAACCTGCGGTGAAGGAGCGTGCAGTGGGATACTCACTTGTAATTCATCTTGACTCTACTCCAACCCAACACCGCCCACAAGAAGGCTTGAAATGTAAGAGGTATCGCCATTTACTTCCACATCCTCCGTCTATCTACAAGCACCTTTCGCAATGGCGGTTCGTGGAGTGAGCGCGGTCTCCCGCTGATCGATAACCGATAGAGCTATTGATGAGTGCTATGAGCTTGCACAAGGATGCTTCCGTACTGTGAGATTTTAGCCATGTTTCCTGCTGTAGATGTTCATCGGAGTCACTTGCCTCAACCAGCAGTAGCACCGCGTGGCTTGTTGCTCTCTTCCGTTAGACGCTCCCACTCGTCCTCCGAAAATAAGCGAGTGTCGCCTTCGAACTGACGAAGCGGAGAACCAGCCTTCATGCCGTGGCTGCGCTGTCCGAAGCGTTCGGGAAACTTCGTCGCAATCTTCGTGCGGTTGAACAGGCCGCTCCGACCCTTCTTGCACTTCATGATCTCGCAACGCATGTCCCAGATGTCTTGCGGGATCGGCTGCTGAGTGCTGTTGGTGACTGGCGTTACTGGTGGATTGTCACGATCCTCGCCTCCTGCTTCGTCCTGAGTCTGTCAGTACTGTCTCAACCAATGCGGTGAGGCTGAGTGTCATACCTGATCATCTCCGTTCACATCTTGATCAGACGCCTCCTCTTCTCCATCCATCACCTGCGCTGGTCCTTCGTTCAGCCTCCCATGTGCCTGTCTGTCTGCTTCTGCCTGTACTCTCTGGATCAGCTACCGCATCAGAATCCGTGAGTGAAGACGGTAGCACTTACCTCCCCATCGCGCATTGCATCGCTGTCGACCACCTCCTGGAACTTGTCGTAATCCACCCGCATCTGTGACAGGCTAGTGGTTTCAAGCTGGTTCGTGATTCGCGCCCTATTCACGAACTCCGCCGGAGGCTCGTTCGCATCCTCGGAGCCGTACGGAACTCTTGGGCGTGGATAGGCTATGATGTTATGTCGGTTCCTGTAAAGGTGTTCAGGAATGGTGTTTAGAATTTGAGGTATACGTATGTGCTTTCTGTAAGTATAATTTCGCAGTGCGGTGCGTGGCGGGGGCTTTTCACTTGGTGTTACACAGAGGAGCAGCAAAAACAACGAATGGAGCCTAGCGTGATTAATGTGCCACGTGCGGGACACATGGTGGATGCTGGAATCGAGAGCTATGTCACTGTAGAGTTGCAGCGCTGAACAAAGTGTTGGGACTTACGGTGTTTGCTCGCGTGCTGCTTCGATGCTCACCGTACTGACATACCACCTTCAACTGACAACAACAGCGGTCCACTACTGCCACTCTCCTCTCTCCAAAGAACACCTACCATCCGCGCCTGCACTCCCTAACCTCCCACAAACCAGTCCCAGGTCTTCCTTGGAAACAAATTCGGATCTCCAAAGAACGGACGCAGCGGCGAAGAAGCCAGCAGCATGCCTGTGTCTGGATCGAAGTGTCCAGCGAACTCTCCCATTTTGAGTCCAGCGCGCACAGGCAGACCCCTCGTGTTCTGCCTGACGTTGTCGATGTCGAGGATGAGCTTTTGAAGGTCTTGCGAGAGTGGTGGCCGGCCTCCAGAACTCTGAGGAGGCGTGGGCCTCTGTGAGAGTGGTTGGGCCGGTTGATGGTTTTGGGGCCGCGGTCTCCTCTCAGCGCCCTGCCAGGTAGCGTATCTACGTGCCACGTTGTGGGTTGGCTCGCTGGGAGTGTAGAGGGCGGATTGTTCTGCACCGAGCTGATACGATGCTGGTTTGAGGTATACTTCGGATATGAGTGCTGAAGGACCATTCGTCGGTGTCTTCCATAGTGCGCCACTGCGGTTTGTCACCCCAAGCTCCACCCCAAGTTGAACTGTTGATACTGTCAGTGATCTTGTACGCCAGCCAAGATCTGAAAGGTGACTCACGTATTGCAGCATCCACCGCAGCGTCTTTCCTGTCTTGCTCGATCTTCCGCGGGTTGGGTATCCACATTCTTCTGACTCTATGCTTTCGGTCCTCCTTCCACGCGTCCCATTCGCTGTTGGGGATGATGAGGACGGTCTCCGGTATCGTGCCATCCGTTCGGACCTCCTCGTACAGACTGTAGGCGTCCATCTCCAGCCAACTTCACCACCACACCCAAACTCGAGCTCTCAAGCGTACACACAGAGCAGATTGCCTTGGTAGCGCCTTCGTGCTGGCGCGATACTGTTGCAATACAGGGCCGATAATGGTAAACTCTCTGCAACCGATGAAGTGAGGTCGTGAGAGGTGCCCGGAATGACATCGTTTGCGTAAAGCCCACTCTGCGAAATTAGGTTAACGCAGCAGTCAAGCCGACATGGTTTGTGAAGTTTGAATGTAAAGAGCGCGGCTATCTGAGTTCGATTGTCTGGTACGGACCTACCTGTTTGTTTTCATCGCCACTGAGACAACCAAACCATCACGCGATGAAGGCTGGAAGCAAAACCAATGTTCGCAAACAAAACGGCGATTGAGCGCTGACATGTTGCAGTCCAGCGGAGTAGCGACGCTGCCGCCATGAGCATCAATGCACGACCTCTGAGATGTCTTTCCGCTTGTCTAACACTCGCAATCACTACCAGGGCAGCTGCAGAGGCGTAGGAAGGCTATCCTTCGGGCCAAGCATCTGCTCAGCAGTGCCTATGTCGCTGTGAAGGTTCAGCACGAATAGCGCAGCGTCACGCGGCTAGTGATGTACTCACTCTGGACCTCTCGGAGCCCAGTACTCTCCAGTATGACTAATCTCAAAGTCATCAACCCATTCAACAAGGGACTTCGCAGCAACATCCGGCGTGACAGCGCCACCATCATCCCAGAACTTGTCGAAGCCCACATTCTTGGTCATCTCAGTCCTCATGAATCCGGGGTGGACCATGGCGACTGCCACGCCTTCATCTCTCAGATCGAGGCTGAGAAGCTTGCCGACCATGTTCAAAGCCGCCTTGGAGGCATGGTGGGAATACAGGCCCCCGCCCTCTTTCTCATGCCGTAGACCTATCGAACCCGCTTCTGACGAGACCAGTATGACTTTCGACCCGTTCTTGAGTAGTCCTGCTTTGTGGAGAGCGTGTACAACGAAGACTGGGCCTATGGCACAAGTTTTGTAGGTTTGGAGCTCATCCGCGAAGTTGGGCTCATTCAGAGATTCCTTTCTGAAGTAGCCTGCTGTGATGATGACAATGTCTTGCTTGTGTCCTTTCAACCCCTTGACGATGGTCTCGCCGGCCTCTTCGGTGCCGATATCCACACCGGTTACCCAGTGGATGTCATGATGCCCTTTGGAGGACGGAGGGGAGCGCGAGGTGGCGAAGACGGAGTATTCGTTTCGTGCGTATTTCGATGCAATCTCGAAACCAAGACCGCGAGAGGCTCCGACCACCAGTACGTTGGGCATCGTGAGTGACGTGATGTGAAGTCGGGATAAGAACGCGATGGACAAAGTGGATTGAAGTGAAGTGAAGTCACTTAGGGCTCGGCTAGAGCTGCCGAATCTGCGTTCCTGCCATGCTCGCCCAGGAGATCGCTTCTTGTCTTCTTAATTTACACATATCAACGAACATCATTCTATTTACAACTCAACACTCGAACCACTTTCAGTACACAACCGTAGCTGTGCTGCTGGGAGTGTTATCAGCCATCCACAATGTTCGCTGAGCATTGAGCCTGATGACGCACCGATCCAGCTATCTTTGTCCCAATGCATCTGCAATATAGGACTGCCGTCGGAAGGACAGTCTTCCGGACATCGTATCGTGGTCGGCGACTACTCCAGAGAAAGTGATCCAAACAGCATCTTCAGCTCGCTAGGTAGGGGTAGCCTCTCGGGTGCCAAGCAATGTTTCCATCATCGCACGAGACATACCGGACCACCAGGCACATCGTTCGACACCAGATGAACAGAAGATGCCAAGTCGACACCTCACCGAGCCATGGAACAGATAACTGGTGACCGCACCTCGGTTGCGCAATTGTAGGTCCTCTACCAGCGGTGAATGCCACCTGACTAAGGCGGAGCTCCCGACGCAAGATAAGCAGCCTACCGCCTCGTGTGAGGTGCATGAACCGAGATCCGAAGTTTCAGCTCTCTATTTTCCCGTTGTTTAACGGCTTTGCATGGTTCAATGGTTGCATTGGCGTATCACAATCAACCAGCTTCGGGGCCGACCTGTCGAAAGAAGCTGTCGCTAAACCCTATCAAGCGTGTGCCTAGCTCCATGGGAACAGAAGAGTCCAGGCTTTGCAGCCAGACATGGCAGACGACATATCTATAACATCACTCTTCCGCTTCTTCCTGGCGTTTTAGAGTTGAGAAACGATAGGCTTGACGTGAACTACAAACCATCGTCACCGGAAGGATGACATACCAGCCTACTTGAGACCAACTACTGAAACAGGCAGGTGTAGGCTGTCAAACGTTGTTGTTTCGATCTCGTATCCACACCACCTCTATATACCGGTCGATCTTCGCTGCTTTGGACGATGAGCGGTCGAGGCGATGATGGAAACAATCAATCCGTCCCTCATTGGATCATTTGAGTCCCACTACGACGTCGGTTGAGACCAGAAATTAATGCAATCGATCAGTCAATGCTGATGTAAACTGCAGCTTCGCAACCCATACGCCCACCAAAACACTTATTTCGGAGCGGTTGCCGCGAGCACAATGCAAAGTCCCGAGGAAATGATCGATGGCGAGGAATTCCTCAGTCGGAGAGATTCCGGCTGCAGCCCGCCAGATCCGGCCGATGGCGGCAAGGAGCAAGCACGGCAGCATAAAAGGAAGGAACAGAACCGGACGGCGTTCGTATCCTCCAATCTTGATACATTCTTCCGGCTACCATAGCTGATATGTCTCGCAGCCAACGACTGTACCGCGAACGAAAGGTCCAGCGCATTACCGACCTCCAAGACGACATTCGACGTTTGCAGTGCCAGGCGTCCGCGCTCCAAGAAGAGCATCGGAATCTCCATCTTGAAGTCTGTCGGATGGAGACCGAGAATGATGTGCTGAGGAGCTCCCTGGCGACCAGCAGGACGTACGGCCTGTCGGATGGAGACCGAGAATGATGTGCTGAGGAGCTCCCTGGCGACCAGCAGGACGTACGGCCTCGTTTCAAGAGCGACTGTCTGCGTTGCCGAGAGTGGACGACCACGGAAGGGTATCCTGCTGAAGGATGCTCTGACGAGGTACGGCGGCATCTATCATGCCTCACCGAGTTGATATGCCGATCGTCACGACTTAAGTGGAAGCAAGAGCACACCCTACTAGCAGACGGCTCGTGCTACCAGACACGATATTCGACATGATATGGACTGGAACTGTCGAAAATCTCGATTGCGTAACTCAGTCACGAGCTATGCCGGTAGTCATCGAATATCCCAGAGAGATCTAGTCGACCTAGAGCTTTTTAGTACCGAGGTATCGCCGATCGATCATAAGACGTGGAGTCTAGGACATCTTCTTCGGTTGTATATGCCGCCAGCGGCCGACCAGTGTCCGGTAGATTGTTTACAGGATCAAGCATGCTCGGGAAGCAATGTTGAGCCCCTGACCGAGCGTGGAAAGTTTACAGGCGACAGTTTTACATTGTAGTGATAGCATTCAGCAAGAGGCTTCAGCTACGCTGGACAGCACTGAGCTGTTTATTTGATCTTTCAGCGGCAACTCTTGGGACAACGCGGAGTACTGCATCTACCATCGCTGCAGTCTATATCAGCTAATGTCTCGAAACCATACTGCCCACTGATCTCACCTTGAGAGCGGATATCTGCACCTCGAACACAGTGGCGTCTCCCGATAATCCCACGAATCTTGCCAGCTGCCTCGCTGCGGGTCCTGGTAGCCTCTATATACTTGTTGCTGCTGAGAAGAACTTGCAGTATACCCCTGTTGTGCTCCCTGATGTGGCTGACATGTGCCCTGAGAATAAGCTTGCTGTGATTGATTCGGTGGTTGTGGTGGAGGGAATATCGCAGACGGCGAACTTTGTTGTGACGACGGCGAGTACTGTGAGCCGTATTGCGAAATTGTCTGTTGGACAGCACGGTCGTTATGCATTGCAGCTCCTTGTGCGCAGCGGTGACCGTCCATGCCGAAGCCACCTTGTCGCATTATACCGCCGACATGGCCCGGGCAAGCACGTCCTCTAGAGCCCGGCCCGGGATCACAGTACTGACAGTAATAGCAACACAGGAAAGGTGTCACGCCTCTAGATTGACCATCGTCGTTGGTGGAAGGATTCGACCGTTCATAGCTTGGCGGATTTGCATCAATTGTATCAATGTTTACGGTCGAGCCACCGCCACCCTCCGCCTTCGCACGGCGAAACAAGCTCATGGCTTGGACGACTCCTTGGATGTTAGCTGGCGTAAGTGTGTGCTGTGCTTGAACGCTGAGCAACGACCTTGTCCAGCAGGCAAATGACTCAGGCGCAAGAGATCAAGGAGGAAGTGCTGACGAAGTTGTCATTGCGTAGTGGGACGCAGAAGAGATACAACGGAAGCCTTGTGGTCGTTTCGATACCTTATATCATGTTTGGGCAAAGCCGCCTGATGTCCCATGTGATAGTTGGATGTTACAGGGGTCGAAACGCCAAAGTGTGCTTCTGATCGCTCCGCCTTGGTCTGATTGGTTGCCTTGTGTGTTTGGGTACTACGGCGGTGCCAGTCGCACAGTACTTTCGAAGCCGCAGACCGGTGAGCTGGCTGATGCGTGAGCTGGCCGATGCCGGGGCCATGCAGGCTTGTCGAGCAAGAGATTGTTGCACCATGGGCACAGCCTTCTCGGTGGCGTGAGGAGCATTGTTACAAGTAAGTAGAGGTATAATATCAGCTTCATATCATCTTTGCGGGCGAGAAAATCATCGTAAAGGCTTTGCAACAATGACTGGCTTGACGTCGTCAACCGGCCATTCGCCGGCAAGTGCTTATCGCAGTGCGTCCGACTATGACCGGCAACTCACAGAGAACGACATGCGTGCCAATGCCTGGCATTACTTTGGTTACCCTACATTGTCAGCGTACATGTCGTCTTCTAACGACTTCTTTTTGCTGCGGAGATTTTCTAGAGCGAGCGCTCATTGTTTGCTGTACCAACAACACGAGATAGCGAAACGAGGGAAGGACTTGGACGCATGGGACGAGCTTGCCAGGGGTTGCAAACCAGATGGAAGTGGCGCCTCTGATTCTTTCGAAAAAGATCCGATCAAAGAACGCACTGAAATTATCAAAGAGCTGATCCCACTGCTCAGAGAGTATCGTATGGTTCAACTGCCTTGTGGCAGCGAAATGTGCTTACGATCTGCATAGATGGTTTCGTAAACAGTTTCTCGGAGATCAAAGCGAAACCAACTGCTCGACAGTACCACATCGGAAACCTGGAGAATTGGCTAAAAACTCACCCGTACGCTGTTCTTACATCAGAGCAGCACTTTAAAGACCCGAAGACAGGTCATCTCCTAGAGGGAGACCTCTTCCCGATAGTATCAAAGGACAGGTCGCCCCTCCGACTCGTGGTGGACCGATGGAGATGGCTGCGGTTTCAGTTCCGACTCGGTCAGAGAAACGATCGGATCGAGTCAGACCATATCGCATACACAAGTGAGAAAGGTCTTGATTGCTTCACCAACATGTTGATACTTGTCCTTGGTCTTGCGCTCCTCTTTGGCCTAATATGGTGGCTGAACTTTGTAGCCGATGATGTTCATAGATTGGCCATCATTACCGGCTTCATTACGGCTTTCACATGCGTGGTTTGGGCTGCAGTAGGACAGAGACCATTGGAGATACTGGCAGCCACGGCAGCTTATGCTGCGGTGCTGATGGTCTTCCTGCAAAATGATAACGGTGGCTCGGGTGGTGTTACTGCTACGAATCACTGATACAGAAGGTCTTCTGGAGCTGCAAAACGGACCTTGCGGTCATACTGGGTCGATCTGGTGCCTTCTGGTGTGGATTCCTTGTAGAGAGAGGTGCATAATGGCTGCTTCCAGGACATACGATTCGCGCGCGCCGCGGGTACAGAGGAGGGCTATTGCCAAGTTTGGTGATTGCATCCAATTTCGTTGTTTGAGAAGAACATTCAGGTTGTTGATGAAGTCCAAGTAAGAAGTACCATCAGACAAGATTTGCCCAATTCCAAGGTGATACGGCTCTTTCCGGTCCAATCACATCACATCACATCTCTAGAATCTTGTGGAGATAACGATGCTCTTCTTCTCCTCCTGCTCCAACTTTCTGAGCACCTCGTCCTTCTTCTTCTCTTCTCGACTCGTTACGTTTCTGGAAACATAGATACCTTATCATCTCGTACCGGCAAGGGATACTACAATCCGCTAGGCCAGGTACCTTATCAACGTCCCCGTCCCCACAATCTTTGCCCGAGGTCCGCCAACCAGCCTACACGATCGCAACGAGTCAATATGAGGAAGTGCCGAGCGATACGGCATCATGTATCAGTAGGGAAAGAGGTAGGTCACTGACTACATAGTCAAACGACTTACCATACTCTCATTCTGTTATACTCTCTTCTCGTACTCGCAATGGCACCGCGCGATGAAACCAACATCACCCCATTGGAGGTGATTGATAGCATTGAAGACAGCAAGATCGCCCATTTGCAGAACGGCGATGAAGCTTTGGGTTTCCTTGAGCAGCATGCCGACACCAGCGATCTGCCTGAGGTGGATGACAAGAAGCTCATGCGCTGTGTTGACTGGATGATAATGCCGTTGATGTTCGCCTGTTATTACCTGCAGTACACCGACAAGACTCTCAGTGGGTGGTGATGTCTTGATGATCGTATCGTATAAGCTACTGATATCCGTCTCTAGTGTCATACGCCTCGATAATGGGGATCTTCGAAGACGTCAACATGCCGCCCAACGGATACTCGCATCTGGCTATTGCCTTTTACTACTCGTTCCTGATCTGCGAACCCATTCAAGCGTACCTCATCCAGCGATTCCCCACGGCGAAGTACTTGGGAATGAACGGTACGTCTCTCCTCCGGTCGGATTTGCTTCGCTGACTCTGGCATGGCAGTCGTGCTCTGGGGCATTGTCCTCACGATGAATTGTGTGGCTACCAACTTCGCCGCAGTCATGGCTCTGAGGGTCTTACTCGGAGTCTTCGAATCCGTCACCGCTCCCAGGTACGTCTCCTTCTAGTAGTTACCGACCACCGCTGACACCCACGACAGTCTGATCGTGCTTACGGGAATGTGGTACAAGCGGGAAGAACAAGTCGTACGAATGGGATACTGGTACCAAGGCACGTCCATCGGCCCCGCTGTATCATCTCTGATCGCCTACGGTTTTGGAAAATGGTTTTGGAAAATGGACGGAGTCTAGCCCGCACATGCACTTCAAATCCTGGCAAGTACTCTTCCTCCTGTTCGGACTCATCACCATCACCCTCGGATTTGTGACTTTCTTCTTCCTCCCCAACAATCCCATGTCCAGCCGTCTCCGAGTGGAAGAGAAGCTTCGCATCATCGAGCGCGTCCGCGGAAACCAGACTGGTACTGAGTCCAAGCAGTTCAAATGGCATCAGTTCAAGGAGGTCATACTGGACATCAAGACTTGGCTTCTCAGCCTCATCGTCATTACCACGAATGTACCGAACGGTGCTGTGAGCTCGTTTTCCAGCATCATCACTCAGAAGTATGTTCATATCCTCCAATTCAGTGTCAACATTCGCTGACAAGTTGCAGCTTCGGTTATGACCAATGAGTCGCTCCTACTCCAACTGCCCGGTGCCGGCGTGGCTTTCATCTCCGTGTGGCTCGCCACATGGTGGGCAGGCAAATACAACGGTCGAGCGATAGCTATTGTCGCGTTGATAATTCCGACGTTGATCGGGGGAGCGCTGATGGCTTGGCTACCTGCCGATGATAAAAGGTGGCCTTCTGACTGGGAACTGGATGACGAATACCGTTGGCTCCAGTATGCACATTGTCCATGGCGCACTTGAGGGAGATGCTAATGTAACGATAGCGCTACCACTACTCTACAGCTGGGTCACCGCGAACTGTACGTCTCCATCGACCGCTGCTATAATAACTACTAACGAATCTCTTCAGTCGCCGGCCACACCAAGAAGGTCACGATGAACGCCATCGTGCTCATGTCCTTCTGTATCGGCAACATCATCGGTCCCAAAACGTTTCAAGCCAGAGACGCACCACATTATATCCCAGCCAAAGTGACGATCGTGGCTTTTATGTCTGTCGGTATCCTACTCACGCTTGCTCTGGATATGCTGTACCATATGGAGAACAAGAAAAGGGATCGGGCGGGCGAGATCGATATGCCGCATAACTATGAGTTCATGGGTTTAAGTGATGAAGAGTAAGTTCTCCATCGAACTACGCAGGATGCTGGTGAGCTGACCTGTTCGCCTGTAGGAATCGCAACTTCCGGTATTGTTAATAGACGCATGAATACTTTAGCTCATACCTTAATCGTCGAGTGAAGCCTGTGGTACATACCTCTACAAATTTTTTTTCTACCTTTCGGAATATACTCCCTTTGCCTTTGTGACAACTCCCACGATACGTAGAGCCAGTAGAGGCGAAGAAGTAATACTGTAGCATACCTACTCTCTATTAAAGTTAAGCTCAACGGGCACTAATCTCGGCGCTAAAGCTTAAGTCGGCGTTGTGAAACTTCAATGTGACCGCATCAACACTTTCACCAAAGATATTTGTGACAGGAATACTTCTTTACCATTGCAGTCGATGTTATACAACCACTAACTCACCATGGAGAACGACTTCGCATCCCTCCAGTCCTCCATCTCCGCCGCCCTCGTCGCCACCACCCGAAGTGCATCAGCACTCGCGAACGAGGACCTGCAGTTCCACCGCTCCCTCGAACCTTCACTGGCCGTCAATCTCGACCGACAGAATGCGCGGCTTCTGGGCCTTGCGACAGGTCTTCTGGGGGCTGCGACTGCGACTTCAGAGACTGTACGTCCACCACCTTCGCTGCGAGACATCGAGGGCATCGAGAACAACTGGCGGGCCGTCGTTGATGTCGTCGACAGCCTGCTCGAGAGAGCCGACACCGCGCTGGATGAGTTTACGGGAGCCGTGAGGAGGCTGAGCCCGGCGGCCGATACGCAGGTATGCTTGATTATCTGAGGAAGGGGTGAAGGTGAACAAAGCTAATGAAGTAGACCAACGTGATCAGAACGCCCAAGGTGTCGAAGATCGCGGCGCAACTGAAGGCGCAGGACATGGACAAGCCTCAACTAATGTTCGAGAATGTGCCCACAAACCAGGAGCAGCCGCCGTTCAAGCCTCTGCTTCTGACAAAACCGCATGCATCAGCTCCTCTCGTGACTGCGCCTGTGGCACTGGACGAAGACTCCCAGTCACAGTATGCCGCCTACCTTTCCATATTTTCATGTCATGGCTTGGAACACAAGCACATCTCCTTACGTACCAAGCGCCAAAAAGCACTTCGTCCTAACCCTATAACCAGATATCCGCATCCCTATCAGCTCGAAATCGAACAGTACCGATATCCCACATCCGTCCACACCGTCGCCGATCCCATACCTTATCATCCGTTCGACACGACTACTGCAATTTTTGTCGACACCGAGGAACTCCTGGAGGAGATGATTGCGGAATTAAAACAGGCAAAGGAGATCGCGGTTGATCTTGAGCACCACGACCAGAGATCATACATTGGACTCGTCAGTCTGATGCAGATCAGCACTAGAGACCAGGACTGGATTGTCGATACGCTGAAGCCGTGGCGGAGGAAGCTACAAGCACTCAATGCAGTGTTTGCTGATCCCAGCATTGTCAAAGTCTTGCACGGCGCCTACATGGACATCATGTGGCTTCAACGAGACCTCGGACTTTACATGGTCGGTCTTTTTGACACACACTACGCATGTCGTGCTCTGGGCTACGTCAAGGGCAGTCTGGCATTCCTACTTAAGAAGTTCGCCAACGTCGACGCTCAGAAGCAGTACCAGATGGCCGACTGGCGAGTGCGCCCTCTGCCACAGGAGTTGTTTGACTATGCCAGAAGCGACACCCACTACCTGCTCTATATCTTCGACTGCATGCGAAATGAACTCATCCAGCGCTCGAACCCGTCGGCACCAGACCACGAAGGCGACAAACTCTGGGATGTACTTCAGAAGAGTTCAGAGACTGCGCTTCAGCGATATGAGCATCCTGTTTACGACCCAGAACTCGGCCAAGGTTCGTCTGGGTGGTACAAGATGCTCTCACGAACCCCAGCCATCTACAACAAGGAGCAGTTTTCTGTCTTCCGCGCCGTGCACCAGTGGCGGGATGGTGTTGGGCGCGAGCAGGACGATTCCGTGCACTACGTTATGCCTAATCATCAGATCTTCAGCATCGCACGGGAGATGCCAACCAACAGAGCAGCTCTGCTTGGCATGGCACAGCCGACTACGCAAGCAGTACGACTACATGCAGATGAGCTGGTGTCGATCATCATCCGCGCGAAGGACGCTGGCAAGGATGGACCAGAGGTGATGGCAATACTTGACAAGGTCGAGCCGCGCAGTGCAACAGCCGTTGCTAAGCAAGACGCTTCAAGTCGTTCTGTTGCACCCTATGTACAGAAGCCGACTGCTGCTGTGCCCACCAATGGTCTGATGGGACCACCTGCGCTACCTTTGAGAATTCCGACTTCAGCTTTCTGGGGCGATGCTTTCGAGAGCAGCGTCCACGCACCAGATCAGCAGAAGAGCTTGAGCACGGCATTCGCCCCACTCGAGCTCAGTGTGCCATTACCAGCACTCACGGCGGAAGTCTTCGCAGACCCTGCGGATGTAGAAATATACATGCCAGTTCGCGAGAAGCCCGCCACTCCGCAGACGAATGGTACACCGACGCAAACCACAGACAACGATGATGTCTTCGTTCTCAAAGACCTAGGCAAGAAGCGCAAGCGAGCCACTCGCGACAACGCGGACGCACAGCCAGACGGCGTAGCAGCACAGAACGACGAGGTAGCGATCGACGGTGGCGCGGAGCAAGCCATTGCCAAGGCCGAGCGCAAGAAGGCGAAGAAGGAAGCCAGGCGAGCGGAGAAGCTGGCTGCGCAAGGAGCCGTTGCAAGCAGCGATGGCGTCGAGCTGGCGGAGGTCGACGGCGGTGCCGAAGAGCCTTTCGACTACGCAAATGCGCCGAGCATCTTAAACCCGCCGCGGGAGGATAGGAAGCAGATGAGGGAGAGGAAGAAGAAGGAGGTCAATCCGTATGCGAAGAGTCTTGATACGCCGAAGGGGTTGCCGCGGGTGCAGATGGAGAGGGCGGGGAGGACGATGACTTATAAGTGAGCATTCTTGACTTTGGGAAGGTGGAGTTCCATTGCCAAAGTGCGATGGTGGGTCATGTTTGCTAAAGGTGAGTGTACTATAGTCAGTCGCCTTGAACTGCTTGCTGCAGATATTGCTCACCGGGCGTGCAGCGGCTCGAAGGGTCATGCTTGACTCGGAGAATGCTCATATGAGCAAACATCTATTGTCGAGGAGTATAATAGCACGCCAACAATGCTCTTCGAACCTAACAACTTACCACAACATCACAATCTTCTTTCTCTCCTTTACCGATTCATCAAGCTTCAGATAACTTCGGAATCACATACCCACACACACATATCAAAAAAACCCTTCGACACTCAACACTCAAGCACTCAGCGACTCGAACCGTTCACCAAACAGTACCACACTGACATCTTCCCGAGATCAACCGAGTTTAGGATCCAAACCTCTTTCACATAAGCGGTACGTTAAAGCCGGCCGTGGCAGGTGTCTCCGAGATAGCATCAAGCACTATGCGGCGCTCGGTGGCCCTTTCGATCTCATTTCAAACTTTGAGAGGCTTGCTGACTCTGTACGCAGATATGTGCCGACGTATAGGTTTAGAATGGAGGTGCGGATGCAAGTGGAGAAGCTGGGAGAAATGTCCGGTTGCTCTGGATGGTGGACCTGTCGGAGAGCGGTGCACAGACTTCAAGCAGAGGAAGGGAGCTTCGAGTCCTTCACAACTGAAGAGTTTTGACCGGGCATGGTGGAGTGTCCTCGGATACTATAAACTCAAATGGTGCTGCTCTGCGGCGTGTTGTCAAAAGAACCTTACAGATTACTACGCCAATGCTATTGCAGCCTTCCAGGAAGAAAGCCAAGCTCGAAGCAGGTTTGACGAACACGCGAGCGCAATCCGTACAGCGGATCTTTATGCCGCTCAATCACGTGCAGGCCCCGCTAAAGAACTGTACCATAACAACTACAGGCTCCATCTCGTCGACGGATGTGTCGAATGCTTCCGAGGAGGACTATCAAGGTCCGGGGCAATGTGCGAGGACATGGGCGAGACACCGAAGGAGGACTTCGTGCCCACGTTCGACCCGGAACTCTTCCCGACCCAGACCGCGGCCAGCTTCGACTTCTCGAAAAGCCCTGCCGCCTGGTATACCGCAAAGCACGGAAAAGATGTACCGTTCGACCTTGACGCCACTTGGCGCAGCTCATACGAGCAGTATGTCGCTATCAAGGAACATATCAACGAGCAAGGCGATTGATTGAGGGGCCAGCCAATCAGCCCTGCTCGCGCTGCTCGCGAGCGTCTCGTCGGCTGGACCAAACCTCTAGTAGGTCACACCCGCCTCTCCGTTGCAGTCGTGTTACGCTAATCTGTTACAGCCCACCTGCTGAGCTTTTGTTGGGGTTCGAGTAGCGAGAGTCTCACGACATGAAGCACTGCAGGGTGTGCGTGGCCAGTCGGTATGTAGCACAATGTGTCACTATATGTAGTAATACAATGTAAGTAATGCAATGACAGCGAAGTAGTTCGTGTCACAGGCTTAAAGCGATGGTTATTTATATCATTCGTTCCATTATCTTCATATTTCGCTCAAGGTAGTGACTGACTTGCTGACTTGCCCGCAGACCCGATCAAAATGTGGAACCTTGGACGTTACCCGCTCTGCGATACCACCACGTACACACATATGTCACAAACGGAAACAGGAAGCGCTCTTGGCTCGGTGGATGAGTCGCTCGCAAGGCCCCCAACTGCGTCGTGCCCCCCGTTCGAGGAAGGGATCATGCTGATTCACAACGTGTTGTTGGCCCAGCCGGAGTTGATCAAAGCACGTGTACGAGATTGGGAAACGTAAGGCTTCTTGTGGCAAGATTGGATCACACAGTTGGGCAGAGCGTAGAATGTACATTCCTGCAATCAAGACCCGTCTGGCCGAAATTGGATCAACTCGGTCGGATTGGAATCCAAAGGACGCCGGGCGCATCAACCCTGCCGTGATGAAGATGTGGCTGGCTATCAGGTCAATCAAGGCCTACTACATTGCCGCGCTAGAGCTGGAAACCGACCGATGAGGCAGAAGCGAGAGAAATCATCTTGCGTGGGAGGATCAATGCAGATGCATCTCCTAAGCATGTGAAAATCTACCAATCGGATGGCGGCGAGTACTATCATTCGCCGTCTCCATGTACAGTGCCAGACATATATGGAGGCTCCGCACTCCACGAGGTTACGGATGCTCGGTCAGCATACAGTGGGACTACACAGCAGATAGAGCAACAGCTAAACAAATTACGACTTCGATGAATCGACAGCCGACCAACTCGACAGTCGCAGAGTCGAGAAGGGTCATTGGGCAAACAGGTGGCCCCAAAATAGTCACTATCTCACATGGTGCCACAAACATAGTTACAACTTATCGATGGCGACTCACCTCTTGCTCGCACCTTAAGGCAAACTCCTACAAGCACATATATAAGACATTCCGCTATCTCAGGACTGCTTGCTTTCCAAAATACTCCAAACATCTCTGACTTGAACATCTTTCGAGACTTCATCATCACACAGGCCACCTGACAACACCAACTTACTTATCACACGTATCGAAGGCCTCTCCCATTCGACACAGACTCTCGTACGACCAGGGAGCATACCACTCTATTGATACTCGGATCAGAACAGTACACCGCGATGTGTAAACGTGTAGGCGTAGAATGGAAGTGTGGACATAAGTGGAGAGGGTGGAAATTGTGTCCGACTGCTAGAGGGGGTGGGCCTGTCGGGCAAGACTGCAAGATCACCGAAAAGGATAAGCCTCTGAGTCCTTTCAAGTTGACCGGTGATGAATTAAGGGTATGGAAATGCCGTGAGGCATTCATGAAGGTGGGTGTGTCCTTCCTTGAGTTCAACAATAGCTAACATCGCTGCTTCTTTCCCACAGGTAATATGGTGCTGCTCTGGGGCGTGCTGTACGCATCAACTCTCCGACATAGCGGACCAGGCGAAGGAGGACCAGCAAAACCACACAGCCAACCTTCAACTTCCACCAGGCACGGAGGCCCAAAAAGCTCATCGTAAAGCGGCAATAAACAAATCTGGACCCAAGCTAAATAATTCGAAAAAGACATATTACAATGGCTTCCTGCGGCATTTCGACAATGGCTGCCTTGAACGTTTCGCGGATGGACTAGGGAAGAATCAAGCAATGTACCAAGATCTCGGCGAGCAACGACCGGACGACGTGGTGCCCCGATTCGACTTAGACCTAGATCTGTTCCCTGCACTCGTGCGATCGGATCTTGAACTAACAGAACCGATACAAAACGCCACTCGCTATCTGGCGCTTTTGTACAAGCATAACGGGATATTTGACCCTCGCCCCTTCGCACGCTCGTCTGTGCAGCAATGGGCTGAAATCAAACAGTTCTGTGATGATCATCCAGAAGTGGTACAGTCCAATTGGAGACCTCCACGCCAGCTTGCATAAGCTGCTGTTGCACGTGGAACCTGCTCCGAACTTTTGTCGGGACTAAGGTGATGATTGGTTGTACGGTGGTGGAGGATATTTGTGGCACATTTCGGAGCATTGACGACCACATCACCTTGGGAGCATGGTTATGAGCCCGACACAATGTGTAGCACTGTATCTCACTATATGTAGGTTACCATGCAGTGTTGTAGTACAGTTGAAAGTGAAACACTCTACTGTTCACCTGCGCCAGTGGTGCTCTATTAGTCTTACCCGCCTCCAGTTTTCTTTGCTCGACAATTTCAGAAAATTACTTCGAATCCTAACTAAATCACTGACACGCGCATCACCCCATCGACCTCTGGCTTCTTTACGGAGCACCAACATGGAGCCCAACACTGTATCAAGGCAGATGGACAGCTCTTCTGACCTCGCCGGCGAACCACGGACAGCACCGACTGCACCAGGTCCCATTCTTGCGCAAGTGATGAAATTGACCTTGCGGGCCTTGCGAAACCAACTCGGGTGGATTGAAGCGCAACTCGAGGTATGGGCAGCGCAAAACTTCGCACAGAAAGACTGGCAGACCCAACTGGAGTGGTTCTTTGATCGCAGGATGACTATACCCGCCCTCAGGAGCAGGCTGGCAGAGATTGGAGCCACTCTCTTAGACAGAGATCCGATTCCTCCCTGCTATAGCGACGATACTTTGACGGAGCTATGGCTGACTCTGCTGTCCGCTGAGGACTCAATTGGTGGACTAGAGTTGCAACTTGATCACTGGATCGCTGCGCAGCCTGAGGACGCACGAGCATTCATCATGCCGACCACTAATCCACTGGCAATTCGTGGGCATATCAACCGCCGGGAAGAGCCTGGAGGCGATGAGAAGCGGCAGACAACAGGCTCATATACCAACGGAACTCCGGCAGCTCGTGGCCTCATGGAGGTTTCAGCAGCACACATGGAGTACGCGGGGCCCTTGGATCAACGACTAAACGCACTACGACTACGATAATTTGTGTCAAGCGACCCTCGACAAATCGGTCACGCGAGCTTGGCCACGGAGGAGAGGCTATGGACTATCTTTACAATCATGCAAACGCACTCCGGGCTCACTGAAGACTCTTCACAGAGTGCAAGTGGAAGCAAACAGTCCGGGAAAACATAAATAACCAAATCATTACCTACTCGACGAGAACTCGGAAAAGCCTTATCAGAGTCTAGGACGTCAGATAATCGACCCACAAGATCTAGTCCGCAGCAAGTCTTCTTATCTACCAGACCGACCACAGCCAGGAGCATCACCTTCTCACGATCGAGAGAGCTGCCAACGGCGAACAATATGTATGTGCAAGAGCATTGCCATCTACTGGAGATGTGGTCACGAGTGGACCGGCTGGCATCAGTGCCCTCCTGCTGCAAAGAACGGCCTGATTGGTGTGTTATGTAAGTTCACCAAGAAAGATCGACATATGAGTACTTTGGGTCTGGACAGTGCTTCAGCTGGGGTCTGGGGCTTGTACAACACCCACAAAAAGGTGACATGGTGTTGTTCCTCACGCTGCTGCAGTGCGAGTCTAGCAATCCTGGAAACTCGGATCAAGGAACTATCTACACGGAAAGATGCCCTTTCTGACGAGAAGGCGAGGAGTGGCCTTAGGAAAGAAGTTGTCAGGACGCAGTACATATATGAGGACGACTACCAAGATCACTTCCACAACGGATGCTTTGATCGTTTTATTAGTGGCTATGGGCGTTCAGATAGTATGCAAGAGGATCTAGGAGAACCATCCGTAGAAACGATACCGACCTTCTCGAAAGCGTGTGTACCTCTCACGCATGCGGAGGACTTCCCAGACGACCAGGTCGAGGAAAAAAGAAGCGAGTACCTTCGGGTGTTGAGTGCGAACAGTGGAGCGTTCTGCAAGAATCAGCGCGCGCCATATGAACAGTATAAGCACATCAAGAAATATACAGACGATCATCCGGAAGTACTCGCACCGAAGAACTGGGATCCAAGACTCATACCGCTTAGCACTCAACTTCTGAGGTCACAAACGCCGTCGTTGAACGTTACGCAGACAGAGTTGCAGTCGGGCAATGTTCCACCGCAGTCGCACAGTGGTACCCAAGAACCACAGTCTCCGCCAAAGCAGCCAAAGCAAGACCCGCCAACGAAGCGACAGCGTAGTGGTTCTCCAGATGTAGTCGACGGGGTGCCTCTCGCTAAGCTGCCAAAGGCTGCAGACCCGCCGCAAACGCTGCCGTCGCTGGTGAGCCTGTCTCTCGAACCCCCGGGCCACTCTCAATCAGATATGGCCGGCGAGTTCCTACTCACTTCACTGGGCTTTGCCGAACACCCTTTCATGCAAGCTGACCCAACGGCACTGCCTGCTTTCTCTCAAATACCAGTCTCTACCCTACGGACCCTGATATCCGAGTTACAACCCATCAAAGCTCAGATCCATTCGTGGAGAGATAATATGTTTGAACAGAAGACTGGCCAAAAGCAGTCACAGATGCTTCAGGAGCGAAATGGGAAGATTCCTGCACTGAAGAAGAAGCTGGCTGAGATGAATACAGTCTTTTCGGCTAGTGATCAAGTCCATCCGGAGTTTACTCTCTACAGACTGGTGTGCCTCTGCATAGAAGTTGGCTCCGCTGAGGCTGCGTTTCGTTCGTTCGAGGAGGAGCTCGATGCATTGCTCGCTGCGCAGCCGGAGCTCTCGACAGGATCGAAAGAGGCTCTCGCAAAGGCAGATGCCAGATGAGGGGATGGGGGCATCCTATGTAACGTGAGAGATTCTTCGGTCAGTGGAGATGATGGGGCGACTCGTGATGCCGAGACATGGACGTCGCTGAACTCACGAATCTCACCAGCGCATGCTCGAGCAAAACCCGGCGCAGTAGACGCATTGTGCTGTCACATACCCACCCACGCGGTGGAGGTCATACGATCTCGCAAACACAGCTGTTCCTCGTCAGTACGGAGTCATGCTTGACACGCTGGAGTGCGCAAACAACTTCGGGAGAGATATAGGGTCGAGTCCGCATCGGTAGATTTGTAGTTCCTTTCCCTACAAACATATCCTCAGCTTCCATAGCCTCGATCAGAACGCACTCAGAGTACTCTAGTGCACTCCTCTCCGGCATCCAAACTCATTACAATCGGTTGGTAGATTTCCCAAGTACCACTGCCAGGTCCTCAAAGCATCCGAGACGGCGAGCCCTGATCACGAATTAGTCTTTATTAATACGACTAGCTGACATGTGTCGAGGTATTGCCATTCGTTGGCGGTGTGGTGATGAGTGGCGAGGCTGGGAGCCAGGATGTCGCCTTGCCGCGACAACTGGTAAGTTTGGTTTAGACTGCGCCGAGACCAACAAGGAAAGACCGTGGAGTATCAAAGAGGGGACGACTGCCAAAATCAAGGAGTCGTGGAAACTCCGTGAGACACACTTCAAAGTCAAATGGTGCTGTTCTCCAGCTTGCTGCAGAAAAAGCTTGACGGTCCTGGAGAGTCTTGCCGTCCAACGGGAGGCTACGTTAGCCAACACCGATTCGAATGCTCGAAGTGCTGCCTATTTGAGAGTGGGCGAGGCCCGAAAGGCTTACGAATCAGATTGTGCCGCGCACTTTTCAGAGGCTGGATGCTTTGATCGCTTCCTTGCCGGTGAAGGCAGGGGCTACAGTGACCGTGAAGAGCACGTTGCAGAGACCGTGCCAATGATCAACGAACTTTGTTTCCAACCGAGCCGAAGAAGTGATTCAACCAACACCGCTTTTGACGAAATCGAAGCGAAGAGGAAACACTACCACCAGATCTTGTCTGCAAACGGTGGCACCTGCTGCACTAACCTGCGCTCTGCCGATCACCATGGCGAGCATGCCTGGAAATATGTTAAGCTCCACCCGGAAGCTGTTTTGTCCAGTTGGGATCTGAGGCACGATGCGTACAGCACCAGGCTCATACATTCCCAGGCTGCGCAAGCTAGTCAGCAGGATGTCGGGTCGGACGAGGTATTGCGGCAGATGCCCAGCCAGGCCTTGACGCACAGCGGAAGCGGAGAGGCAGGCCCCTCAAAAGCACAAGGCAAGCGACCCCTGCCTGCTTCTCCGTCCCCCGAGCCCCATAAAAGAACGTCGAAGTTCGCACAAACACCATCGTCGCTCACGAGTCACTATCCAGTGCCCTCTAGGCAAGACGAGATGTCCACGAATACAAACATGCTGCCGGATCAAGTACGCGGCTCTTCAACAAATCCCGATATGCAAGGAGCCTACGCTGGAGAAACGCCATCCACTGAGCAAGCGGTCATCTGGAGCTTGCGAGCTTTGGTAGCCCAAACGGATCAATTCAGAGCCCAATTTGATGTCTGGAGTGCCGAGAGGCTCCCAGACCAACCCCTCATGAAGCAATTAGACATGTACTGTGACCGTTCTGCGCGACTTCCGGCAATGAGGGCTCGGCTGGCTGAAATTGGAGCGATTCTGGCAGTCCAGGCCCCGGCACCTCCAGAATTCTGTCACGACCAGCTAATGTTCCATTGGAACCACGTCCTTCACGCCGAAAACACAGCCAGTGCATTGGACAGAGAGCATGGTGGATGGCTTTTCCCGGTGAACAATGTGGTGCAAGGTGTCTTCGGACAAGCCAACAACCCAGACGCGATCCTCGAGCACAGCCTGCGAAGATTGGAGACCAACGGACCTGTCCTCGAAGACTCCGTATCGACTGCTACGGCGCATGAGCATAACGCTGGAGCCTTTGCGCCCTCGTCAGGGCAGCCAGCCGCAGCACACGACCGCATTCGAGGCTTTACGCCACCCACCACTCAAGGTGCGGCTTCCACTGGATCTTGAGGAAGCGGAGGCAGGACGAGGTAGTGGGGTTGGTTCAAGTGCTGTGATATAATGCTTTGATGGTGGAAACGACCTGGCAGACTCCCTGGCTTCAATCGGTTCCTCATTGGGCCCTCAGCGGATATGCATGCTTAGCCTGTGGAGCTTCGGATCTAGGTCTTTGATTTTCTGGGTTAGAGGCAGACCAGCTGCCATGTTGGGATGACATTCTGTTCATGTTAAGCCTGGTAGATAGCGATTATGTAGTAACTAGGTAAATGAGTATGTACCAGGATAAGCCAAAACCAGCATTGCGAAAGCAGTAGCAAAGGTTGTCGATGAACACAGCGTTCAGAGGCTGAAATATCCGCATGTCTTACGTGTGAACTATGATGAGTTCTTTGAAGACAGCCAATCTGCGTACAAGGGGTATTGAACGATCAACAAACATCTGGATGCTCGTCCTGAAGTCTGTCCTGTGAGCTGGCGCCCGTGCGTCCGTGTACGCCACCTGGAGGATTACGGAACACGAGTGCAGAAAGCTGTTGGTCCACAGCAACTGGGACTGCCCGCAGTTCCACAGCAGATACTTACACAATTTGCCTCGTCCGACGAAGAGACCGGAATTCTGCAGACACAAGCCAGCAAAAGACGCCGTGACCCTTCTCCAGGCTTATCACAAGCCACGCCCCATTTGAAGTTGCCCAAGTTATCCACATCGACCAAGAGCCTGACAGAGACCGATTTATCTGACCAGTTGGTTCATCAAGCACCTATAGGTCCGAAAACTCTGTCAGCACACCCAAACATCGCCGCTACTCAGCAGTGATCCCTCCGCGCAGCTCACTCATAACGAGACATTCGCGCACCGGGCTCTGTCACCAACACAAGCGGGAATATCTTCGTCATCACCCGCTGGGTTTCAACAAGCAGCTCAAACCGGACGAACGATGTCTTCGGCGCAAGAAGCGCTGTCGGCCTTGCAAGCCTTGATAGCCCAAGCGGCGACAATCCAAGCTCAACTGGATGCGTGGGGCCGCAGAGACCTCCCCAGCCAGTCATGGGACAACCAAGTGCAGTTGTTCATGGAACGCTCGACATTACTGCCAACCATGAAGTCCAGACTCGATGAGATTGGTACAACTCTGATCGCCAGGAACCCTGTACCCCCGGAGCTTGATCGCGACCAACTGATCTACCACACGATGGTCGTGATCAAGGCCGAGCTGATTGTCATCGCTATGGAGCACCGAAACAGCAATTGGTTCGCTGCACTGTCTCCCGAACAACAAGCGTTCGTTCTGCCGACGACGAGCCAAGATGCAGTACTTGAGCACAAGCGACGGAGGTTGGAGAGCGGAGGACCTGCCCTTGAGCAATCGCTACCATCACATACCGTCGGAAGTTTATCGACTCCAGCCCAGCCGCGGGCACCCTAGGAGCAAGTTCGAGGCGCTGCACCACCAGCTGGACGAGGCGCGACTACGACAAGCCCTCGTGGCAGGTGATGCCAAGTAAGCTAGTGGAGATGGCTCAAGTACGATGGAATGGTGCTTCGATTGCGGAGAGCTGCTTGACTCAAGTTCGAAATGATAATGCTCTTGCTCGCTAGTGCAACTTTGTGTTGGACATAGATGATTGATTGGTGGATGTTGGAGTGTGGGTCTTTTGCTGTTACTTTCATTTGTGAGGTATGGCAGGCAAATCACTGTATTGCGACAGAAGTCTGTAAGTAGATAGTCAGCAAGGTATGTAGCTGGACATGAAGTCTTTTCTCTCTAACATCTCCGAGTCTGCATCGGCGGCACTGCAGACGCTCGACCTAGCTTCCTAGCAAAGAGTGGACACAGGGTGCTTCCCCCAGCTCATGGGCAGGTCTGATGCTGATGATAGCGAGTCGCACAGGGTATTTTGCTAGCGAAGTCGTACTGCATGAAGTCGAAACTGAGGTGGCGTCGGTGGCGTTCGGTCGGTGGCGGTGCATCTTGATTCCAACCTCATCTCCTCGAGCATCCTCCTCTACCAATCATCATCTCCTAAGTTAAGCAGAAGATGTCTGCATCCATAGCGCCTGAGTGCAATGAAGTCAAAGAGTGAGTCGAGCATGAAACCGGCTTGGAAGCGATGAGAAGTATCACTAACCCTTCGAAGGCGATACGACAGCTGCTTCCTAAAGTGGTACAGCGAAAGTAAGGACTCCCGAAGATGTCGACTTGAGACGTTTGACTAATGGCTGGACGCAGAATACCTACGAGGTACGGCGAAAACGGACGAGTGTGAACCACTCTTTGCGCAGTACAAGTCTTGCATCACCGTGAGTTGGCCACCCTCTTCGATGGGTTTGGCTCTGCATGCTGATTTCGAGCAGAGAACGCTGCAGGACCGTGGCATAGATAAGATGGTCGAGGAGGCTAGAGCAGACAATAAGGAGAATGATGGAGAGTTTATGAAGCCGAGCGGGAGGTCGAGTTGTGAGTAGGACGCCGACCGTGAGATGGACCACACTAACGTGAGGCAGGACACATTACATTGGTTTCGTTGGTTCTGCATTTCTAAGCATAGCGCAGGAGTCAACTTAATATACTCATCTCCTTCAACACATTGCGGCCCACTTGACCGGTGCCGCATAAACTCTAGCATGCCTTGCCTCAATAATCGCTCCATTGTAAGTAACAATCAGAACAACCTTTCCTGCCAGTATCACGACAACCCGCTTGTCGCTTGCCCAAGCACTTTGGAAACAGCGCACCACAGCAGACTTGTCTCCGCCCATCGTCCGTCTACTGAACCACGACGTTGATCCACCTGAGTTGGTTCAAGTACTGCGCGGTGAACCATGCCTGTAGACCCAACAACGCGCCGTGCCCGTTTGGGAAACCCACGGGTCCCGCCGCTGGCCCCTTCAAGATCAATGTCTGTAGGTTGCGAAGGTCCAGCATCCGAGTCAGCCGATATTCCGCATCCAGTTGAGCCACGCCTTTGTCAACCCAGGCACCGGTCGCCGGATCGATCTGGATAAGTTCGGCCGTAACGAAGGTCAACTCCACGTGCCTCAGTCTGTTGACACACCTGCGCATGAACTCGATATCGCTATTGACCGTGCCAGGTGGTAGGGTACGGTGCGGAAAGCGGCTGAAGTAAGGGAACGACAAGCGGTGGACCGCATTGTAGCCAGACACGATGCTCGACTGTCCTTTAAGCTTATCGAAGCGCAACGAACCGAGCCAGCCCTGAAATCTGTGATTGCCTAGTCCACTGTGGATTTCGATGGTGCTTGACTTCAGAACCTCAAGCAGAGTCTCCTGGCGCAGAGCCCGGTCGCCAGCTTGAACAGGTCCAGCTGGTAATGCGATCGCAGTGCGTGGGTTGTAGGTGTTGCCCGGTAGTAAGGGGCGGATGATGGTGTTTGCGCCTGCAACGTGGCCGAGGATGATGCTGCGGGCTTCGTATGGGAGTTCGAAGAGGTCGAAGGGATTGAGTTCGAAGTACTCATTTGGTCGGGAGGGCAAAGGTTGGATGGTCGCGAGCTGCAGCATTTCTTTGTGTATCGGGTCGACTTCGATCGGGAGCGCTAGGCCGAGTCGCTCAAACTTGTCGCGAAGAGAAGAAGCCGATGATGCGGTCATCCACACATTGTTGAACCGCTCAACCTGTTTCACCATTAGGGTATATCTCCCTAGATCTGTGGGTCAGGCTTCATCATTACCTTCACACCGTTCGCCTCCTGGCACTTCAGTGCATAGCTCATCTTGGATCCTGAGGAGAGGTCGTACCAGAACGGACCAGGCGTGTTGGTCCAGCTGTTGACAACATCGGCGATCCTGCTCATACTTGGACTTGACGTCTCTAGTTCTTGCTGGATGGCGTTCTGAGCAAGGCTGTGCGCATCCTCTTTTGGCGAAGTTGGGATCGTAAGCTGCTGGGGTTCTTTGCGTAAGACCTCGTTTCGTGACAACTTGGTGCTGGCGGACATATTCACAAGTCGAGCCATCGTGAGAACGCGGCTGAATGGTAGCAGGTGCAAAGAACGACTGCAGTGTTCGGTTCTAAGGGATGAGTTGTCTGCGTTGCGTTGGAGGGTAACTGTAAGGAAGAAAGCTGGCGAGAAGAAGGAGGCAGGCAGTTGTGTTACGCCCAGCAGTGAATGCCGATATGCAGGTGTGCACGAGCCCGACGTACTTCCATCTGTGAATTCTGGTACCGTCACCGCAGCAAACAGCATCTTGGCGTGGTGTGAATGATAGCTCCAGCAGAAAGACCCTGCATCGGCCCAATGCAAACGTGGAAGTGGAAGGGAGTCGTAAAGTTAGGATATACTGCTTCGATTGGATGCGTTTTATCGTGGAGGAGCGGCACATTTCTCCATGGTCGTGTGCATGTCGTTCACCAGCTCAGGGGAGGCGAACCAGATCTTGACGTAGCGGGCGTTGAACATATGACGCATAAGCACGACGTCGCTGTTTGGTGTGTTTGGCGGGAGCATGTGATGTGGGAACCGGGAGAAGTATGGGAACTTGAGCTTATGGATAGCCTCAAGACCACTCTTCAGAAAGGTTTCGGAGAGCCGGTCGAATTTGAGATCCGACTGTAACTTTGCATTCCCGGGCCCGCTGTGAATCTCCAAGATCGCAGCCTTGAATGTCGGATGGTCTTGGAGGTGCACGCAAGCGGCATTGGACGGACTATGGCGGCTTCTGCTGTAGCGCAGAAGATGTTGCTGGTCACTGGTGAGTGGCGAACTACGATCTCGTCGTGGTTCGCCGTGTGCTGTTTCGTACTCAAGGGGAATATACTCGAAAATGCTCAGATTGTATAGCATTTGGGAACAGTGCAATGGCGACGACAGAGAGAGAAGGAGTATAAAGACAGTGAGAACTTTGAGCTTGAGAGGTTGCAGAGAAGTTGGCATATACTTACGCCTCACTTGACTCTTGCAAGCACGCAGTGGGCGTCGCGGTGTTTGCTGGGGCACAAGCAAGTGAGATGTGAGGAACGTACAGAGCGTGGGTGGGAGAACAAAGAACTTGATGCGGTGAGTGTCTGGTAAACACAATCCTCTGCGTAGCTGCTGGCTTTGTTCTCTACGATGTATGCTGAAACCACGCGAAGCGCCCTGATTTCGTAGGACACAAACATCCGAGACATGAGAGGCGACTCAACCTGCTCCGGCGGTGTTTGCTTCTCCTTGGCGTGGCACTCAGAATGGCGTCGACGTCTAACCGATGCTGTAGCCGATTAACTGCGGCCGTTTTCTCAGCATCTGGATCTGACCATTCGTGGCCAGGGACCGCCGTGCACATGGTAGCAGTATATGCTCTCCGCCTCATGGCGGAGAGCGAGGCTTATCACATTTTGCTCAGGCGCGCCGACAGTCCGTTCTTTCCAGCTCCGCGTACACTGTTCTCCATCCTCCTGAGTCCAATCATTTCATCCTAACCATCCCGCCCAACCTCTTCTTCAGCCGTCCCCAGAAAGTCCGGTCGGGGACCTCCTCGATCTCCCTCGCCAAGGCCTCGTAGTGCTGCGGGTCACTCTGTGGCTTCATCAGCCTCTCCGAAAGAGGGAACTGTCTGCTCGCGGTGTTGTCCAGAAGTAGATATGCGGCATTGACTTCTTTGCTTTCGTCAATACCACTTGCGGGAGAGTGCTGGATACGGTGTTCGAGAAGACGCTGGAACTGTCGTTCGGCTGGTCGTAGCCGATCGACTGGCCAGAGCCGCAGGAGGCGGGTGTAGTGGTTGGAGATTTGCTGATGTATATGTCAGTAGTTGTTGTGTTTCCCGGTCCCCACCACATGTGGCTATAGCTTACCTGACGAGACATGGTTCGCGTTCAATGTGCTATACCGCTGTACAGTAACAAGAAATGTATGGAAGTCGAGATGAAGTGTAGATGTCATTGAGAACTGGCCGGGCCGAGTTTCACCGAGACGCGTGCATCACGCGTTCCTGCCTTCGATATGGAACGATACCAACTGCATCTGCCCTCTACAACATCATATTGGTGTAACACCGGTGTACGACATACATGTACTATAGTTCGTGCAGGACCATGAAGGCGAGATTACGATAGCGTTTGAATTTGAGCGGCCGTAAGCCCAAAGCCGGCGACGATGGGCATTCAAGGTAGGTCATACGCACCTGAACCACATATGGAGCGCTCACAGTTCCCAGGCCTTTTGCCACTGCTCAAGAGCATACAAAAACCCACCCATCTGCGCAACTTTGCAGGTCAAACTCTTGGAGTCGATGCGTATGGCTGGCTGCATCGCGGGACCGTGTCCTGCGCCATCGAACTTGCCGAGCAAAAACCCACGAAGAAGCACATCGATTTCTGCATGAGCCGAGTACGTATGCTGATTCACTTTGGCGTCAAACCTTATCTGGTCTTCGACGGCGACTACTTGCCAAGCAAGGAGCACACGGAGAAGGAAAGGGCGGCGAGACGAAAGGAGAGCAAGCGGGCTGGTCTGGAACTACTTCGCATGGGACGGCCGTCTCAGGCTTACTTGGAGCTTCAGAAAGCCGTTGATGTCACTCCAAGCATGGCGCGGGAACTCATCGAGGAGCTGAAAGTGCTGAATGTGCCCTACGTGGTAGCGCCATACGAAGCAGACTCGCAACTGGCCTACCTGGAGAAGCGAGGCCTCATCTCTGGTGTTTTGAGCGAAGACTCTGATCTACTGGTGTTCGGAGTCAAGTGTCTACTCACGAAGCTGGACCAGTATGGCGAATGTGTCATGGTCAACCGCGCGGACTTCACAGCCTGTCGCGACATCAGTCTGGTTGGCTGGTCCGACAAGGAGTTTCGCATGATGGCAATGTTGAGTGGCTGCGACTATCTACTCGGTATCGACAAGATGGGGCTTAAGACTGCCTACAGACTGGTACGGAAGCACAACTCGCTTGATCGACTTATACGGAGTGTACAATTCGATGGCAAGATGAAAGTGCCGCCTAAGTATCTGGACGCCTTCGCCCAGGCTGAGAATACTTTCCTGCACCAATGGGTGTTCTGTGCAGAAGCCAAGTGCCTTGTCAACCTCAATCCCATACCTGCAGACGTCGATGTCGGATCCATGCCTTACATTGGTAAGCAGGTGGAACCAGAGCTTGCTATGGGGGTGGCTGTCGGTGACTTAGACCCGAACACAAAGCTGCCATTGACATTCAACCGGCGCCAGCCCAACATCACTGCGCAGCAACGGTTCATGCAGACTCCAGACGAGAAGCAAGGCAAATCAATCACTGAATTCTTCAAGGCCAAACGCACACCTCTGGCCGAGCTTGATCCCAATTCTTTCACCCCGTCTCCGAGTCAGCAGCGACTGCTTGCAAATCAGCGCGGAGTCTCTTGGTCGGCCACTCAGGCTGCTGTTGCGCGTCCGCCAGCATTGGGTCGTGTTGCTGAAGTCAATCGACGGATGTCAGCACCACAAACCACCACACGATCTCTGAGTGGACAGGCGACCAGTCAGCGGACATCATCACCCAAGAGGCAACGTCTGTGTTCAGACAACGTGTCCACTAACTCTACGCCAGGTGCAGCGAGCCTCAGTTCGGCGCAGAGTCGTTTCTTCACGAAGCAGGGTGTCCAGCCATCTCCTTCTCTTCGCAAGGCGTCGTCCAGGAAAGACGATTTTGAGTTGTGGTCGGATGACTCGGCTGTCGAGGCACTTCTGAACGCGGAGCCGACCGTGGTGTCAACTGCGAAAGATCTGCCCACACCGAAGAAGAGGAAGAAGATCCAAGTCTACGAAGACGGTGATGCGCCGAGTGCCACTGCAATCTCTAAGCACGATCATGCATCCCAAAGCACTATCGCGAGCACTCTCACGAACTCTCACCGTTCTGTGCTACACACCCCCGCGACTTCCTTCGGAACCCAAGGCTCAGAAACTAGCACGAACGTATTCACCAACGGCGTCAACTCGAACTTTGCAGCTCTGAAGTCCCCCTTCTCTTTCAAAGCGACTGGGTCGAAGTCTAGTATACCGCGGATGAGATCAATGCCTACAGCGAATATCTACCAACGGACAGAGAGCGTCCAGGCACCCGGCAGACCTAAAACCACGGCAACGACGCCAGAGCGAGTCGAAAGCGAAACCCACGACGCACAAGAGACTGGTTGCAAGGATGAGGACGATACTCTAGACGCAGTCCCAGAGTCGTCCCCTGTTACCGCTTCAAGGCATATTGCGAATGACCCTACCGACATGATCAGCGACGGAGAGTGGTTAGCCACTGAACTTCAGGAGGTTTCGGCTAATGCATCACATGGCAGCGAAGACCTCTTGGTACCCGAGAGTCCTGAGAGTATAGAAGATGGCGCAAGAATGAGACCACGGCTTGACTTTGGTCGCTTCGCTTTTGCAGGATGAACTCAACAACGACCGAACGATCAACGCTTTCGAGGTGGCGAGGACGCTGCGTATTTGTAGCATGTTCTGGGATTGCAAGCGAGGCGTCTGGCATATTTACTACCTATCCGATCAGTGATCACAAATATCCACGAAAGCTTGGGCCTTCCACGAAGCTGACATCAGCGCAAGGCGATGGATGAATAAGCATTCCAGATTCCACATCGTTCTCGGCCGCTGCTACGAACTCCCCAATTTATCGAGATGAAACACCGATCCTTGCTGGACACCTGATCGACGTTCAGCATTAATTATGTTTTCGGCACCTTTGCGTCTTCGAGGCGTCCCGCTTGTGGCGGCGGCGCAGGTCCTCCCACCAACAACAACACTGCGACGAACAGCTCTAGCTCGATGTATGCACGCCAGCGCTGCAAGCATCAGCTGAGCCAGTCGAGACTTTGGACTACTCCTTAGCTGTAGTGTCGACACCAGGTGGGCTGTACTTAGGTATCTTCCTACCGCACCTTTCGTCTCGTCTCGTCTCCTCCCTCCCCCTTCACCCCATCGCGCGCACGCGTACTCCCAAAACATGGCCTACCCCAACCACCAACCGCAGCAATACTGGGACCCAACCGCCAACAACAATGTCCACCTCAAACTAATCCCCTACACCCAAACCCGCCCCGCGAACCCCGGCGCCAGCGACTCCTACTACAACACCGCCAACAACTACACCTACAACCCCGTCGCACCCTCTCCACAGCCACACGGCTACCCCGACCACGAACTCACGCGCATCCAAACCGCCGACACAAAAATAAAATCCCGCATCCGCCTCCTGCGCCTCATCTCCCGCTCCCTCGCCGTCCTGCTCTCCGCCGCCACACTCGCACCCTTAGCAATGACGCTGATAAAATTCTTCCAAACGCGCAACGAAGAGATGATCGTAGACGGCGTTTCGCGGACAGCATGGGCGAGTGGCACGATCGCGTGGTACACGTACATGTACTTCGGGATCTCCACCGTCTCGTTCTTGCTTAACGCGGCGATAATGATAAGTTACTGTCGCGGGACGAAACAAGCGAACACCACAGCGCAATACGCGGGATACTGGTCAGCGCTGATAATGGGCGCGCACGTGGTGGTGTGGGCCATAAGCGTGGGCGTGTATAGATATGGCAAGGAGCCTGTGGATGGGAAGTTTAGGGATTTGTGGGGGTGGAGTTGCAGTGAGGCGGCGAATGCGATTCAGGAGCAGGTTACTAATGTTAATTTTGAGCAGTATTGTTCTATACAGGTGAGTCGAGATTACCACAAGATGGACGTTGGGGATGGAGAGCTAATGGGTGCTGCAGACGACGAGTTTCTTCACGGGGATAGCGAATACGGTTGCTGGACTGCTCAGCGCGCTGATCTACGTCTATGCGATCGTGCGGATGAGGTCGAAGAAGAAGATACAGCGCGTTCACGATTCAGCGAGGGAGCCTTTGCGGTCATAGCGAAGCAATGTTATTTGTTTTGTTCCAACGTATATACTCGCAGTGTGAAAGCTCTCAGGGTATATCTTCGTGTTCAAGCAATCCAGTAAGCAAGCTTTCTTCTCCAAATTCCGGTTGCGGTCCAGTCGCGTCCATCCGTGTGGTTCATATCTGCTTCGGGTACTGCCCTGGAACGTGGAGTTGGCTAATGGACATGTTCGTGTTGTGGCGGACAACCTTCGGGAAGGTGCCGGTTTCTCGCGCGCCCTCGGCTTCGAGTCCGCCCCGTGCAGCGGCGGTAGTCGAAGCTGTCGATGTAGGAGCCGCGGTGGAGGGGTCTGTTGCAGGCTGAGCCGTAGGTAGTACTGTCGGGGCGGTTGCTGGCGTAGGAGCCGCGATAGTCCGCTCGGCAGTATTCTCGTTCTGGCGGAAAGCCACCACATTGCCCGTTAGTGATTCCTGAGCCGGAGGCATAACCGTCGGCGCAGCGAACCCCGGCTGCTGATCCACGGCCGGCTCAACAGCCCTCCCAATACCTCCCTCGTTCTGGTTGAACCTCATCAAACCCCCAGCAAGCGGCTCACTACTCCTCAACTCACTCTTCTCAGGCACCTCTGGCGTCAGCGGTGGCATCGCGCTCGCCCTTGCTGCTTCCTCGTATGCCCTCGCCCTCGCCGCTTCCTCCTCCTCCTGGTGTCGGTTGTATGCCACCGCGCCTGCTCCGGCAACTCCAACCACGCCCACAGCACCAGCGGCAGGCGCCATCCAATCGCCATAAGTGCTCTCGTGTCTGGCCGGCGCGGCAGGAGCGAACGCCGGCTCAGGGCCTAAAAAAGACTGCTGTTGCTGGGCTTCGTAGGACTGCTGCTGAGGAGGTGCGTAGGACTGCTGAGCTTCGTAGGACTGCTGCTGCAGCTGCTCAGGTTGTTGCCGTTGCTCGTAGTGCCCCCTAGACGGCTGATGCGTTTCAACCGGCTGTGCTCGCATCTGCTCAGGAGGCGGAGGCGTCTGCTCAAAGTAACCTCCAGGCTGCCCGATATGCGTCCCCGCACTCACGCCATCCAAACGATACGGATCCTGCCCCCGATAATCGTCTTGCTCTTGACCACCATACCCAAGCTGCTCCGACCCCGGTAACCCGCCCGCAGCAGCGACTACATCCCGATCATCCGAGCTCGTCCCACTACTCTGCCCCATGCTCACCGCCCTCTCGCGCGGGACCTGCAAATCCGAAGGGAATCGTCCGCCTATTCGCTCAAAAGAACGTCAAGCGTCAACAGGGTTCGGCGATCAAGATCAAACTGCTCAAAACACCAAAACTCAACACAAGAACCGGACCAAAAACCGCAACAACGCAGCGTAGATTTCGCATCAGGGGGGTTACTCACCAGGCGCCGGCCGCTTCGGTTGCGGCTGGAAAATCCCCTCCCCACCAGCCAAACTCGCCACATCCGCCGAATACGGCACCTCGTCCGCCTCATCTTCCTCCAAGCCGTCACTACTAACAGTCCCGCGATCGCTAGTGCCCGAAACGCTGCGCGCGTGCTTGCGGACAAACGCATTCCGCTCTTCGCCCGTCTTCTCGGTCAGGTTGCGCATGTCTTCGAACCAGGCCATCATGGTATCGTAAGTTTCGGCGCGGAAGACCCAGTTGTGGCCCTTGTGGACGCCGCTGCTTTGCTTGCCTTTGACCATGAATTTATGGCTCGACGACCCGTCCTGGGAGTGGGAGCCGAGTTTCTGGTCCGGGAGGTAGAGCGACATGACGGGGGGTTGGGTGTAGAGTTTGTCTGCGGATTTGAATTCGTGCAGATGGGTTGGCGAGAGGACGTACCAGCCTGGGGTGTAGGATTTCAGGTATTTGGATTTGCGCTCGAGCATTCCCGAGCGCACTTCAGCGGCGGCAGGGTGGTGTTTGCCTGGGTACTCGATGTCTTCGAAGCGGCGTATGGGGAGGTCAGGGTCGACGAAGTGAGAATCGTTTTGCACGAAGGACTTCCATTCGGCGTCTTTGGGCATGGAGATGGGGCCGGTGCGGAGGGATTCGACGGCGTGGTAGGCGTCGTCGCCTTCGCGCTTTAGAATCCCGGCGAGGGCGTTGTAGGCTTTTTGGATCTCGCCGACGACGATGGATTCGAGTTCGCGGCCGGAGGATTCGAGGTTGAGGTATGCCTGGGACTGTTAGCCTTCGTGATGTGTGAGCAGGTTTAGTTGAATCCTACGCGATGCAAGTAGTTCTCCTCATCAAGCTGCCGCTCCACCGCTCGATCAACGCCAAGCCTCACAACAAAGGGGTCGTTCTTGCCCATCGCAGACCCATCATCGTGGTCCGCACTGCGCAGCGCCTCCTGATACTTCTCCACCTCCCTCCTCGTGCCATCCTGCTCCTTCTCGACCGAGTTCTTGAAATCGCCGCTCAAACTCTTGATCTCTTTAATCTTCTGCCCCAGATCGCTCCGCAGCCCAGTCAAAGCACCAATAACATCATTCTCAATCTCGCGCGACTTGTTCGCCTCAGCAATCGTCCGCTTGTGGTACTCATCCAGCACCTTCGTAGCCTCACTCAGCCCATTGTCCCGCATGAACAGCGCCGGGTGCGTGATACTCTCCATCACATGATGCACCTTCTGCGTCGTCTTCGCGCGCTGCTCGTAACTCGCCTGGATCTCCCGAAAATACGTAATCAGCGACTTCAACAGCTGGCGCCACGCCTGAAACCGATTCGCCAGCACCTCCGTCGGCGTCCCCTGCGTCGGCACCGGAGTCGTGAACACGTTATTGAAGTCTTTGTCGCGGTCTTGCCCGCCGTAGCCCGCGATACTGCCGGCTTTCAGGCTCTTCTTGCTGCTGCTGCGTTTGAGGGAGGTGGTGCGCCGCATGCTGCTCTTCTTCTTCAGCGTATTACTCCGTATCGGCGTCGCAGCCGGTACAGCCGTAGACGCCGTCGAATTCGCTCGATGAAATCCGCCAGAGCCATCGTCGGTGACTGAGGTCCCGCGCGGGTCCGAGCCGGGCTCGTCGTGGAATGCGCTCGGGTGGTGCATCGATTGTGAGAGAGGGGATGTGGTGGTGGCGCTGGGGTTGCCTTGCGCGAAGTCGTTGGCGGTGGTGGTGCCGTAGCCGCGGGTGAGGTGGGTGTCGGTGGGCGCGGGTACGGAGGGGTAGTTGGCAGACATGGCGAGGAATGAACGAGTCTTGCGACTCGGGGGGACGCGGGAAGGGGCAGGGCAAGGTTTGGAGGTGGAGTGACGAGATGGTACTGTGAGTTTCGGCAGCGCGCGTAGGTGTAGCTAGTAGTATGTGTATCAATATCAGGTTTATGTGATACTCGACACCCGCGGTTCCCTGTTGTCGTGGTCGAGTCGGTCGAGAGATGCGATGCGGGCGAGGAGAGCCAGCCAGATGTTTGCAGAGCACAAAGTTTAAACAGAATGCAGCTCGGTTGGTGACGACGACAACCTAACAACAACCGCGTCTACTTGCACTGCCGCGGCGCTGTATACTTGGCTCAATAATGATGTCTCGGTGGCTTGGTGGTTCTACAAGTGGTCTCCAGCAAGTCTCCTGACGCGTAGACGTCGAATGTGTACATCACAATAAAACCGTACGTCATGCCCTTATAGGCGAGCTCATTTCCCCAACTGGTGGCGCCAATGATCGTCGCTGTCACATGCTAGTGTCGATCATTTAGGCGTGGAATAATGACGGAGACAAGTGCTGAATGAAATTGAACGGATCCGGTATCACAGAATTCCGAAATACCACCCTACGTGAGCCGCCTCTACCCTACGCTGTTCAAATCCAACCCCATTGTATTACTCTCCTGCTTGTTGTGGAGGATAGGAGCCACGAATGTCCTCTTGTAAGCGAAGCAGCCGCGGCATCCGCGCGTATTGTGGCCGCATGAGCTGCACCAGGTGGCTACAATGCCACCTTGGTTCTCGGCGTCACATTTGCAGCAGCTCCAAGGCATGCTGCCGACGTGTGGTAGTGTCGGTGGTGGTGATAGTGAGTGCTGGAGGGTGAGTGCTGGAGGCTGTCGAAACGTTGAAGTATGATGAGAGAACAGTTTTGTTGGACGATTGTGACCAGGACGGAAGATCTCGAGGTGCGTTCCATGTTGTCGAGATATAGTTGAGTGTTCTTTGTTGCTGGATTGGTCGGCCGGCAATGGTCGTTGCCTTTCTTTCGCTCGCAGACCCGCCTAGCCTGATAGAATGCTCTTTGTCGAAGTAGTCGACTCCATTCAAAGAGATTGAACGAAAGCCGGATGCGTCGCCTCTTCGCCCTAGTCAAGGAAATTTGCTACGGAGGTGGCGTAAAGGGGTGCACAGAGACGGGCAGATAGGGTGTTAATGGTATTGAGGGCCCAGCCGGCGCCGTCTTCCAACGTACCTACGAGGTTCCTTTGACCTTCTTTTGCAGGCGTCGACGGCGGAGTCCAAGTCGCCTCTACGACCGCGCCGGCGTTCTTATAGAGTAGTTGTCGAGATAGACGAAGACGTAACGCCGGAAGCCATGGTGCAGACTGAGAATGACACTCCCCAAGAGAGGCCGCAAAGAGATCCGGAAAAGATTGTAGTGATATCATGAAGCACCTTCCATCAGGGCATTGATTTCGTTCAGACATTACCTAGGTATGCGCACTCCTCTATCTCTATCTTTCAGTCTCAACCAAGCCGAAGTGCCACGAGCGGCACCAAAAGGGCATAAAGCCAGAAGCAAGCGTAGGATACCACGCTGGAGTGCAGTTGCTCGATCCGCCATCATGCTCGTTCATCGCAAATCGGCTGAGCCGTTTTCGAAGAAGCAGCCACCTAAGGAAGGGCACGTACGTGTCCAGCGCGCTCCTTCCTCACAGCCCACCCCTTGAGCGCGAAGCAGACGATCTCCCAAGCGAGCACAACAGCAGCCAAACCCATCGTGACAGTAAAAACCGTCATGGCATCCAGTCCGACAGCTTCGATGGCATTGACGCTGTCCCTGGCACTGAACATGAACATCAGCCCACCAGCCGTCAAACAGAAAGCCGCAACGAGTTCGCTAGGTGGTCGCGACGGATAATGTGAAGAAGGTGGCTGAATGTACAGCAAGACGTAAGTCACTGCGCGGGCCATAGCGAAACCGCAGAACAGTGTCCCCCACTGCGAATGCATCATCGTGCTCACCATGCTCTCCTGGTGATGCGAGGACATCATTATGCCGAGGAGCATGATGACCAGACCAGGCATTGGGTTCATTGGGATTCTGTACGTCTTGGGAAGCTCCCAGAGCTCCTCGCTGGGTGATTGTGCGGCGGGCCGGCTAGCGTGGAAGTGGGATGTGCCTTCAGCTCCTCCTTCTACTTCTTCTTCTCTTTGCAGCGCAACAGTTGTATTCGCCAACTCCCTTGCCCACGGCGATTCGATCACCATACCGAGAAGTCCGCCGCCGAAGAATAGCAGTGTAATGCTTACGTGCTCGAAATCCTTGTGCGACCACGTTTTGCCATCCATGTGTTCCATGAAGACGTTGCTCGTGCCATAAAGCCAGATGACGAAGGACTCTGTGAACTCTGCCGATGGTATACGAGTCTTCCATCGAGCGACTAAAGGGTGCGCTGGTCGGATATTCCACGCCCAGCCGAATTCGCAGAAGGCGCCCATCCAGCGACCGAGCGTGAGGATTCCGTACCAGAAGAAGATGGCGCCTTTGACGAAGTGAGCTGCGCCGGAGAAGACTTCTCTGCCGCGGAAGAGGCCGCCCCAGACCACGAAGCCGGTTGCGAGGGCGAGGAAGCCGATGAGAAGGAGGAGCTTCTCTAGGACGATCTGGCTGAAGCGGACTGCTTTCGATGCGCTCGGGGTGGAGAACCTGCGAACGCTAATTGAGATGAACCGATCAACCCTGTTGTTCCCGAGCAGACCATTGTTCTCCGCTGGAGTATCA
>JAABUL010000215.1_pt1 | contig 121354 bp, 8 predicted proteins | sample 5559151 | NCBI WGS metagenome assembly JAABUL01 (sample SAMN10711876, study PRJNA513368) | rock metagenome | isolation source: Antarctica rocks | place: Antarctica: Victoria Land, Pudding Butte sud | reverse complement strand
GCGGGTGTGTTGGTGGTGAGGGGAAGGGGATGTGAATGAGTGGGTGGCGGCTCTTCACTGCATCTAGAGTTCTTTCGATATTGTTTATTCATATGCGGAGAGAACAAAGACTTGTCGATAGGATGCATTAAGGGGAACTGTCAAAGGCTTTGCAGCAGATGAAGTCCGCTTTTAGGTGTCGCTGATCTAGGAATGAGAACTCAGAAGAGGTACAACTTGCACCTGTTGCATTAACAAGCCATGCGATTCGCAGTACTCCCTTCCTCGAATGTCTGCGAGACTCAGCTCCAACAGGATCCAAAACCAAACCTCACGTCGCGCAAATCTCGCATCACCATTGCTATTCAGGAAGTCTTTTCTTCTTCCTAGCTGTCTCGGCATCACGTCGATGGTTGGGAGGTAATTTTCGCTCATTCTGATCCTTCTCGCGAGTACTCGGCCTAAGCAGAACCGGTATCGGGTCCGCGAACATAGATTGCGAGTTGCACGCACACAATTCACTTCGATAGCATGCAAGAGAGCATTGTAGATAGACGGGGAGATTCTCTCGCATTTAAGATTCGATCCTCCGCTGACATGACCAAGCATCCATCTATATTTTACAATCCATCTTATTTCATGATATTTACTTCTATGCACGCTATGATCCTACAGCAATACTGGCATTGAAATGGCCCACCACTGGCGAATCCATTTCTTCGGATCTGCCCATGCCAGAGAGGCGTCTGGCATGCCTTTCAGTTCCGGATGACTCTGAGCTTCAGGGCGGTTTCGAACTCGGCACATTGATGCGCGGGCCAGTCCATGCTGTTATCTTCGTGTCCAAAGTCGTATTCCGCATCGTTGCGCAACAAGTACTCAATCTGGAGCGTAACCTGGTCATGCTGAATGTATGCAAAGCGGCCCCAAGAATGCCTTCGAAGTAGAGTCCACCACAGTGTGTACCATCTCTTTCTGGTTCCCGTCCATCTGGAATAATAACTTCTCAAGAGAGACTCTGGATCACAATCCTTCGACCCACAATGAATTTTAAGACCTCCTGTATACATCTCTCGAAGCGCGATAAGCGATTTTTGATTCTTGCCTTGAATTCCTGAATCTCGAGTTCGTATCTCTGTTTGTTGAGAGAAAATCGAAGCCCGTTTGACTGTCGTAGAAGATAGGGAAAGAACTTCCTTGTCCCCATGCCAAATGTGTAGTTGCTGGAAGAACTATGAACTTTCTATCCAGGTACAAGGTAGCGTTTTGGAAGATATCTTGTAGATAGGATAGTATAGAGCACGACTTGATATTGATGTCAAATTGTTTCAAGAGCAGAAAGCATCTCCAGACAAGCTTGATCGAGATATTGGCACACAGGTTTGAAATGTCTGGAATTCTATTCAACGGAGGTCGAGACCACAAATCTTGTACTTGTTTAGAGCTCGATCGAACTTAGCGATCCTTGCTTCGAATTGCTTTGAAGATCTTTTGTGTTTTTATCTCTGTCTAATAAGAGTAGGAATGCTACGCTGGTACTTCCTTCGAAGATATCAAAGTAGATTGTGTTGTTGGAGAGATCTGTAGACGTCTTCAGGCAATGCAAGCAATTACTTGATAACAAGAGTTGCAACTATAGACAATTTCTATGTTCAATAAATTTTAAGAGAGATTTAATAAATCAAAGTAACAATAAGTAAAAATCTATAATAAGTTGAACACAATTTATAAAAAAGTCGTGTTCTAGTTTCTATATACTAAGAAAATACTAGTTGTTTATTTTGCTTGTTTGTCGAACAATACAAATATAATTGTTTGCAATACTTGTTTGTCAAATATAGCAAATATTATATTTAGATTGTTTGTTTCTTAAGTATAGCAAATATAATAGCAAATTTGTTCAAAAATGTAAAATCTAAATTACTAATACAATTTTGATAAACTTGTAATACTATTTCTTTTCTTCAAAATTTTTGTTTCGAAATTTAATGTCTTTTTATTATATTTTTAAGAAAAATTAATATTAGAAATTTCTTTTTTCAAAAAAAAGTTTTTTTCGATACTCTAAATTCGATATTTCTAGCAATGCGTTTTTGTTGTAACTATATAATGTCTAGTAAAATCTATTGTATAAATAATAATTTTAAAAAATATATAAAGTATATATAATCTAATTGTAATTGCAATTTGACAATTTCTTCTATATTAATTAAACAAATTTATAAAGAGCAAATGTATTTAAAGAAAGAAGTACGCAATACACGTACAAAGTTAAGTCGACTAAAAAAATAGCTAAATTTTCTTAAAAATAAGAAGAAAGAAATAATTGTAACAAAATAAAAAAAAATTAATAATTTAAAGATAAATAAAGTATATTTTGTCAAGTTTGTTATAAAGATTTTCGAATTGCTATTTAATATATTGTTTGAATAGTTTTAACTTTCGACTAATTAAAATTAAAATACTATTTTTATATTTTGTTTTAATAAAATTTCTTTAAAAGATTTCGACAACAATTAAGATTCTTCTTTAATTTTTATATATTTTCTAAAATAAAATATTCTTTTTATTTGATAAAATACTTTTAATCTTTCTATTATAGAATTTTCTTAATTTCGAATTAATTTTCTTTTTGCAAATAAAAATAAAATATATTTTATAAAGATATAATTAAATTTGCTAATTTCAACAATAAAATATAAAATACTAAAAATATTTTAACGTTCTTAAGTAAATTAAGTTTGTAATTAATTAATTTTTTAATCTTTTTAATAAGAAACAATTTAACTTTAATATAATTTAATTTTTTGCTTAACTTTCTTATTTTAAGATTTTTTGTAAAAAAATATATTTTATTTCTCTCTTTTAACTAAGATATTGTTTTTTGTTTTTTATTTTAATACTTAATTAATTTTTTTTATATCTTTAAGATATTATTATATATCTTTTTTAGTATTGCTATTCTTTTAATAATTAATTGTGCAAACAAATATATATGTTCTTTTTTAAAAAGATTTAATTTTTTGTTATAATTAGCAAAAAATAAAGTTATTTTAGTAATATTTGAAATCTTTGTATTAAGTGTTAGTTGTGCTATAGATAAAAGTAATACTTAATTGCTATAAGTATTGTTAATATAATATCTTAAATATTGCTTAAAACTCTAGTTTGTTCTTTCTATTTAATTATTTATAATCGAATAATAAATAATAGATATTCGAAGTTTTGTATCTAATATTAAAAGAAGCGTCTTTTAATAATTAAATATAAAAAGCTTGTCTCTATTACTAATTAATTTCTTAAATATACTATAATATTATATAAATTAATTTAATATAATATATTTTAATTGTTTTGCAATAAATTTCTCTTTATATATAATAATATATAAGTATTTGATAAATTTATTAATTATTATTAGTATTAAATTATATTTGTCTTTAATTGCTAAATTTGTCGATTTAGACAACTTAGTAATAAAGTTTATTATAACTTTATTTTATAGCAATTTAAATAGTTTCTAATATTAAATTTTGTTATAATTTATATATATATTATATTTGTTCTACTAACAACTAAAGTATTATTTAATATATATTTCGACAACTTGTTTTATTTGTAAAAACTAACAATACTAATATAAAAGTTAAAGAATTTTTGTTACTTTCGAATATTTTTGCAATAGTTTATTATAGTGCTCTTTTATATATTTGTCAATTTTGTTAATAAATATCTAGAGTTTTTCTTTCTTTATTAAAAACTCTTTTGTATTATCTCGAAGTATTTATAGTATAATATTCAATTTATATTTGTTTGCTAATAATAATTTGTTTTTGTTAATTTTAAGTATACTATAATTAAACGATTTTTTTGTTTTTATATAATTATTTCTTTTGCTAAATATGTTTGCTCTATTATTATTTTTGTTTAAAATATACTATATTTTAAACTTGTACTATTTAAGTTTCTTTAACTATTATATCTATCTTCTATTTAGTTGCTTTATAATAGTAAAATATACAAAATTTTTATAATCTATAAGAATTGTAAATTCTAATAATTTTTTTGTATATATTTTTTATAATTTTAAGAAAATTACTATAGCAAGTAGTTTTTTATTGTAAACATTATAGTTTTATTTAACTAATAAAAGTTTTTTCGAAAAATATACTACTAAGTATTATATATCTTTATATCTTTAATTGAAATATATATTAATAATTAAATTTAATATATTAATTTTAATTCTATTTAGCAATTGCAAATTGTATATCTTTAGTATTAACTTTTTTAAATATTTTAATTTAAGATTTTAAAATAATTTTTTTTTTACAAATTTCTATAATTATAATATATCTTTCTTTGTAAAATTTATTAATAATATTGTATTTGTTAAATAGTTTTTAATAAACTTCTTATTGTAGTTTATAAAACTTAAAAAGAATTATATTTTTTTAATATTTGTTAATAATTTTTATTTTTTAACTACTTGTAACTTCTTAAGATCTATATATATTTTGTATTATTTAACAACAAATTCGAGAAAATTAACTTTCTTTTAATAAAATTTGTATTTCTTTAATTTAAGATATAAGTTTTTTATATTTAAATATTTTAATACTTTAAAGATATAACTAATATACTTTTTTAAAATTTTCAAATAAATTATAATATTGTTCAAGTATATTATAACAAATCGATTCAAATATTGTTGTAATATATTATTAATTATTTTCTAATATATTATCGAGACATTTGTAAATTCGAACAATATTATTGTATATTTGTATAATCTATATTATATACAAAAAGCTATTTTTTATTCTTTTTTTGCTTTTATTCTAATCTAATTGTACGCTTCTCGCAAGTTCAATTTAATAAAGTATTTTGTTTCAAATAATTAATTCTAAAGTTCGCTAATATTAAGTAGTAAATATTAATTCTTAATTGTAATATTATTTAGTTTTCGATAATTAATATATAGATAAAAAGTTTTATTTTTTTTTAATACAAAGAGAATCGAGTATTTTATCTATAATTGAAATTTTTTAATAAATTTTTTCTTTTTGTTTTCTATTAAGTATTCGCAAAGTACTTCGAGCTTTTTTTCGAATAAAATATATATAGATTTAAATATAAATTGTTTGTCTAATTTAAGTTTAATTTTATAATTTTACAATTAATATTTAGAAAGAATCTTTGTTGTTTTCTTTTTTTAAAATAAATGCTCTTAATTATTGTATATTTGTAATACGTATTTTAGCAATTTCTTTGCTATATTAAATAGTTCAAAACTTTCAAAAAATTTGTAATTTTCTTTATTTATTTTAATTTTGTAATTTAATTAATTTTTATTAATATTTATTAAGTCGAACTTTGTTAGATTGTTTTTTTGCAAAAATGCAAATTTGCTACTTGCAATCGATTTTCAACTTAATTTTTTATCTATTATCGAACGCTATTAATGCGTAGATTAAATATAAATTACGTAATTATATTGCGCAAATCTAAGTATTTATATATTTTAGTCAACTTCTAAATTGTATTGTTTTAATCAAAATATTTCTAGAACAATATTGTAAATAATTATTTCTACTATATTAAAGATTAGTTTCTCGTAATATTGCTAAATAGCTATTAATAGTAGTTTTGTTTCTTTATCTACTTTTTTATTTTTGTCGAATAATAGATTTCTATTTACAATTATTAAATTATATATATTAGACTTTTTTTAAGTAAAGTATTCTTTTCTTTTAACAAGAGCTTTAATTATAAAATTATTTATTATATTAAAATCGATTATTACAATAAATTATTGTTTATTGACTTTAACTAATATAATAAAATATTATGCATATATTGTTAAGTTTAGTTGCTATTATTAAGCTAATATATTGCATTCCTCTAATATATTCTTTATTAAAAAATTTGAACTTTTTTTTGTTTTAATATTAAAATTTTTGTTTTAAGCGTTTATTTGCGCTAAACTTTCTTTCTATACTAAGTTAATAATTTTAACTTTTTAGAAAATTAGTTAACTTCTTCTTTGTTTTCTAGATAAGTTTAGTATAAATTGTTATAATATTTTGTTTAACTAAATATTGTATATTTCTTTGTTTTCTTTATTTTCTTTTGAAATAAATTTATATTGCTTAGTTGTTGTTCGATTTTATTAAAAATATCTTTTTCGATAGTAATATTGCTTTCTAGCGCTTTCTCGCATTTATTTACAATTTAATTTATCTCTCTTTTTCTTAATAAGCTAGCTAAAGCGTTAAGATACTTTATAATATTGTTTAGATATTTGTAAAAGTTCTTTTAATTGTACTTGTTGTCTAAGTTTGTTATTAAATAAAAATATAATATTTTTAATTGTTTTGCTCTTATAGTTTTATTAAGTATTTGATTAACTTTTTGCGTAAATATAAATATTTTGTTTAATAATATTTTATCTAGAACTTTCTATAACTAATTTAGATTTTTTATTAAATAGTAGTTGTTGTTTAATTTAATTTTAAGAGTATTTGTCTCTATATCGATTTGCTTTTTAATATTGTTCTAACTATTAAATATCTCTCTTAATATAATATTAATTTGTTAACAATTTATTAAGTTCTATAATCGACAATTTTTTGCAAAATAGTTCGATTTGCTATATAAATAGTATGTTTTTTAGAATTTGTTATTTTGCTTTTTTTTAGAGTTTTTCTCTTTACATTGTTAAGTAAAATTTAATTTTATAAATATAGACTTATAATAATCGAGATTATTGTATTTTTAATTAGAACAAAATTCTCTTTACTAATATTTAATTGTTAATTTAAAAAAGATTTTTGTTCTTTTTCGAAATTAATTGTATTTTTTTATAGTTCTTTTATATAGTTTGTTGTTAAGATCGATAACTACTTCAATAAGATTAAATATATTGCTAAGAATTTTTCTATTACGTATAATTTTGTTCTTTAGATTGTTTTTAAAATTTTGTCGAAATATTGTTATAAATACAATATTGTTCTACTTAATTAAATTAATATATTTTTGAAATTTAACAATATAGTTTGTTGCAAAGATTTGTTAAATTAAATGCTAAATTATTCTTTTTGCAATTTGTTTCTTGTTAAATATTTTAAAAATTCTTCGAAGCTCTTTTTTAAAGTTATTGAAGTTTGTAAATATTGCACAAAAAAATTTGCTATTGTTTTTTAAGTACTTGTTAGGAATAGAGCTTTAATAGCTAGTATATTGACAATTTCGAAACTCTTGTTAATAGTACTATTAGTAACTAATAGTCAAAGTAGTAGATTAGTCGATAAGCTTGCTCTATATAATTAAGCGCAAAGTCTAGTTGCAAATATTTGAGCGTCGCAACATTAATAATCTTAGCAAAAATAGCAAATTTAGTAGAATTGGTATAGCTTGCACTCTTTTTACGATTTTTATTAAAAGAATGTAATCTACATATTGCTTATAATTTTTTTACAATAGTATTAATAGTACTAAAATCTTTTGTGCTATAGATATAAATTCAAATATACTCTTAATTGTCTATATTAGTTCTATTGTAATTATAATTAATATATTCGATAATTTAACTTTAATTAATTTTATTATTTTAGAATTGTTAATAGAGCAAAGCTCTAAATATCTTAATAATTAAATTTAGTCTAAGATTATAAAAATTTGTATATGTTCTTCTTACTATATATAGAAATCTTTAGTATAGATTGTATTAGAAATTGCGTCTTTATATAAATTTGAAATCTATTGTATCTATTTGTATTATTTACAATATTATTTGTTTTATTTATTTTATATTATATTGTATAGTTTTTTCTTACTTCTAGTTTTTTCTTTTAAATAGTTTAATTAATTGTTAATTTTAATATTATAGTTTTTGTCTAACTCTCAAATTCTATTTGAATTTTGTACTTATTTAAATTTAAATTTTTTCGATCGACAATTTTTGTTGTATTAATTGATTTATTTACAACTTATATTAGTTTTAATAATATTAAATAAACGTTAAACACAATTTATAATATTTATATTTCTCTTTCTTAATATTGTTTGCTTGTTAAACGTCTTTTAGTTAACGCTATTTAAAAATTAAATATAGCAAATAGTCTTTATATATTTTATTTGTCTATTTATTTGTCGAATTAGTTGTCAAGTTGTAATTATTATATTAAATTCGAAACATTAGTATTTTTAATATACTTTCGACAAAATATTTGTTCAATTCGATTTTTAAAGAAAAATCTATTTTAATATTGTTATTAAATTTAATTGTCTTTTGCGTACAAGTTGCAATTAATTAATTATATTTTAAATTAAATTAGATTAAATTAGATTAAGTTAGATTAAATTATTTCTAAAAGTTTTGTCTATCTTTGTATTAATTTTATTCTTAGAATCTTTCTAAAAACATTAATATAGTTAGTTAATATATTATATTAATTTTAAACAATTAACAAACAACTTATTTTTTTTGTACAAAATACTTATTTTTGAATTACTTTTTATCTTATTGTTTTATAGATATTATTGCAATTAATTAATACAATATATAGATATTAGATTATATTAAAGTAGCTTAAACTAAGATAGATTTTTTTGAAAAAAGTAATTTATTTTTGCGATATTATTTTTTTTACTATCTTTCTATAAGACGCACTATAATTAGTTAATATATTTTATAAATTTTAGATTAAATTAAATTAAATTAGATTAAAATTTCTCTAAAATTTAAATTTAAATTTTAAGATTTTTTTTTTTTAAATTGTAGTTAGTATTTTGCGACAATTGTTAGCTTCTAATATTAGTAGATTTAATTTTATTTACTCTATTTTTTATTAAATATTTTAATATAGATTTACTAACTTTATTGTTAACAAATATATTTTTATTGTTTAGTTTTCTATATTGTTATAATATTATCTCGAATTTAAATTCGAAACTATTCAAATCGAATAAAAAATCTTTTAGAGAAAAATATATTTTTGCTTCGAGTTTTAGATTGCAATTTGTTTTTTTATTGTAAAATATTATTTTTTCTTATAGTTTGCGCAATTTCAATTCAATCTTTGTTATATTTTAATTATTCTATAGTTTTTGTATAATATTTTAGATTTCTAATATTATTAGCTTAGTATATATAATTATATAATTTGTATTATAGACTACTTGTTATTAATTCGATTTTTTTTAAATTTAATTGTAATACGCGTTTTGTAGCAAAATTTCTCTATATAGTAACAAATTATAATATATATTATTTTAATTATCTTTGATTTTAGTTTTGTAAACAAATATTTAATTAAAAAATTTATTTTAAAGTTTCTTTAATTATTAAAACTTAAAACATTTTAAATAGTATATTTGTTTGTTAATAATTTACATTTAAGAAGATGCAATTCTATAGCAACGTTACAATATAATTATATAATTTCTTGCTATTGCTAAAATTGTAATAGTTTTTGATTATCTCGCGTATTTGCTTTATTATATATAATCGAATATTGCTTATTAAATCGAGCAACTATAACAAATTAGTTCTAAATTAATATTAATAAGTTAGAATAGCTATTTTTTTTGTCTTTTTTAATATTAAAGTATTAACAATGTTCTTGTCTTGTTAATATTTAAAATTGCTTATTCGAATAGCTATTTTTTTTTATAGTTTTTTTATTAGTTTGAACAATCTTGCTCTTTGTCTAAAATTTGTTCAAAAATTGTAATTCTCGAATTTAGTATTATTATAGACAATTGTAATTTGCAAAAAAGAAATTATATTTTGTATAATTTGTTTATATTCTAATATTAAATAATATTTTAAGTATTGTCTAATACTCTTTTATAGTACAAATATATTAGCAAGTGTTGTTCAAGTCTTTTGCAATAATAATAATTTTTTTTGTCGATTGTTAAATACAAAGAACTAAAAAGTAAAATTCGAACAATTAATTATTAAAAACGCAAAATTGTAAATATTAGAAAAAGATTAAAATAATTGTAATTTACGCGTTTTTGATTTTCTAATTACGTTCTTAAAGAACAAAACAACAAATAAAAGTTATAATTAATTAAGAAAAGACTTAAAAAAAACAAAACTTACTTTGTCTTGTATTTGCAAAAACAATATTTTTATTATATTGCTTTTTTTCTTGTTAATAACAAAAACTCTTCTATGCTTGTTTAAAAAATACAAGAATTTGTTCGATTTAAAATCTAAATTGTTTTTTTTATTTGTCGAATTGTTATTTTACACAAATATAGATTAGTAAATATTTCTCAATTTAATTAACAACAATTGTATTTATTAAAAATATCGCAACTCTTAGTCTCTTAAATATAGTTAACAAAGTTATATATATAAGTATTGTTAAATCGATATAAAACAAAATATAAAAAAATACTTGTTATAGAGTAAAAGACTTAAAACAAGAAAAGATACTTGTTTAAAAAAAAAATGTTAAAAAAGAAACAAAAACAATAAAAAGTTAATATAATACGTTAATATATGTTTGTTTATAATTTAAACTAAATTTGACTTTATATAACTTAGTATAATCTAGTATAATTTAGTATAATCTAGTTTAGTCTAATTTGCTCTAAAGATTTCTTGTTTAAAATATTCTATATTGTTTGCTTCTTTATTATATTACTTATATTATAGTAAATATTTTAATAAACTAAGATAGACGTTGTTGTATTACTTATTATAAAGAAATAATAATTTTCGTTATTGTTTTTTATATTTTAACTTATCGAAAAACTAAAATTGTACAATTTTTTTAATTATTGTTGATTACTTTTGAATATTTGACTTTTAACAAATTATTTAGGTTGTTTTGCTAAAATAAAAACAAATTTTGCAAAATTGCAAATATTGAAGAGAAGTCGAACAATCTCTCTACTATAAATTTATACTTATTTATTCAATTAATATTTATATAATATATCGACTTTTGTTGTATATTTAATTAATATAGAACAACACAATAAAATATATTATTATATACGAAAACACAAAAAAGATTTTGCGCTATATATGCTTTGCTATCTAATACAATTGACAAAACAACTAGTAACAATATTGCTTAAATAAAGTTTTTACTTTTGTTATTTACAATATTAGATAGTAAGTTTAAGATATTATTTGCAAGATTTATAAACTATATCTTAATATTGTTGTCTTTTTTGTTAGAAAATTTTGCACTAGAGCTTGTCGAAAACAATCTATTTGTCGAACAACTATTTTATTTGACAATAATATTCTAGTTTTTTTTTTGTATTCGAAGCAAAGAATATAAACGAAATTATTATTATCTTTTTTGTTGATCTAAAACAAATTATTTTTTCTATTGTATTAAAATATATACTATCTAAGTTTGTTATTATTATTTTTCTTACTATTGTTGTTTTTATCTCTATTAAATTTACGAAAATAATGTAGTTCTAATATATAATTAGACTACGCAAAAGAGTAAAATAACAAAAAACAAATAATTAGTTAACTATTGTTTAATAGTCTAATAAATAAAAGTTTAGTAAAATTGTTTGTCTAAGATTTTTAGAGTATTAACGTATTATTAGATAATATAAATTGGAATTATATTTTAATTAATAATAATAGCACAAACAATAATATCTTAATTCGTTTTAATAAATTTAGAAAAAACAATATTTAGAAAAAGAATCTATTATATATTGATTCGAGTACTAATATAGTTTTCGATAACAACAAAAACAACAATTTGAAAAAATATAATTTGAAATATTTATATTCTATATTAATTAATCTATTTTTTTTTATAAAACAAAAAATACATTTGTCGATTTTTCTATTAATTTTATCTTGTTTTATATTATTGATATCTATCTAATTTTAGAACAATTGCAAGAATTGTTTTTGTTACAAGTTGCGAGTTCGATTAGAATATAAGAGTTTATATATTAGAATATATTTAAAGAAAAGATATAAATTTTAACAATAGTATTTTATATATTTATCGAGAGATTGTTTTGTTACGGATTCCATGGAGGCCTGCAACACTATTGCCTAATTAGGCTTAGCGCCGATCTTAGACCCTTAATCCCGGCCGATCTGTCTAGATATTTGTTCCAGGCATCTTAGATAGTTATAAATAGAACCACTTTATCTATTATATCTGCTTTAGATTTACTGATTTTTAACAAATAGTAGCTTCAACAAGCTTACGATTACCTATCTTCTATCGATAGGCTTGCTACAATAAAGCAGTATTGACGACGAAGTAATATATTGCTCGCGAAGTAATATTTTGTCTACTAGATTTTACTGTCTTTTGCGAAAAAATATTGAGACAATATTACGTCTAACTAGTTATCTATTAATAATATTAGATCGATCTAAATCTATTCTTAAACGAATTTTAATCTCTATTTTATTAAAGAAGTTTATATTTTGGCTCAACATATCTATCTTCTTCTTTTCTATTCAATATATATTCTATAATAATTATGCTCGCATGCAATCAGAAAATTATAAGTATATATTAAAAATCTACAAGCAAAAGCTTTATAAAGAGCTAGACAAGCAAAGAATAGTCTACAAGAAAAAGATACAAAAATTGCAAAATTGTATTGACAAAGCGACTGCTCTAAAGCAAGAATTACAATTAAATTTATTTACAAAGCTATCTTCTCTTATTTTGTTCGTTATAACTAGTATCGAAACAACTTCTACAAAGCAATCTCTATCGCCAAAAGCAGCTTCGCGAGTATCTTCTACATTGTCTTTTATATTGTCTGCAATATAGACAAAAATTATATTAAAGATATCTTCTATATCTCTATCTACGCTTTCGCAACAATCTTCTACAAAGCAATCTCTATTGTTAAAAGCAGTCTTGCGAGAATCTTCTATATCTCTATCTACATAGACAAATATTGTATCGACAATATTTTCTATATTGTCTTCTATATCTCTATCTATATAAGCAAAGATTGTCTCGAAATTAGCGTTATCAAATTCTATATTAAAGATATTGTCTATGTTGTCTTCTATATCTCTATCTACATGCGCAAAGATTGCATCAAATATATTTTCTATATTGTCTAGCATCAAATTATATCTTACAATAGACGATCTCTTTCGTATATTTAAAAGATAGTCTTATCAAAAGAGTGTTATTGTCTATTTCAAACTCGTCAGAATTAGTCAAAGAAAACGCGTTAATACTATCAAAATTAACGCGCTTTTGCAGTGCTCTTCTATCGCATTTATCGCATTTGTCGCATATAAAATAAACAATTATCAAATGCTTCGCTTTATTGTTTTGAATGTCGAAAATATAAGTTTTAGATTTATCTTTGAAATTATCGCAGAGAGAATCTTGGAGACATCTGAACAATGTTGTTATGCTATTTCTTTTATAGATTATTCTTATTACTCAAATCGTATTCAGATTATGATTCTATTTTGTCGTCGCCTTAATAAATCTTGACAATAATTCTCGATTGTTCTCGTCGTCGCCGCAGGCGTTTTCGAAAGAGATAGATAGAAGACACACATTTTCTTTGTTTTGCATACATAGCTTTGGCGCCTTTGCTTCGACATTATTGGCGTTTGATATCACGATAGATTGCTTGTTTGTATGCGAAATTGAATCTTACAATTGTTATCTAATGGCATAATTACGAGGGCGTAGTCTTTTTTCGAAAAGATAGACAATTGTTACGGATTCCATGGAGGTCTGCGGCACCATTGCCTGATTAGGCTTAGCGCCGGCCTTAGACCCTTAATTCCGGCCGATCTGTCTAGATATCTGCCCCAGGCACCTTAGATAGTTATGAATAGAATTACTTTACCCATTACATCTGCTTTAGATCCACTAATTCCTAATATGTTTGCTCTATATATTGTTTTAAATTTAACAATTCTTTATTAAATTAATTAAGATCGAAATCAAGTTATTTTAGATTTAATATATTAAAAAATATATTAATACAAGAAATTTGTCGCAATATATACGCGTTAATATTATTAATTTTAAATATATTTTTGCACTTTTGTTAAGAACACTATTGTTGCAAAAAACAATATTACGAAACTTTTAAATATATTTCGAGAGCGTCTTTATCGAATAAAATTTAATAACAATTTGTATTTTTAATTAGTTTAGAATCAAATAAAGCTCTTAAAAAATTAGAACTTATCTAAAATTTTTAATATTACAATATAGTTTTTTTACAATCTAATTAATAATAGTTTTATTCTTTATTAGCAATATACTTAAAGACTATTTGATATTTATTTATTAAGAAATCGAGCTTAAAAATTGTGTTTAACTTAACAACAAATTTCTTTAGATTATATAATCTTAAGAAAAACTATATTCTTAAAATCTTTGCTTACTATATTGACACTAATAATTTTATTAAGAATTAATAATAGTCTCTATAGCTTTGTTTAACTTATAACAATATTTACAACAAAGTAGAGACAAATATTTGCGACAAATTTGATAAAAATGTTTTTTTAATTGTTGTTGAAAGCAATAGCTACAATAATATTAACAAAAACAATATAATTTAGTATCTTTTAGCGCAATTAGAGTATAATTGTTGCAATTAAATTAATTCAATTTTAAACAAATTAGATTAATTTAATCTTAAATAATTTAATTTAATTTTAAATAAACTAATTTAAAACTTAAACAATCTAATTTAGTTATTAATTAATTTGAGTTTTAAAGTAGATTTGTTCTTTTTACTAGTAATAAAATTCTTAATAGTTGTTGTCTTCTTTTTATATCTCTTATTTTTTTTAATATATTAGTTATACTTTTTGTAATTTTAAGTCTCGAGATAATAGCAAAAAGAATATATATTATATAAAAATCTATATATTGCGCAATCTAATTAATTTGTTTAACATATTATTGTAGTTTAAACAATATAGAATAAAAATATTATTATTTATTGTTAAAATAGATATTCGAATAATAGAGAAAATATATAAATTAAAAGTCTCTTTATAATTCTAATAACGCAAATTTTGTTAATTTAATTTAGTTATTGTATTTTTAATTTTTTTTCTTTTTTTGATATTCTTTAGTCTATATATTTGCAAATCGAATTTTGTTAATTTTGAAGTTAGAATTATATATAGTATTGTATTAATTTTAATCGATAAAATTGTTAATATAATACTTTGTGCGTTTTTGATTTGTTAATACAAAATATATATTACAAATAATATATAACAAATTGTAGAATTGTCGAAAATATAAATATATAGAGTTTTTACTTATATTAGTAAAAAGGTTAACTATTTTATATATTCTATATATTGTATTAGTAATTTCTTAATTAATTTATTGTTTTATTTCGATTAGCGCTTTTATATATTTTTGTAAATACTTAGTACAATTTAATTGCTAATAATCGAATATAATAATTATAAGTTGTATACTTTTTATATATTTATTGCTATTTTATATTAATTTGTTGCTTTAATAGATATTTTTTAATTTATACTTTTATATCTATATATAATCTCTTTATTAATTAGCTTTATTGCGTTAATAAGAAACGCATTAAATTATATTCTTTTGTAATTTTTTCAAATTTATATAATTTTTTTTGTTTTATTTTTAGCAAACTAAGAATTTGTAAATTTTAACAAAATAATTTTCTATTTAAGACAAATCTTGTTCTTAAATATTTAACTCTAATTAATTGCAAATTAATTTTTGTACTTTTTTGCGTTTTTTTCGAATAAATATTGTTAATATATTTATAAAATTCGAATATTCGAACTTCTTTTTTATAGCAATTTTTTCAACTTTTTGTTAATATTTGTAATTTGATTACAGATATTGGCCTCGCTAGATTTGACGTTCTCTCGATTGAACAAGATACGATTGCACAATTTCTTGTCGCTTTCTTATTGTATAAATATTGTCGATCTCTTTTATCTCTTCTATCTTTCTTTATAACGTTCTTTTTTCTTTCTATCTATTTAGATTTTCTTGCTTTATGTTGCTTAGTTGCCAACTTTTTCTTGTTGTATTAATATTTTCGCTCAAATCTCGATTTATATCTATACAACAATAAGAATTGCATTGCTCGCTATATTAACAATAGCTGCGATTTCTGCTTTTCTACTTAGTTTCTCTCGCTTTTAATATAATACGTTGTCGATCTTCTAAGTTGTAATTCTTCGCAAATTTCTTTGCTATTAATTTTCGAACACTCTTATTTTTTCGATATTTTGTTTTTTGCTCTTCTTCTTTCTTACAAATAGTCTTTTTAGCTTTAATTTAATAGTATAGCTATCTATTTGTTTGTTTGCTCGTTTGCTCGCGTATATAGTCTATCGACTATCGCTATAGTTATGGTCGAAACACTAATATCGTAAATCTAACTTAAAGTTGCTACACGTGGGATTTCTAAATCAATTGAAAATATATTTTATTGTATATCGATAAAGTCTTCTTTGATTGCGTTGTTAACAAAAAATACTTTAATATTGCAACAATCTAATAATATCTTTGACAAGAATCTAATATAAGCAATTATTAAATATTGTTGTCAAAAATAGCTTAGTCGAATTTTAGATATTAGTTATTGCTAATATATTAAAGCTCGATCGCAAAAATGTATATATATACTATTTAATAATATTTGAATTGACAATTTGAATTTCAAAAGATATAATATTTTTCTATATTGTTCTACTTAGTACTTTCTCGAATTAATTGTAGTAATCTTTTAAATTTGTAATAGTAAAGATTTTTGACTATGCAAATACTAAGTTATATAGAATTGCTCGATTAACAACAACAAGTTCTTAAAGAGACAAAAATCTATATTGCGAGAATACTATTAAACGCTTTGCGAAATATTTTGCAAAACAAAAAGCTGCAACTATTTAACTATTTATCGCAATAAAGCTTGTTTGATATATAAGATTAAAAGAGAGACAAAGTAATTAAATATTAAAAAGCAAAATTTCGAAAAAGAGTTATTTGTTAAATATTGTAGAGTATACAATATAATCGATGCATTATAGTAGTCTTAGCTCAAAAGTTCAAGCTATTGCAACTAACGTATTCGATCAAATATAGACGTATACGAGAGACGCAATTAAAATTATATTGCATAAAATAACAATCGAATACAAGATTTCAAAATAGAAGCAACATCGCTATTGCTTGAAATTGACAATCGATAAATTCTAAAATATAAAAAAGAAAAGATAGAATTTTGCGCAAAAAAGATTGCAATCAATAGTTTGTCAACTATTGAAATATATATAATCTCTCTTTTTCTTTATTTATTAATTTCGAATTTCTCTTTTAGACTATTTAACAATTAACTTAGTCGATTTGTTATTCTATTTTTTTTGCAATTTTATTCTACAATAATTTTTGTCGATATAAATTTCGTTTATTTCTATTAACTATCGAATATAGCAAATCGACTTAAAAAAAGACAATTTGCAACTTTTAATCTCGATATTCGCGCAATTAATAACAAAAGCTACAAATTTATAGTTCTTGAGTTAAGTAACAATTCGAGCGATAGACTCGAAAACTACAATTCGATAAAATCTTTTAATTTAATTGTTTTGTTATTAAAAGAGTCTTTCGATTTGTTTCGCAAATTGATAGTAAATTTTTGTAATTCTTAATTATATACTATAGATACTACTCGCTCTTATTATTTGTAATAAACAATTATTAATAATTTTAGATTTCTTAAATAATATCGATCTTAAGTGCAGTTACAATTGCTATAATTATAAAAAAAACAACAATTTTCTATCTCTTAACAAGCTACTATTTGATTTCGAAGAAACGCAAAAGCTATATTATGCGCAATTTAAATATAATTATAAAATAGAAAGATTTAATAGCGCTATTAATTATTTTCTTTAAAACAATTGCAATTACACTTCTATTTTCGAATCGAATTAATACAATATTAAGAATAAAAATATTAACAATAGCAACAACAACAATCTTTAGTTTAGTAGCAACAATTTAACTTGCAAGATGCAAAACAAAAAATATTGTTTTTTTAGTATTCTATCGATTTCTATAGTAGACTTAGAAGCTAGATATAACTTTTAATATTGTTGTTTGCTAATTCTAGTTTTGATAGATAGAATCTATCTAGATATTCTATTTTTTGCAAAAAGATTAAAATTTCGATTTTCGATTTTCGATTTTTATTTTTTTATACTTTTCTCTTGTTAATACGCAACAATATTTATAAAGATATTGAGATTTATTACATATCTAGTAAAAAGAAAGAGAAGAGAGACAAAAAAGATTGTTATAAAAAAAATAAGTAAAAGATTGAAGAATTTGAATTTCTATACAAATCTATAACAACTACAAGTGCTACTAACATTCGAGACTTCTTTAAGCGCATAGCAAACAATACTAAGTTAAACAATAATAGCAAAAGAAAGTCTTAAAAGCAATTATATTAGCAACGTCAAAATACAACAAATTCTAGTCTATTTAGTAAAATTGGCAACAATTAAGATAAATATATATTTTTGATCAATTCTTGGAATTTTTTGACATTCTTTAGATAACTCTATTGTAATTGAGAATAACATCGAAACAATTAGCAAACTTAATAATCTTATTAAATTTACAAGCGCTAAGTATGTTCCAAGCTTTTATTATAGAAAACAATCAAAAACGTACAATTATTTAAATAGTTGTACTATTAACAAATCTATTATTCTCTCTCTTAATCGCTCGATCTTGTCTAGAGTTATTTTATTTCAAAATTTGTATAAATAAACAATTTGCGATAGCAATTACAAAGCAAAAGTTGTTGTTTATTTCTATAGTATTATCGCTATTATCTTATATTTTTTTAAGCGTTTGCAAGACAAACAATATTTAGTACTAGATAAAAAGAAGAAATAGAAGATAACAAAAATTGTCGACAAGAGATCGACAAAAAGTAACTATAAATACAATATGTACTAAAAAAACATATAATTGTTTGAAAACAAATTAGAGAACGCACAAAAATTGTTGCAAAATTTTAAAGCACAAAACTCTATATAGTATAAACGCAAATAGAGCAAACAAGTTTTCGCAAAAAAGAATCGATAATCAATAGTTGTTTCAAAGTATAGCTAGATTGTCTTTTGTAAAAATTGATTAAATATAATCTTAAATATTAATAGATTTTTTCTATATTTAAGTTACAATTTAATTTAAGTTGTTGTCTCTCTTATTAAATATATAGATTTTTAAAAAAAAAGAAAAGTTGATTAATATTAGTAAATATTAGACAGCTTTTGCAATCTTCGATTTTTGTAAATTAGACTATTCTTTTCGATTAGTAGTATAAAAATAGTAAAAGAGATTAATCTAACAATAGTATCGAATAATTGAAAATACAAATTTAAAGAGTGTAATCTAAATCAAATTGCTAATCGATTAAGAGAAATAAAAATATGTACTAAATATAAGCAACAAGAACAATTCTTATTTGATTTATATATTGTTTGTTTCTCTATTTTGACTCTATAATACAAAATAACAATAGAGATATCTTTAATATACTAAGTATCTATAAGAATAATCTAAATTTTGCAATAAAATCAATTCTTTAATTTTAGAACAATTGATCGCAAAATAAGTTTTTCTGTTTTTTATCAATTACATTTAATATATATATCGTAATATACGTTGTAACTTGTTATAGCTAAAATATAAATATATTTGCAATTCGAAATCTCTCTAAAAAAGTATTAGCTAATTTTGCTTTTATCAAAGAAAATCCGTTTACAATTTAAATTTTTGTTAAAAACTAATAGATTATAATTTTTTGTTTATATTAATTGCAAAAATTCTTTATCGAATATATATTAAGAATATCAATTAATTAACTCAAGTTAAAGCAGTATTTTAATTAATACTTATAAAATATATATAGATATACTCTATCTAAAGAAATCTCTTCTTTAACTAGAAGAACAACAAATATATCTTTTAAAATTATTATTATAAAAGTTTTTAAAAAGCATTTTTAACTTTATTTCTAAGAACAAGTTCTCGCTTTAAACAAGTTTCGAAAATTGTTTCAATTATTAAAAGTTCTTAAATAAGAAAAGCATTAATACTTTCTATTTGTCAAAAAGAATTTTTAAAATCGAGAGAATTTGTCTACAATATTGCTATTGTTAAAATTGCAAAAAAAAAAAAAATTTTGTCGATATTGTCGAGAGAGATTGTCTATACTTTTGCAATTGTTTTGAGATCGATTTGTTCTACTATAATATAAATTTTGCAACAATTTGTTTTAAGATTTCTAGATACAAAAGATAATTTAAAATAGTAGTTAACAAAGAATTGTTTCTAAGAATTGTCGACTTGTAATTTAATATTGCATTTCGAAGATTGCAACTATTTGCTCAATTTCTATAATATAGTCGATCTATTCTATTTGTCTTAATTATTTGTTAGAGACAACAAAATTTTTGTTAACTATTTTAACAATATTTTTGTTGCAACAATATCAATTTTTGATTCAAATTGTAATAGCAAGAATTGCTATATATTTATCGATTAATCGATTAAACAAATTTGTGTTAATAGTCGATTTTTAGATATTAACTCGAATATTTGTTTTAGCAATAATATTAGCAAATTGTGTATTTGCCTATATATTGTTTCGATACTTTAACAAATTTTCGTATATTATTTGTTAAATTGTATATTCTTTGCATTTGTTAAAAGATCTATAAGAAATTCGAGAGCAACAACAATTGTTGTTCAAATATCGACAAAGTTATTGTAAATTTGCAAATAAATTTTTGCAATTACGTATATTATTGTATTGCAACAAGTTTTTAGATTCTAATTATTAGTAATTAGATCAAAATTGTATAGTTTAATAAAAATATTTGGAGTTCAAAAATATAGTAGAATATTTTTTGACTTAATATTGCGATAAGTAATTTTTTAATTGTTGTACAAATAATAAAGAGTTTTTAGTATTTGTCTAAAAATTGTTTTTGTTTCTTTTAAGATAATTTTTTGCTATTTATTGACTTGCTTTAAGTTGCTTTCGACTATATATTCTATTATCAATATATAATTTTTATTGTCTTCAATAATATCAATATACTTAACAATATATTTTTAAATAAAATATTAGCTTAAAATTATAAATAAAATTTGAGAAAACAACTAATATTGCTTATCTTCTTTAATAAATCGATCTTAAAAATAGATTTAATATTTTTTTTCGAAAATTGCTTAACAATATATATTGTTTTGTTTTATTTTTTTAAAGTTTTACAAATAGTTTCAAATCTATCTATATCGATTTAATTATACAATAGATAGATTTTTTTGCATTTCTTGCAACAAACAAGAAACTTTGTAATCTTCGACTTAGATATAATTTGTAATTCTTTTATATCTAGAGAAGTCTCTTAATATAGCAATCGAAAGTTTTCTTAGTATTGTCGATATAATCGACGTTAATAATTGTTTTAAACAAAAAAAAAATATCGAATTTAAGAGACTCTACGTCGATTCTAGTTTGCTTTTCTAAAACAAATATGTATTGTTAATTTTGTTTAAAATACTAATAGTTGTTTTCAATTAAAAACGTCTTAATTCTAATATCGAATTGTAAAATATTGTTTAGTTATATATATTCGAAATCCTAATTAAAGTCGAGATAGAAGTGCTTTCCACTAATACTATATAAATTATTAAAATTAGAATTGTTCAAAAGAACAACGTTGCACATCTGCGTCTTAATTTCAAAAACAAAATCTTATTAAAATCTCTACAATTTCGAATCGAATCTTAGATAAAACTAAATTTTCGAAGATAGAAAAATATATAGTGTGCATTTACAATTGGCACAATTAGTAGTTTCTTTGTAAAAAAAATCAAAGAACTAAAATAAAACAAAACAATTAATATTTAGTTCGAAGCAAAACGTTTTCAATACAATCTAATTGACAAACTTTACAACAAGTATGGTTTTCGAATAATTAAATTCGACTATTCGAAGTTGTTACAAAAATAAAAATGGGATTTGTTTAAAAAAGAGAAAATAAAAAATTTATCGAATTTATATATATAAGTGCAATCTATTATAAGTATTAATAGACTCTTAGTAGTTATATATAAAATGCGTAACTAGAATTTAATACTAAAAATATCTTCAAAAAATCTGTGCAAAAGATAGTTAAACTAAATATATTGCATACTTTAATTATTTTTGTTTTTGCTTCAATCTTATATCTTACAAACTATATCAAATTTCTTCGAATTTTTATACTTTTTCAATATTTAATATATCGATTAAGAAACGATTTTAACTCTATTGTAGTTGCTTCGATCTAAATTACGTTAATAAATATCTATTATAGAATTTCTACTTTTCGAATCGAAAAGCGCGACAAAATATTTTGTAAAAACTAAAATCGAAAAGCTTTTCTTGTTGACAAATAATTAAAATAGAGTTGCTTAATTTAGTTATAGAATGCGCAAAATACTTCGCAAAACAACTTGTTAAATATTACAAAAATCGAATTATTTTGATCGAAGATTCTAACAAATAGAGAAAAAAAAATTACAAATATTAAATATAGCGATCGAAGTTCTACAAAGCAAAAAATAAAAAACTAAATAATAAAAACTACAATCGAAAAAGCAAATTAATTACTTTAGAGAAACGCTCTATAGATATCTACAAAATAATTGAACTATTTAAAATTAAAATTTGTACTCGAAATATAACTAAAGATTTTGCTATATTGTTTGCAAACAACTTGTTGTTAAAAGTCGATTTCAACTATTAATTGAATCGAAACAAATTTTGCAAAACAAACTATAACAAGAAGAATTACAACAAATTAAGAACGTCAAAAATACAATCTTTTTATTGTTGTAAAAAAATTAAAGTTAAAACGACAAAAAATTGCGTTCGAAGCGCTATCGAAGTTTACGCTATATTATTTGCGATCAAAACTTTGTTAAAAACTAAAGAACAACAAAAGAATTTTACAAATTTAGAATATTGGCGTTGCAAAAAGACTATATATAGAATTGCGTGCAATATCTTTTTAAAAGAAAGCGCTCTTAAATGCGCTAGATATTATATCTATATTAAATATAGAAAACTTGCAACTTTTTTCGCGAACAAAACTTTGTTGCAAAACAAGAATTACAAAGAATTTACAACAAATTTCAAATATTAACTAAAAAGAGAGAAATACTATTATATCGAATACAAGAAGTTCGAGCAAAAATTTTAAAATTGCTTAAAACTTGTTCGATTTAATAAAAAGAAAATAATACTTAAAGAGATTATAAATAGTATATATTAAAACGCATATTTGCTATTGCATTATTATAAAAATCAAGTTATTTTAAAGATCGAAAATTCTAATAAAAATAAAAAGAACTTCAAATACTAATTGTATTAAAAAACTTTTTATTAGTATAAAAAGATTAGACTTAATAAGAAATACAAAAATCGATAAATTAACAATTCTAACTATCTACAAGAAGAAAAAGAAAAGAAAGAATTTAGACTCAAAAAATAATTTCGAGATAATCTAAAAATTACGTTTTTCAAAAAAATGTTGTCGAAATAGCAATTCGAAAATCTCTTTTATCTTCTAATAACATTTTCTAAATTATAGATTGTCTCAACGTTAAAAACAACAACTACGCAATATTGCTCTATAAATATACATGTTACAAGCACGAATATAATCGAATATAAAAGAAATTCGAATAGTATTTGCAAAATTGTTGCAAGTATTATAAACACAAACAAAAGCAACAATAGACTATGTTGCAAAAGCAAAAACACGTATTAAATCAAAACAAAAACTAGATTGTTTGCCCAAAATCAATCTAACAACTTAACAATTTCAAACTTCAAAAATCTAATTAATAGATAGTTAGCAAACGCAAACAAACAAAACTATTTTGTATATTTTACAAATTTCTCGAGAGCAATATTTTTTCAAGCTCGAAATACTTGTGTAACGTTCAAAATTTTAAAATTGTTTAAAACAAAAATATTAAAGCGTCTTAAACAAACAAAGTATTAATTAAACAAAAATAGTATCTATTGTAGAACAAAATCAATTTTATTAGCAATAGACTTAATTTTCTTTTGTTTACAAAATAGTAAAATTTGTCGAACGCAAAAATATAAATATACAAAGATTCGAAAACTGCAATAAGAATAAAAAACTTTGTAAAATTCTTTCTATTTCGAAATTTTTTCTACTATAGAGTAGATTGTACTTCTAGCAACAATAGAGATTAATTTTACTTTCGAACTTGCAATATAAAATATAAAAAGTTATAGCAAGAATCGATTTCGTAATTTATTTGTATTACGCTCTTAAATATAATTGTTGTAGTTAGAATTACTCAAAAGAAGTAACTCTTAAATTTGCGAAAAATATTGTAAATTAAGCTTATTTTATTTTATATTTAACGTATAGATAAATATGCAAAAAATAAATATAAAATTTTACTTTCTAAAACTTAAGTATACTAGATATCTAGAGAAACCTTATATTTATAATCTAAGAATTCTTGCAATAAAATATTGCGCATAGATTAAGAAAAAAATAATATATATATATAATCTAATTATAGATATTTGTTTTTGTTTTGTAAAGATAATAGCAACAATATTTTTTAACAATTAGTTGTGAATTGTGCATTATAAATTAGAATTAATTCTTATAGACGCATTTAATACAAATAGCAAATATTTCTTTTACAAAACAAATATTAATATAAACAAATAACTAGCGTCTAAATAAACAAACAAATAATCGAAAGAGCAAAAAGTAGAGTCTTTCGTATATCTCGATTAGTTTTTGTTCGATTTTACAAATCTATAATAAATCTATAATATCGACAATATTCTTTTTTCTTGTACTTAATAGTAGCTATTGCAAAAGAATTTAACAGCAAATAGTATATTAATCGATAGATTAGCAACAAACGTATTTGCTTAAAATTTATCGAAAACAAATTGTATAAAAATTAATTTAAGATAATTCTATTGTCAATTGCATTAGATTGTGCAAAAATTTTATTGTTTTTATCTTTTTCAAGAAGAGTTAATAATTTGTTGAGAATTTTACAACGTAAAGATAGATTAATAGCAACATATTTGTTAGTAACTTTGTTAAATCAAAAATTAAAAAATAGATTGTTGTTTATTTGGATTTCAAGAATTAGAAACTATAACAAAAAAAATCTAGACTTTTATATATAAGTCTCTCTAGTATTAAGAGAAATCTTTTGTTAATTCTTTAAGACAAATCTTTTTGCTCAACTCTTGTTAGATCAAAAATATATAACAAATTGCAAAAAATTGCTACTACTTTATTGAGAGTTGTAGTCAAAGTATTAAAATAAAATAGTATTATATTGTTGTTAGCTATAATCTAGAAACTAATAAGATATCTTATATTAGAATTGTTATCAATATAGCTTTTAATAACTTTCAAAAGAGAAAAAAAGTTAATTGCTTAATTAGATTTGCTTTTAATAGAAGAAAACTTGTTAAATATATTTTCTAAGTTAAAATTAAATAATTAGTAAAAAATAGTTTCAAATAAAAAAGAAGCGTTAAATATATTGTTAAAGTTAGTTCGATCTATATAATTAAATAATTAATAAAAGTATAGAATAAATTCTAAAAAATAGAAAGAAAAAAAGTATTACAATATTAAGAATTCTAATAACAATATGCTATCTTAGAAAAATTTATATAAGTTCTTATTGTCTAGACAATATTTTTTAAACTATTAATAATAATATATTTGCGCTAGCAACTACTTGAGCAATAAAAACATAGCTAGTATAACTAAGACAATTACTGTAGAATCTACTAAATTATCTACAATTTACAAAACAATTAAATTGATAATCTAATTTAAAACAAAAAAGAAATTTAGATTCTTGTATTTTGTAATTTGCTTTTTTAATTTTGTCTATCTTCTATTCTTTATAGACTTAAATTGTATTTGCAAAAATTTTAATATCTTCTTTTAATATAATTTTACAAATTCGACTATATTGGAACATTAATAATTACGAAGTCTCTCTATTATATTTTTGAGTAGAGTTTGCTTTACGTTTGTATCGATATTTTTTTATATTAAAAAAGTATTTAAGAAATAAGTAAACAAGACGTAATTGTTATAAAGCAAGATCTTGCTCTTTTAATCTTTAGATAGTATTGTTATATTATAATAAAGCTAAAAAATTAATACGCGCAAGAAATAGATAATGCAAAACAATTAATAATAATTGTAATAAGATTAAGAACTAGTAGTTGTTGTACAATTACGTTAGTATTGAATAATAGATTGCAACTTGCTACAACGCATAATTGTAATTAGTTGAAGCAATTTTAGTTTTGCTATCAAGAAGTCGACGTTTATAGAATTCAAAAATTTGCACAAAATTGTTATTTGTAATATCTATTAATCGCTTATTAATGTTTGCGTTAAGTAACAAACTACAACTCTTTGCAACATATAGTTACTAGCGAAAGCAACTTTAATATTAGTTGATAAAACTAGAACAAAATTTTTGTTTATATAAGATATTAATATTTATCTATCGCTTATTAATGTTTGCACTAGATAATAGATTGCAATTTGTTGCAACATATAATTATTAGCTAAAGTAGCTTTAATCTTTTGCAATAGAGTCGACGTAAAATATTAATATCTATCTATTACTTATTAACGTTTGCACTAAATAGTAGACTACAACTTGTTGCAATATATAATTATTAGCTAAAGTAACTTTAATCTTTTGCAATAGAGTCGATATAAAATATTATTGTCAATCTATTGTTTATCTCTTTTGTTTGCTCTAGTTTGCAATATTATTGCAATATAAGTTTTAGCTTTAATCTACTTATATTCTTTAGCAAACTCGTGCAAATATCTACTTTAATAGATAGAAACTTTTTGTTGCTTTTTTGTCTATTCTTAGCAATAGATTATCTAGTACGCAAAATAGTTAACTTTTTCTTATTTAAAATATTCAATTGCAACACAAGCTTAATCTCGAGAATTCAATTGTATAAAAACAAAACAATACTAAACTTTTATTGCGCAAAAAATATATAAAATAGAAATAATTCTTTAATATCTAATTGTTATTAATATAGATATCTTAAAGAGTTAACTAATTTAAATCGAGTCTTAAAAAGAAACAAATTGTTTTGCAAAACTTAATAAATTGAAAAAACAATATTACAAACTAGTTACAAATTCTTTAACGCTTGTAATATTTCTTTTAGAAGCTTTATATTTAATCTCTCTCTCTTTTTTGATTTTCGATTTCAAAGACTAATATTGTTGATAGCAAAAACTATTATTGTAAACTTGGAGATCAAAAGTTCTCTATTGTTTGCAATTAATTATAATATCAAATTGTTCTAATTATTGATTTTTTCGCTATCTAAGCGTTTATTGTTTTTGATTCTAGAAAAACTGCAAACAGAATTAGTAAACAAGAATTTTGTCTAAAAACTTTTTTTCGATATTTAATATAATAGATTGAAGCTTTTCCAATCGTTTATATTAAGATCGAAAAATTATTAAAGTATATATTTAATCTAGAATTGCTTCTTGACAAAATTAATTTTGTTTCTATTATAGAGAGTTCTTTACTAATTTCTAATTGCAACAATATTGTTAAACTTTTTTTTTAAGTCGATACTTAAATAGTCGAACGCACTTTAATGTTGTTAAGCTCTATTAAGAGCTTCAAATAGAGCAATTTTGTCGCTCTTAAATTTGCAACGTACTTTGTACATTTGTGCAAAATAGCTAAACTTAATTTTGTATATTCAAAATTTGTATCTATTAACGTTCGCGCAAAATATAATTGTTAACTATATTAATTTCGAAAGAAATTTTAATTATTAGATTTAATATTTTACAATATATAAAAGAAACTTTAAACAATTAATATTGTTATATATCTAAAAAATATAATTGTTTGCAAAACAATTGATTTCAAGAAAGTTGTAACTATTTTGCAAGATATAATAGAATTCTTTGAGAAATTCGAAGACTTTAGTATTCTTAAAATAGAAAATATATTACTATTGCTAATTACTATTGTATCGAGAACTCTAGCGTATTATTAAAATCGCTCTTTACTTTTTTTTCAAGCAATATTGTAAAAATTTTCAAAATTATTCTTGCTTTGCGTAATAATACAATCGTTTATTTCTTCGAAGTTATAATTGCGAAACTTAATAGTCTCGAAATATCTATATATCTTGCGTTATAATTGAAAAATATATATATTTTTGACAATTTCGATCGAAATCTAGCAATTCAAGACTTATTTGCAGATCTTCGAAGTTACTATCTTTTTAGTTTAATTTTTTATTTTGCTATTACTTTCGAAATTGTAATTGCTAAAATAGTTTTTAAATTTCTATATTTTAATCGAACAAAGTTTTCTTTTTTTCTAGATTTTTTATATTGTTTTATAAAGAAAGCTCTTAATTGCTCTAAGTAAAAAACTATTTAAAAAATATTTAAAAAGCAAAAAGTTTACAATTGTTATTAAGAAAGAATTGTAAAAAACAAGCAAATTTTTTTTGTTATTTAACAGTTTTAAGAGAACAAAATACTATAGAGTCGACTATATAATTAAACTAAATCTAATATAATTATTTTTGCTTAATCTTATTTTTGTAGTCTAGAAATTTTAGATCTATTGAAATGCTTTTGTTTCGAATTAGATTTTTAGACTCTTGCTTGCTATATTTTGAAAAAACAACTTTGCTATAATTTGTTTTGTTTTTATTAAAATTAATTTGTTGCAATACAATATTAATCGACGTCTAAATTGTAGCAAATTATAGAAATATAGTATACTTGCTATTTATTATAGATTGTTTTTAACTTATATATATATAACAAATCTTCGACATATATAGAGAAAACTAACTTAGAGTTGTTTTGCACTTAAAACAACATTATATATCGAAAAGAAATACTAATAGTTTTGACAATCTTGCAATTAACTACAGTAGATTTGTTATTTGATTCTTTATTTCGCGTATATTAAATGTCGCATAATTTTACAAATAATAGATATTTGCTTTTACTATTTTAAGAAACTTACAATAGACTAATATCTAGCATATTAACTATATTGAGTAGATTTTTTACGCCAAGCGAATCTTCTACATTTTCTTATTTTATTATCTTTTGTTGCTATTTTACAAGATAAAGAAGTTCGTAAGCGTAATATTAGTATAAATATTAATCTCGATTGTTATAAACTATAGTAAATCTCGAATAGCAAAATCTCTATTTAGTTATCTATTGTATACTAGTAAGCGTTGCGCAATCTTATAATATAGAGCTTACAATAAAAAGAATTTAATACTTTGTAAACCAAATATAAGCAACACAAACTAATTTAAGAAAAAATAAATATCAATACTATAAACAATATCGACTATTAAATCTACAAATCTTATATATATATAGAAAACAAACAAAAATTGCATTGTTTTTTTTTGCTTGCTTTGTTCAACTTTGCAATACAAACTCTATTTAAACAAAGTATAGCAAAAAGAAGAAAATGCTGCTAATCTACTAGTTTACTAAGTAAGTTTATATTGCATAAATTTACAATTGTTGTATACTAACAATATAAATTAGAGAAAAAATTGGCAAACGTATCGACAAATTACAAAGATAGCAATTAGTCTAATATAAATAAGCAAATATTAATTTAGACAAACAAACAATTGATATCTACAATTATTAGTATATAAAGCGCAAAAGAGAAAAATCAAACAAACAGATTGCTATAATATTGACTAGAGATATTGACAATATATATTGTACTATTATAATTGAAGAATCTAACAATATATTTATAGATCTAAAACAAATAGTCCAAAATTTCTTCTATATAAAAGTCTCTTAGTTCTATTTTTTAACAATTTTGCTTTTTAATAGTTCTACTTTTTAACAATTCTATTTTTTGATAATTCTATTACGCAAGAAGCTTACTTTAATTTGTCAAGTAATTACTAATTGCAAATATAAAGTCGATATTGTAAAATATCTAACTAATATCTTATATTATTATATTATTAAAGATCGAAAATTGTTAATAGAATTTAATAATTTGTTTTAGTTTAAAAACAAATACAAAGTCGCTATTAATAGCAATTAACAATATCGATATCTCTAATAAAAGCTTAATAGAAAAATTCTTCGAACAAATCTTAATTTAGAAATTTTATATCTTGAAGTTAAATTTGTTTTGAATATTAATATTGTTTTGAAAACTTTGTAGTTTGCAATTGTTATTATAGAATTGAATTCAAATAGTATCAAAATATATTTTATTGCTTAATATTTCTTAATTGTTTTGATCTAAATATAAGTATTGCGATATTGCTATTAAAAGTTAAACTTTTCTAATTTGTATTCGATTTGCGTCTATAAAAGTTTGCAATTAATTAGCAAAAAACATATTGTTGTTAACAATTGCTTCGAAATTTAAATCGAAACTATTAACAACTATTAATTCGAAAGATCGAAGCGCTAAAAAATTAAACAATTGTAATTCGAAGATTTTTTATATTTTGTTCGCGCTTAATTCTGCTTTAGTTAATGTCGAAAAGTCTTGTTTCGAAGAGTTTCTATTATCTATAGATAGCAAAATTGTCTTAAAATAGATTTGTTAACAAAAAGTTATCTTTTTACTAAAAGATAATTAGAGCAAGCAATTAGAGATTATTAAAATAAAAATATTTACTTAAGTTGCAAATAATCGAGTAGATTAATATTGAGAAACTTTTGACAATTATTTTCAAAATTAACAAAGTTAATTTTAGACTCTTCGTCAATACTATTAATAAGAGTAACAAAGATTAATACAATTATCTAAATAAAATTAGCTTTGTATTAAGAGCAAATATTTAAGAATATATATCTAGATAAAAATCTATCTATAGATCGAAATATATTAGCATTTCTCTCTATTATAAATGCGAACTAAAGAAAAGTTTATTGACACAATATTTTATTAAGCTTTGCTATATTTTAATATTGTCTATAGCTTCGAACAAATTTTGCTCTAATATTTTTGTAAATTGCTAATAATAGAATAATATTAGAATTGTAATTGATATTTTAATAGATTGCTAGATTATTCGCAAACAATAGATTGCATTTAGCACAAACTATCTTTAGAAATTTTACAAAAATAGTTAGCGTAACTTTTAAAACTATTTATATTAATATTCTTCAAATATAGTCTTTAACTTAAAGAAATTTTCTAGAAAAGAGAATTGTAGCAAAATTGTCGACTTTATAGAGAGTTTAGAAGCAATAACAATATTTTTTGCGCTTAATATATCAATTTTGGCAATATATTTGTTTAATATTATTATATTGATTTAACTTTCAATCGTTTTAAGTTAAGATTATAATATTTGTTAATTTTGTATCTTTAGCACAAAAAAGCATATCTTAATTAGAATCTTTATACAACTATTATACAAAATATTAATATAGATAGTATTTAAATAATAGACAAGTTAACAATAGCTATTTTTAAATTTTTAAACTAGTTGTTCTAAATCTATAACGTATATTTTAGATCTATAATACAATATATTATTTTGCTTTAATAAAGTTCTTTGCTTTCGAATATTATATATTATCTAATTCTTAGATTGTTATTAATTGCAATTGTGTTTTAGATTAAATCTATTACTATTTAAGAACAATTATTTTAGTTACTTTTAATCTTTTTGTGCGTTAGTAACGCGATTTTTCTAGACAAAATTCTACTCTTTTTTGTGCTAAAAATTAAATTTTCAAATATATAGTATGTTTGAATATCTTTTTGCAAAAATTCTGCTTAAATACTAATTAAAACTATCTCTAGTTGTTATTAAATCAACTTTAAAAGAGTTGCAAATAAATTTGTTTCTTTTAGATTTAATAATGTAAAAATTATTATTAAATACAAATTAAATATTTATTTATTTTTGCGCTATTTTTGTCTATTGCTTGTTATATTTGTATCTTTTGTACTTCTTATTCTTTCTATTTTGCTTTTTGTCAATCTTGTTAATAGCAATAGTTCAAAATTTGAGATTACAAATTTGAATTAACTTTTCTAAATTAATATAATTTCAAATTATACTATATGCTATTAAGTGCATATATTATTGATCTTAATTGTTATTTTTTAAGTCGCTTATATATTTGCCAAAAAGATACAATTCTATATAAGATTGCGCCAATATAGTATAGCTATTTCTTAGCAATTTGATCTCTTTAATATTATTGTATTAATTACAAACATATCTTTTTATCTTTATAATATATCGAAGTTAAAGACTTTTTACAACGTCTACTTAGATAGCGTGTTTAACATTATATTAAATCGAAAGTATAACAATTTGTTGTCAAATATCAATAAACAAAATCAACTAATTAACAAGCTTAAAAGTGCTAAGACTCGATTAATTCGAAAAACAAATTTTTGTTAACAAAAATATATGCTAGTAAATAATTATTAATATAATAATTCAAACTTCTTAAAAACTTAATATAAGAGCAAAATTAATACAAAATTTATATTTTTGAATTTTGTAAAGTCTTCGAATTGCAAGAAAATAGCTAGATTACAATTTTTATAAATACTTTTTATATTACTTTTTGTTAACTTTAAGAATGTTATCGACTATTGTTGCACAAAACTAAATTCTTTAAATTATAGTATTTTTTAGACAAAAACAAATTTAAAAACTTTCGATATTGTTAGTTTTGCTTTTGTTTAGTTTTACAAGTTATGTAGCGTTTATATAATTTCTTAGTACATTTTTTATTTTTAGTTTTGTATAATAATTGCAAACTATATTTCGAAAGCAGCTTGTTAAATTGTCTAAAAACATATTGTCTTAAACTAATAAAAACGTTGTTTGCAATCTTATATTGTTAAGTATCTTATTCTAGCATTTTGTACAAGCTATATTTTGTTTGTAGTCTTTATTAGTTTTCTATTTTAGATTAACTATCTTTATTTGTTTTTCTTTTAACTAGAATAGATTATTAGTCTATCTATATAATTTCTATTATTAATTCAAAGCGCACTATCTTCTTGTTTGTTAACAATAGTAATAATTTTGTTATTTATAATTTTTCAACTTTTAGTCGCAAAGCAAGAGAAGTATATTCAAACTATTGTTAAGCTATTAATATAGCATTACTATTTTATCTTTTTATTTTTTCAATTGTTTGTTGTTATCTTTATCTTTTCAAACACAACAACAATCTTAAATAGACTAATACAAAATTTTAAGTCTATTGCAACTCTAATTACAAACAATCTATTAAAAATCGACAATTATTTCTTTTTCTATATATTTTTGCAAGATTTATTTATTAGTGCAACTATATTTCTACAATTAAATCGAGTTTTTACGCAGCTTATTGCGTGCTTTTACGACAACATTGTTAAACAACAATAGATAAGAAATCAAAAAACAGAAATTAGCTAAAATTTATACTTTTCAATATATACAAATCTTGCAATTATTGATTGAACTTGTACAATAGTTTTTAAGATATTATTATTAATAGCTTATTAAAAATAATCTATTTTGTTGTCTTGCTCTTAATTTTCTTGTTTAATATCTTTATATTTGCTCTATTTTATGTTGTGCAACAATATAATATTCTTAATATATTAAAGAGCAATCTCGATATAGAAGATCTAATCTATTCAAAAACTTTAAATCAATTATTTGTAAATTTCTATATTATAGAGATATATCTTATAGATTTCTTCTTTTTTGTAAAAAATAATTAAAATCGAGTTGTTTATTTAGATTAAGCTATTATTATAACTATTATTGCACTACTTACAATTATATATTAAAGAATTGTCAATTAAAAGTATTAGTTGTATTTTTAACATTTGTTAATCTACAATACAAAGAAAATTAATCAAAATAGTATTATATTAAAATTTAAAACAAACTTTTAAATGCTAGACTTTCTAAACAAGTTTTCTTTTTTTAACAAAGCTAGAAAAATACTTCGATTTTTTGTTGTTAAAAATATATTAGAAATGCTAAAAACAACACAAGTTTCTATTAAAAATTAACAAAGAAGTTTAAAATCAAATTAGATTATTAAAATATTTTAGATCAATTTATTTAATATTATATTTAAGACTATTTAAAAGAATTTATTAACAATATAATTGTCAAAGAATAATTTAGATATAAATATATATAAAATTCGCAAAATCTATTAATTAAGTTCGACAATATTAATTAATAATAAGAATATCTTTTTAAACTCAAATATAAAGATTTTGTATATTAATAGATTGTCTACTCTATTGTAAATATTAATAGAAATATTCAAAAATTATTTTTAAAATATTTAGAATCTTTAATCAAAAATATCTTCAATAGTATAAATTATTTGCTAGACAAAAAAAATATTTAAAATTTAATAGTTTTTGATACTACTTTATACAACATATATATTAATTAAGTTATATTAAATTGTATATATACTATATAATATATTTGCTATAATTTGTAGAAAGATACTACTTTTAGCATATTTATAAATCTCTAAATTATTATTGTTTAATTAATTGTCGATTGAGATTATGCAAACAAATTCAAGTTTCAAATAATAAAGTTTCAAAAATAGAGATTAACAACAACAAGAGAGATACACTATATAATAAAGAATATTTAGAATTTCGAATAAAAAAAATAAAAACAAATATAATTTAGAAATTTGTTAATTTAATATATTTTATAAGAAATATATTCTATTCTATATATTTGCTATATTAATACTTCGATTAATAGTTTTTTGTAATTATATTTTACAAATATAATATTGCTAAAAGCTTCTAAAGAATCTCTATATTAAACAACTTTTATATATACAATATAGTTAATCTATTTGCACAATAAAGTTATTTATAATATCTTAGAAACTCAAATATTGTTTAGTTATTAAAAGATATATCTATTAATTAATTTTGTTAAAAGATATTGTTAATCTAAAAAATATATAAATATTTGTTTCGAAATTAATTGCTTATCGATTTTTGATATTGAGAGAAAACAAAATATAGATTAACAACTTCTAGTCGAAAGCTATCTAATTTCAATTTTATTCGAAATTTGAATCGAAGCAAGATTATAAAATATATTGTTATAATTCTTAATTGCAACTTTGTTATCAATTTCGCAAAATAATTTTTTAAAAATAATATTTAGCAAAACAAAAAGCAATCTTAAGCAAAATAGTCTTTTAAATAAGAAACAATCTATAATTGTTAAAATATATATTAATAGACTTTTTAACGCAATATATAAGTAAACTTAGCAAAATTCCAATTAGCTTATTAATAAACTATATAGAAATAATTATTTTATACAAACAACTATTAGCTATAACAACGTTCTATTTTAATCGATCTTTAAAATCGATCTTTCTTTTAATTTGTTTTTTAACTAATTGATTTTTTGTCTATTTTCTCTAAGATAGTTTTGCTCAATTTTAACTACTCGCGTGTAAGCTTTTTTAACTTTGTAGAAAAATTATTTGCTTTTTTAAAGATTAATAGATTTATTAATAGTATCTTTTTTTAAAAAAATATCTTTTTGATAAAATATATTTCTTTTTGATAAGTAGTACAAACTATACGCAATACACTTGTATAATTCTTGTCTTTTACAATAGAGATTTTTGAGTCTAGCTAATAAGATTAGTGTCTTTGCACGTTTCTCAAGTTTAAGATAATAATTAAACTATATATATCGAGATAATTTAAATATTTTAAAAATTTCCGAAGCAAAAATTTTCTCTATCGATCGATAGTTGTATAAAATAAGAAATTTTGACGCTTATAAATGCTGCTAGAATTAAGAATAAAAATATTGTTAATTGATCTTAAAAGTTAGACTAGATCAGTCTAGAACAACTAGTTATAAATCAACTTATTATAATTAAAATAAAGTTTAAATAACTAATTATAAATTACAAAAATTTCTGTTTTAAAAGAATCGATACAATCAATTATTGTATTAGACTAGTCTTTTAGCAATAACTAATTTTGAACAAATCTAGCAAGATACTAAATCTTCGACAAATAGAATTTGAATATATTACAAACTCTTATACAAAATTGTAAGCTTTAATTGTTAAATAATTCTATTATTGTCTTCAATTATATAACAATCTTAGATAAATTAGAGCTAGCTAATTCAATTTATTATTGCTATATTTCGACGTCTCTTCTGCTTACTTTAGTTGTTGCTAATTGTTTTATTAAAATCTTTATTATATTCGATATTTGTTTAACACTTAATTTCAATATCTTTACATGCGCGTTATTCGATTCGATTTCTTTCGATAGAATTCTTGATAACTCTATTAATATATTAATTAACTTTGTTGTTTTATTAAGTTGCTTCTCAATTACAAACTCGAATATTAACTTGAATAAATTTGTTATTAAAATTAGATTGTTCGACTTTTAAAATACTTTATTAGAATTATTGTAAAATTATTTGTTAAAAAATATTTTTTTTAACGAAATTTGTTCGTTTTTTGTACACTACTTTGTAATAAAATTGTTTGTATATTTGAGTTCAAGTATATATTTATATATCGATCTATTCAATTATTTGTTAGTATTGTTGTCAAAGAAACTCTATACAAATATGTTCGACAATTTTTTGTAATTTTTGCTTTGTATTTATAATTCTTTGCAAACAACGTCTCTAAATTCTACAAATTTTATTGTATACTCTCTTGTATAATAAATATTGTTATAATCAATTTGAGCAATCGATTTAATGTTTTCGAGAAATCGATTAACACACTTATAGTCTATAGTATTATTTAAAAGAACTTCGAAATTGTTTTTTTCTACTTCGACAATAAATTGATAACTCTTTGTATTATTTTTTTGCTACTTGTAAATTTGTTATTCTTAATTAATAAATAAATCTTTGTCTAATATATTTGCATTTAATTTATTGTTTGCAATTGTTTTTCTTTTCTTTGTAGTTTCTATATCTTTTTGCTCTAAAGAATTTATATTTATTAAATTTAATTTATTTTAATTTTTGTTGCTATTTGTTTAATCTTTGTTTCTCTTCGCTTAATTGCTATTATTGTTGTTAATTTTTTCGACACTTTTAAGTTGTAAATAGAATATTTTTTCTATATTGTCTAGATTTTCTAAGTCTTTTTTGTCGAAAAATATATTGTTATTATTTTTCAATATATTTGAAACAAAAATTTAATTATTGTTGTCTTTTTTTAAGTACTCTTTTATAGTATTGAGTTCTATATTAAAAGTTAGCAAAATTAAGTATTCTATATAACTCTCTTTTACTTTGTATAGCTTTTGTAACACGCATTTTAAATTTCTTCTCGAACTTATTAGAATACATTAACTATATTAGTTGTATATATCTTTGTATTTATATATCAATATTAATATTATTGCTATTAGTTAAGAAATTAAAAATACTATAATAATTTATATCAATATATTTCTCGATTCTTTTCAATTTTGTTAAAAATTCCAAAAATATAATATTTTGTAATTTGCTTTGTGTATTTCAAAAACAAACTAACAAATTAAAATTCTTCTATTTGTTTTTGTTTTTATTGTTCGATTTGTTGTCTTATATTTTTAAATTGAAAGCAATTGTTGCAATATCTTTTTTAGCTTGCATTTTATATTTTTACATTTGATTTTTGTTTTTATTAACAATTGATTGCGCATTGTTACTTTCGATTGCTTTTAGTTTCTTAAAATTAGATTTGCTACTTTTGCTTTTATTTTAAGTGTTATTGTTTCTACTTTGCTAAGACAAAGCTTAATTTGAATTTAGCAAAATATTCAATAAAAAAGATATCTTAGAAGACTTCTTAAAAGACTATTTCTTGCTATTATTATTTGTGCGCTGTTGTTTCTTGTTTGACGAATTCTTTTTATTCTCTATAATATTGTAAGAAACAAGTATAATTTGAATATTAAATTGTAATTTTCAAAAGCTAGATTTTCTTTATATTGATTCTAGAAAAAAGCAATTGCTCTTTCGACGCATATTAAAGTTAACAAAATTGTTTTTCGTTTTTTGAAATAATTGTTCGCCAATAACTTTACAAACGTTTTGTCAATTCTTGAAATAACGTTTTTCGCTTAGAATTCGCAACAAGCTTAAAATTGAATTTTACAATTCTTTGTTATAAGTTGTTAATACGTAGCAAAACTAGCTCTTTTTTGCCAAATTCTACTCAAATCAATAATTACAAAAATAGTAGATTCTATTGTGTTAAAATATATATTAATCTTTTACAATCTTGCAATCTATCTATCTAATTTAAGTCTTAAGTTGACAATATATTGAAGCAATCAATATATCTTTAACGTTGCAAACGTTGTTAATTTCTGCATTTAATAGACAATCTTTGCTTGTTACAATTATTATCGACATTAATATTGTCGTAAAAATATAGTTAATCTTTTATTATAATACTTTCGAATTAACAAAAACTCGATTAACAAAAAGTATTGTTAAATAGACTAATATTTCTATTAATATATTCTTCAATTTATAGATAATATCTTTCAATTTCTTGCTATTAGCAAATTGATTGCATTATATTCTTTTAATAGCAACACTATATTGTACAAATCTATTATTGCTATCGAATTTTTTCTCAAAATCTATACTATAAGCTAGATCGACAACAAATATAAATATATTTCGAGAACACAATATAAATTTAATTGTTATTTCTTGTTATTATATAATAGATCTAACGCTTCTAGTTGTTTTTGTATAGTATACAAAACATATATAGCGATATATATAGTATATATAGAAAAACTTTGCTAGCAATTGAAAGTACAAAGTAAGATATTTGAGTTAAAGTATATTTGCAATTTTCTTTTGTAACTATATAAATAGCAAATAAGAGTAAAAAGTATTGTCGAAGAACAAGAAAATAATAGTAGAAATAATAGTATAAATCGATTATCTATCTTTTTAGTTTCTTTCTTATGTTTCTTGTTTCTTTAATTTCTTTATTAAGAATTTTATTTGCTTTTCTAATTTTATCTTGTTTTTATTTGTCTACGAAATACGAAAATCGAGATACAAAAAACAAACAAGATTAATTGTTAGCAATCGAGAAGTAGTTTTTAAAAACAAAATATTTTATTCTTTTTGTTTGCAAAACTTGCAAATATATTTAAAGCTATTGTTTCAAGTTATTACAAATAGATATTTTTTACAAAATTTAATAGCGTTCGCGATAATTTGTTATATTTCTATCTTAATAAATTTTTTAAACTTAAACAATATTTAAGTTACAATTGCTTTAAGCTAGTCTATTTCGAATATAATTAATCGACAAACAAAGTATCAAAATAAATATATTGTTATTCGCATATCTATATATTGCATAATTATCGATAAAAATTATATATGTTGTAGCGTATGTTAAATTATTTGTTAAGCACAATACTTGTTAACAATCTCTACTTGTTCTATTAAAATCAAGTCTATATATTGCAAAAAACTATAAAATTTCTCTATTAATATTAAAAATATCGTAGTATAGATTCGATAATATATAAGATATATATATATATTCAAATTAAATAATATAACTATTATTAAAAGCTTCTGCAATATTTTCTGCAATACTAATACTCTAATTCGAGATTAGCTTTATTGTTACTCTATTGTTATCTAGATTTAACCAATATGTCTCTCGATAGATATAATCGATTTTAAGTATCTATAATAAAGAGTTATTGTTAATATAGAATTTCAAAAATATAAAAAAACTATATTGATTGATAATTATAGTCTAATCTTTGTTAAATTCTAATTGGAACAAGCAAGCATCTATAGTATTAAATAGAAACTAGGCTAGCTAGCTAGCTCTAAAAATATATTGTTATATAATTTGATACTTAGAGTCGAACATTGATACAACAAAATATTAGATAGAGCTAAAAATATATATCTTCAATTAATTCTATTTTATATATAAGAGAAATATATTATATATAATAGTTTGTAATAGATAAATAGCACAAAATTAGATACAAAGAGATAGCGTATCAAAAAATACTATTTTCAAAAATATATCTTCGAAATATTCGATATATTAAAAAGTTAGTTGTAATTTAAATTCTTTGCTTAAATTTTGTTATTTAGCAATTTATTGTTCTTGTTATTATCTTTGTAATTTCTTCTATTTGCAATATTTTATTTCGAATTCTATTTATATTGTTATATTTTTATTTCGCACAATCTAGAATACAAATCTTCGATTTCTTTTTTTAAACAATATTATTATATATTGTGTATTTGAATTTGCAATTAATAACTAGCGCAAAACAAAAATTCTAACAAATTCGAAATTATCTTTAAGTTTCTACAAATTAAACAAAATACTTTCTCGATATATGTTGTTAATTTTCTCTATACAAAGTTGACTACAAAAAATACTTAATTATATTTAGAATTACTCTTTCTTGCGCTATTGTGTTCAAAATATTTAGTATATTAAGTTTTTCTCTTATAAGAGAATTCTATCAAATAAAAGTAATATGTTTAAAAATAAAAATCTTTATTTAACTTACAATTACTAAAAAGCAATATAGTATTAGCTAGCAAAGTAGTAAATATTAGTTAATTTTATTATATCTTTATCAAAATATATCGAAAATTTTTATTTAATAAAAATATTAAATTGTTGTCTATTTTAATATAGAACTTCGATATTCGATATTCTATATTATTTTGTTCTTTAACTTTCGTTTATTTTTTATTTTTTACTTGTTTTTCAACTTCTATTTGTTAAGCAATTGCAAAATTTGTGCTTTTAAGTTTATATTTGCCAAATACTTTGTTTTATCTAAATAAGAGTATATTGTATTGTTTTTTTTATTTCGAATTAAAGTATTAATATAATACTCGAGAAATACTTTGATTATTAAGAAATTGTTTGTTTTAACTATTATATATAAAGCACTTCGCTCAAAAGTATTTACAATTTCGAGATCGACTCTTTAAGCAACAAATTTGTAAATCTTAGTATTATTAAATTAATTATATATTAATGTTGTCTAATTCTCTTAATTTAAAATATTGAAATCGACATTCTCTTGCAATAGTATATTGATCAACATAGTTCTATAATATTTGTTAAATAGATTGCAAGCAAGATTTAATATAGAGTTGTTGTTTAATATAATATTGTTAATATCGATTTTATTTTGTAACAAAAATTTGATAATTTGTTACTATCTTTTGTTATAATAGTCTTTAAAGAAGTTACACGCTTCGACTTCGAGAACTTGCAAACATAGAAAAGATATTCTTTTGTATATTTTGTTAATATCTATTTTAACAACAATAAGTATTCGCAATATAATATAACTTATCTTCAAATTAAAGTATTTTTGTTTAAACAATAGTTGCAATAGCGTTTCTCTATACTTGTTTATTATATTAATGTCAACTTTTTAATTCAAAAGTTGCTAAATAAGTTTGCAACAATTTGTAGCAACAATATTTTAAAAAAAAAATCTACTAGAACGTCGACTTTATAATATAACAATATTTTGTCAAAATAAAAATAGCTTTCTATCTATATTGTTCTCTTTAATAAGCTTTTGAACTCGTTGTCTCTTTTATTAATATTGATATTAGTTGTACTAGTTAACTTCTTAACTAAATAGTTCGACTTGTTTGTTACAACAAACATAAATAGTATCTATTTTTGTCTTTTTTTGTTTAAATTAATATCTAACTTCAACAAGTATCGCTAAGACTTTTGCTCTTATATAATAGTATAAATAAAATACAATTCTAAAGTAATGCTATACTCTTTTATTAGTAGTTTTATTACTTTAGATTTTTCGTGCGCAATAACTATTGTTATCAATAATCTTTTTAAAAACAATTAATAAATATCTAAATTAGTCGCAATTAATAGTTTTAAAGCATAGATTTCTTCTATTTTTATAGTACTTCTTATTTCTTTATAAAAGAATTGTTCAAAATTCAATGCGCTTGTTTTATATAGCTCTACTACAATCTTAAACACAAATATATTGTTCAATTTACTCTAGACTATTACTTGTATAATTAAATTTTCGCTATTATATTTGTTAATATATTTGCAAAATTTAGAGAGCAGTTGTCTTTGTACAATTGTTTTTCAAAAGTTTGCAAATTGTTATTAATAAGTAATATAAGTTGTGCTAGAATTTTACAACAAATGCATACATAATTGTATAGTATCTTTATTAAGTTTTTCTTTTGTAAATTGAAAATTAAACGCTAATATATATTCGAGAAAATATTAATTAGCAATTCTATAAATAGAGTTTTTATAATTTCTTAATTTAAAAAAATCTATCTTCTTTTTAATTAATTTGAAATATATAGTTTTTTCTTTTAATTAAGATATTTGTTAAGTTTAGTCTATATCGTTTGTTCTTTTCGTTTTTTGCTTCGCAATCTAGAAACAATTACAACTATACAAAGATCAAAAACGAAATTAATTTTTTAATCTTATTAAGTCTTCTCTTTTCTACTTCTTCTATATCGAAATCGCTATTTCTAGAGACGTCGAAACAGCGACAACATACATTTTGTAAGTAGTTATATATTATATTTTGCCAAAATTGAGATTATTGATTATAATTTGTTGTCGAGAATTTTTTTACATAATTTTTTATCGAAAAGCTCTTTACTTTTGATTTCTATGCTAGTTTATATACATTGTATTGATGTTAAAATGCGCCTCAACCAAGTACGTTATTAACAAAGAAAGAATTATATATAAGCTGTAATTTATTAATATACAAGTCTATATTAATAGAATTATTATCAAATAGTATCTGGACTCGCATTGAAATCTAAACTAAATTACAATTTTTCAAATAAAGTTATAATCTTCTAATAAGAATTAAGAGATACTTATATTGATATATTAGATTGTTCAACTTGTTTACAAGACTACTTATATTGTTTAATTATATATTTAATATTAGTTGCAAAATTGCGTTTACTAATATTCAATAGATTGACACAAATTGTCTTTCTTGTAATAGCAGCTACTATATAGTTGTTATTTTGTCAAACTTTAACAACAATTGCAACTAGAATGCTCTCGATTAATATTAATACTATCTTAATTAGTACTATCTCGATCAACACTATCTCGATCAATACTATTTCGATCAATACTATTACAATTAGTACTATTTCGATCAATACTATCTTGATTAACATTATTTTAATTACAAATACAAATAAAAAATAGTTATAAACTTGCAAGTCTTTAAGAATTAGATTGCAATAGCTAACTCTTATAGTATATTAACAACTTAAATAGCAATTGAAACAAATTTGTTTACATCTATTAACATATTTCTAAATATATCTCTTGCAACAACGTCAAATTGATATTTTATATACTATAGAATCTATTGAATCTTAATAATTTCAAATAGATTAAACATACTATATTTATTCGTAATTAAAAACAATATATTGTTATTTGTTATTTTTTGTAAAGTTAATATATCTGCTCTTCTAGCTATCAATCTATACGTTTATAATTTTAGCGTTTATTTGAAGTCTTCTTTCGATAATTGTTTGCAAAGCTATGCTTAGTATAATTAAAAACAAATATATAAAGAGAAATTAAATTCTTTTAAACAATTTTGTAGTACTATTATATAAGATCTACAAAAAAAATATTATTTAAAAACAAATATTATTATATTTTTCAATTCTTAAAACAAATCTAACAATATAATATTGATAATCTTGCAATTTCTAGCTATTATTGCAGTTGAAACAAATGTTAATTAAAACTTTATTAATCAATTTAGTAATATAAATACAAGCAATTCGACTTTCTAAATATTCTTGCAATAGAATCTATATAAAAAAAAAATCTATTAAAAAAACAAATATTATATATGTTTAATAGCAATATCAAAGAGAATTAGCTTCAATCCTAGAATATCGAAGAAATTATTGCTCGTATAGCTTAAATTGAAAATATATATAGTCTTACTACTAGTGTTTTTACTAAAAATCTTTAATTGAGTTTTCTCTAGTTTTAACTCTACTATATCGCGATTTTAATTGCTATTAGATTCTTAATATCGAATAAAAGACTTCTAGTAAATACGAAACTAGAATAGTAATTATTTTATAAGTTATACTTTTATCAACAATATATATTGTATATAACACGTAATTTCTAGCATTATATAATATCAAATAGTATCTTTGCAAAAAGCTTTTTTCGATTTCGAATTCTCTTGTTTGCGTTGTAGACAAGCAATATTCGAAATATCTTGTAATTCCAACTTCTAGCTATATAGTAGAATGTTGTTTCTCTCTTTTTATCTATTGTATCTACTAGAGTATTATAACTTATTAGTAGTCTAATTATAGAATTTGCTAAAAGAGATACGTTAATAAAAATATATCTAATTGTTAATAGATGCCTCGATATAGTATTCTTTAACAAAAAACAAACAATATTAACTTGTTTCTCTACATTTAGAAAGAATTTCGTATAAACCGATCTTAATAGTAAAATTCTTCAATAATTGATAATCTTTATATCAATCTTAACGTCAAGAAAAATCAACATTAGTATTAGTCTACTTTAATAGAAATCTTTATATTGTTTACACACAATTTAGAGTAATATCTTGTTGTTAATATTAATTATATTAATATTAACTTCTTTTTAAAGTAATATTTTAAGAAAACAAACTTTTATTAAAACAAAGTAATACTAAGAGCTTTAATATATTTCGATAAGTAAAATATTTTTGCGAAAGATTTTTCTATTTAAATTAACTTTATATTTTAAAAAAAGATTAAATATACAAATTTTTTTTTTAATTTTGTCTAAAATATAATAACAATATAATAGTTGCAATAACATAAAGTCTATGCAATCTAATTTGTTAATATTGACACTTTGCTTTAGCAAAAACTTTATAATTGTTATTGAATCGAAAAAGATTGCAATCGCAAAAGACGTATTAATACAATTTTTATTGTTAATATAAACTTTATATGTTAGTAATCTTATAATAATCTTTCTTCGAAAGTACGTTAAATCGATTTGATTAACTTATATATTAATATATTTTTTTACAACTATAAACAAAGACGTTTAGTCAAAAGCAAATATGCAAATATAAATATCGACTTTATATTAAAGAAATAATTTTGTAAAATATAGTCGATTTTGCTTTGCGACTATTATTAACAATATTATTTAATTGTATCGATCTTTAAGATTAACTTTGTGCGCAATAAGAAGTTTTATAATTTTATTGTAATTGTTATAAACAACTCGATACAAAACAAACTTGTCTTCTAATATTTTTGTAATAATATAGACTTTGTATTGCAATAAAAGAATTGTAACAACAAAACTTTTTTAACTTTGCAAATTGCTAATATTGTGCAAAACTATTTCAAAAATATAATTAATTTAATAAGTACAAAATTTAATTGCACTATAAAGTGTTGTTCTATCTCGACAAAATATTGTTAAGTTAATATTAACTTTATAGTTTAAAAGTACTTTTGTTGTTGTTGCTTTATTCTTTGTTGTTATTTAGTAAAATACTATAAATTGCAAATAAGATCTTTGAGATTTACTTTTAATCTTAATATTATACTTTAGAAGTAGTTTTGTAATTTTAGAAAATTTCTTTTGTACAATATAATGCAAAACAATTTGCACAAGATGTAAAAAATCTTGTCTAATAACTATCAAAGACATATATTGCAATTTTGTTGTTTAAAAAGATAAATTTTCGACAATTAAAATAGATTTAATTGCAAGTAAGTGCTTACATTTTGCAACTATAACAAATTTAATTAAATATTTCGATCTATTCTAGATTTTTATAGCAATATTTATTCGATTGTCTATAACAACTTGCTATTAGTCTAGCAAATATAAACAAAGATATACAATAAAAATAGAAAAACTTATAGTAGATTCTTCAATATATATATAGCTTATTATAAGCTAGATAAATTGCATTACTATTATTATATTGTTCTTATTTCTATAATATGTCAAAAAAAACTATTGTCAAGAACTTAATCGACAGAAGATTCAAATAGCTTGTTATACTAAAATTTATAAAAAATAACTCGAAAATATCTTTATTTAATTTTAGAACAATCTATATTAGTTCAAATAGCAAATTTGAACTTTAAAAATCAATTTTAAAAATAGCTCTTTCTTTAACTTTATTGTTAGCTCAAATTTTTATCGCTAGTTATATAGATTAAAATTACAAGTTCTTTGTATAAAATATTAAGAAAACAAACAATATTACAACTATAGCTTACAACAATTTGCATTCTTTTATATCTATCTAAGATTTATTAAAAAGTCTCGATATTACAACGCATTGAAAGTATTAAAAAATATGCAAAATAAATTATATTATTATTATAATTAGTTTCTTCTTGTTGCTAATATATCTTCAACTATATTTTATTTTAGTATAAAAACAACAACTTCAAGTATTGCAAGAGTATACAAAATCTAAGTTGCTAGTTCAAAAAGATTTTTCTTAACAAAAACTATTAGACTTGATAACAAAAAAAACTAGAGTAGAAAATAAATTTACAAATATAGCAACAAAATTAAATTGAGTTCTATAAAATTTAATACAAAATATAGTTTTAATATTCTCTACTCTTAATAGTTTTGTAAGAAGAATTTCTTTGTTTTCGAAATATTGTCGATAATAGTTGTTATAAAATGCCAATAACGTTTGCAATTTACATTTCGCTAGTATAAATCTTGTCTTAATATAAGTTTGTTAGTTATTCTATATATTGAACAATTAGTCTTTATTATTTAAACAACATTATAACTTTTCGCTCTATATTAGCTCGATATCTTGAAGTTACTTACTACTTAATTGTTGTAATTTATATAAAATATATAAATCTATTGTTTGTCCAATAATAGTAAGATAGTAGTTATTAATATTATAGACTACTTAGATTGTCTAACAACATAATATTTATATTTCTTGTATAGAAAGATTTAAACGCGCAAAAATAATTCGAAAAATTACAATTCTAGCAAATTCAACAACAACATAAGAGCTTTCTAATATTGTTTTACTTAAATACATTATTATTGAAGTCAATACTAATAGAGCACACAATATTTCAACTAGTACGCTTTATTTTGCTGCAATTTTAACAACGTGTTGCAATATCTTAGTCGAGAAAACACTAAAAAGAAAAATCGTATTCGAAAAAACAAGTTCGAAAATTTTATAGTATTGTATTGTTGCACGTTTTGTATATTGATTCAAAAAAAATATAAAGTAAAACAAAATCAATTAACAATATTTGTAGAATATCAAAAGTTGCCAATTATAAATAGAGCAATAGATTAATCTTTTGTACAAAAATTATTGTTTTAGAGTCTTAGTTTGCAACGCGTCTTAATTGATATTTGTTATATATATCTTGTTTGCAAAGCAATACTAAATCAAAAAGATTATTGAAAAAGAAAATAATATTTTTGAATTAATTATTAGACTTCGCATGCAATTAAGAAATTTTATCTTACTCTCTCTTAATTCGATTAAGATTTTGTAGAAGTTGTTATATCGATTGCTATTAATAGTATATTTAGATTTGTTTTTTCTTGTTTTTAAATATTATTACGCTCTGCTCGCTCTATTGTTTTTTTTGAATAACTTGATTTTAACTTAATTCTTTGACTTTTTCTATAAATCTTTGTAATGCTATTGTATAGCAATCCCAACTATACTATTAATGCTCGATAAACTATTTTTGAATTCTCGAATCTTTCGACTAATAGCTATTTATATTTGTTTTTTAATTTTTAGCCAATATACTATGCGTCTAATAAGTCGTAATTCGCTTTTTCAAAATTACTTTATTGTGTAAGAAAAATTATTCAATATATGTATTCTACTCTTAATATCAAAAGATTTTATTAAAATAGATTTGCTCTTATTTTCGAATGCGTAAGAAGTTACTAACAATATTCTATATATAATCGAAACGCTATTTTATCTTTTGATCTCTTAATATATATACGTTTATCTATTTTCTTATTAATTGCTTAGATATTTTTGTTTGTCTCTTCGAATTTTTTGTTTATTGCAACAAGTTGCTTATCTATTTTTAACTCTATCTTTTTAATATAAGCTAATATTAATTGTTCGATTTAGAATAATAAGATTTCGATCAAATATATTTAAATACTAAGTTCTCTATTAATATTCTAGCAATCTTTTGTGTCAATTGTTGTAGTATTATATTTTTATAATAGTTGCTAAAAAAGAGAGACAAGATTGCACAAATTATAGATTTGTTCAACAAAGAACTTTACTCTATACTAGTTTACGTAATTATATAAGATGCGCTATCTTATTTTCTAAATTTGTCTTCTATATTATATTATCTTTATTATTGTTAATTATTGCAAAGTTAACATATCTATACAATATAAGTTTATATAATAGAATAAGATAAAAATACAAATAAAAAGCGAAATTTTTCAAAATCTAGAGAACTTTTGACTTTTCACAATATTGTCAAACAATAGACTTGACTAAAATAGAAAACAATATAAACAAAATAAAGTAAAATAGATTTTCTATTATAATATTGTTCGAATCGCTAATTTTGTATAGTACAAAATAAAAAGTAGATCAATACAATTAGAAAAAAAGCAATAGAGAATTTTCGATTTTGATTTATAAAACAATACAACAAATATAACAATTATCAATAGCAAAATCTAAACAAGATATTGAAATTTCGATCGCATTAAATACTTCTTGTTTGTATCAAAAATATAACTACAAAATATAAATAACAATATATATATAATAGCTATTTAAGATTATTTTACTTGTAACAATCTAAAGACATTTAATTCAATTTCTATATATTAGATATCTTCTCGCTAACAATTGCTATATAGAAATTGTTTCTTTTGTAGATTGAAACAAATTGTTGTCGAATCTCGCATAAACGTTAAGCGCAATTTTGAAATACAACTTGCGTTAAACTCTTCTTGTTGCAAGCAAATCGATTATCGATCAATCAAAAGCAATTCTTGCAATCAAAAAATATCAAAAAATTAAAAAATATATTTATTACAAAGAATTATCGACGTCTTGCTCTTAAAAATTATATTTTAATATTAATATTTAAAGAGAAGCTAGAAGTCTCTATTTGTTGTTCGAGTATATCTTAGAATGCGTTGTTCTACAATACAAATAAAACGTTTTTAAAATTGCAACTACTTTTTGTGTCTCTAACAATTCTTTACAATTGCTATTGTCTTTAAGTTGCACGTAAGTTTTTTAATTACAAAAATAATTAATAGATAGTAAATCTATATCTAGACAATTAGTTGTTTTTTTCGTATACAATTGTATTTTTCTAATATTTACAAGATATTAATTTCTATTTGCAAAACAATTTGCGTAAAAAGTACTTAAATGCAACAAATTTTTCGAACAAAGAAATCTTTAAATACATTCGATATTATTAGAAAAACAACAAAATATTGCAAGAGCAAAAGTAATAAATATATTTAACAAAAAACAAGTTAAAAAACTTAAAATACATTTTTGATATCTATAGTCTAAAAGACGTCTTTGATTAACTTTTAAAAATTACAAGATTTTGATTTGTCTTTTATATTAATACTATGCGACAATATTTTCTACTTAGATATTATAAGATAAGTTGAATCTGCAATATTTATATTCTTTTATTAACTTAATTTAAGAAGTTAATCAATTATTTGTATTTAATTTACAAAATCTAATATAAAATTGCTAACAATAATTTGACTATAATAAGATTAATTAACAAAACTATTGTTGAACTTCTAAAGTTATAGACGTTCGAAAACTTAAACAAAAACGCACGACTTATTTAAGAGCAAATATACAAAAAATTAATTTTCGATACTATTTTAAATTTATTACTACAAAGCAGATTGTTAATTAATCTCTTAATATTAAATAAATTAATTCTATTACTATATATCTTTTGCAAGAACACAAAATATCTAAAGTTATGCGTTAATACTATAAAGTATCTTTTAAAATTAAATCTCAAAAATATTGTGCAAAATACAATACATATTATCTTTAATCAATTATTGCAACAAAACAAAAATAATTTGTTTAAGCAAAATTATAGATAGCTATAGATATTTGCATATCAATACTTTTCAAAGCTAATAAATATTATATCTAGAAAGAAGTCAAACAAAAACAAATCTACTATTAAGAAATCGAATTCTATTATTTAATTTTTATTTGTTTAGTTAGTTGTAAAATTTAAATTTAGATTTAACTCTATTTGAGAGTTAAAATTAAAGAAGAAGCTTAAAAACTTGTTTTGTTATTTTCTGTTGTTAATTATAGAATATTTGCTTAATTAATAGCTTGTTAAACAACTTGTACAACAATTGCGTTATTTAATTACAACAAAATTAGACGCAACTTTTAATAATAAAAAGCTCTTTTTTGTTAATAACAAGTTCAATTTAGATCTACAATATAGATATAGATATTTTTATAAAATATTACAAAAAGAGACACAAAAGTCTTTGTATATATAATAGATATATAATATATCTTTTGTTAAAGAGCAATATATAACTTATTATTATATTTATTGTATTATTTTTTGCGCTTTTTTTAATAACAACTTAAAATTTGTAGCAACAATTGTTCTTAATTTCGATCTATAATATATTAAGAGAATTTAGAAGTTGCTCTCTATTAATTTTAATTCTACAATAATGCTTACAACTATTGCAACAATTAAATTAAATAAGAAAATACTCAACTTAAAACAATAGCTCTCTACAAATACACTAGATAGAAGTTATATATCTAAAAATAATAATTTTAACAATACAATATTGAGTTTTAATTTGTTAAATATCTTTTTTTGTTTAAGCAACAATATAGTTTTGCAACTATTTTGAAAGAATTAATCTTAAGAGTGCTATAAAAACAAGAAGAAATTTTTAACTCTCTATATTGATTAGAGTATATCTCTCGCGAATATATTTGATTTTTAGATAAACAAACAAGATGCTAACAAGTTACTCGAAATTCTAATTATATCTATTAGAACAAGTATTGCTCTTATATTATTTAAGTTTTGATTAACTTTCTTAATCTAAATATCTATAACAATAAATTGCTAGATCTACAAAAATAACGCTTTACTACTATTTAAATACAAGTTTAGTTGTAGCAAAGCAATTTTTGTTGCAATTACAAAATTCTTTTCTATAGAAACTACACTAGCAATATTAAAAAATTACAAATTTTTTGTAGTTTCGCAAAATATAGCGTCTAGTTTATTAATATAGATCGAGAAAATAAAAATCAAAAAAACACAAATTTAAAAATTGTTAAACTTAAAACGCAATTAGCAAATATAGCACATAGCAACAATTAAAAAAGAAAAACAAGAAACAATAGCAACTAACTAGATTTGTCTATCAAGTAGTACTCTAATAGTATTGAAGTCTTTATGCAAAGATTCTAGAGCAAAAAAGTATATCAAAGTATTCTATTTATTGATTTTCTATTAGAATTTTCAAAACACAAGAATTTCTAAAAGATATCTAATAATAGAAGCAAATTAAATTGCTAAAAGAGATATAAAATTTATAGAAATTTAGATATTCAAAAAATTCAATCGACAAAAATTTCGACAAAATTACTATCGACAAATTTCAATATTGAGCAATAAAACAAACTATCAACAAATTTATACAAAAGTTCAAATATTCGAGAGTTTTAATCGACAAAAATTTCGACAAAACTTGCTTTATCGACAAATTTCTATATCAAAAAATAAAATAAACAATTAACAAATCTACAATTTCGAAATAGATTTGCTACTAGCAAAAGCAAATTAAATTGCTAAGAAAAAAGAAATTTTCACAAAAGTTAAAACTTCTAAGAAAAAACAAAAGTCTCGACAGAATTTTAATTGTTAATTGAGAAAAAAAATAAGCTCTTATTTGAGCTATCAAATAAAAGAAGAAGAAAAAAAAAAATATAATTTCTTGTTACAAGTATCTAATTGTACAAAGAACATATATATATATTTATATTAATCTATTAATAGAATACTTAAACAATAATAGTTTGTCGATAAAACAAGCGCAATTTTTATATCTTTTGTTTTGTTTTAATCAAATTTCTTTGCATATTTGCAAGTTTCTAATTTTTTATATTTATATTGTAAACAAATTTTGTTTAAAATTTATCTTTTGTTTGCAACGTATTAATCAACTTCTTTTGTAACTTGTTTTTGTCTCTTAATATATTAAAAAGTGTTTTTTAAATTTCTCTAAAAAAGATTATATTTTTTTGTGTTTATTTAAGATACTCGATATTATTTATTAAAAGATATTGTAAATAATTAAGTCTTTGTTAAAGATACTTGTTCTTTAAAAGAAGAGTATTAATATTAATATTTTTATTTTTTTTTAAAAAGTTAATCTTTAACAATATAAAGACAAAGAGTTTGAAAAAGTTAAACAAGATTCGAAAAAATTTGTTATTGTACTTTAATATGTTTCTCAAAATTCGTTCGACTTTGCTTCGATATTTGTAGAGTTTATTGTATCGAAAAGTAATTAATATAAAGTTAATAATATTCGATTTCGAGTCTTGTTTAACAATAACAATGCTCTATCGCAAAGCAATAAATTATTGCACAAAGCTACTAATTGCACATTCTTTTTTATTAATTGACAAAATCGATCTTCTATAAAATATCTTAACAAATTATAAACTAAATTTAAGTATTTTAACTATAAGTTTAAGCTCTTTAATTATTGAATTAAGATGCAACTTCGATTCTATGCTAAACAACAAAATTTTAGCTCAATCTACTGCTAGAAATCTAGTAAAAAAAATATATATTCAATATAGAATTTTTTATGTTAAAAGAGTTTTTTAGACAATCAAATTTATTGAAGCAATCTTAAATAGAGCTATCGAAAACGCTATTGCAAGCAACAATAGATATACTAGTAGCTATATATATTTAAATCTAATTAATTCGATTTTCTATATAGTTGCTAAAAGATATAACGAAAACACTAAACTTTAGAGCTCTTAAGTATCTAATAGTAGAGAGCGTATTATTAACTTAGCAATGCAAATCAGCTTTAGACAAGTAATTGTGTCAGCTTTGAAACAATAATATATTCGCGTATATACAACCAATTTATAGAAGTTGTTTAATTAATAATTCAAATATTTAGTTAAGATTGCAGCTCTAGACAAGTAATTGTATCAACTTTAAAACAGTAGTATATTCGTATATACACAATTTACTTATAGAAGTTGTTTAATTAATAATTCAAGCATTTAGTTGTGCTAGATTGTAGATTTAGATATTAAAGTATATTAATTATAAAACATCAATATATTTGTTTCTACGTACACGAGTTACTTACAAAGTTTGCGTCTTTTTTTGAAAACAAATATCTTATTATATAATATATTAGTTAGAAACAACTTTGTATTTAATTGCAAAAATTAGTGCTTATCTTTTGCTACTATTAAAATTTCTATAGTTGTTTTAGATTACAAGTCTTAAGTTAATACAACAAAATTTAAATAAATTATATTTTAAGTCAATATTACAAATATGCAAATTATATATTTTTAAAACACTATATTAAAATTAGATCTTTTAAATATATCTTGCAATATTAATAACAAACTAATAGTAATAATTTTAAACTCAATTTTTAAGATCGACGCTACTAAACTATAAATGTTCGATATATATTAAATTTCTATTAAATCTATATATTCGATACTTAAATTTGTTGTATTCTATCTAGCATTAAAACTATATTTGTGTTTTTTCAACTATAATTAAAACAAACTACTTTCAAAAAACGCTAATCTTCTAATTAATATAACAATATTCTTAACGCTTTATAAAATATTAATCTTCTTGTTTTCTCAAATCTTTAAGAAATCTTTTGTTAATTGTATAATTTGTTGTATTTGCACTTGTAAATTTGATTGTTGCTTCTTTGTATATCTCTTTGCGAGCTACTAGATTTCGAATACTAAATAAGAATGCTTTTAATACTTGCGTTAGTATTATAATATAAAAAATATAATTATAAACAATACTAATTCTTCTATTGTTAACAACTATATAGAATTGTTGCTTAAACTATACTTGTAGAGTTTGTCTTCGCATTTAAGTAAGCAATATATTTTAATATTATATTTTCTTGCTAATTTGTTTATTTTGTTAAAGACAATTCAATTTTGTTTTCGAAATATCTTTTGTTTCTTAATATTGATTGTACTTTAATTTATAAGAGTTAAAATAAAATTGATTTGCAAAAGATTAAAAATCTATATAAAAAAAAAACAACAAATTGTTAAAAATCGATTAGATATCAAGAGATACAATAAAAAAAATCAAAATCGATTTTGAATTGTAAAATCGAAAATTTCAATTATAGTATATAGACAATATTTAAAACAATCTTTATATAAAGTTTGTTTTTAAGACAATTGTTAAGACTATAACTATTCTTAAATTATAATATCTTTAAAGTAGCAAATAAAGCGTATTGTTAAGCTTAAGATATATTAAAACAAAAATAATAAATCTTAAGTTTTACAATATATTTTCTCTTTGCTATTTATATTTAATGCAAACTTTTTAGATTTACGTTGTAATCGCGAACAACTTGTTTGTATTTATTGTTGTTTTACAACTTTTATATTTTTTGCAAAACTAAATATAGAAAGAATTTGCTTTATTTCTTCTAAAATTTTTTGTTTACTCGTTTTTTTTAAAACAATATTAAGTACTAGATTTATAGATTAGACTAAACACTTTTATACAAATATTGTATTAAATTGTAATAGTATTTTGCGCATTATATAAGACTTTAAATATAGCAAATATTAATATTTGTTTAAGCAATCTATTTCTAATTAATATTATTTCTCTCTACACAACAATTTATCTTAGTATATTAATCAACGCTCTTAGTATATTATTAATAGTATTTTGTAAATTTTACAACTTAATAAAGCTTATAATTGACGCGTTTATCGCTATATACGTAAATGTTAATATAAATCTTAAGAGCGACAATTCGATTTAGTCTTTGTTAAGAATTTTTAAATATACAATAAGTACAAAAATATTTTTTGCAAACTATATTTATAGATATATAGATTATCTTCTTTTTAGTATTGTTGCTACTTTTTTTAACTTAACTATTGTATTGTTTGTTCTACAAAGTCTTTCTTCGATTCTATTAAATATTAACAATATTTTTTTAATACGCGATATAGTATTATACTTAGAATTCCAAGCTATTAATATAATTATAGATATATCTCTTTGTAACAACGTTTGCTATCTTGACAATACTACAAATATTACAAATAATTTATTGCAATCTCTTTATATCTTAGATTAACAAAAGAGTTAATTTTATCAAGTTGTAATCAAAAAAGATTACAAACAACTACAAAGACAAAAAAATATTTTTTATTAATATTATAATTGTTCGCTCTTAAAAGATTCAAATTGAGCAATATATTAATCTATAGATATTGTTTTTTAATCTTTGCTTTTTGTTTTAAAGCTATCTCTATATAATTGTGTATTAAATTGACAAAATCTCTTTATTTTTGTATCTTCTAATAGAAGCGCAAAATAGTTTTACTTGTAAAATTTTCGAATGTATCTATAAAATCAATTTCTTTCAAATAAAGTTAGACAAGAAGCATTATATTTTGTTTAAAAATTTCTATTGTACTTGATTTAGCAAATCTTATAGCTCGAACGCGTTTGTTAAAGAATATAACAATATTTTAATAATTGCTATTAATATTAATATTGTTGCTCAACTTCTATATCTTAAGAAATTAATCTTAGACTTCAACTATTGTCAAGTTTGTACGCGTCGAATTTATCTTGTATAACAAATCGATTGTATCGATAGATAACAAATTTTATTATAGCATTACAAAAACTAATATTTACAAACAATAAACTTAAGACTATCAATATAATTAATAGAATACTTGATAACAATTTTATCAACAAAAATTATATAAGAATATTGCTAGCAATATCGATATACAATTATTAATACAAAATAAATTCTTCGAATCTTTATCTATTTCAAAGACAAAGATAAGTTTCAAAATAAAACAAATAATAATACAAAAAATCAAATTAAATACTACAAAAAGTTAATAAGTCTCGACTATCTTCTAATATTGCAAATAAATAATATTGATTATTTTAATAATAAAAGTATAACAACAAGCAATATGTTAAAAGACAAAAAAAAGCTACTTGTAACTAATAAGTATTACAATTCTATTAAAATATAATCGATAATTAACAATACAATCTTTGTCGATAGCAAAGTGCAAAATTAGATCAAATTACTAGTTAAAAAAAGTATTTAAAATAATATAAAATTTATAAAGCTCGAGTTCCAATCTTAGATTCAACAAAAATCTTAAAATATATTTAGATATTAATAAGAAGTATTTTAGTAATTAAATATATTTCTATATAGACTAGCTTTATCTTGTATTTTATTATAATATTTGTATAATACTTTAAGCACTTAGTCTTTTTAGAAAATAACAATCTTTTTACTAATATTGTTAATATTAATATCTTAGTAATTCAAAAGACGTCGCTTAGATTAGACAAATTTTCGAGATATATTCTAAAATATATTATTTAATATCTAATATATTTGTTTTGTTCTCTTTTGTAGCTTTCGAAACATTATATATATATCTTTGTATATTGCAAGCTCTTTGCGTAAATAGCTATTTTTTTAGATAAGCTTATAAATTTGTTGCATTAAAATAATCAAGATTTGCTCTTTGCTAATTTGTAGACAATATAAAAGATAGTTTAGATTCGAAATAATATTGTAATATTTTGCAATAGCATAATTTAATAGCGTAACTTCTATCGATTAATATAGCAATAACTTTTGATATTTTAATCTTTAATACTTAAACTTCGACAATCTTGTATTGTTTTCGAAAAAAACAAAACAAAATTAAATTAATATATCTCTTATTTCAAATTTAATACAATATTTTATTCTAATTTCTAAGTCTTGTTTTAATATAATCCGCTCTCTATATCGATATAGATTTAGAATAACAAAAATTGTATTAAATTGTATTATACTTTAACGTCGAACATTAATAAGTAGAAATAGATAAAATATTTTTTTTCAAAATAGCAACGCTTTATTTAAGAGAACTCTTATATATCGCGAATAAGTATTCGACTTTTCAATTGTTTTAACAAAAATTAATTTGTCGAAATTGATTTCTTCAAAAACAATTTTAACTTAGTTAAAGATTATAAGATCTATAAATTAGTTAAGTTATAAATGCTTGTTTAATCGAGTTTTGTATACGTTCAAGTAATTATAAATAATATTAGCGTATAACAACAAAAGACTTAGATCGAAGATATTTGTTTTAATAATTCTAAATCGATTAAAATTAAATTAGTAGTTAAACACAAAAACTTGCTACTATTGTTTTGCAAACTCAAGCGTTATATTTTGACAAACAACTCTTCTATACGCAATATATCTATTAATACAAATAAACTTTTGTTTGTCTTAACTAAGCTATTAAAGTTAAGTTTCAAAAAAGTTAAAATAATTTATAACATTAAGTTGCAAACTCTTTATTACAAATTTATAATTCTAGATTAAATCAAATTTGCTATTATAGTTTTTAACAACAAATCGAAACTCTTTGTAATTAAAAAATATAAACAAAACTCTAGTTTCTACGTTTAGAGTATTTGCTCTAAAGTTAAAAATAATTGCATAATTTCTATTATTAAAATATATATTATTGCAATCGATATATGTTTTGTTTATAAATATATAAATATCGTACTATAACATATATTAATTATATTAAGAGATCAGCTTGTTTTATACAAGATAGCAACAATTTGCAAAAAAATACGTTAATCTTTTATTAATTTCGGAATCTAATAGTCTTAGATAATATATAGATTGCTTTTTGTATATAATATTTTCTATATTGTCTATAGAGTTATTAACTATAAACAAGTGCTAATAAATCGAATAAATTAAATTAAGATAAATAAGTTTAGAATAGCAAAAAGACTACAATTTTTAACTAATTGCTATAGTTAATATTGGCGAGAATATATTTAGAAATCGCTTAACAAATAAGTAGCAAAAATATAAAAATGTCAAAAATGTAAAACTAATAATAATCGAGATAATAAAGTCGAAAACAAGTTTTATAGATTTCGAGACTTCAAGTTTGCGCTACTCTAAAAAATAGCAAGATACTATTAATATTAAGAGTTTTTTGTATACTATCGAAACATTTAGTTTGTAGAATTTCGAGCATATAAATCTATATATAAATTAAGATCGAAAAGAGTATTAATATATCTTAGTATCTATTTCTATTATTAGAGTCTATTAGTATATATCTTAAATTTTACGTTCTAATAGCTTAGATTTTAGTATAGATAGACTAGACAATTTTTAGTTAAACATAATATTAAATATATATACTATAAAATAAGACACATAGAAAGATCGAATAAGAATTAATATAATCTTAAGCATCTCTATTTCTTATTGCTATCTTTTAATTTTTTGCTATTTATAAGAATTTAGTCTATACTTTGTTTAAGCTTGTATCTAACAATATATATTAATCTATAAATTTTCTACGTTGCAATTGTTATTCGAGCGAACGTTTGTTATTTTGTTTTAATTAAAATCTTAAATTCTTAAATCTTGTCTTTCTAGAATCTTTTTATTGCTATAAGTTTAAAAATATTAATCAATTTGCACTAACTTTATCTCTTTATTAAATTAAGATATTTGTTTTAAGATATAGTCGAAAATAATATCGATTATACTTGAACTTAATTGTACAAATAAGTTGTAAAGAACAATTTAACTTAATTTGTTTGTTTAAATCTTTAACTATAACAAGATCTTAGTTACAAAAATATTAAATTCAATTGCTAAATCTTTATTAATATATAATTGTTAATCGATAGAGCAATAATTGTTGTGCAAAAATTTTAATCTTGAAAACTTTTGTCGATTCTAATTAGTTTTAGCTAGAGCAATATAATGTATTGCTAATTTCAATTAGTTTGTTTATATTCTAATATAAGAGTTTCAAATCTTAAGATATAAAATACAAATACTTACAATTTAATAACAATAAATTTTTTGTACTCTAATATATGTTTTCGAGATTTGTTAACTACTAATTATTGTTATTAATTGTATTGTCTTTGTTAAAACGTAATTAATTGTCTAAAGAAGCAATATTCTAATTTGTAACTATTTAATATAAAGTTATAGTTGTATCGAATTAAATATTTGCAATTAAGCAAGAAACTATATTGTTCAATATAGCATTAATTCGAAATAGATTGTTTGCGACAATAATCTTTAATTCGTTTAATTAATACAATTTGTTGTTAAAGACAAACATATTTTAATTAAGACTAGCATCAATTGTATATCTATAAACTTAATAATTAAAATCAAAATAATCGAGCAATACTTTAGCTCTCTTAGTCTCTTAAAACGTTGTAAATATAAAACTATCTTACAATATTCGAATAGATTAAGTGTTATCTTCAATATAGATCAATTATTATCGTAATTGTTGTTATACGCAATTACTTAAGAATTATAGCAAAAAAACATTATTGTATTAGCTTCGATAAAACTAATAAGTTTATAAATTTTTTGTAACAATAAATTTTTGCGTTTGTAAAATATCTTGTTGTTTTGTCTCGAAGTTGCAAAAAACATTTGCAAAAACTAAAAGTTAATATATACACAAAAAAGATGAAAAAAATAAGTAGAGTATAAATAGAAATTAATATGCAAAAAAATTAATAAGAACAACGCAACTTTTTTATTAAATACTACTACGCGTCTCTAGTTAGAGTTGGCGCCAAAGTCTATATAAAGATAGTATATCAAAATCGATATATTTCGATTTTGACACTTTTTTTAATCTCTTATTGCCAAAATTCGAACTAGTAGAAATTATTTTTAGTTACAAGTTGAAAGTAAGAACAAAGAATCGAATCTTAATTCTATATATCTCGATTTAGATTAAATAGATATAATAATTATCTCTTTATTACGTTGTCTTATTATAGATAGCGAGTCTTCTTCGCAAAGATCGAGCTATTCTTGTTGTTGTTCGATTTATATTTTCGATTGTTGTGTCTAGCATTTAACTTGCAAGCTTTGTATTGTAAATAAGTTTTAATATTGTAATAAAATATATTAAAGTTAGCATTCAATTGTTGTTGCGCGACAAACTATTGTATTATTTGTAGAAATTTGCTAATCTTTCTTCTCTTTTTAATAATACTTTAAAGATAAAAAATTGTCGAATTTGTTAAATAGTAAACAACAACTTTTATATATATTTTGTAGCATTTGCAATATTTGTATATATCTTGTTTTAATTTAAGATATCTTAGAATTTTTTTGTTTATTATAATAGTTTAGTGCAATTGTTGCAATTTGCTTAATATTTTAAGTATAATTTGATTATTTAATCAAGATTGTATAAAGCTAGAATATCGATAGATATTATTAATAAAGATTGATATCTAACTTAGCTCGAAAAACAAAAACAACAAAAGTATTGCGTATACTATCTTTGTATAGTTTTGAAAAAGATTCGATTGCTCTTTTATATAGTTTTGTAGCTTTTATATACAATTTATATTATCGATTGTAAACTACTTGTTTATTAATATAATATTTAGTCGAAAGTAGTTCTTTTGTAACTAAGAATCTAAACAATTTTGCAAGTTTTGCTAGATACTTTAACTATTTAGAGAGAAAATAAAAGATTAATAGAGTTGTAAAATAAATTTGTCGAAAATAATATAACAGAAATTCGAAGCGCTAAAGAATATAAAAGCTTTGTTAATATTAATATTCAAAAATAGAATTATATTAATATTGATTATTAACTATATATAGTTACTTTTCTACAATACTAGATTGATTAAATTGTTATATTTTAGATCTTTATCTTAAAATATTTCTAAAACAAACAATTGCGCTAATTTGAAAAGTTTAGAAAATATTAGTAGAACTCTAATTAAAATAATAGTTGCACACTTATATAAACGTTGCGAAAGTTACTTATTTACTAACTTGATTAATTGTATAAAACACAAATAGCAATAAATTACTTATATCTTTTATACAAAGAGCTTATCTTCAATTCTTTAAGATCGAATATACTTGTAATCTATCTATATTAAGTTATCTATTCTTGAGAATAAGAATATAGTAATTTTACTACAATTCTTTTGTCTTTTGCTAATGCTATTGTAATTTAAAAAAAGATAGAAAAACGCATTCGAAATAGTAGTAGCAATTATCGCAAACTTAATATCAATTGCATATTAACAATAGTCGAACATTTGTTAATTAGCGTTAAAGCTTTCTTTGAGTAAAATCTCGAGACTACGTATATTATAGTAGCTATTTAAAAATTAGCACTTAAGCAAATAACAAAAATATCGCAAAATATTTAACTCGTTTTAATAGTTTCGATCAAAGAATTGTTAACTTAGAGTTTCGAATATATTTTTGCATTACAAAATATTTTATTTACTATTAAATAGACTAAAAACAATAAGATTTTCTAAACTAATATATTAGAGTTCTATTACAAAACTTTGTGCGTTATTTTATTTAAGCTAATTTCAAACGCAAAATCAAATAGATCTTAAAAACATAATTGCAAATTAACAATTTTTTGCAAAAAATTTAAGAAAACTAGTAAAACAATTTTATAAATCTTATTTCTATTAATCGAAAAAATGCGTATTTCAACTATTAACAACTTGTATTTTGCAATAACTTTTTCTAATTTGTAGAAAATACAATTTCGAATAGAGAATTGATAGTTTTTGACAAATATAAATTTCTCAAATATACAAAAATATATATTGTATATAGTATATATACAAGATAAAGTATACTTTGATTTGCAACATATATAATATAAATATATAAAATTACTTTTAAGAAACTTCTATTTAATAAATTTTTTTAAATTTTTTCGATACATTTAAGTTGCGTCGATCTATTAAGAAAGAAGTGTAAAATTCAAAAAACAAAATTGTTTTTATATATTTTTATATTGCTAAACTACTAAAATCTTAGCGAAAAGACTATTAAACGCTTAAAAAAATAAAGATTAATAAAGAAACTTATATACTATTATAGAGTCGAAATCTAAGTTCAAATTAGCGAAATTAATTAAATTATAGAAAACTTAGTTTATTGTACATATTAAAAGAATAGATATCTATAAATATTTTTAAGACTATAAGAGATATTTGTTCTTCGAGACTAAATTCGTGTTTGTTAGTTAGATATACAAAAATAAAAAGATATTAAATATATTTATTATTAATAGAATTAAATAAACAATTGATTAAGATAAAGTTAAAAATCTTCTTCGAGCTTAGAGCAATATATTTAACAATCTTTTAAAAAAAACAATTCAAATATATAGTAAAATAGAGTAATCGAAATTGTTAATATAGTTGTTGCATCTTATTTGTGTGTCTCAAAAGAACTTTTTTCAATTGTTGATAGCAAACTAGTAAAGAGATTAACGTCTCTATAAAATAGAGAACAATAATAAAGAAAAAAAAGTTAATTAAATTTTGTTAATTAAGTTCAAATTTGAAATTCTAAACTTAAAGAATATTGAAGATAATACTAGCTTTGTTGTCAATAACAACTATTACAATTTTTAAACATATTAGATAGAATAAATGCGAGATACTGTTAGCAACAACTTATATTTTAAAAAGATCTATAATATTTTTTAAATAGCTAAAGTTATTTGCAAAGATGCAAATAATATTTGTAAACAAAAAAAGAACTTAGATATATAAGAAATTCAAGATATTGTATAAAAATAAGTATTTTTATTGAAAACAATATAATCTAGACTTGTAACAAAACCAATTTAATAAAGTAGATAAGACTAGTAGTTTTAAGTTATTGTTAACTATAAAAATAGAATAGTTCGACACAATTGTTGTATTGTTTAAACAAAAATTTACGCTATTATTGTTGCGTTTCTTTTTAAAAGTATTATATAGAAACAATTTATAGAGAGTTGTAGTTTTTGCTTGTTAATTAACAAAAAAAAACAACAAAGACTATTAAGTTCTTGCATTATTAAGATTATTAAGAAGTTAAGTAAAACAATCTTTGTTGTAAATTGTAGACTCTTCAATATTAGACATATGCAATTAAGACAAATAATTGCAAAAGATTATTGTATAAAAATCTTAAGAAAATAAAGTGTTGCTATTAAATATTATAGTAGTATAGAATCTAACGTGCAAAGTCAATTAAAGATTGCTAGTCTATTTCGAATTCTTTGCAATAAGATTTTTTTCGAAAACAACTTAACATCTCTTTCGAGAAACTATAAAAAGACTCTTATTTATATCTTGTTGTCTAATAGTTTATAGAAAGTAATAACTAATAAAAAAAACATAGATAATTAGCGCTTTCGTAAAGAGAGTTTTGAACTAGCAAAAAATTAAGCTTTTCGCGATACTATAAAACTCTAAATTAAATATTTTTCTTCAAAAGATTTGTTTACTAATTTTTGACAATTCGATTTCAAAAATTTATTTCGATTGATTTAGATTTTTAAACTTGAAAATTGTTTGCAACTTGCTTTAGAGTATTATATTTTAATTGTAATACGTAGATAAAATCTTAATAATACTCTATATATAGATTAGATCTCTTTCGACATTTTATGTTTTGCTTAAAAGTCTTAATTTCTATCGCTTTGTATAGATATTATATATCTACAAAATGTTTATCGATTAAAAGTAGATTAAAGATTTCTATATTCTAACAACAAATAGTAAATAGTAGATTTCTATTTAAAAAAACTTAAGTTTATTTTTTATCTAATTGCTATTAGACTCTAACTAGCTTCCAATTCTTAATAAATAGACAAAGCACGCTATAAGAGAAGTTTACTTCAATATTTTTAACTTCTTTAATAGAGATATATTCTATTATATATATTAATATAACTTAATTAAGAATACTATTTGCAAGCAATTGTAACTAGCTAGATTTTTCAAGAGCAAAAGAAAAAATATCTTACAAATATAATGTCTTGCAATCAAAAATAAATAGATAAAAGAATTTTAAAATATATTTGATAGTTTTTTGTTCTTTCTTAATTTCTAGTCGACGCTTAAAATAAAAACGTTTTATAGAGTCTTAATTCTCTATTGTTTAGAAAAAATAATATAATATCTTGTACATATACAAGAAATCTAATATTATATTTTTGACAAATATATAGCAAACTTTATATATTTGAATTTCTATATAGTTATTGTTTTTTAAGACAAAAATATATATTACTTCTTTGTAGACTTTAATTAAATTAAAAAACTAATATTGCAACAAGAATTTTTTTTCCCAATATATTTGAGAATTAACGTTTCTTAATATTAGCGCGTTTGAAATCTATTAAATATATTATCTTTTCTCTATATATCTTTTTAAAGAACACGAAATATCTTGAATTCTATATTAAAATTATAAAAAGTATACTATCGATCAATTTTAAAGACTTTATTTGTAAAACTTTTATATATTAATACAACAAATATCTTAACTAAAACAAATAGTTTATTAAATATAGTTAAGCGTTTCGCAAAAGCTATAGCAATCTTCAAGCGCAATAGTATTTATATTAATAGCTTTAATTGTTTATTTAACGTTATTTCTTAACTATAATTGATCAAATATCTCGCAAAAATATTAAGAAAACGCACGAGATTAAAAACAAGTTGCAATATAGATAGTAATTCGAGTTTTTTAGACTTGTATCGACTTGCAATTATAAAAATATGCGTAATATATATTCTAACGTTAACAATTTTATTATTAGAGAATTTTTTTGCAATGCTCGACTATCTTAGTTCTATTAATTAGATTAACAAAATCTTAATAAAAAGACTAAATATCTCGAAGCAATTTTTGCAAATATTTAGCGTTATTTGTGCAAAATTACAATTTTACTATTGTTCTTAAATATCAACACGTATATTGCTAATATTACAATTTGTTGTAAAAGATTCTTTTAGCAGTTTTTCGAAAACAATATTAATTGTCTTTTCTTGCAATATATTTATTGTAAGTATAAGTCTTTTAGTAAGTATTTCGCAAAATACTTAACAATATTTGCAATAAAATAAAATATCTTTTAGACTTTTTTTGAATATATATTAATAATAGTCTTGTCAACTTTTATATCTTGAATACTAGTTTTGCAATTATTGTTACAATAGAAAACTAACTTATTGTCTTACTTATTTGCACGTTTATTGCTATCTTTAATACAAAATTTAGACTTAATATCTTACTTGTCTAAATATAGATTGCGATCAAAATCTACTTTTTTTTTAGCAACAAAGTTAACAATTCTATTGTTTTTAATTTCTACTTAATCAAGATTTATATATACAATTTAATTTTTAGCTAAGATTGTTTATTCTTAATTTGTATAACAATTAGCTCGACTATATTTAAAGTCTTTGTTAAACAATATTTTAATTATTATATTTTCTATATTGCTCTACAATTAAGCTTTGTTTCGAATCGAAAAATTAAATATAAAAAAGATTCTATAGATAACAAAGATTCTAGATATTTGTAAACAAAATGTAAAATATATCTATATAAGTTACAATAATATAGCTAGACTCAAATTTATTAATAGCAAAACAATTGTACAACAAGCTTATAAAACTAAAAAGCAAATTATCTTTAAGATTTCTTTCGACATTGTAAATAAACTAAAATATTAGTATAAAACAATAATTTAACAAGTTATTTTATAGAATAGTCAATAAATGCAAGTATATCGCATAAAATGCTAAAAAAACTTAGTAATTATTTTTTCTAGTTGATTTTCGATTGGAGCGTACTTTTTTTTTAAAAAACAACTTTTGTTTAATTTCGATTATCTTTTGATTTAATTAATTAAATCTATCGATATTGATATATTTTTTATTGTTAAGTTCGACAACAAATCAATTTAAGATCTTTAAAATATTATTAAAATGCAAATAATCTCTTTGCTTTATAGAATGCTTATATTGTCGATATTTGTTTTTTAGAATTTATATATACTCTTTCTTGTTCTTAATATCGATTAACAAACTTTTAATATTGTTGTTTTCTAATAGCAAAGTTGTTATAACAATTGTTTTGTCTTTGCTAGATATTACTTATATTATAGTTAAAAACTTCAAAAGATTTTTAAATATCGATTAATAGCATTTAAAATTCTTTTTTGTTTTTGCTAACTCTTTTATCTTTGTTTCTAGAGCGTTACAAGTATTTTTATAGTTTTGTTTTTTCTTTTGAAGTTGATTTTTCAATCTAGCGTAGAATTTTTAAAATTTCAAATAAAGAGTCTCGAGTTTCTAATATCGACAAATTGTTGCGTTTAGATTTATTTATATTTGCTATAATTAAAAATTTGTTTAATACAAGTTTGTATTTTGTTTGTTAATTTAAAAAGTAAACGCTTAATTTTGTTAAAAAAGTTCTTTTTTTTAACATATACATTTCTTAAAGAATTCTTAAAAAAGACTATTATTTGTCGACAACTATTTGTTTTGATTAATAATTAATTTTAGTATATTAAGAGTTATAAACATATTTGCAATATATTCTTCGACTTAAACATATTTGATTAATCGACAAACTTAATATAAAGATACAATAAAAAAGCTTCGATAGTTCGATTAACTAAAAAAGAAAATATATCGATATTCGAATCAAATTAGCAATAAAAATTCTTGCAAGAATTGCAATTAACATTATAATGTTTACAAAGAGAAGACTATCTTATAGACAAAAAATATTTGTAGCGACTACTACTAAATATAGCTAAGTATTGTGTACAATTGATAGAGATCTATACTTGTAAACTATTTAATTTGTTTGTATTAATACAAAATAATTTGACGCTTAGAGCTATTTGTAAAATTTTTGCAACAATTGTAATAATTAAGTTGTTTTTTGTTTTTAAACATTCTTTCGAAAGAATTCTTAATTAAAACTCTATTGCAACTCGTGTCTCTACTTAAGAAACGCATAAAACAAAGTCGAAAAAAACAAAAACTACTATACGTTAATTAATTTCGAAATGTCAAAAATATAGATTAGTTTGCAACTTACGCTATAAATATATTTATTATTAGTAGTTTTGAGCGATTTCTCGATATCAATTTTTGAATACTTTTTTGTCAAATTTTAAATTAAGAGATTTGTAGTTAAAGAACTTAGCGTTTAACTATTTATAAACTATTAAACAAGCGAAGTATAATTTGCAACTTAATTAAAATTGTATTGCAAATAATTAAATTGTAGACAACTTTATTGCTTGCGCAAATTTATATTAATTCTTTTGAAAAAGCTATAATGCAACGCGACAAAATTGTATTATTTCTCGATTTAATTCTAATTAGATTTTATTTTCTTATTATAGATAACAAAATATATTGTTTTTAGTAGATCGAATTAAAACAATATTTATTTTTTATTTTTTGTAACACTTATTGTTTCGAGAGCTAATTGCTAAAATTGAAAGAATAACTTAAAGTCGAAATTAATATATAAGTTAAGCGCTTTAAACTATTTGCAATACTTTTAAGTACGCTAAAAGCGAAGAGTAAACACAAAATTAAAACTTGTACAAAAAGTACTAGTTGTTTTTTAGCTCTACTCCACAAACGTAAAAATTAATATATAATTTTTATTAAATTTCTATCTCTTAATCTCTATACTTCTAGTCTTTATTTTTAGTCTTTTACTATCTTATAAATCGATATATCTTCTATCTACTTTTTATTGTTCTTTAACACTCAAGAATAGAGTTTGCTAATAATTAAAACTTCTTCAATATAGCAAACAACAACAACTTTAAATATAATACAACTTTTATAATAATAGACTTAAGCTACAATATTAAATTACAACAAAATACTATAAGTATTAACTAATTTATAAACAACTTTTTCTATAGATATAGATAGAGAGTTACGCGACAAAAATATCTCGATCTTATATAGCAAATTAGAACACTAAATAAATAGTAAGTTTAAATATATACAAGCTTCGCAAATATTAATACAATATAAAATTACTAGTTTTGCAAAATATATATTACAATTGCTTCTATTTAATACAAGCTAACGTCGATCTTTAAAAGCTTAAAAAATCTAAAAAACTATAATAGATAAGTAGCGTTTTTTCTTAATAAACTTCGCGATCTTGTTAAGTACGTTGTACACAAGAATAATTTACAAATAATTGTTAGAATTTTACAAAAAAAGAATTTTAAAAATATTAAAATTGTAATTAACAATACAAAACAACAATCAATAAAGTAGATTTAAACTTTAATAGTTCAAATTTTAGTCAATTGTTGTTCTCTTATATTGTGCATAACATTTTGTTTTTGTTAATATAATAACAAAGTAAACACAATAATATGCGACGAAAATTACTAAATCAAAACAATAACAAACGTATAATAATAGTATTCTAATTCTTGTCAAAAACAATAACAATCTCTATCTATATATCTAAAAGCAAAAAAATATAGTACTCTAAGTCTAGAGACATATTAATACGAAAACTACAAGCTAAAAAGATAATGTGTTTTATTACAATAAGAAATTGTATAGTTTAGATAGTTTCTTTTATAAATATAATAAACAAAAATTGTACAATTTAGTCGAAACAAAACTTTAGAGTAAATAATGCTTTACAATCTAGTTGCTAATAAAATTACTATAGCTCTACAACGAATATTCTTCTACAATTCAACTCTCTCTACAAAATAGTCGAGAGTAGAATTACTATAGCTCTACAATAAATGTTCTCTACAATCAAAAAACAAGTAAGATTACTATAATTCTACAATAAACGTTCAAAAGCGTAGAGCTATTATAGTTCTATAGTAAATATTCTCTACAATCGAAAAGCAAATAAAACTACTATAATTCTACAGTAAACGTCAAAAGCGTAGAGCTATTATAACTCTACAATAAATGTTCTCTACAATCGAAAAGCGAGTAAGATTATTATATCTCTACAATAAATACTATCTTACAATCCGATTCTCAACAATTAGCTAGTCGAATTAAGAGAGATATGCAAATACAACAATATAGCTAAGCAAAAAAAAGTCTTCTTATTTAGCTGTTTGCAAATTAATAAAAATTACTAACAAAAAACATATATTATTATTAACAAGTTGTTCCAAGCTTAATACAATACAAATTGCGCTAAAGCTTAATCGACGCTTGCGTTAATTAAATAAGATATACTACTATTGCACTAAACTATTTGCAGAAATAATTGCAATTTCGAAAATAAACTTTATAAGAGTTGTGCGCACGTGCGAATTATATCAAACAATATATTGTTAATTGTCGAGAAAATCTATATACTATACTATAATACACAAATACAATTTAGTTTAATCAAAAAAGATTCGATTTTGTCAATTAATATACTAAAACTAACTTTTTGCTCTATAATTATATACTACTAATATAGAAAAAAACAATAAAGACAAATATTTCTTTGCTAATTAAATCTTGAAATTGAATTGAATAAAATTGCAATATAAAATATTTTGTTTAAGTAAAGACATTAGCTATTAGAGCAAATATACAAATAGTTAACAACAACAAGTATAGATACGCTATCTACAAAGCTTCTTTTTATTGTCTTTTTAAATTTTTGTAAATATTAAACGTTCGATACTAATAATATTGCAAAGTATACAAAACTATACAAGAAGCTCTATTTTTATATTTGTATTTATTGTAAGTTTAAGTATTAATAGTTTTTAAGCAAAAGTAACAATATACAAACTTCTAGAATACTTTTATTTAACAAAATATATTTCTTTAATTTTGCAAATATATTGATAGAGATTCTTGCAAAAATCTTACAAAGCAAATAACAATATAGAGTAATATAGACAATATCTTTGCTTTTAAAGTTGTAATAGAATTGCACAAATATAATACAATAGATTTTGAATTACTCTTTTGTAAAGAGCTAACAATTGCTATAATTGCAAAAAAGATACGTGCTATAAAGTTGCTTGTTATAATTGATTAAAATATTAATAGATTATTCTTTAATTTGTAGAAAAAATTGTTAATAGCAATAGTTGTCGCGTACAAATATCGCGATATTGTAGAGCTTTTTGTAAAAAATTATAATACTAATATAAACAATGTAAAATTCTATTCTTTTTACGTTGCTTTGCAAAAAAAGCAATTTTAACAATATTTGCTCGATATAGAAACTAATATCAACTATAAAAGAGAAAACAAGATATCTCTAATAAATATTATTCAATTTGTATCTATTCGACTATATAAAATTGAGAAGTTAACTAGCACAATTAATATTAATATTAATAAGAGAGACAATCTACTCGAAAGTCTATTTGTTGTTGCAATATAAAATAGATACAACAATATTGTTATAGTATTATTAAATTATAAGATCGATATTTATAAGAGTTTCTCTTTATTAGAAACAATATAAGTCGATTTGTAAAAATTTGTTAAACTTCTTCTAAATCGAGAAATTAATATCTATAGAATATTCTATTTGTTTTTTAACACAAATAATTCAAACTATATTAAGATAATATTATTAAGACTTTTAATTACTAGAATCAAAATTAATTAAATAATATTAGAAAGCTCTTTAATATATTATTAAAGCAAAAAAACAAAAATATATAACTATAAAAACAACTATTACTTAAAGCTTTAATATAGAAATCTTAAAAACTTATTACAAAACAAAATCAATATTGACAATATAGATTTTAATAGAGATTTTGCGTTAATAATTGTCTACAAAGTTAACAACAACTATAGATCGATTTTAATAGAAACGTTGTTGCGTTATTATATTAATATAAATATTTCGAATAAGCAAAAGAAAACAATACTAATGTCTAGATATCTTACTAATATTAATATAAAAAAACTAATTATTTACAACGCTACAATTAATATTGTTAATCTTAATAAAGAGAGTATTTTGTATTTGACTTTTAAGTAACAAATTAATTTTGCAATAATAGAAACGCTTTTTCGAAATAATCTCGATTTTATTATTCGAGATTAATAGAAATATATCGCACAATACTATATAAAATCTATTAATAAAATAGCACTAGAAAAGTTCTTCAATTCTAGATTTAAAATTCTTATATTGTTTAGAAAATAAAGAGTAGAGCACAATCTAATCTAAAATAGAGATTGTAATATCTTTATAAAACAAACTTAATTTATAGACTATTTAAATAGTCTATATTAATAGATATCTTTTTGTTAAGAAAATAAAATCTATAGTTAAAAGCTTTTAGATTTTCAATTTGTATAAATTTATTATTTTTGTAACTTATTTTTTACAATAGCAAACATAATTTTGTTCTAAATATTGTTTCGATTTTGCTATAATTTATTAATATGTTTGCAAATCTTTCTAGAGTAAAGTTGAGTTAAACTTCTATTTCGATTATTCTAATAAAGCGATTGTATTATTGCAATCGCTCAATGAAATAACGTTAAACACTTGCTTTAGCTATACTAATAATGCTTCTTTACTTATCTAGATAACTATACTTGTTAATCGTATTTTAACAATACAAGAAAATTCGATTATTAAACGTTTTATATCAAAGACTTTTATAGTTGTCCCAACTATTAGAATTGTATTAATTAACTTTTGCAAATCTTTTTTAATTGTCTCTTTAATAAGATTCTCGTTCAAATTAATTTCTTTATATAGTACAATTCGAGATCTAAGTCTTTCGATATCTTGTAATCTTTTGCTTTCGACAATTTTTCTTGTCTTAATTTTATTGCAATGCAAACAAATTAAAACACTTCTTTTATAGAACAACTCTAATATAAAAATATTTTTTAAACAACATTTTTGATATATTATTGTTCGAAAATGTCTATATAGCTAAATTGTTTTAAATTTTTGCTTTTTCGAAAATGTTAAAACGTTATTAGATTTCAAGTACAATAGATTATTTTTAATACAATTAATATTTTGTATATAGTATTGTACAAGTTAATTAGAAGCAACAAGTCTCTCTAAAAAGAAATAAAAAAAATAGAAACAATGTTCAACAATTTTTTGTACAATTCTTCGATTATATAATAAAAGTTACAAATACTTTTGTTGTTGTTATATATAGAAATGTCGAACAATTCTTTTTGCGATCGATAGAAATCGAAACAAAAGTTAGAAACTAAAAAAAAAATTGTTAGTTAATATAGTTTAAGAGAAGACAAAGCTTACTTATATCTTGCATTAACTAATATATTAGCGTCGCTAAATACTACAATTTGCGATTTGATACGCAATAGTTCTTGAATAGTATTGTTCGCAACTATTAAGAAAATATTAAAAAATTAATCTAAATTAAATCTATTACAAATATATAATCTAGATACTTTTAGTTGTTGTCTACAAGATATAGTTGTTTTTCGTTGTTCTATTATAATTAAACGAAAAGAAAAGACAATATATAGACAAAAAAATAGAAATAAAATCGAAAAAGCAAAATAATTACTTTTAAGAGATTTTGTTGTTCTAGATCTCTTGAATTGTCGCTAAGTTAATATAGAAGTCTAAAATTTTAATAATTGAAAAAGCAACAAAAGAAAGAATAGAAAAGAAAGAAAAGAAAAAGAAAAACAAAAAAAAGTTGCTTGCTCTTTTATATTTTAGATTGCAATTAAAACGCAATTAATTCAATACAAAAGTCTAAAATCTTAATAATTGAAAACAAAACAAAGAAAAACAAGAGAAAAATTGTTTGCTCTCTTATATTTTTGATTGCAACTAAGATTTTTCGATAGCTAGAAACTAACTAAAAGTAAAATTGAATAAAAGTATAAAAATAAAAAAAATAAAATAGACAATTTTTGCACTAACAAGTAAACATATATTGTCGAAGATTTTGAATTTCTATATTATATTTTTGTAGCAAAACTAATATTAGATGCGTAGAGTAAAAACAAGACGTCTTGCAAATTATTTAAAGTTAGATTAAAATCAAGCAATATTGTTTGAAAAGTATTTAAAATATTAGATTACAATATATTGTTTAAATATTAATTGCAAAATCTTAATAGATAGTTTCGAATATAGTTTTTCGATATTTTATATTGTAGAATAAGATTGTGTTAAATCTTATTTATAGATTCTTATCTTTAATTAAAAGTAAAGAGAGTATTAGTTAAATTAATAGTATTATTTTTTCTTGTTCGACATTCTAGATATATTTAACAAGTTTTACTTATACTACGTAAATTCAAAGTAGTTTTAACAAATTGCAACTTATTTTTATAACAAGATTTGTGTCTTTAATATTGAGACTTTCGATTTCGACTCGTTGCTCTAAAGACTACTATTGACAAAAATAACTAGTTTGTTTGCTCGCACGAGTTGTCTAGATTTATATAGAATTAAAGACTTAATAAACAAATTATATTTTATAAATTCTATTAGTTTTGAATCTTAAGTTACAATTGATATAATTTATAATAGATTTTTAAACGTTTATTACAATCTCTTAACAAAGTTTCTGAAGTTAGTATTAATAGAGTTGGCAATTGTTTTCTAAATTAAAAATTATTATATTTTTGAATATATATCTTAATCAAAAGCAATTAATTTGTCAAATTCGACTTGTAAAACATTGTTCTATTTTGAATTTCTAAATAACAATACTATATAAAGTTTTTTGCTATATTCTAGCTCGATCGAGACAATCTAATAAGATAGCTTACACAACAAAAACAAAAACGCAACAATTCTTTAAAAGACAATCGAGTCTAATTAAGAAAACAAATTAGCTAGCACAATTATACAACGCAAACGTAACGCTTGTTATTTGCAAAAATAAAAAATATTATACTTATTAATTAACTAAATACAAACAATAGTTTTCGACAAAATTAGAAATTAGAAATATAAATCTAATTTATTCGATTCTAAACTAACAAAATTAAAGAAAAAGTTGTATTTACTATCTATTAATCTAGTTTTTAAAGATTTCGACTTTATTATTGCTAAGAAGAGATCGAAAAAAAAAAAAAAAAAAAATAGTATTGTATTTGTGCAAGAAACAACTTTAAAAGAGTTAAAATAAATATTTGCTTGTTTTGTAATAGATATTGATATTGCTATAGTATATATTGGAATTTTTAATATTAAGAGTTGTTCTCTAATAAAATTGTTTTTAGAAAAAAAAATCTTTCTACTTTTTACTCAATATTTATCTAGTCTTATATCTTATATATTGTTGATACAAACGCAATCAAATTTGCTTATAATTATTGTACTTTAAGCTCGAGTTTATTTGTTGTTAATATTTTTGATTTATTTTCTATTTGCAATACAATTGTTATAGAAGACTTTCTTTGTAATAATTTTAATACTATTATTCGACTTGTATATTTTGTATTTATTTTTGCACAAAATTAAAAAATCTAAAGAATCGATCTTATTTTTACAAAGTATCTTGCTCTAAGTTATTAATATTTTGTATATTTTATTTTAATTATTGCATATAAGCAAACTATTAATTAAAAGTTAGCAAATAGACAATATATTACAAAAATTAAATATAAATCTAAACTTCGAAGACTAAATCTTTTACAACAATAAAATTATAAACGCATTTATATTAATAAGAGAGAATTGCAAGTTAAAGAATATACAAAACAATCAACTTTAACAATCGATTTTTTTAACTAACTAAGTGCGAAAGATTTTTGCACTAAACGTGCTATATTTTAGAATTAAATCTACAAATGCTTTAATTGTCTTCAATTATAAATATTTTTTGTAAACTAAGATTGCTAAATTTTGATAATACTAGACTTATTTATTAAGTAATTGACAATATTGTTGTAAAACATATCTTTGCAAATAACAACAAAGATATTTATAATAAGTATTGTATCTACAACGTGCTTAATAGTATATTTTATTGTTCAAATCTAGTTCGAAGCTTCTATTGTATTTTATTTGCAAATTTTTTACAATATCTTAGCAACAACATTGTCGATTAACAATTTCAACAATATTAGATAAGAGATCTATCGAATAATCGAATAGTTAAAATAACAAAAAGTAAATTAAAGAGTTTAATTTAAAAATAAATAGCAAAACTAATCAATACAATTGCATAGCTTAAGTCTCTCGAATACGTATATAGTAATATTCGATTATCAAATCTTCTATTAAATAGCAACAATTACTTGAAAGTTGTTAATTTCGACAATACAATTAAGACAAAATTTGATTTTAACAATTGTCAATTACTCTACGCGAGAGTTCTAGATAAGAAAGATACTAATAAGTATAAAACGTTCGAATATTATAGTTCTCGCATCGAACAATTCGCAATTAATTCGATTTTCTACTATATAATTTGCAGATTCGAACTCTACAACAATAAATAATTTAAAAGAAAGCATAGCAATATAATTGTTAGTTTTTTGCAAAAGAAGAAGTTCTTTAAACTAAATAGCAAGAAAATAGATACTATTATACACAACTATTAATATAGAAAGTACAAATCAATTAAAAGACTAAAGATTAAGATAATATATCTAGATTACAATTTTTAATTAAATATAGCAACAACAATATTAGAGAAGAAATATAAAGCAAGACATTAAAAGTATAAAAAACTTGTAAAACTTAAAATATTGAAAAATATTTCAAAAATATTTGCTTAGATAATAGAGAGTGTTCTATCTACAATTGTATAATTTGCGTATTTTGTAACTTTTTGCGTGTTATAATATCTACTTTAATTAACAATCAAAGAGTTGCATTTGTCGATCGCATTAGACTCGATATACTTTTTTCGAACAAAACAATAGATTGTATTATATATAAAGCAAGATAGAACTTGTTATTTTAAAACTTTTTAGCTATAACTTTATTCTTTGTATTATTGTTAAAGCTTTCTTTGACAACAACATTACTATTAAACTCGATAATATTTTTGCTTTCTTTTGTAGTATTAAGTTTGTTAATCGAAATAAACTTGTTGCTCTCTTTTGCAACATTAAACTTGTTAATCGAAATAAACTTGCTACTCTTTTTTGCAATATTAGACTTGTTGATCGAAATAAACTTGTTGCTCTTTTTTGCAATATCAAACTTGTTAATCGAGACTTGTTGCTCTCTTCTACAATATTAGACTTGTTAATCGAAGTAAATTTGTTGCTCTTTTTTGCAATATTAGACTTGTTAATTGAGATAAACTTGTTGTTTTTTTCTGCAGTATTAGACTTGTTAATCGAGATAAACTTGCTACTATCTTCTACAATATTAGACTTGTTTCAACGTTGTTGTCTAATAGTTTGCTAATTTCTTGACTTCTTAGATACTCGCTCAATTGTTTAAATAAAAGAAGTAGTTAACGTAACTTTTTGCAAAACTAGAAAACTTAACTAACTATTATCTTTGTCTAATATAGATTCGATATTTGATTGCTACAAACTCTAAAATATAGATTAGAAAAAAAAAATAGATTAAGAAAAATCGAAATTAATATTAATTAACAAATTATCAATAATCGAGTAGATTCTTTTGTGCAAAATTAATATTTAAATATTGTATATATTCTTAATAAATTTGTAGACAATTTATTTTTTCTTGTTATCTAAAATTGTAAAGTCGAACTTATAGATTAAATAACAATAGAAAATAGTTTTGTTCTTTTTGATTATAGAGTAATAGTTATAGATTCTTGCGAAAATATAATTGTGCAAAATAGAAAAAACAAGAATTTTTTGATTAAATTTTTTCTTGCGCTTTATTAATCTAAAAAGTTTGACAAAAACTTTTATAACAACAATTATATTATACGCGTTCTATCAATTAACAACGTTTAGCGTTGCTACATTGCACTTGATTTTGCAAATAAAAAAAGAAAAGTACATTTGTGTTATAACTATAAAATAGATAAGAGTCTTAAAATCGATTTTGTCTACAAAAAACTTAAGCTTTTTAAGTTGTTTCTTTGTAAACGCAAATTAATCAAATTCTACAAAATAGTTAAATTGCGAATAGATATTATAAAAAGAAATTATACTATTTTAATTTTTGTTTACGTATTTATATAGATAATTAAGTTGCGTAGCATTGTATATAACTAAAGTTTAAGCAAAAAAAACAATTAGCAATTTGATATCTCAAATAACTATAATTTTGTTTCAATTTCAAATCTTTTTACAAATCTTTTTAAATAGATTATCGCAAAATAAAGAATTCTAAAAAAGTATTTAAATTGTTTCTAGTAGATTCTTGCACAAAATTTTGATATTTTTTGAAATATTATTATTATCGAACTCGTATATATAGTTACTCTTTTTCTTTAAATTAATTTTATACTCTATATTATAATATTAAGTACTTTTAATTTTATATAATAGTTGATTGCTAAATATCTAAAGACTAAATTTCAAATTCTTACAACAAAAAGAAGATAAAAATCTTTTTCTTGCAAACAAATATTATAAGTAATAAAAATTGTATATTAATATTAACAACTCTCTTAAATAATACTCTTGTAATTAATTTTTTTGTTTTAATTCTTTCGAAGATTTGTCTCTTTCGAAATTTTTCTTAATTTGATTGTTTTGTTTAAAATACTTTTTATATTATCTTTTGTTTCAAATTTAATATTAAAAAGAGTCGAAATTGTTCTTATTAATATTATTTGTTGTTTTCGAATATAATTTCTTTTTAGTATAACTCAAAAACTTAGTTCGAACTTGCTTTAAAGAAAACTAATCTCGAATTTAAAAAAAAAAAAATTTAGTTTTTTGTTTTTCTAACTTTTGTTTTTGTTTTTGAGAGAATATAAACAATTTGTTAAAAGTTTGCAAACATTGTAATATCTCGAACAAATTAGCGCTATAATATAGTAATAAAAGCAATAAAGATATATACTTTTCTACTTTCGAAAATATTTCTTGCTAAAAAGAAGAGAGATATCTATATTTGAATATAATTACTTTTGAATATAAATTGTTTGCAAAAATTTATTGCTTAAAGATATATATTTTTGCGAACAACTTATTATTTCTTAATATCTTGAAATCGCTTTTCTATAATTAATTAACTTAGATAGCTAATATACAAATCTAGAATATATTATTTTGATTCTTTAATTCTAAAGATTGTTGCAACTTATTCTTAATAATTGATTTTGCTTAACTACAAATTATATCGATTGAAATAAGATAGCAAATCTTTATATAGTTGTTAATATAAAATAGCAAAAGAGTTGCAAAAGAAATCTAATAGAAAATAATATAATTAATAGCGCAAAAAGTCTTAACAAAATAAGCAATACTAAATTTAACGTCTACTTTAATTTTGTAGTTAGTTAAGAATATAGAATAAGTTACAAATCTTTGTTGATTAAACTTTAAATAAAAAGTAAATTCGAAATTAACTTTTGTTTGTTATTGTTGTTGTAATTAAAATGTTAACTTCTAATAATAAACAAACATATTAGCGCTTAGAGTAACTTGTCGTTTGTTTAAAATTTCTATTAGTAAAACAATTAATAATTGTATCAATATTGTAAATAGCTTTTGCAATCTTCAATTTCTATAAATTAGATTTTCAAAAAGATATATAAATATCTTTTGTTTTTGCAACTAGATTTCGAAGTTTTAATAGAGTTTAATATTAGAAGCTCGATAAAAAACAAGTAATTAATAGCGTTTATAATAAGTTAGTTTATCTTTTATTTTTAATTATTTTCAAATAATTTAAACTTAAATTAAATAATCTATATATAAATTATTTGATTTTTGTATTTGATCGAATTAAACATTTTTGAATATATTAGAGACTTAAAAGAGAGAATAAACTACATTAACTCTTCTCTTTTCCAAATATACTATAAGCTTAAGAAATTTACATAGTTGTCTATAAAGCGCGTTAAATATTGTTGAATTATATAATACAACAAATTGAATTACAAAAAACTTTCTAATAAATAATCTAATCTATTGTTTAGCTAAGTTATAGCAAACAATCTAATATTTTTATAGATAAAAAATATCTAGTAACTTGTAAAAGTAAAACAATCTCGATTCTTGTCGCTTTTAATATCAAGTCTATATGCAATATATTAATAGAATACGAAACACGTATTTTTAGAGTATACTTTGCTTCTTAATTTATCGAGCAATAGAACTACACTTTTTTAGTCTCTTGCTATAAAAATTATTTCGAGCATTGCACAATCTAGATTGCACAATTGTTACAATCAATCAAAAGAGAAAAAGTCTTAAACATAATATTGTCTCGATTGCTATTTTTGAATTTTGCTATATAGCTAGCAATTGCAATTACAAATTTTAAAAAATATAGAAGTCGAAGAAATCAAGAGTTTGTAGCACGTATAATTAGAGTATATAGAACTAAAAATAATATTGTTTTTACTATTAATTAACTATTTTTGCAATCAAATTAATATGTCGACTCTATTACTATTTCTTTTTTTAATTTTGTAACTTAAAGCTGTTGCAAACTCTTGTATTTGTATAAGTAATTTGTAGTATTAAAGAATTCTAATCGACAATATATCGAGATAGATTTCTTTTCTTTATAAAAGTTATTGTCAAATTTGTCTTTTATCTAAACTACTTCTTCGACATAAGTTTCTAGTCAAATTGCTATTGTTGTAAGCAATGCTTGTTAATATATTAATCTAACTATTTTCGATTTGTAATAATTAATTGTCTTTTGTACTCTTAAAGCATTAAACATTAATTAAGATTGTCGCATTAATAAAAAGAAATATCTTGAGACAAATAGATATTTCTTCAAATTTTTTGTACTTCTTTTACAAATTTGTCGAATTATTTTTTTTATAACTTTAGTCTTAATAAATATAGAATTAACTATTCTTTTTCGCTTGATCTAAAAGCTTAAAATATAAATCTCGAATAAAATAGATAAAATCTAAAAGTCTTAAGATATATTTATTGCAATATTATAACAATTACTATTATAAAACTAAGATATAACATTATATATTGTAACAAGATTTAACGTTTGTTAAAGCAAAATAGATTTTCTTACTTTGTTAAATTTATTAGTTGACTATTTTTTACAATTTAATTAAGTTAAGAGTAAATTTATTAATTTGAAAAATATATATACAAGACGCGACAAGTTAAAAGCGAACTATAGATTCTAACTATTAACTAGAAAATTGCAACTTCAACAATTAGTAGAAAATACAAAAGAGCAAAATTTGCAGCTTTGCAAATAGTTGAATTACGTCTTTCTTTAATAATATAATATTTAATTGATTACAATAGACTTGTTTTAAGTAATTGACTTTGAATTATATTAAAATTCGACATACTAGTTCGAAATATTTTTATATTAAAGTTTAACTTAAGATTCTTATACGTTAAGTTTACGAAATAGCAAACAAAACTTCTTTTAAACAATATTAAATTATAGCAATCTTAATATAATTTTGTAATCGCAATATTTAGTTAAGCACTATATGTTCTAAAGATAAATAATTAACAAATATTGTATAAAGTTTGCTTTAAGTCTATGCTTCTCTTAGAAACAACTACGTCTTGTTTTTGTAACTAAAATCTTTAGTTAGTTGTCAATAATAAAAAGACTTGTTATATAGTAGTAGCAACAATAGAAGAACAAGAAGAGAAATAAATAAATATTTTGATTTTTTAGATAAGACTCTTACAAATTGTAACAATAAATAACTCTTTTCTCTAAATCTCTTTCTTCTCAATATTAGTTATTGCGTAAATTGAAGTTGAAGTCAATATTTTATGCAGCAATTTATTAATTGTTAGCAACTTAACTTAAAAGTTCTATCTCTATACTCGATTTAGTTTCGAAAGATTTATTATTGTTGTTTTTGTTATCTTTATTATTGCTATTACAACTAAAGAGATTATAAATATATTTCAATACTACTAATCAAAAATTAGTAGAATCTATATTTAAGTTTTCGAAAATAACAATTGTTTGTTTATTGTTGACAATTTCTTCTTTTTAAATATCTATTTAATAATCGACAAGTTCTAAGTCTTTCAATTTATTGTATTGCGACGTTATTTTATTACTTAATTTTTCGAGAATTTCTTTCGAAAAAGTATTCTAAGTATCGATTGATTCTTGTTGTAATTCTCGCATTTTTTATATCTTACTTAGTTGACGCTAAAGTAAAGCTAGCTAGCAATAATTGAATTTTTTCAAGAGCTTAAGACAACAACTATAGAACTCTTAATTGTTTTGCGCAAGTCTTTGAAAATATTAATTATAAATACAATATAAAATTGTTCTTAATATATCTAGATTTGCAATATAATTAGAAAGCTATTTAAAAATTTTGAATAAAATTTTTACTATCGCAACTAGTTTGTTGTAAGACGTATTCTTATTTGTCTTTTTTAACTAACTATATACGTAATTGTAGCTATAGATTTTTTGTTGCAATTGATTAATAGATTTAGCTTTAATAGCTTGTTCTAATTTTGCACTAAAATTCGAAGAAACAAATATAAAATATTTAAAATCAATAATATAGTTATATTGCAAAAATTGTTAATAGAGCGCAATTAAATATTGTTGCGAGACAATTTCGACAATTGTCGACTATTGTAACAAATACAAAAACATATTATTGTATAGCAAAGTTTCAAAAACTATTTGCAAAATATCTTAAAAAAATTGTTTCTAACTTATAAGATTCTAAAGATAGATAGACTAATACTAAGAAAAGTTGCAATAAAATTGTTAAAAAAGATATTAATATTTTTGTATAGATTCAAAACTTTGTTTACTCTAAGTACTATCTTTTATATTTGCAATCTACTATATAGATATTAACAAGATTGTCGAGTTATTGTTGCTATATATCTCTTGTATTCTACTTTGTTGTCTATTATTTTCTATATTACTTGTTTAGATAAAGATTAAATTCTCTATATACTAAGAGTTTTAGAAAGAGTTGCGTAGAACAAAGAGTTGTTAAAAGCTTTTAGCTAACAAATATAAACAACAAATTTTCGATAAATTATTTTGTTAATTAACACGAAAAAGCAAAGATTATATAATAATAACAATAGCTAGTCTTCTACTAGTATTAGAGATATATAGCATTTGTTTAAGAGCAACTAAGAAAATACTTATTTAAAACAATATTCTCTTGTTGTTGTAGACAAACTATTTATAGTTTTCTTAATATAACAATTGCAATATTTTACTTATTAAGAGTTATTTTTTAAATTGAAGTATATAGATTACTCTACAACAAATTCAAACTATTGTGTTAGCTTTAAAAGTAACAATAACAATATATTTTACAAATCTTCGTTTGCTTACAAACGCTATAGCAAGCAAAATATTAAACAATTTTATTAAGTTCTAATATTAAAGATAAACTTCGCATCTAAAACTCTAATTGCTATAAAATAAATCTTTATATTTCTTAATTACTTTTAACAACTTATTACAAACAAATTTGGATTTTGTCTATAGAGTTGCATATATATTTCGATAAATAGAATCTATAGATACTTAGTTATAGTCTCTTCTATAGTTAAAAGATCTCGAATTAATATATTGTTAGAAAAAACAATTGCACAAAATATTATTTCTACAAGATCTTAGCTATTGATAACAATGCAATATTACTATATCTAGTATTAAGATCTACAAAATTACTTTCAAAAGCAAAAAACTATTAAAAAAAATTAAGAAAAAACTTTCTTGTATCAAACTACGCAATCAAAACACTTCTAAAAATCAAGAATATAAATCAAATTAAATATTAAACGCAAAGATTATATTGCTATTAATAAATCTACAACTAAGTATACGTATCAATACTATCGCTTTAACTCTTTAGTTATTTAATAGTAGTAGTATCTAAAATATATTATATAGTAGATATCGAATTCTATAACTATTCGAAATACAATAGATTTTAAGTATTTTGTTTCGATCTATATATTTGAAAGCTTAAATTTTAAGTCTGGAGATCTATAGCAATCTAAATAGTATATATATTATATAATCGATATCTAGCTTGTCCCAAAACAAAACTATATATTTGTTAAAAAGACTAAGAAAAAAAACTAATAAATATATATAGCTTTATACTTAAAAAAGTGCAAGAGCAACAAGCTGCTTTAAAAGAGTTTTTTTATTACTTATAAATATAAAGAGTCAAAAAATGTAAGAGATTTATTGTGTGCTCTTAATTTAATATATTGAATTAGAAAATTGTTCTATTGTATATATTGCTCTTAATTAAGTATATTCGAGTTTAAAATATTTTGTCGATAACTTCAATAATTAGAGTTTATGTTTTTAATTAATTGTTAAAACAATATATTAAAGAATAGATATTCTTCAATATAAAAATCGATAGAGTCAAATAGATTCTTTGAGAATTGTATATCGAAATTCGAAGTCTTATTATATTAATAGCTTGAAATATTGAAATTCGTGTTTTCAATCGACTAATAAGACAATATATTGAAGAATAGATATTCTTCAATATAATATTCGACAAAATTAAATAGATTCTCTTAAGATTATAGATATTTTTTAGTATAATATTGAGCAAAATAAAATAAATTCTTTTGAGACTAAAAATATTCTTCAATATAATATTGAGCAAAATTAAACAAATATTGTGTATCGATAAATAAAAATTTATTGCGTATATAGTTTGAAGAATTGAAGCTCGTAAAAGTGTCTTCTATTAAGACATAGTTATATAAATCGAAGTTTTTCGCAATATTTGTTGCTAATAGTTTCAATGCTTTGCTATTTTAGTAATATAGAAAAATTATATAATTTGCTTGACTTATTTGTTTCTAAATTATAGAGTTGTTCGAAACTTATAGCAATAGTAAACAAAGTATCTAAAGATATATTTTGAAAAAATTAAATTGTAGTTACAAAATAATATTCTTTGTTTTGTTGTCTATTCTCTATTCTTATAAGTATAACGTTCGTATATAAGAGATTACAATCTACGATAAAATATAATGTTTGCTATGTTTAATAGAATCTTCTTTAATAAATTTTTATTTATAATTTTTTTATTAGCGCAATGTCAAGTTTCTAAGAATTTAATAATATATTATTTAACTATTTACTATTAGATAATAGTCTCAACTAATAAGATTAATCTTGTTCGTCGATCTATATAAAATTGTTAGCTTTAATATTAACTCGATAGATATATTTTCGATCTTAATAATACTCTTGAGTAGAGATAGTTGTGCATAACAATACAAAATTGCTGCTCTTTAACAACTTATTATTCTTATTCTTATTTATTAACTTGTTAATAGACTTCTTATATTGCAAATATTAACTTAAAATAGATTCTAAAGTTTTTTATATAAATTTGTTCTATAAAAATGCTAGATTAAAATAGCTAAAACTCTAATAAAAAGTATTGTTTGTTGTTATTTAACGTATGCTATTTGTATTTGTATTATTATATCGATTAGAGCTAGTTTAGCAATCAAAGAAGTATAAAGAATTTGTATAAATAAAAATATATTTCAATAAAAGAACGCGTAATGCTAAAGATTGCTAACTTTGCTCGAATAAATAGATCTTCTCCGACGTAATATATATTGCAACTAAGATCGATAGTATTAATAGAAATATTATAATACTATTGTTCAAATATATTCTTTTTTGTTTTAAGATTCTTTTGTCTAGTATAAAGATTTTGTTTATTTGTTTTGCTATATATCAAATTTATATATCAATTACGCTATTGTCTTTCGACAATTGCTAGAAGAACTTGTTTGTTTCTTTTGTTTATTTTTGAGAAAATATAGTAGTTAATACAATGTCGAAAAATTGAGAGACAATTCTATATACGTTAAATTTTTCTTATAATTCTAAAAATGTTTTGAAGTTTCTATCTATAGTTAGAGTTCTAATAAAAAGATTAGCATATTTATATTAATAAATTACAAATTGTACTCTATATTTGTCAAAATAAAAACAACTAGAATTACGAGTTCTGCGCAAAGTATATATAATTTGTCAATAATTATACTTTGTTGCAAGTAGTAGTCGAAACGTCGACAATTTGTTTCTTGAAAATTGCTATTATTGTTACAAAATATTAATAACTTTTGAATTATATTCTCTTTAAACTATTTTTTAAATTGTAAGCTAGTATATTTAAAAAAAGTATCTTGTTTAATTCTTGCGTTTAGATTTCGATATAGATTTAATTTAAAAAAAATTCTTCGAATTAAATTATTTTTCTTTAAGTCGACTAGTAAATCGAAAATCTATTGTACAAGTATTATATAATTAGTCTTCTTCTATAAGCTTTAAATTTGTATATAAATATATTTATTATAATTATTCTTATATTTGACAAATATTTTAATCTTTTTAATAAATTTGCAAATCTTGTTGTAATCTATATTATTAGTAGCTTTGTCTTTATTGTTGTATTTACAATTATCTTTGCTATTACAATTTTGATTACTTCGAATCTTTTAAATATTAATATTGTTGCTTTTTGTATTGTTCTAATCTTGCAAACAATCTTTATTAAAATTATCTAACTTATAAGTACTACTATTCTGCTAATATAAAGAGAAAGAATAATTGTCTTTGTTGTTGAAGCAAGTTTTGTTAATATCTTTATTGATTTTTGTGTTATTTTTGTTGACATTGTTCTTAGCAATAGATCTCTTATTGTTGCAATTATTTGATTGTAATATATTACTACAATAGAAAATAACTAATCGATTATATTCAAGTACATATAATCTAGTAAAAACTTATAAAAATTGTGTTTTCTACAATAGAGATTTCTAAACAATAGAGAATTTGAAAGAATAATTTTGTATATAGAAATAAAGACAATCAAAATTCTTTAAATAATTAGCGAATAATTAGATTAAAATAATTAAAAAAAAAGTCTTACTTTGTTTTATTTGAGCAATTGTTTTGAATTTTTAACAACAATATAAACTAGATCTATTAGACACTTTCTTAAAAGAAAAAGAAGAGAAAAAAATCTATCTATTTTCTTTTTGAAGAATTATTTGTTAGCGACAAAATTTATATAAGTAAAAGTTAAACAATATAAATTCTATCGCACTAACAAATAATTCTTCGAGTACAAAGTATTGATTAGATATATTCTTTATATTGTTAGTTTCGATTTGTATTTCTTCAATTGGAAATTTGTCTTTTGTATTAACTATCTTTATTTGTAGCTAACTTATAGAGATTTATCTTTATAAGCTAGTCTATTTAAGTTGGCTATAACTTTCAATACTTAACGTAAATAACAATATTATTACTACTACGAACTAACAAACAATAGAACAAGAGAGCATATATAGTTTCTATATAGAACTTATAAATTTTGCAATCTCTTTGTAAATACGTTTGTCTTCTTTGTTTTGTTTGTCAAATATTGCTTTGTCTTTTGTAGTCTTCTTTGCATACTTATATCTACTATAATTTTTTAATATACAAAGAGTTTTATTAAAAACTTATCTAAGCGTTCTTAGTTGTGTTTTTATTGTTAATATTGCGATACTTTCTTTTTTGCGTTAATAGTTTATTTGTTTGAGTTTAAAGTCTTAGCTATTTTGTCAATTACAAATATAGATTATAATATTAAAATACGTATTAAACTTTGCTCTAGTTAGTCTATTAACGCTAGACATCTTAAAGAGAATTGACGATAGTAAATATAGATTTGCAAATAGTACAATATGTTTATAACAACTAACTATTTGATTTAGAAGAACAAACTAATCTTGTTGTTAAACTACTTCTTTGCTTCTCTCTTATATATATATCAATTTCAGAGATATATTTTCTATTAGAGAAATATATTATTTAAATGCTAATATTTATTTATAGCTCTTATTTACGCGACAAATTTTCTCGAACGTGAATTTACGCCATTTTGAATAATAGTAACGTAAACTTGATTTTGTTGCTATTCTTATTCTTATACTTTTAAAGTTTCTATCTTTTATCGAATACAATTGCGCTAGTATCGTAAAATTTGTATATACTAATTTGAACTATAGTTTGCGTAAGAATATTTTATATTTCTAAATTGTTTTTAGCGCAAATTTTCTAAAGTTTTTGCTTTTTAGTTTAATTTACTAATAGACTCTTATTGTTTTCAAAAATTATTAGAAATAAAAATCTAATTTTGTTAAAAATTCTATATTTTGTTTTGTAGTTGTTTTTGCGACATTAATTTTTTTGGCAATAAAATAGAAGTTGCTATAGATTTGATTTTTATTTCTTGAGATAACAAAGAAAGCTTACAACTATAAGAGAACACTAACAATAAATATAGATTTTACTATTGCTTATCTTAATACAAATTTTGCTATATTGCGTTTATATCGAAAACAATCTTATAGCTTAAACTTTTATTAAGAATTGTAAAGAAGTACTAGACAAAGCATCAAATTAATTAGTATATATTCTCAATTATAGTATTAACTATAGAGAAACATCTATATTTTTATTAAAAAAACTATTAAGTTACAATACAAATAATTCTATAAAGTTTTACGCGTAAAGTCAAATTCAAGTAACAAAGAAATCAAAAATACTAGAAAAAAAAAATTAATTTCGATTCTAATTGATAGAAGAGTGTTAGCATTTATTTTTGTAAAACTAAAATATTAAAGAGAAAAAAAAGCAATTAATTGACGTCAAATATTGTCGATCAAAATGCTACGCTACGTAATCTAGACTTAAATATGCTTTGTAATCTCTACTTCAATATAAATAGCAATGTGCAAAAAGAACAAAAAAATAGTTTGAAAAAGAAATTATTAGTTGTATTAAAGCAAAGTAATATTGTTGTTGCAAAATAATAATAGTCTTTGTTAAAAAGAAGTGTGTTAAGCAGTATTGCAAATATAGACATTGTTACTATTGTTGTAATTTTAACAAATAAAGAAGAGAGATACAAATTAAAGAACAAGATAAGATAACTAGAGTAAAATAACTTATATTGTAATTTAAATCTTTTTTATATTATTAGCGAATTAATATTTTTTTAGAATTTTGCGTTCGACTATTTATTATAAGAAATTTTACTCGCTAATAATTAGTCGTAATATTCGAAAAACAATAGAAAGTTTTTTTTTTACTCAAAACGATAAGAGTTTTCGAGCAATATAATAAACAAACAATATGCACAAAAAATTATCTAGATTCAAATTGATATAAACTTGTATTTTGCAAATTCTTAAATTAATATATCTATCTATTTTATACTATTTCTTCTTTACAACTTCAAATATAGCTTAACACTATTTGTATCAAATAATTTTATAGATAGCTCTACTATATACTTTTGATACAATATAGTTGATAAAAATAATTCGATAGCTCGCGATTATTCGAATTTTAACTACTTAAAGCTTCGAAAAATATTAATATTTAGCTTTGCTACAATTAATAGCTAATAACTATATAGATATATCAAATAATTGTTTTTGCAAAACTTTTCTTTGTTTAACTCGATTGTCTTTCGAAATTTCGCCAATTATATTACTTTCTATAGATACACATTGCGCTTTAATTGCTTTTTCTTCTTCTTCTTTGCTAGTAAGCGCTAACAAGATAAAACTCTTTATTAACTTATTTTTTGCATAAACTAATTATAATCTTAACAAACAATAGTTGATCAAATTATTTAAATCAAAATTATTATTTAAGCTATAACATACAAGAAAACAATTAAAGAGAGCAAAAATTCTAAATAAAAGAAAAAATGCAACAAACTTAACAATATTGTAAAATTTAATAAAAAGTTTTTACAAACAAAATCGATAGTAATTTTACAATACTTACTACTTATTAAACTAATATACAAAAATAATAAGAGATCAATTTTGTATTCTAGTTTAAAGAGTTGTCGATTTCGCATATTAAACAATTTTTGTGCTTTCTCTTTTAGCAATACGCGACAAAAGATAGTTTCTAAGAAAATAACAAAATATTTGCAACAAAAGCTTGTCTAAAAACAACAATTACAAATTATATTTGCTTTTAATAAAAAAATTCTTTCAAATAAAAGTCGAGAGACTTTTGATACTAGTTTCTCTTTTAGAAAACATACTAAATACAAAAATTAGAATATTAAATAAATAAGAAGTTAAATAATAGATTATAGAAGATAATTGTACTTAAGTTGTATTGTTCTACTCTATAGACTTTGTTCGACAAAATATTTTTTAACTCGAATATTAATTTAATTTACAACTTTACTAATTCTACAATTAACAAAATAGAAAATTTGAATTACAATATAACAAAAATATCGTGCAAGTAATTGTTTATCAAAAGAGCAAAAAAAAAAAATTAAAGAGAGCTAATTAATAATTGCTAATTTTATAAACATTTTATAGCACGCATAAATAGTCGATATTATTAAACAACAATTTCTAATATTCTAACAAACTTCAAACTACTATATATTGTATTTTTTATATATTTAATTATAAGAATATAATTCAAGCTCTAATATTTCGAATATCGAAATATATATATTTTATACGATTCGAATCTTAATAGAATGTAACTCTATATTCTTAATTTTATAAAAGAGAAGTCGTTTTTATTACAATCAACTTCTTAATTATAGTATTGCTCAATAGACACGTTCGAATCTTCTACAAACAAAATATATAAACACAAAAAAGTTAAGTATAAATATAATTACTCGATCTATTATATAAATGTCTAATGCTACAAATACTATTATTAGATATTATTTTTATACAATTTTAATTTTGTCGAAAAGTTAGTTTTTATTGTTGTTGTTATATAGACAAATTGTAAAACTAAACTTATTTTTCTTTAAAAAAAATTAAAGAAATATAAAGTGTAATCTATTGTTGCATTCAATTATATAGACTCTTAAATAATAATAGAAACTATAGATTTCTATATTAGAAAAAAGTATAAACAATAGTAATTAACTAAATATAGAAAGAGACAATCAATTACAAGCTCTATTTATTTATTGCGTTCGAAACAACTTTAATACAACTTCAAACATCAAAAAAGATATTAAAGTTTATTTTGTTGCAATAATTAAAAAGTAGATAAAACTAAGCTTATATCTCGCAATATAAAATATATAGAAAGACTTCAACAAATATCTTTCAATTATAAAAACAAAAAGAAAATCGATATTGACTCTTGCAAATTAGTTAAAGCGTAATATTGAAACTAAAAAGTATATAAAGAATCTTATATTGCACAATCTTTGCAATTTAAAAAGTTAAGATAAATTTATATATTTTTGAATATTCTTATATTAACTTCTAATAATTATAAATTTCGCAAAAAAAAATAATCAAATAAAGATAAGAAAAATAGTTGTATTGTTTGTAGAAATTGTTATTTGCAAATCTATTTACTTCGAACGCATATATTTCTCTACACAATTAGACTTGTAATTATTGTTTGTTCTTTCTTGATAACTATATATGTTACGAGCGATTTCTTATATATTAGTAATATATTAGAAGTTACGTTTACACAAATACTTAGATAAACAATTCTTAAATTTGTAGATTCTATAATTTGTAAATTAGAAATTCTAGAAAAATTTAAGTTTAAAAAGTTGTAAATTGTAATATAATTCGAAACAAAATTGTAAATCTAAAGATAGTCTAGTTTTTAAGCAAAAACTACTAAAAAGTAAATTGCTAGCTAAAATTTTTACAAAAGCTATACAATCTATATATTTTTATCTATTATTAAATATTATAACTTAACTACTTGTTTAAAGAGCGCAAACGTTTTTATTTTATTTTTAACAAATTTTTTTTTCTTTAAAAGACTATCGAAATATTAGAGATCTTAAATTTCTTTTTGTTACTTACAATCCAATTACTAAGCGCAAGCATCGCTATTGTCAAAATTAGTAAATTTGCATAATTTATATTATTAGCAAATATCGACATAATAGTTAGCAAAGCTACAAAGAAAAACACGTATACAATATATAGAATAGCAATCGAATTTATAGTTATACTCTATCGATCTAGATTGAACCAACTTAGCTTAGATATACAATTTCGAAGTTTGCAAAACAATAGAAAGACAATAGAAATAATATAGCTAATATATAAAGCAATAAAAAACAATAAAATAAGCGCATTAAATACTATTGTATTGCCAATATTAATAATAAACAAAAGACAATAGATAATAACGACAAGTATAAAAGTGCGAATTAATATATATTAGCAAATTGAGATTTGCAATTAAGAGTTTGTTAACAATCTACTTATATCTCTTTCGTAAAAAAAGAGATTACGTACAAATAAAAAGTATTTAGATAATAGTAGATTGTTGTTTTAACTAAACATCTATATTAATTGCGCAACAAATACAAAAATATTAAAAAGCGAGATAAAAAGAATAACTATATAAAAGATAACAAAAAGCGTTGTTACAACTTTAAAATACATAACATTAATATACACGCCAATAATAGTTAGATTGTCAAACATATTAACGACAACGTCAAAATTGTCGAAGCGATATAAAACAACAAGAAGCTACACAAATTGTACAATACTATTAAGAAGCACAACGAAAACTATAGCACAAGAGATATTAATTTTGAATTTTTTTACTTTTTTGTTTGCAATACATTCTAATTAGTCTTAGATTATATTTTAAAGAATTAGAACTTGCTTATTTATATAAAGAATTTCGTCAAAACAAGTTAATAAAAACGCAATAAATAGCAAATTAATATTAAAAGTTATATCTAACTAAATTTAGTCGCTTCGATTGTTTGTTAACGTTCTTTAAACAAATATATTAAAACTTCTTGCGTTTACAATATCAAGCATAATTATTGTTACAATTTAGAACACTTTGTGTTTGATCGCGTCAATTGTCTTTATCAAATTAAGAATCTTCTTAAACTATAGATTGATTGCGATAGAAGAGATAACAAAAGCGCATATTAGTAGTATAGTATATTATAAATAAGAAATATAACTAAAATTGTTAAATACTATAAGAACTTAAGCGCTCTAAACAAGATAGATAGACAAAACAGTTATAACTATAATTTAAACAAAGACAATTATCTAGTCTTAAAACAAGTTTTAGAAACGTAATTATACTAAAACGAATTGCGCGAATTAGCAATATTAAATATCTACAATCGAATTATTGATACAAGTTAGTATAGTTGCATTGCGAAATACAAGAGCAAATCCAATATTAATTTATATAAATATTATTTCTGTTAGTAACAATACAATAAGACAAGATTTATAGCTAGCTAGTAGACTACTATAGAGCAACAATATTGAGCTGCTATTAAGCAAACTAAATTAAATAAAAAAATCGAAAGCTTTCTATATTGCTTGCAAAATAAAGTTAAAGTTAATAATAGCAAAAAATTGAATATATCTTTAAGACGCAATAGTTAATTGCAAATCAATATTGTATATTTAAATTTTGCAATTTATATATCTCGATTAGATTTTTATTAGAATTGTAACTCTTGATTTAATAAAAAATAATTTTATTTTTTTGCTTAGTATAAAGCGCTTTTAAGTTAATCGAAAAATTCGATTTCTCGATTATTGTTATTTCGAAATACTTTTTGTTTGCTATTTTAATAAAGAGACTTTTGTCAATTAATTTGCGATTGTACAAAAAAGAGTTAAAAAAAATAAAAGAACATTTTTACAACAAAATAATTTGAATTTGCATTTAAAGACAAGACAAAATATAGAATATATCTTTTAACAATTAATATTTGTCGCGATAATCTCTTTTATATTGCAAGAGTTGCTAGCTAGCATATACAAAAATACTACTCTATATTAGTTAATATTTTAAGTTGCAAAAGTTGTAGACGCTTTCTATAGATTATTTTTGCAAAAATTGTTAATAACAAACTATAAATAGAAATATAGCTTACAATAGCGCAATATTAAAGTATAATTGTTAGATCTAACTTTAGACTACTTTAATAAAGATTTCTATAATAGATTTTAATTCTATAACAATATTAAATATTAGAAAGCTTTTAGAGATAGAAAAATATTATTTTTTAAGTTTGTATTCTATAAAATATTGAAATTCTAACAATTTCAAAAGTGCTCTACAAAAACTTCGATACGTATATGTCAATTTTGTAGCACTATTTATTAAAAGATACGCTATATAATAGTATAAGACTAAACAACAATTTTGATTAAAAATTCGAAAAATTTGTTTCTCGACTAAATCTAGATTTCAATTATAAAATATTTAATTTAAGAGATAGATATTACAAGAATTGTAGCTTTTTGCTAATTGTACTCGCTTTGTACTAAGATACTTTATATAAATTAATATTGTAGTACTACAACTATTTAAAAAGTCTTCGCGAATTTAGAGTAAAAAACAAATATTTTGTTTGCTTTGTAGTTTGTATACAATATATTAATTGTTAGTATAACAAATTTTGTTTATTTAGAAATCTTTGTTTGTATTAACAATTAATATGTCGTATACAAAATATATAAGAGTTGAGCAAAAAAACTCTTGTTACGCTAATACTTAATCTCTCTAATACAAAGTATTAAGTTTAAATCTTATTATATTTTATATTTTTCGAAACAATTAATTTTTATATTAAGATCTAGTACTTTGCTATATATAGATAAAAAATCGATTTAATAACTAAATTTTTTGCTAAATATTTAGAAATTTTTATTCGAACTAAAAATCGATAGTTTAAGAAAAATATATTTTGATTTGTTAAATTACTCTTTAATCTATTAAAAAGATTAAAAAATCAATTTTTATATATATATCTTGTTAAGAAGATCTTGTTACAATTAGTATTGAAAAATTATACTCTAGATTACAATTATTGTCTTTTGTAATATAAAAAAATTATATATTACTTTAATTGCATCTTATTGTAATATTTTCTTAATTGCAATCTACACTATATAGTTTGTTAATTTATAGTAAGAAGTTGCTACTATAATAGACTTTTATATCTTGTACTTTTTAATAAATTCGAAGCATTAAGAAGCAAACACAATTATTATATTATATATCTTAATTGTATATACAATTTGTGCTATTGTAATGCGTTTTTGTATAAAAAGAAAATCTAAAATTAAGTTTTTCTTTAACAATATAGATGCAACTTTTGTTACTATAAGTTTATATCAATTAAATCTTCGATTGTGCAAATCAAAAAATAGTTAAACTTATAAATATATAATTAGATATTTTCGATTGCAACTTATATATTTTACGCGAAAGCTATTTTATTAAATCTTGATACTTATTAGACTAATCAATTTTCGCAAAATATTATTTAGACATTTTAGATATTGTATTTCTTCGCTTGAATTACAATTGAGAAAAATTAATATTGCAATTAGTTAATTTACGCAACGCAACTTCTAAATATAATAGCAATATAAATTGCAAAGCTTTTTAATATTAATCTTAACTAATATATAGAATCAAATAGCAATAATCGATTGTTTTAAAGTTTTAAAGTTTCTTTTCTTGTAATTGAAATTTGAAGCGCAATCTATTTGCTTTTGCTAGCTTTTTAGTATTTATAACTAGCATAAAAACTTATTGATTTAATTGTTGATACATGTCTAAATAGCAAAATTATACAATATACAATAATAGTATTGAATATAACAATTAATATTTAATTGATATTTGCTTTGTTGTATTTAATCTAAACACAAAAGATATTATATAAGAGAAAAATTCAAATTATATTTTTTTTGTTCTTGAGATTAATATAAGTCTAATTTCTCTAAAACTTCAAAGAACTTTTGTGTCGAATATACTATTGTAAAAAGTATTAAGCTAATTTATAGTAGTATTTTTTTTGTTGCTATTAATTAAATAATTGTTATTTGACGTACGCAACATATTACAAATAAGACTTGAGAACGCGCAACTCAAAATATTTGAAAAAATTTTGTAATTTTCTTCTTAGTTATTTGCGCAATTGTATTATGTTTGCAACAATTTTGAAGTAGTTTTCAATTCAATAAGATACAAATTATTAACGTTAACAACTTCGAACTTAACAACAACAATCGATACAAATTATTTTTACGTTATTTTAAACAAGTTTTCAATATTAAATCGAAACAGCATTTTTTAAAGAATAAATTTGTTCGTTTAACTACAACAACGCAATCGCAAAGAGCGAACAAGAACTTTTAACAAAAATTGTTTCAACATTTGCATAAAAAATATAGAAATTCGAAAACAAAAATACAAGATTTGTGCAATTCAATAGAAGCAATATAGAACAAAGCTAGCAATAATCAAAGCAATAATAATATTATTTATCGAACAATCGAATTTTTATTACAAGTTAATTAATGCGACAATTGTTAAAAAATCAACGCACTATAGTAGTATATTATATTATTCGAAACTACTATAAGTGTATACTTTATTCTAGAAAGTAAAGAATTTTACTAAAACTACTTGCAATTAATATACTAAAAGAGTCTCTTTAGACTTATACAATACTACTATGTATTAGATATGTAAGTTGTAAAATAGATTGTCAAGTTTTCGATCTTAGTAAATTGATTCTGTAACACGAAGCTCGATTTGACACTCTAGCAAATGCGGAGAGATAGACGTTACAACTCGCGATAAAAAGAACAGAAAAGAACTTCCATAACTATCCCGCATCCTGAAAAGACTACAATAACCAACGGCCCGACGGAATCACGTATTGCCCTTGGGATCGACGCTATCAGGGAGGTACGTGGCTTTACTAGTAAACGCCACCAATTTTGATGTACTATCTCGTCTGCCTCTCTAAAGAGATTGCAAACCTAAAACGTATCTTTTAGAGCATTAATTGGAGGTTTAACTCGATCGCGTAAACGATATTTTCCACTTACTGTCGACTAAGAACTAGAAGAGACGTGCAAGGCAGACATTATATCGTCAGATAATCTTTATAGAGCATATACGTGATCATTGTTATAAACGTCTCGCTATCGCTAGTTTAGATCAACAATAAGCTGTTTAACATGCGATAGAATTAAACAGACTAGGAGAATATATAGACGGCCTCACAATTGAGATAGACGTTAATGGTAACGAGATCAGAGACAGAAAGCAATGTAGACGGCCAAAAAGGGTGATTGGACGGAGATGCGCTATAGATTAGATAGCGTTTACTAGTAAATGCAGGATTGCGCTTCCAAAAGCAATACGTGATTTCGTCGGACCGTTGGTTATTGTAGTCTTTACAGGATACGGGATAGTTATAGAAGTTCTTTTCTGTAAAAAGAACAACTTATTGTACATTGAGCTTAATGCAGACAACATATATTAGCGCTGCAAGTCTTCGCTAGTTAAGTGATGCAACAATCTCGCAGCTTTATTGCATTATATTATGTAGTCGGGAGAGCTACTACAAAGACGCATATGCTATAAGAAATTCGCATATTATATTCTCTTCTTTTGCTTTGCGTCTTTAATATTGTACTTAATTAAATACTATATCTCTCTTCGAGTATATTTAATTGTTTATTTATATAATCAAGTGTTTCTCTTTTTCTTTGCACTAATTAAGATTAACAAAATATATTTAACGTCAAACATTATTTTGATCGTTGTTGCTTTGACGCTATTTGTAGCTCTTTATATAGACGCAAATCAACAATATATCGAAAATATCTATTGATAAGATCTTAGCTTGAATTTTTGACTATATATTGTTTATTTTTCTATTTTTTAGCTTGCATTTTTAACTCTTTGGCGCAAAGAATATTTAATGTATCGCGTATATAGCAGTATTACAAAAAGAATTATTATATAAGAGAACAAAAAATTTATAAGAATTACAATATTGTTTTAGTTGCATTCTTAATATCGACTTGACTCGCTTCGATAAATCGATTAATTGCAAAAATATAGATAGTATAATTAGAAGTACTCCAAATATAGTTAGTGTTATAGATAGACTCTTAAAACTTAAATACGTATTGCTCGATAAAAGATGTAACTAATTTTGGCAACAAATAACGTTTAGCTTTTTCTTAGCTTTTCAAAAAATTTATGCTAGAGAATTAAATATCTTTAAAGACAACAAGTTCTATAGACTTCTCGATAGAGAAGCAAAGAGCAACAAAAGCATATAAATAACAATTAACAACAAAAAGTATATAGCACAATGTAAAATGCTTAATCGAACGTTATTAGCTAAAGAACAAGTTTTTCGAAGCATCGATTAAATTGTTTGAAAATTTACAAATATAGCAAAAAGCTACTCTTATATTTCAATAAGAGCAAAAAAGAAAATATAAGTTTAAATAGTATTTGTCGAGATTAGTATAATAGCTAGCTAATATAGTTTCGATTTTATTAATACTATTGTTTTCGAAAAATCTCTCAATATATTGTAGAGCTCGAAGTATTGCTAAATTTCAAATTGTCTTAGAAATACAAGTATTTTTCTCTATTAAATTAACTACGTTTTTGTTGTGCAATTTTAACAATAATTTTTAAGCTCGAATTTGTCTTCTTTGTTGCGCATACAAATAGCTATTAATATATAGATCTACAATAGTTTTGCAAAGAAGATATTTGCAAGTTAAACAAAGAAACTATATATTAAAAACAATATTAATTTAAAAAACTCAAATATCTTTTAGTATCTAATTAGCGTTAATTTCTATAGCAAGTATAAACTTCGAGTTGATAACTCGCTATTAATAGTCGTAGATAGCAATATTGTGCGCTTTATTATAATTGCAACAATTTTTTATTAACTTAAGAATTGCGTTGTTTTTGATAAGATTGTAAAAGAGATATACTTTAATGTTATATTAATAGAATAGATTAACAACTCTATACTTAGTTTTTTTTGTTATCTTTGTATTTGCGTTAATAAAATTATATGTTTTTTTTTGCTTAAAGCTAGTAGCGTCTCTTGTAAAATAATGCAAGACAATATTATTATCGACAACATATATATATCTAGAAATATAACAATTGACACTAGTTTCTATATACTATATTACAATTTAGATATCTATTTCGATCTCTTTATATATAATTTCGATTGCTAATTGTAGTAGTTGCAGAATTGTTGTATACAAACAGTATTTTATTTGTTTCTAAAAAATCTATATATATATTTTGGACAAACAATAGTATATTTTGAAATTTAGTTTGTATTGTTTTATTTGATATATCGCTATAATATAAGAGCTACGAATAAAAAGATAACAAATAGCAATTATAAAAATATATCGAAAGACAGAAAGAGAGAAGATAAGTATTAATTTTATAATTAAATTATAAAATTTGTAGATAGTTTGCTTATTAAGCTTATAGAAAGAGAATTTTAACAACAACTATATTTTGTTAATTATTGATTTTATTTCGACAATATTAAGAAATACTTGTAATATAGTAAATAGCTATTGTTTTGCAAAAAGTTTTGCTAATCAAATATTATTTTAATTTTTGTTTTTTTTTCTTTATAGTTTTTCTATTTATTGTAGTATCAACTTTAGCGTCTTGCTTTTGTAAACTCGTTATTTTTGTTGTTATTGAAAAGTTGTTACAATTCTTCTACTCTTTGTTAAGCTTTCAATCTCTTTTTCGATTGCTTTGTGTTGTCGAATTAATATCTATTTTATTACTTTATTTTTGTTGTCTCTTAATTTGAGTTTATTTAAATACTCTCGATTTAATGTTGCTTTGTTCAATATTACAATTTTTGTCTTGTCCAATATATAATCGAAAAATCTTAAATTATTATATTGATAGTCTTCTTTGCGTTAAGTAGATTTAATAACAAACAAATAATACAATATAATTATTGCGACGCTAAAATTAACTAGATGTTTGTCTTTGTAATTGTAAGCTTAAATATCTATATTATAGATTTCGAAGTTGCGTATTCTTTGCAAATTAAACAACATTTTTTTAGCAATTCTTGCAATAAAAGAAATATTCTTGATAATTAGATCTTTTACAATAGCACAAAATAATTGTCTTCTTAAAATTGATTCTAAATATTTTTTGTTCGAACAATTTTAACTTGTAACTTCAAAACATTCTTTTAGTTTGTTCTCTTTGTTAACTAGAATTATTAAATAATTATAACAACAAATTGCAACTATTTTGTTAATATTTTTCTCGATCAATTGTTTGTAAGCGCAACATTTATTGAAAAATAAATCTATATAATCGCGAATTAAAGCAGTAAAGAAAATTTGACGTTAACAAATAGATAAAGTTGCACAATTGTCTAAGTTATTATAGAATTTGAACTAATATATAGTTAGTATCTCTCAAAATTATATTACAATCGCTATTTTACAATTTTCAATATATATGTCTTGAATTGTATCGAGATTTCGAATATATATATGTATTCTTCAAGTTCAATAAATAAATCTATTAGATTACTTTTATTAATAAGATTTTTAAATTTAATAGTTGTATTTGAATTCTAAAAAGATTGAAGTTTAGATCTATTATATTTCGAAAAAGATTTAATATTGTTTTTACTATTATTTGATTGCGTCTTTATATACTAGTAAAAAAAATACAATTGATTCGAATTATTGAAGTCTATCTTAACATTGTTTTTGTATAGAGAAAATTAGTTTATATATTTAAAAAGTCTAAGAAGCAATAGTTGTATTTATCTTCTATAAAGTCGAATTACTAAATTTGAATTTTTAAATATATTAATACTAACTAAGAATTGAGATATTACTAAATACAACAAACTAAATTGTTTTATTGTTTAAAAGAAATTAGATCTACAATTATAATAATATATTGTTTTTTCTATTATACAATTAGCTATTATGTAGTTTGCTAAAAGTTGATCTATTTGTATTGTTTTTAATATATAATTTTTTGTACAAGAATTTCAAATTTGTTAACTTATCTTTATTTTATTAGTTTTAGTTAATTCTACTATTTTTTAGTTTGTTTTATGCTATTAAAACATTGTACTCAACTACTCGATTGTATAGTATTTATCAAAATATTGAGTTCTATTTATTCTTTGAAATATTAAGATAACTCAACGCGTTTTAGAAATTAACAAGAAGATTTTGTTTGCAAATCGAGAATATTGTATAAGTAGTATTTTAGATCGCTAATTAATAAAGTTAACTATACTTTGTACTTTTAATCTTTTCAATTATATTTTTTTAGCAATTTAGTTAAAAAGAACAAGAAGAGAATACAAAGTTAAAGAAGATAGAGAGCGTAAAATTAGTAATATAGTATAAATCGAATATCTAATTGAAAATCAATATAGCGCAGAAATCAAAATATTAAGTCAAAAAGAATTAGAATTTTATTTTGACACAACATAACAACTATATTTAATCAAAAAAAGAGCTATATAGTCTAATAATTAATAAAAAGTTATACAAAAAGAGCGATCTTTATAAGCTATAACAACAAGAGCGTTCGACATTGTCAAGTTGAAAAATATTTGACTTTTGTTAAATATTGTATTAAGAACTTATATTTTGTATCTATAATTCAAGTTTGTAGATTGATTGTTTTTGAACAACAAGACAAAATTACTTGTTTTAGCAAGAGACACTTAATTTTGCATAAAATATCGAATTAATAAATTAGAGATTAAATTGTTTTTATAGAAATACTTATTAAGACTTCTCTATTCGCAAATAGAGACAACGTAATATATTACTAATAATAATATATTACAATTAATAATAGTATTTGATCAATAGTTATACAATTAAAGCAATTCTTTATTTTATAAAGAAAATATTGTTGCAAGAAAGCAATCTTAAGTAAAGCAACAAATATAACAATTAGATCAACAAAATGCAAATAATCAAGTCTAAAAATTGCAAATATTGAATTTTTGAATTGGAGCGATAGTACTATTTTTTGAATAAATCGAGCAAAAGATTTTAATCTTTACTTTACTACTATTAGAAATTGTTATTAATACACGAAAGTTACGAAATTTAGTAATATTAAATATACAAACTTAATTACTTAATGTTGCTAATTTTACAAAGCTTGTTTTTAATAATACTAAATCTTTTAATTAGATAGTGCAAGAAAAGTACAAGAGTAGTCGAGCTTTAATTGTATTTTACTTGCTTTTATTTATTAATACAATCTATTTATAAATGCAATCGCTAGTAGTTTTTAGTACAAAAATCAAAATTATAAGCAACAATTTTAGAGATTTGTGCTACTAGCAATTGTATTAATATATAAATTGTATTAATAACTATTTTATTATAATAGTTGTTGTAGACTTCTACTCTCGATTTTTTTGCTAAAAATAGTAAATTTATTTCGAACAAGTCTAATATTGCAAAAGAGAACAACAGTATTATCGAGTCTAACAATAATATTGTTGTCGAAAAAAATTTTAACAATAATATAAAGAATAAAGTTGTAGTTAAGAAATTTAACTCTAAGATAACAAATTCTTCTTGCTTTATATATAACGCAATCTACTTTTTACTATTTTGTTTAAATAGAATATATCTAGTCTAATACAATCGACAATTGTAGTTCTTTAATCGTCGATTAGAGCAAATACTATAGCAAAAAAAGAATTACAAAAAACAAATATTTTTAATTTAGTATTTATTGCTTTTTCTTTAAAATTAACAAACAATATAAATCGAGTCTACTTTTGCAAACAAATTTTGTGCACAATCTTAATATAATTCTTAAAATTGATTATATTGAACAAAATTAGTCTTGCTATTTTGTATTATAGATACAAATATAAGATTTAATTCTTTAAAACAAATTTTTCTAGATGCTTTTTAATTTTGTTTATTATTTTGTTCGACTTAGAAAACAAATAAATTTAATAAAAATAAAATAGACTTTTATTATTTAAGCAAAACAAATATTAAGTAAGCAAGCATTTTAGTTTAAACAAGAATTTGTTTTTCTTCAATTTATTTGTTGTCTTTTTCGACTTTTATAGTTCGACAATAATTTTAAATCGATTGCAACGCTAGATTTTTTGTCGATTGTATAAAGTTGCTTTGACTTCGATAGTTTAAAGTCTTTATTGAAGTTTTTCTCGATTGCTTAGATTATTGACAAAATTGCAAATAAATTAAATTATTTTAGTTTATTCGAGAATATTGTATCTAATCGATGTTGTAAATTAAATATTTGATTCGATTATAAAAAAGACTTTGATTATAGAAAACTAAGTATCAAAAATTTGAGTATTAGTCTTTCGAAAGTGTTGTTTACGAGATTGCACAATAAAGTAATTTTGCAACTTAACTTTCAAACAACTTAATTAAACTTCGATTTTTTTCTTTTTCTAATAAAAAGTTGTTTTTTCGACATTGTTTATAGTTTTGTATTTTGCGTTGTAAATTTGCAACGTAAGCGTTTTATTTTGTTAATCGAGTTAAACTACTTAAGAGTATTGTTTTAATTTAGTTGTTTGTTTAAACAACAATTTTGTCGACACGCTTGTATCGATTGTTAAACTAACAAGTTTAATTATTTTTTAAACTATTTTGTTAAATAATCTTTTAAAATAGCAAAATTTAATATCAAATCGAATCTCTTAATTTAAATAGTAGTTAATTGCTTTTTGCTAATAATTAAAGAATTGATTTTGTATCGAAGCAGAAATGCTATCTATTAAAAGTGTATATAATTAGCTATTGAGCAATTCTCGAAAAACAAATCGAAAGCAAGAATTTATAAATAGATATATTGTTAACAACATTTAGAAGTTTATATCGAAGTCTATATTAAGTAAAAGATTGTTCGAAATTAGTTTTTTAATTAAGACATTTAAAATAATAGATTTACGTACTAGCTTGTAGCGATATTGTCGACAATATATTTACTTTACTTGTATTGCGTATTGATTTTTAAAAGATTAAAAAATTTAGAACTTAACTTTTCTATTTTAATATTAAACTCTTTTTGTCGAACAATACTTGTATTTAAAATATATTTTTTACATTTTTCGTATACGTAGCTTTAAAAGCGTTATTGTATATCGCGAGAGATATAAAATAATCAAAAAAAAAGAATAGCAAATTGTCTTCTTCTTTATCGATAATTAACGTTTTTTTGTAAAAGTATATAGATAAGCGACGAACTAATATAAGATTTAAGAGAAAAAAAAAACGCAATATGCAAATTAATTTATATTTGCAAATTATTATTCTCTTTTTTAATATAAAGAAGAGTTGTCTTTATAAAAATTAGATTAGATTTCTTAGCAATTAAATTAACAACAATATTGATAATAAAATAACAATATAGAAACAATCGAGTTTCTTCGAGTTTTGTATAGCAATTGTTATTAGTTTTGCAATTTTTATTGTAGTTACAAAAAGAGTCGAGATTGCTATTACTATTATTATTTTAATATTTGTTAATATTGTTGTTGACTTTGTTAGATAGTTTAGTATTATTGTTACAATTGCTCTTCGAATCGCTAGTTTTATTTATATAAATATTGTTTGAAACTTTTTTAACTTCGAAGAAATTAACAATTACAATTTCGTTAACAAGTATATTCAAGTTATTAGAATTGTTAAATTTAATTTATATATTAAATAAGAAGCACAATTAGCAATCGAAAAAAGTAGTTGTAAATAAGTTAATAACAATTTGAACTTGTTGTTGCTTATTTTTGAATATTAAGTTATCGAGCATTTAATATATATAGAGAAGAAAATAAAAATTGTCGAAATTAATAATAGATTTCTTTTTTAAAAAAACGCAAAAATTGTACTTGCAAATAAACAAATCGATATATTGATATATTTGCAACATTAGTGTAAATTTCGAAGCTCGCAAAAACTAATATCTTATATTGCGTATATTTTGTCTTTTACAAAAATCAAAATCTCGATTAACAATATTAAAAATATATATTTTTAGAGTTTACTAGTAGATTTGTAAACTTAAGATCGCTTCGATCTTGTTGTAGTAATTTATTGTTTATTTTTAGAATATTTTGAAGTCTAATATCTATATATCTTTAAGAAAGATTCGACAATTATATTCGAGCTTGTTGCAAAATCTAAATAATAATTTGTTAATAATAGTATTGTATAATTCGATAAAAAACAAATTATTGTTTCTACTTTCTTAATATCGATTCGAGACTCTTTCTTGTATTGACAATATTCTTTTGCTTGATTTTTTTTTGTAGCAAGTTGTGCGCTTTGCTAAATATAAAAGTTTAAAGATAGTCTAATCTTTTTGCAATATATTAATTCTATACTATTAGTAATAAACAGACAATTGCAATTGAATAGCTAGAAAAATAACAACAATAAAAGCAAATAATACAAGTGTAGTATTGTTGAGAAATAAAAGTAAGAGAACAAAAAAATATAAAAAAGAAAAGTAATAGATTCTAAATTTAATTTATATTTGTTGTTTCAAAAATAATACAAACATCTTAGAGAAGCACTAGATGTCGACAAGAGTTATAACTTATTTAATAAGATTAATTGTTAGTGTAATAGAGTTAAAAGTCTAAAAGTTTTTGTTTGTACTAACAATTAGTTTGCACAATACTCGAGCTACTTAAAGCAGCTCTCAAACTATCTCTTTCTAATCTTTATAGTACTAGAAAGTAGATTCTATATATAATTTATATATTATTTGCTTAGCAAAACTTAAGTATAAAAGTCAAATTGTATTAATAAATTTATCGACTTTTGTATTAATTTGTTAATTTTTTTCTTTATTTTTTGTTTAACAACAAATATTAAATTAATTTGCAAATAAAAGATTATATTGCTTATAATATTAATATTAATATATTAAATATTGTAATCTAATATTTGTATTTTCTATTTCTTTGTTTTGTTTGTTCTTAAAAAGAATTGCTTTAATAAAACTTTATATATTGTTTTATTGTAAAAAATATTATAGTTTTAAATATTATTAAATAGTCGAATAAAATCTATATAATAAATAAGAATATAAAACTTAAAAATATTAAAATATATTTTATTTTTGTTGTTTTTATTGTGCGTTGTATTTTGTAATTAATATTTAATAAAAATTGTTTTTAAATTATTAATTTAATACAACGCGTACTTTATATAACTTAATATATTTTTGTTATAAAAAATATATTAAGCAAATATAACAAAATTTGTAATTGCTCAAATACAATATATTGTCGCATTTTGTTTTTTTATTAGTAGAGATATTATTGCAAAAACAAGTTAATATACTATTGTTTTTTGTTTAACTTTGCTTTATTGTTTAACTTTATTAAACAATTTAAATATCTTTAAGTTTATTATATTAGAAATTTGACAAAAGCGCTTATTTAATTGAATAGATTTTGTTGTTTCGACAATACTTTTTTTTTTTTTTTTTATAAGTTGTTTGAAATATGTTTTTGCAATAATATTATTAATTAAAACAACAATCTAATTAATTAATTATATAATTATATTTTTTAATAACTAATAAAGAATATTGAGATCTATTAATTTATAAATATTGCAATACTTATATTTTTATATTTAATTGCGTATCGAATATATATTTATCTTCTTTTTGTTTTTCTTTAAATTTGTCTTTTGTTTAAAAAGCTTGTTTTAAGTATATTTAGAAATACAATATTTCTATTTTTTTATAAAATGTTTTTGTTTGTTTGAAGAAACTTTGCAAATATTATAGTATTTGTTCTTCTTAATATTAGTAATAAGAATTTGCTCTTTGTAGTCTATTATTATTTCTTCAATAATTAAATAATATCTTTTTGTAAAACTATTAACGCAAAATACGTTTATATCGAATTTGTTAAATATCTCGAATATTATATTTAATCAATTTGCAAAGCAAGATTATTATAGATCAAAAATATATATTAAAAAATCTTTTTTATAGTTTAATAATATACTTTTGTTTATAAATATTGCAAATACTTTTTTTCGATTTTTACAATTAATATTAAGTCTATTAGTACTAAATTTGATTAAGTTTAACTTTATCTTATAATTCGATTTAAATTATTAATAGTTATATATATTAATTATAAGTTTTGATTTTTATAATATTGTGTTATTTGAGTCTTGTTTGTAACTATTAGAATTAAAATAATTGTAACTTCTTTTAATAGTTGATTTTGTATATTTTATTATTAATTTTCTATATATATTTTAATATAGACGCAAATATTGTTTGTTATACTAATTTAAATCGACGTATATACTAAATTGTTTTAAAAAGATTTGTAATTAAACAAAAAACATATTACATTCTTAATATTCTAATAGTATATAATATACTTAATAGAAATAAGATTATTAATTGTATCTTCGATTGTAAATTTTATTTTGCACTATTTATTGTTTTTGATTCTATACAAAATAGTTTTTATTTGCGCGCGTTATTTATTGTTGTTGCGAAAACTATAATATTTTCGCATACTTTTGTTATTCTTATTTTAAAACAATATATCGATAGTATTTTTTGTAAACTTGTAGTCTAACATTTATTTTACAAACTTATAATTTTAGATATCTTAAAAAAGACTATATATTGTCGAGAAAATAAAAAACGATTTTTGTGTAATTTTATTTATTTAATAAATATAACTACTTTTTCGAGTTATATTGTTAATAGATTCTCTTGTTCTTTTCTTCTAATTGTATTGCTTAATTATTATAATTAATATAGTAAACTATAGATTTGTCGATACGCAATTCTTTGCTCTATTATTAGATATTCGTGTAACATGCTTAGAATTAACAAAATTCTTTATTTGTAAAATCGAAAAGTAATACTCTTTAGTCTCTATAATATATGCGTTCGAAAACTTATAATTATTTTAATTTAGTTTAAATAATTGTAGAATTTTGTCGAATATTACTTTATCAAATATATTTAATATATTAATTTTCTCTAGATATTGTTTTATTTCGAGAAAACAATTGTGCAACTAATATAAATTATTTTTTTTCAAGTTTTTTTTCAAGTTCTCTTTTATTTTCTTTTTAGATTTAAATTTTTTTCGACGCTTTGTTTCTTAAATTATCTAATATTTGACTAGATAACGCGTTAGTTTATCGTTGTTTTTTAACGTCAAATTATATGCATCGCAAAAACAAAACATAGTATTTTGCTTTCTCTTCTTAATAATTTTGTCTACTATATATATATAACGCAATAAGACGATAGATATTTGAAAATCTATTAAAATATATAATTTATAAAATATAATTAATATATCGCGTTGCAAAGCTATTAATATTATTATACTAGATCGATTTTAAAGAAGCATCTTAAGTCTTGTCTTTTACTATTATAGATATTTTAGAAAAATCAATATTACTATTAAATAGAAATATAGTTAAATAAATAGATCTCTAGACTACATTAATATATATTAATATTATAATAGAAAATTAGAGTTCTAATTATTTATCGAATATCGAGTACAACTATAATAAAAGACTATTTAATTAATTGTATTTATAAGTTTCAACTATAAAGTAATTTATCGATTAATTATTATATATAATATAAGCAAACTATATAGAATTTAAATATTAATAAATATTTTTTTTATTTTGCGAAGATTTACAACAACTCTATTTCGAATTATTTCTTTATATATAGATTAATATATTAGTATTACTTAAAGAATCTATTTAGTTAAATATTAATATTATAGTTGATTCTAAATAAATTCTCTTTATTAAGAATATAATATTAGTATTAGACAACGCAAACTATTGTTGTTAAATAATTGCAAACTTAATAAAGAGTTTGCATTATTTTGCGTTAATTTGCGTTAACTTAGACAAATATAACAAAAATTGTATTTAAGAAGAAGATATTAGTTTTATATGCAATTGTATCTATTAAAGAAATAATTCTCTTAATTAATTTAAATTAATTTGCGTTAACTTGAGCAAATATAACAAAAATTGTGTTTAAGAAAAAGATATTAGCTTTATATGCAATTGTATCTATTGAAAAAATAACTCTTTTAATTAATCTAAATTAGTTTGCATTAATTTAAGCAAATATAACAAAAATTGTATTTAAGAAAGAGATATTAGCTTTATATACAATTGTATTTATTAAAAAGATAACTTTTTTAATTAATCTAAATTAGTTTGCGTTAACTTAAGCAAATATAATAGAAATTGTATTTAAGAAGAAGATATTAGTTTTATATACAATTATATCTATTAAAGAGATAATTCTTTTAATTAATTTAAATTAGTTTGTATTAATTTAAGCAAATATAACAAGAATTGTATTTAAAAAGAAGATATTAGCTTTATATACAATTGTATCTATTGAAAAGATAATTTTTTTAATTAATTTAAATTAGTTTGCGTTAACTTGAACAAATATAACAAAAATTGCAATAAAAGAAAAAATATATAGAAATACAATCTTATATTTAATTATAGTTATTAAAAATATTGTTCTTAATTAATTTGAACTAGTTTGCGTCAATCTAGACAAGTATAATAAGAACTACTATTGTAGAGATATTCTTTTTTAATTAATATAGACTAGTTTGTGTTAACTTAAACAAGTATAACAAAAAAGATATTAAAAGAAAAATATATAGAATTATAGTTTTATATTCGATTAAATTTATTAAAGATACAATTTTGTTAATTAATTTAGATTAAATTGCGTCAATTTAGACAAATATAATAAGAATTACTATTGCAAAGATATTTTCTCTTAACAAATATAAACTAGTTTGCGTTAAACTAAACAAGCATAACAAAAACTACTATCGCAAAAATGCTTTCTCTTGACAAACATAAATTAGTTTGCGTTAAACTAAGCAAATATAGCGAAAATTGCGACAAAAGAAAAAATATATAGAATTATAGCTTTATATTCGATTAAAATTATTGAAAACACAATTTTGTTAATTAATCTAAATTAGTTTGCGTCAATCTAGACAAGTATAACAAAAACTACTATTGCAAAGATACTTTTTTTTAACAAATATAGACTAGTTTGCGCCAAACTAAGCAAGCATAACAAGAACTACTATTGCAAAGATACTCTCTTTTAACAAATATAGACTAGTTTGCGTCAAACTAAGCAAGCATAGCAAAAATTGCAACAAAAGAAGAGATATATATAATTACAATTTTACATTTAATTAAAATTATTGAAGACACAATTTTGTTAATTAATCTAAGTTAGTTTGCGTTAAATTGAGCAAGTATAATAGAAATTGCGTTAAGAGAAAAAAGATATAGAATTATAGCTTTATATTCGATTATAGCTACTAAAGATACAATTTTGTTAATTAATTTAAATCAATTTGCGTCAATTTAAGCAAACATAACAAAAAAGATATTAAAAGAAGAGATATATAGAATTATAACTTTATATTTGATCAAAATTATTAAAAATACAATTTTGTTAATTAATCTAAGTTAGTTTGTGTTAATCTAAACAAGTATAACAAGAATTGCATTAAGAGAAAAAAGATATAGAATTATAATTTTATATTTAATTATAATTATTAAAGATATTGCTTTTTAATTAAGATAAATTAATATATATTAATCTAAACAAAAATAATAATATTTGTGTTAAGAGAAAAATTATATTAAATAACAATTTTATATACAATCTCGAATTAATAAAAATATAATATTTTTAATTAATTTAAGTTAATCTAGCAATTGTATTAAGAGCTTAATTATATTTTTGTAATTAAATATTACAAAACTCTCTAAAATACTTTTCTTATTTATCTCTATATTTATTGCAACTACAAATAAGTTTCGAAAATTTAATACAAAAAATACTAGATTCTTGCTTTCGACAAATAGAACTTTATTAGTATTTTTTTTGTCTAAATTTTTTTTTTTTAATAGCAAGTCGAGTTTTGTTTTTGATTTAATATATATTACAATAATTAAAAAGTAATTAAAGATTGCATTATACAATTAATATCTCGAAGAAGAAAAAATTACGCACGAGTAGAGTAGCAAAAAGAATAAAAATAAAAAAAATAAAACAAAGACAATAGCAATAGATTAAATTGATTAGAATCTAGATTAGATTAATTAAAATCTAAATTAAATTAATTAGAATTAAAATTATAGATTCGAAATAAAGTATAGAAATAAATGCAAAAATAGCTTCTTAAATTGTTAATTTTTTTAACAATATCTATATAGCAACTATTTAGATTGCAAAAAGATTTATAATCTTAAAAATCTTAATTGTAAATTTAATTATCGCGAGCTAATTGTTTAGCGCAATATTTTTAATTTTTGTTTTTATATATAGTATATAGTATAAGATTTTCGACTTATTACTTTAATGCTAGACGCAAACAAAGATTTAAACAATTCGAAATATACTATACACAAGCTTGTATATAATAATTATTATAATATATCAAAAATTCTAATCTTTCTTTAGCATTTTAACAATTTTAATTAATATATTTAATTTATTTTGTTGTAAAAACTTATCTATTGCTTACTTCTTTAACAAATTTAAAGATATTAATTGTTGTTTGTTATTTCGAACTCTTCGAATTTTTAAAATATATTTAAGAATACTCTTTCTAAAATTAAATGCTTTTGCAAAAACTATAGAGAGAAGTTAATATATAACATTTATAAAATAAGATAAATATTAAAATTTGCAATAGAAATAGCAAAAATAACAATTATAATAAAGCAAAAACTAAAATAAAGATAAAACTTATATACTTTATTATTAATATTATTTTAGAAGAACTCGATATAATTAAGATAAATATTTCGAAGTACTTTAGAAAAACTTTTTTAATAATAAACAATTTTAAACAATTTTTTATTAATATAAAATAGAAAATAATCAAAAATTAATTCTTTTTAATACAATTAATATTTAAATTTATATAAACTTTAAATATATAATTTTTGATTTAGTATATTTGTTGCTACAAGATTGTTAATATTATAAACGTTAAATATAATAAAGTTATTGCAAATTTGCAACAAACGTATTTTGTTAAAGATTTACTTAATTTTTTAAATTGTTATATTTGTAAAATATTTTCGAATATAAACTAATTTGTATTGTTGTTAATTTTAGACTATATATATTTGCTTAAATTGTTTTTTAATATTTTTTTTTTAATTAACAATTATACTTTTTAGACTATTTTAATAATTTTTAAAAAAAGTGTCTTTTAATAGATTTGCGTTAAAGTTTAAGAAAATATAGCAACTATTTATTGTATAATTTGCTTTAATTATAACAACAAATTATAATTTTAAAAATTAGAGTCTTAAAGATTTGTATAATTTCGAAAATTAATATTTTAATTTTTAAAATATTTTTCTTTTTGGTATTGTTAATACTTTATTCTTTATTTGATAAAGAAATTTTGTTGTAAAATTAAAATAAAAATAATTTAAATTATTTTATAAGTTCGAGTTTGCTAAATTGAGAGAAAACAACAACGTTTGTAAAATTTATTGTAATTATATATTCAAATATTACTATTAATTAAAAGCGATATTTAAATCTCTCGATCTTTGTGCTATTTATTATTTTCTAAAGTTTTAGTTTTAATATTTTAATAATATAATATCTATTAACGATAGCAAATTTTATATAAATACAATAAATATTTTTTTGTTTTATATAAAACTATTTGTAAAACTTAGTAAACTTAAATATAATATATAACTCTTAGTTGTAATATATAGTTAAAAACTATACAATAAATAAAATCGAATTTAAAAAATTGTAATATTTTGAACAATTTTCTTTTATATTTGTAAGAAGCTATACAATAAAATTGCAATAGATTCGAAATTAATTAAAAATAACAATTGTTAATATCTATTTATTCTTAATTAATTAGTAAAAATCGAGAAAAATAATATTAAAATTCTTTATATCGACAAATTTATAAACTCTTTTGTTTTAATTATTGAGATTTGTGTTCGAAAAAATATATACAACAAAAACGCTATATATAAAATAAAAATTAAATTAATATAAACAAACATCTAGTTATTGCTTAGATTAACAAAAGAATAAACAATATCGATAAATATATTTTTAGAGCAATATTTGCGAGTAATAGATTTGTCTCTTTATTCGATTTAAATACTTTATTATTGTTTTTATAACTATAAACAAAAGACAACAATTGCAAAAATAATAATAATCTATAGATATAAATTGTTAGTAATTAAGTAATTAAAAAGAACAAATATATTTTATCTTTTCGAGATTTATTTTATTTGCGAACAACGCGCTATAAAGATTATTTAATACGATATTAGAAATAACAACAAAGAATTTAGCTAATTACTATTAAGAGATCTTTCTTACTTTATATCTAATAATATATATTTTTTCTTAAATTTGTTTTTTTTAAAAACAATATATACAAAAATTGCAATATATTTCTTAGTTTTGTTTAAAGAATACTTATATAATTAATTAATTTAAAAATATTTAAAACTAGATATTAATTTAATAAAGTATTTAAATAGAAAAAATAACTACAAATATCTTAATTATATTTTTATTGACATTTTTTTTATCTTTCTCTTTTTTATTTTGCAAATTTGTTTCGATCAATATATCTACTTTCTTCTTTATAGTATATATAATTACTATCGAATTAAAGTTTCTTTTATTGTCGAATTTAATTTTAAATTTTTGTATATTCTAATTTTTTAAGTTGTTATTAATCTTGTATTATTTGTTTAAATACTTTTGTTCAAAAAAAAATTAAGATTTAACTTGTTGTAGCAAAATAATTAGCAAATAAAAATACTATATGCTTCGAATCTAATAAAATATATTGTTAATTCGAAAGCAATATAATAAAGAAAATAGACTTATATATTAACTTGCGTAAAATAACTTTTTAACTGTATTTTTTGTTAATTAAATCAAAAAAATTTTAAAGTAATAAAAAAGATTTGTAATAAAAAAAAAGCTAATAAAATTAAATTGTAAAAAAAGAATTAATATAACTTGTTAAAAATTATTTGCTTGTCTATTAGAGTGCGTTTTAAAAGTACAAAAATAAATCTATTTATATTGTTCTAATTTTGTATTTAAATTCGAAGAAAATTCTTAAATTTTTATCGAGTTAAGAGAATACAATATTAAATATTGTTGTTATTAATTAAATTACAAGTTGTTTTTAAGTATTTAGTATATTACAACTTAATTAATCGAATTTAAAAAACAATTATATTAAACAAATTAAACTCAAAAAGATTTGAAATTAAAATCGAAAATTTGTAAAAAATTATTGAGCAAAAAGAAATAGAGTTGCGTTAATCGAAGTTTTAAAGAGAATATATTAAAAGCTATAAATAAAAAATAGCAATTAAACTCGAAATTAGTTAACAATAATACTTTAATAATAAAAGCAATATATAAGCTCGCTAAAAAGTTTAAAAAGACAAAAAAAAAAATTAACAAAATAGATTGTTCGAAATTAATATAATTGTTTTTTCTATTATTTATTTTTTAATATTTTTCTTTTGTTGCAACTTCGAAAACAATTTTAATATTATAGATAATAATATTTTTGCAAAAACTTATTAGATAGAAAAAATAACTTTTAATTTCTAATATTTGTTTGTATTTGTTATAGAAAATTTTAGTCTATTTTATACAATTTGTTTCGAAATTAAACTTCGAATATTAATAATTTTTAAAAATTTAATCGATAGAATTATATTATTAAGTCGAGATACTTATACAACAAACAAACGTTTTAACAAAAATATAATAAGATAAAGAGTAAGTTAATAGAATATTTTTTGTGTCTATATTTTTAGATTTGCAATATAATTATATATTTTCTAAAATAATAAAACTAAAATTGTAAATAAATTTATATAGAGATAATGCTTGTAGATAAAAGTAAAAGTAAAAAAGTAAAACAAGTTGTAAAATTAAAAATTATTAGTAAATTAATATTGTTATTATTATTAGACTCTAAAATCAAGAATTTTGTAAGCAAATTACATTATATAAATTACAATTACTAGAGATTAGACTATATTGTGGACGTAGTTCTTTATATTTATAGTCGAAACAAATAATTAAATACTAATTGAGTAAAGAGTTTGTAAAATAAGTCTATAAGATAATTGTAAAAAAGAATATTAAAAATAACAATATAGTAATACTCTAAATATATAGATTAAATTATAAAAATGCGACTAAAATATAAAAAAATAAAATATATTTCTTGCAATTAATTTCGAAGTTCTAGAGACTTGCTAAAAAAAATAATACAATATTTAATTTGTTAAAATTTTAATCTTATTATTGATCTTAAGATTTAAGTAATATTCGATAATAGCAATTCTAAATTTAAAATCAAAATTAATATGTTAAATAACTTAAAGAAAAAGCTCGTAATAAAAGTATAAAAAATATAATTATAAAAATAAAACAACTATATCAAACAATATAGATTTAACGTTTTAAAAAAAATTAGTTAATATTTACTTTAATTATATTAGATTATATTGAGTTATATTAACACAAATGTTAGTATAAATATAGAGCGAGCAAATTGAAGTTTAAGAAAAGATAAAAGTATTAGAAAAAGATATAATTAATAAAAATCTTTGTTATTGTGCAAGCTAATAAGCTTGCTTAATCAACTCTATCTTTAAACACTAAATAGAAGACTATACTTATTAAATCTCTACTTCTTTTTTCGAATTCTCGATAGCTATTGTTGCATTTGCTATTGTATTAAATTTAATAATATCGATATTCTTCTCTATTATTGCAAAGACTTTTTGAAAAATCTCGATTATAAATTTGATTTTTGTTAATTGCTTATTTAGTATAATCTTTTTAATTCTTGTTTTAATATACAATATATAGTAGAATATTTTCAAATTATTGTTTTAATATTAGACGCAAACAAAAATTTAAACAATTGTAATTGCACTATATATTAATTTGCAAAAAATTACAATTGTAGCGCGTTAAAGATTTAGATTTATACTTATAATATCGACAATATTAATCAATATATTAGATTTGTTTTTATATAGAAACTTATTATTATTCGAATCTTTAACAAATATAAAAACATTAATTGTTGTTTATTACTTTATATTTTTCGAATTTTTAAAATATATACAAGAATATCTATTTAAAGTTAAATGTTTTCGCAAAAACTATAGAAAGAAATTAGTATATAATACTTATAAAACAAGATAGATATTAAAATTTGCAATAGAAATAATAGAAATATTAATTATAATAAAACAAAAGCTAAAACAAAGATAAAACTTATATATTTAATTATTAATATTATTTTCGAAAAGCTCGATATAATTAAGATCGACGCTTTAAAATATTTTTTAAAAATTTGTTCTATAATTGTAATTTTTAAACAATTTTTTATAAGTTAAGAGTAAAATATAATTAGAAAGCAATCTTTTTTTATATAATCGATTGTCGACTCTATATAGACTTTAACAATTTTATTGTTAATTTAGCGTATTTGTTGTCGCAAAACTATTAATATTGCAAATATTAAATATAAAAGATTACTATATACTTTTAACAAATATATTTTGTCAAAAATTTGTTTAAATTTTAAGATTATTAATCTTTCGAAATACTTTCGAAAATAAGCTATATTGTATTGTTGTTAATTTTAGAATTGTTATTTATACTTAAATACTTTATTAATTTGTTCTTGTTAATTAACAATTATTATTTTTAGACTTTTTTAATATTTTTCGAAAAAAGTAGTTTTAATAGATTTGCGTTAAAGTTTCGATATATTTAGTAATTGTTTATCGAACTATTTGTTTTTATTATAGCGACAAATTATAATTTTAAAAATTAGAAATCTAAAGATTTGTATAACTTTTAATACTAACTTTTTAATTTTTTAATTTTTTATTTTTTTATTGTTGTTAATAGTCTTTTTTATTTAATTAAGCAATTCTATAATAAGATTATAATAAAAATATTTTAAAGAATTCCAAGCTTGCAATTCTATTAAATTAAGAAAGACAATAATATCTATAAAATTTGCTATAATTATAATTCTTAATACTAATATTAATTAAAAACAATATATAGATCTCTTTGTCTTTATGCTATTTAATACTTTTCAAAAATCTAAACTAGAAATTTTAACAATATAGTATTTATTTACAATATCGAATTTAATATAAATGTAATTAATTGTTTGCTTTTTAATTACTATTTTACTTCTCTTTATTTTGCGAGTTTACTTGTAAAATTTAGCAAACTTCGATTTAATACAAGATTCTTAAATCAATTATATTGTTAATAGTTAAACAAATATTAAGAATAAAAACAAACAATCGAAATATTTCGAACAATTAATCTCTATATTCTTAAGAAGCAATATAATAGACTCGCAAATAATTGTAAGTTTTCTAATAATATTAAGTGTTAATATATATCTATTGTCAAATAATAAATAAATGTCGAGAAAAATAATATTAAGAGTCTTTAAATTAACAAAATAAAAGACTCTTTTTTTCTAATTATTAAGATTGATTTTTGAAACAAAAAACAAATTAGATTTGTTAATAGATTAATATTTGTAGAACTTCGAACTAAATTAATACAAACAATTATCTAATTATTTATTAAATATATTAGCAAAAGAATAGACAATATTTATAAATATATTTTTAGAGCAATATTTGCGAGTAATAGATTTGTCTCTCTATTTAATTTAAATACTTTGCTATTGTTTCTATAGTTATAAACAAAAAATAGCAATTGCAAGAATAATAATAGTTTATAGATATGCGTTGTTAGTAACTAAGTAATTAAAAAGAACAAATTTATTTTATTTTTTCGAGATCTATTTTGTTTGTAAGCAACGCGCTATAAAAATTATTTAATTCGATATTAGAGATAGCAATAAAAAATACAACAAATTATTATTAGTAATATATTTCTTACTTTATATTTAAGAGATTATACTTTTTTTTATAATACTATTTTTCGATATAATTTGTACAAACTTGATTGCACGCTTTTAGATTTTGTTTATTGTATATTTATATAGTTAACTTTTTTGCGCAACTTTGAAATTAAATATTAAGTTAATAAAGTGCTTAAATAGAGAAACTAAATACTAATATTGCAACTATATTTTTTTTAATTTTCTTCTTATTTTTTTCTTTTTTCTTTTGCTCTTTTGTTTTTTTTTGTTATTATATTTTTCTTTTTTTTTTAAGTATTTATAATCTTAATTATATTTTAATTTATTTTGTCTTTAAATTTGAACTTACTTGATTAAACATTATTAATTTTCGAGTTGTTTTTAATTATTTTTTATATATCTTTTCGACTTTTCTTAAAAGAAAAGAAATCAAAAAATAGATTATTGTTATCGAAAGAGTTTGAATACAAAAATACTATTTGTTTGAAATTTAATAAAACACACAATTAATTTAAAAACAATATAGCAATAAGAGCAAACTTGTATACTAATTTGCGTAAAATATTTTTTTTTCTATTTTTAATAAATTGATATAAAAGAGCTTTAAAGAAATTAAACAAATTTGTAACAAAAAAAAAACTAATTGAGAAAATCTATAATAAGAGAGCTAATATATTTTGCTAAAAGTTATTTGCTTAAAAATTAGAGCGCATACTAAAAGTACAAAAATAAATTTATTTATATTATCTTGTTTTTGTATTTAAACTTAAAAAAAGTTTCTATAATAATAATAAGCAAAAAAAATATTATTTTGAAAATTGTTGCTATCGATTAGATTTAGATTGCTTTTTAATATCTAATATATTATAATTTAATTAATTAAATTCGAGAGCAAATTGCGTTAAATTAAACAATTTCAAAAAAAATTAAAGCTAAAATCTAAGATTTGTAAAAAATTATTAAGCAAAATAAAATAAAGTTGTGTTGTTCGAAATTTTAGAAAAAGTATATTAAAAATTACGCATAAAAAATAGTAGTTAAACTCGAAATTAGTTAACAATAGTATTTTAATAGTAAAAGCAATATCCAAATTTGCTAAAAACCTTAAAAAAACAAAGAAGAAAAATATTTGCAAAATAGATTGTTCGAAATTAATATAATTGTTATTTTTGCTATTTGTTTTTAAGTATTTTTCTCTTATTGCAACTTCGACAACAAATATAGTATTATAAACAATTATATTTTTGCAAAGATTTATTAGATACTAAGAGTAATTTTGAATTTTTAAAATTTGTCTATATTTTTTATACAAAACTTTAGTTTGTTTTATACGCGTTGCTTTTAGTTCGATTTTTGAATACTAATAAATTTTATAGATCTTGCTAGTAAGCTTATATTTCTAAATTAAAACAATTGCACAATAAAAGAGCGTCTTAATATCGATATAATAAGATTTATAATAAACTAATAAGATATATTTTTAAATTTATATTTTTAAATTCTTATTATAGTTATATTTTTGTTAAAATAGAAAAGCTAATATTATAAGTTAACTTATAACAAGATAATACTTATAAAAAAAAATCAAATAAATAAATAAAGCAAACTATAAAATTAGATATTATTAATAAGTTAATATATTTACTAACTTAATATATATGCGTCGAATATAAAGTAAGTATAACTAAAGATTATATAAATTTATTGTGCACAATTATATAAATAGTATTTTTGAACAAAATTAAATTAATATAAGTTAGATTGATTAAATAATTACAAACGCAATTAAGAAATAAAACTATTGTAAAACTATTTATTAACTAATTTGTTAATAATTTTTAAAAATATATACAAAAGTAAATTTAAACTATATTAAACAATCTTAAGCTATTTAACGTTAAAAATTAAAATATAAGTGTTCTTAATTAATATAAAGAAGACAAAATATATAAAGCTTCGAGATTTATACAAAATTGAGATATATTAACGCAATTTAAACAAGATAAAGTGTTCGAGTACTAAAATATTTAGAGTGTTAATTAAAATTTTAGACTACATATATTTAGAAATCAAAAAATCGATATCTATTTAAGATTTAAATTAGTATAGTATAGTTTAAGCTAAGATTAACAATAATAAAAGTATATATAATCTAAATATATAGTTTGTAATATTGAATCTAAAGTTTGCGAAAACATTCTAATATATTCTTTAAATTAAGATTGATCTAATAGAATTATTATAAATAAAGAGTAGCAAATATAACTTTTCGTCAACAATTAGCTAACAAAAAGCTATTTTAGCAATATGCGCAACTAGCACTTTCTGAGTAGAGATCCCGGAATTGCCAATATATGTAGTTGATTGACAAGAATACTAGCTATGCAGAACTAACTATGTACAGGAAATAGATATAAGTACTATAAGTGCCAAGACGCTAGACGTTAACTATAGTATATTCGAGACTAGAAGACGGAGATCTAAAGAGTAATTGGAGGACAAAGTCTATCTAGTCTAGAATTGTAACAATACTTTTGTAAATTTAACTTAAGTTAATGCTAGATTCTTTCTCTAAAAAATATTAATACAAAAATTGTCTTCTAATTTGCTAAAATAGAATAGAAGATAAAATAAATATCTATTTGTATAAGTTAGTTCTTTAAATCGATACAATTTTTATAGTAGATATTAAGTTTATTAATTCTAATCTTGTTGTTTTTTATAATTAATAATCGACATAATACTAATAAATTAGTGCTTAAAATAGAAACGCGTTAATTTAATACAAATATTCTTAGAGTATTTAAAATGTTACGCTAGTACTTTCTTTAAAAATATTAGAATAGATTGTATTATTAAAGAAATCTATAAATATCTTTAAACAATGCAAACAATTATTTAATAACAAGAATTGCAACTATAGACAATTTTTATATTTAATAAATCTTAAAAGAGATTCGATAAATTAGAGTAACAATAAGTAAAAATCTATAATAAGTTGAACACAATTTATAAGAAAGTTGTATTCTAGTTTCTATATATTAAGAAAATACTAGTTGTTTATCTTGTTTATTTGTTGAGCAATGCAAGTATAATTACTCGCAATGCTTGTTTGTTAAACATAACAAACATTATGTTTAGATTGCTCGCTTCTCGAACATAGCAAGTATAATAGCAGATTCGTCCAAAGACGTAGAACCTAAATTACTAGTATAGCTTTAATAAGCTCGTAACAAGGAAGCGACATAAAACAAATTCGCATCTCGAAGTCCAAATTGACGACCAAACAGTTCAACATCTTCTCAAACAATATATTTGATAGACGTTTTGTTTGATTAGTAAGAGTTGATTTCGATTTCTTCAGAAATGACTCGACAAGTTGATGTAGTATTAATATATAGTATAATAAGTCGAGAGCTGTAGACTATAGAGTATTATCCGTGTCAGGAACTAGACATAGGTGGTAATCAGTAATGACATTGAATAGCTAGAAGGGTGTTCCGGTTTCTTCAGTAGTAACTCAACATGTTGATGTAGTATAATTATGTAGTATAATAAGTCGAGACTTGTAGATTATAATAGATTGTCCGTGTCAGGAACTAGACGTGGGTGGTAATCAGTAATGACATTGACCAGCTAGAAGGGTGTTCTAGATACAAGACAAACCACGAAGAAGAGAGAGAGACCTTGATGTGAAATTTAGAGAGCATTAAATAGATTTCGGGCCAGTCCGGGTAGCCTACTACCAATGAACACTACCCGTGAATACCAGGAGTTGATCAATGAACACTACCCGTGGATACCAGGAGTTGATCAAT
>JAABUL010000214.1_pt1 | contig 121374 bp, 147 predicted proteins | sample 5559151 | NCBI WGS metagenome assembly JAABUL01 (sample SAMN10711876, study PRJNA513368) | rock metagenome | isolation source: Antarctica rocks | place: Antarctica: Victoria Land, Pudding Butte sud | reverse complement strand
TAAATAGACTATTTATACTACTTACTACCCTTATACTATATTATAAACTAAGTCTTATAGGATTCCTAGTATAGGTATAGGCCTACTACCTTAACGACGTTATCTATCTCTAAGGTAGAATAGCTACTAAAAGTAGTATCCTAAGAGTCGAGGTTAAAGGGTAGTATCGTACCTCGTCTCGACCTTAATATACTACTTTAGAGACGGTTATCGCTAGAACGACCTATTCCTAGAGTTAGTTACGAAGGTAGTAAAGAGGGTAGGTTAGGTATCCCTTAAGGAGGGCCGCTCCTATCTACGAGAGGGCTCCTAGCGAGTAGATCTAGCGGCGACCTAGTAGTATTCTAATAAAGGAGAGAGGATAAGTAAGTTAAGGTACTACGTAGCCGTTATTTACTCCTAGGTTATAGAAAAGGACTCCTAATAGGTTATATAAGTTTAGTTATAGCTACTTATTTATAGGATATTAATCGTATTATCTCTATACTTACTACCTTACGATAACTCGTTTTCTTAGTTACGTCTTATTTAATATCTAAGATACTCTTAAATCTAACTCTCGTATTCTTAGACTACCGTCCCCTCTTAGTCGGAATTTTACCCTATTAGTTACCGTCTTCGTTATCGGCGTCTTCTTTGTCGTTAGCTTATTCGTCCTCGTCTTATTCGTCCTCGTCTTATTCGTCCTCGTCTTATTCGTCCTTGTCTTATTCGTCCTTGTCTTATTCGTCCTTATCTTATTTGTCCTTGTCTTATTCGCCGTTAGATAGACCGTATATAGATCTATTACTATAATCGCCCTAGTAATCGTCTCCTAGTTTCTTTAGATATATTAGCGTACGAGTACTACTAGCGGCGTACGGCATAATAGGTATCTTTATAGTCGTTAACGTTCGAGGGGGGTAGACGGTCGCAATATTGTCGCCTACAAGCGAAAATTCTACGCGAAGATCCTATCGATATTTAGTGCGATTAGGCGTCTCTACGGATTTCTCCAAGCTCTATTAGAGGTTCCAATAGAGCTCTAAGCTACAATTGGAGCGTGTTAGACCAATCTCCATCCCCGCTCCAATTAGCTTGGAACCTCCAAGCCGAGGCTCCGCTCCATTCCAACAAGTTCCAAGGTGACATCTAAGTGTGATTGTCCTCGAAGATATTCCTCATTATCGTTGGGATCACATATGGTTTTGATATTGGCTCACTATGATTCTTGAATTGTAACGCAGGAGTGGCAAGTCCTGTTAACAGATAATCGTCGAGCTCAGAGGTCCTTGGGCCATTGAGAATGATCATTCGAGTAGATCCGAGGTCGATGATGCGGTTCAGCAGCTTCGCCATAACTGACGAGATCGATAGAGTCATAAAGGCGTGGTACACCAACACGCTGTAAAACCTGTACAGACCATCTGCCTCCACCTTCTGGGGAGCTCGGAGTACTTGACCGGCATGCCATATGGAATAACGATGGTCTTCGCCCAAGAACCATTCTTGAATGAATGGCAGAACGGCTCGCGATTCGTCGTCGCCGAAGCGGCCAGCGACAGCCTGGATATCCGTGGGGGATGCACACAACGCCTGGGATAAGAAGTCGACTGTAATCGAAATCTCAGCCGATAAATTGTGGAGATGTGATGCGACGCTTTGGGATTGCTGCAGTCTCTGATAGAGATCTTGACGTTGGGCTTTGAGTAATAGCACGACAGACCTACCACGACTCGCTTTAGGAGACGTTGTGCGGTAAAGCGCTCGCGAGTCGAGATATGAAGCCGCCTGGACCCAGATGGCATGTACGGCGACCAAGGTCGAAAGCTTCAAGTCGTACGCGCTTCCTACTGAGGCTAGTAGCATTGGGTCGTTGATGACTTCGCCAGAGGTTTGATCAGCGAAGCTGCAGCTACAATATCGTGGCCTTTAAGATAACTGGTCCATTTTGTTACCTCTAGCCATAGCGATACCTGGACCCAGTTTTAACATTCGCCAAGAATAGTCTGCTGGACACCATAGTTTCCGCTCCGCTCTTCCAACTGGCGCTCGACTTGTTCTAGCAAAGCGGAAGTCCCGGCCGCCGTTGTGTCACCCGCGGACGTTTCTCGCTCGCAATCCTCGATGACGAAGTAGTTGACGTCCTTGGTTTCAGCGAAAAAGGTCTGAAGCAGGCATTCTTCCCAGCAGCAACGCGGAGGTTGTTGCGGTTCGGGTTTATGCTTTGCTGAGGCATGGCGTCGTGCGATGTCCAGGCTCGTAGTCAACAGCCCTGGGCACAGCCGGCATTAGGAGAGACGCACTCATCGATCCCTATCCTGTGGTCTACTACGCCAGCATCGCTTGCGGCCCGATCTCGATTGTAGCGAGTTTCTTTCTGGTTTGTATCGAAGTCGAGATTAAAGGCGACGCTGCTGTAAAGCTGGGCTAGCCTTATTAGTTTGAACTGCGTGCTATCATCCGCCTGGCGCTCTGCACTCCCACAATCCATCACACTCTCGTGAAGATCACTGCCTCGGATACGCAACAACAATCATATTTGACTGGCAGTGCACGCCATGAGCGAGTGAGTCGATGCCCTTCATGCGGTCGACAATGGTCCAGTCAAATCTTCGAAAGAGCTGTGACTGTTACTACAAGGAAGCTCGGTGAGAACAGCAGCGGAACTTACTTCTACGAACGTCTTGTGAACCTCCATCATCGCGATGTGTCTCCCAAGGCACAGAAATCTGCCGGAACCGAATATTGCGTCAACCACTCTGGTATACTTCTTCCGCGTATCGTCATCGGCCTCGATCCAGCGCTCGGGCCGGAAGATTTCGGCGTCTTCGCCAAAAACATCTGGGTTGCGGCACAGGGCCTCATTGCAAATGGACATTTCGAGGCCTTCGGGATAGTACACACCCTTGACCGTTTCGCCGCCCGGGGGCGAGCACTTGCCCTTCAGTCCGAAGAGCGGGGAATACATTCGCAACCCTTCCCATATCACCGCTGAAAGGTATGGAAGCTTCTGTGCCTCGTTGTACTTGACCACTGGGAAGGAGATGACCCCGACATTGCTGTCAATCTCGTCGCGAAGCTTATTGTAGGCGACTGGGTTGGCCATCAACAGGAACAAGGTTGATCTGAGCACGGTAGTCGTCGAGTCGGATCCGGCGACGATCTGGAGTTCTGCTTCGACTTCACACTGCACCTGGCTCAACCCTTTTTCGACAAAGTGGCCCAGCATGTCCTTCTTCACCTTGCGATCTGGCCCGTAGCGTTCAGCGACAGCCTTTCTTGCCACGCCTAGCATTGGTCCCATGCCTTTCTTATCGGTGTCTTTAGGCCCAGCGGCGGCTTGGAACCAGGGCTGGAAGAAGATCCAGCGGAAGAACTTGTGGTTGAGGACCAAGTTCAGGATCAGGAGGAAGTTTGAGCTCTCCTTGTTGTAATCCCATAGGTCCTTGTTCTCGGCCATGAAGCCGAATGGTCCTCCAAAGGCAATGGTAGATAGCACATCTAGGGTGAAGAAGCGAGTGATCTCAGCGAGGTCCATGGGAGTTTTGTGGTATTTGACGTTGATGAGATCAACAAGGTCCATTATTCTCGCATCAACATCAGACTCCAGCGTATCAATATCACGGCCATTATACTTCATTGATTAGTCGTACCACCGAGACTTCAGGTACCTCAACTTACACCACCAGCTTCTCTCGCCTTGAGATCAGCATGAACTTTCTCGTCTCTCGTGGAGAACACAGAGTCTGTCCGTGGGTCCATGCGCATGCCAGCATACCAGCCGGACCGTGTCCATTTCGAGCCTGGCGCATTCATGTGACGAACGAGATCCGCATCGTCGGTAACCAAGAGATTGGGGCCAATCCGCGCCGGTGAGCCTTGAGTCACAAGTTAATGTCGGTCGTCCTAGTAGGTGCGATACTCACCATATTGCTTTAGGGCCGTATGTTGAGCTTTGTGAGTTCGGGCATTATCTCCTGCCAGAACAGCCATGACCGAGAGATGCCAGCCCAGAGAGGACCGCCGAACTGCTGTAGCTGGCGGTAGTTGGAAATGCTCGCTCCTACGAGGTAGGCCAAGAAGAGGCACAGGAATCCCAGCGCAATGGTAGACGGTGTGATTGACTGCAGTGAGGACGCCATGGCTTCGTTTACCCGACAGCTTGTCAGCAGAAGGATGTTATTGAGCTGGAGCAGCAGGACTGCTTCTCTGTGATTATGATCTCTCTTTGTAGCCAGTGACGACTTGCCGCTGAGATGTGCTCGAGGACTGTTCAAGGAACAGAAGTACTTGCTTGCTACTTTACGGCACAGTTATCAGATTCTGGTGGATTTGCTAGGTCTGGCCCGTCTGTTAGACGAGCTATCAGAGGTCCTGCTCATTGCCAGATCGCATTGCAGTAGCAGTGACAGGGACATCGCTCCGGCGGCATCGTGCATGCCACGCGTGCCTTAGTCTCTGGCGTGGCACGACAGTGTTGGTCCGCGTTCATGTCGCATGCAGTTTGCCAGCCACGCTTCTTGGAGGAAAGCCAGAAGGAGCACTCGGTCGTAGGTGGTGGTGTATGCGATGAGGTGTCGCGCGAACAACACAGTTCAGACATTTGCCACGGCTTCAATCGTGTCACAACAACCTTCTTGATTATTCACACCTACCACGCGAGACTCTAGTCCCTGTGGCTGCACAACGCTTGTGCGCGGCTGCAGCTCCCCGGTGGAGCGTCTGCACTCCACCACGTTTTACCCCTGTCGTTTTCAACCTTTCGATGCCGCGTGACAACAACTTCAACGATACTTCCAAAGTTGCGGTCGCAACACCTTCTACCAACTCAACTCTCTTCGAGATATCGAGCCTATGCGGGGAGCAGCGTCCGAGATAATACTCCAGACGAACACCAGCTTTTCGGCTTTCCTAATACGGAAGGTACTTCTCCGGCAACTGCCGTTGGCCCAGGGGCGTTGGAGCGTCATCCACAACATCTCGTCGTTCCTCGGTTACCTCCAAGGTTTCCTCCTTCATCGTCTACCGACGTTGCAATAGGCTCCTGGTCAGCGTTTCCGGGAACTCTGCAGGATGGAAGGTATCGAAGAGTCCAGCCACATCGAGGCTTGGGACAGTAACAGCGACTACAGCGACGGCGACTCCGGGTTCGGCGAGGGCGCACTATCCACGGCTTCCGTGCAGTCCAGCATATTTGACTACGTGAGTACGCTGTGGAACAACCGTCCGGAACTCCGAGGATCACGAGACGTTTACTGACAGTTCCACTCGTGTGTGGTAGGAAGAAGAATATGGCCGTTCCTATCATGCGTTCAGAAGGGGAAAGTACGTGATGCCTAACGACGATCGAGAGCAGGAGCGTATGGACATCCATTACCACAGTCTACGGATGACGATGGAAGACAAGCTGTTCATAGCTCCCATCGAGCATCCCACAGCTATACTTGACGCTGGTACCGGTAGGTTGATTGCTTACCCACGACTCTCGAGTTGTACTCATAGATATCACCAGGCACTGGAATCTGGGCAATGGACACGGCCGACGACTACCCAGCTGCTTCTGTGATTGGCGTCGATATCTCGCCCATTCAGCCTACAGCTGTTCCTCCGAACCTGGAGTTCCAGATCATGGATCTCGATGAGGATTGGGACTTCACCGCCAAGTTTGATCTTGTCCACACCCGCTTGATGAACGGTTTCTCTATCCGCTCTTGGCCGTTCTTCTACCAGCAAGCGTTTTTAAGCATGAAGCCCGGCGGCTGGGTAGAGAACCAAGAATTCGATCTCAGGTTCACTGCAGACGATGGAACGATCCCAGAGGACAGCGCAGTGAATCGATGGATGGACCTCTGGAATCATGGCATCAAGATGCTTGGGCCAATGACTGGTCGGTGTTATCCGGAGTTGATGAAGCAGCAAATGGAGGAAGTGGGGTTCATCAACGTCCAGATACGACCATACAAGATGCCAATCGGTATCTGGGCCAAGGACAAAAGACTGCGCCGAGCTGGCTTATTCAATATGGTCGGCATGGTCGATGGCGTGAGTGGACTTAGCCAGCGAGTTTTCACTCGAGCTCTGGGCTGGTCGATCGAGGAGATGGAGGTTCTATTGATGGAAGTCCGCAACGAGTGGCAGAACAAACGAATACACTCGTATATCCCAATGTAAGTGCCACGATTTGATTGCGAGTAACATTAGCTAACCTTCACAGATACGTAGTGATTGGACAGAAGCCGCCGTGACCTCTAGAACGACTGGTTACCCTGTTATGATCATTACTCATAATGCTCCAGGATGTGCATGCCATCATCACGCCATCTCGAGGAAGCGAGCAACGTCACCAGCAAACTCAACCGGATACTGGTAAAGGGAGCCATGACCAGAGTCCGGGAAGATCTTGAGCCTCGCGTTGGGCAGCCGCTGCTGCATCAGGAAACTGTTCGTCGTCGGGATCATGAAATCATCGTGCCCTTGCGCGATGAATACCGGCATCTTCAGCTCCTTCAAACGCTGAAGCGACCCTGCTGACGACTGCGATGGATCCGCAAACGACTGGTTGGCAGCACCCATCGCCTTCACTCCAGCGCCGCCGTCGGCGTAATTGTACGAAACCACCTGGCTTCGCTCTTCACCACTTGTGGCTTCGTTACGTTCGTTGACGCGCTTCCAGTAGGCCTAGCCCGCTGCTTGTGACGTGGCGGATGGAGCAAAGAAAATGCGATAGAAGCAGTTGTCATAGTCCACCTCAGGCTGTCCAGCGAGCTGACCAACCTGTTTCTGCTGTTCGATCGGATGGTTCATCACTCCCTCGCCGCCACTTGATCCGGAACCCGTAATGATCAATCGTCGGATCTGGCCGGCTGGTGCATTGAGCGCCACGAGCTGGGTAATGTACCCGCCCATGCTAAAACCCAGCAGATCAATCTCCGTCTCTCCAATGACATCGAGAAAGTCAATGACGTGCTTCGCCATGCCCTCGATTGTCGTTGCGACTGCGCCATTACTCTTGCCGACTCCTGCATTGTCGAACAGAATAACAGGACGGCTTTGTGCGATTGAGTTGATGAGCAGAGGGTCCCACAGGTCCATATTACCACGGAAGTGGATGAGGAACATCAAGGGTACTCCATCTCCTTTTCCGAAGCGTCGGTAGGCGTAGGTTTGGTCGCCTTTAGAGACAAATTCAGTCTTGGCTGTTTGGTGGTCGGGATGCATCTCAGCGGTTGTGCAGTGGAGGGCTGTCGAGAATGTGAGGTCGAGGCTGATTGTGTTCTATTTCTGAAGGGTGTCTCACAGATACTTGTACCTGCCTCCGGATGACAAAGATCAGCGCAGCATAGGCTATGCCAGCCACGGAAGTATGTAAGCTTGGTTGCCGTAGTCGGTCCCCGTTGCTTCCCTCTACAGTTTGACATTACTGGCGGTCAAGTAACAGTCTATACCACCCACTCTGGATGCTGATCGACAGCCTTTCGCTAAGATGTAGCTGTGGCCCCGTCTATCCGACGCCCGGAGCAGCACGCATCGAAGCGTTAATAGCCCTGGCACTTTGCGACGTCGTCTTCTTGCCTGCTCACTTGCTCCTGAGAGGCCTCACGTACACGCGCCTCGCTCCGCCTGGTCGATCTAACTCGATCAAAGTCTGGCTCGGATGACAGCTAAATGGGGATCAAGAACAAACCCAAATAACACCATATCCACTTGTTATCTTCCATCCTCCACTTCATCGTACACATCACATTTCCGGTCACGTCTGGAGACCGCCCAGTGACCTCAAGCGGCATGAATACTTCGAAATGCTCGGCCCTCTCGAGGTCGAAGGATACATCAACGACAATTAATCTCTCGTCTGGCCACTTCTTGAAATCACTCTGCAAATATTCAGATTGCTCAAGGAATGAACTGCATTCGGCCGCGGTGCACTGGATCAAAGTCCATGGCGATGTGATCGTGGATACCGCAGTCGGCGAAGCATGGGTATACTCCTTTGTTTAGCGAGTCGATGAGCCGTCTAGACAGGTACTCAGTCTTGTCGCTCGTTATAAGGAGTGGAGGCGCGGGAGATAAGGTCCAATGTCGCCAGAGCTGGAGGCTGCCCCTCGCTCCGGTTGCTGCCAGTTTGTCTTGGAGGCAGATATCTTGTCTTGGAGGCAGATTTGAGAATCAGGCATGTTGCTTTCATTTGTTCTGGACGCGAGATGGAGATCTCGATCCAGTAGTCGGTATGTATTAAGAGTTTTTAAGGGTCATGGGTTGAGGCACAGAAACGATCGAGCGAGCGTGATGAAGTCTGTTCCGGTGAACATGTCCTGATTCATCAGCCGCACGCTACGTACTGACATAGCAGTTCGGCCTGCCTGGCGTTCGGACCCCTCCAGCCAGAGCTGGAGGCACTTATGGTGGGAGGCAGGCGGTTGTCCTCCCAAACGATCGCCTCCTTCCGTCCAAACGTAAGAAACGTTACCAGAGTCTGTATAAGCCATCACATGTACATTATTCAGCTATCATTTATCATCGACCTGCCTTGGCGATGGCGGTGCAGCAGCGGCGTATCCATCCTACTTCGGCAAAGATCAGATTGTTTGAACCAATAATGAAGCGTTGGTGCCTGCAGGAGGAGCTGGCACAGCTCGACGATCTCTATACTAATTTTGTAGTCTGCGGATTACCGCTTTCAAACCAAAATGCGAGACTAGACACAACGACATGGAGCTCGTATATATGTCGGAGGCATGTCCGTGGTATACCATTCACAAACGCAGGTCGTGTCTTTCCAACCAAGTTTGCCAAATCAACAACCACACCTACCCGAAACGATGAGTCTCCGAGCCGTCGCCCGCGACCTTCTTCTAGGCACAGACAGCAGCAGCTCCAATTCCCCCAGACCGACATCACCGATACCACCGCCAGCAGCACACTACCCTCCACCATTCTCACAACCGCCGCACCCTCCGCCATTCCAACTACAACAACAACAACAACAACAACCGCACCCCCCGCCCTTCCAACAACAACAACAACAACCCATCCCCTCGATACCCTGGCTCCTCATCTCCGAAACTGATATCCGCAGCCCCCAATCCAACGCCCCACTCTTCCACATCACCCGCTCCACAGCCCCAGGCTCTCTCTCCAGCAAATCCCTCGTAACCCTCACCAGAGCAGCCACCGGCATGCCACTCGGCACCATCCGCCTCCGCTCCGGTTCCGACGTCATCGAGCTCGAGAACAACGGCCAACCCAACCGAATGAAGATTGATGGAATGGGAGTGAACTTCCGCTGGTACTTCCATCCCCTCGCTTATCCCGGGTTGAAGTGGTTCTGGAGCGGTGCCGGGAAGGGGTTGAAGTTGACGGATGGCAAAAACGGGCCAACACTTGCGACGTTGACGGAGAAGACGTTGGTGTGTGAGAATGTTGGGCTGACGGAGGCGGCGGTTGATGAGATCGTGTTGACGGTGGTGGCTTCGCTGGTAAAGCAGAAGAAGCTTGGTAAGGATGCGAAGGCGGCGGACGGGGCGGCGGAGATTATTTCTGCGATTGCTGGTGGTTAGATCTGGAATGCGGCTCCAATCAGTTTCGGGCGATTTCTAGCGAGATCATCGTCGTCTTTCCGAGTCTTGCGTCAATATTTTGTCCATCGAAAACTGCTCATCTTCCTCAGAACCTATGCACCTCCTTCTTCAGCACGCCTAGTTCTGCCAATATTCCATCTTTACCCGCGACCGCGTCCTCCATCTTCGGCGGCCCGCACAAAAACACTCTCTGCCCCTTATCATCCCCCCATGCCCCGTTCTTCTGACATCTCACAATAGCCTCAGACAGCAACGTCTTGTCAACGTAGCCCTTTCGGTACTTTTCCTCGTCTCCAAGACTAGGCGCATCTGGCAGTGCTTCTGCTCCAGAGACAGCATACACCACTCGTAGTCGGTCAGGGTGTTGTTGCTCTAGCTCTTCTAGCTCTTTCTTGAGTACGATATCTCTGGTGCCGTTGACGCCCCATAGCAGTTCAACTTTCGTCTTGTCTGCGGGATTTGCGAGGATACCCTTCGCCAAGCTGTATATTGGTGTTATGCCTGCTCCGCCTGCAATGCACAAGATATTCCGTTCGTCTTTTGGAACTGCCCATTGGCCGGGTAGTGGGCCACGGACCGTGAGCTCGTCGCCTGGGTTGAGGGAGTGCATGTGTCCGCTTGCACGGCCGTTGGGGTACTTCTTTACCAGAAGCTCGAGGACGCCGGGCTGATCGAGATCGTGGATGGGTGTGTAGGGGCGGAAGACAGGGAACCAGGCGCCGGGTGGCGTGTGTTGGGTAAGGATAGCAGCTTCGTTACTCGATCAGCTTGGATCTCTCGTATGAAGTACATTCAATACATACCTCCAGGCGTGACACCGCTGACCTCCCCGTTTCCTCCTGGGAGAGCAAAGGTTATACGCTTAGTGTCGTGATTGACTTGCTCCACGTTCGTGACCTTGAGCTGCTTCGAGAACAGCATATTCTTCGGGAATGCCAGAGTTTTGGTCTTTGGGTTCTGCGCGGTGTCCATCATCAGAGGTCGCCGTGGCTGCGAGACGTAGTATGCAGCTGCGAGGGCAGAGGCTGCTGTTGCGGACGTGAGAATCGGCCGCCGTGCGAAGAGAGAGGCCATGATGTGTGATCGTGTTTTATGGGGCTGGCTTGGGATTGGGAAGGGTAGAATACTGTGAATGTATAGCAAGTGGAGAAGGATAATTGAAGTTACATGTATAGAAGAGTACCAAGGTCATTACCGTGCCCGGCTCGTGTGCTTTCCCGAATCGCTGCTCGTTACCTGTGCCTGACATCACTGGTGTACGGAGTAGGCGCCGGAATCCACCGCTGAACGTACGGATGCTCTTTCCACAAGTCCAGGGATCTCGGAAGCTATCCGTAGCCGTCCGAGGTAGGTATAGCGCATGTGAATGTCGGAGGTTCGGGCTCCGGATGTTTTCTCTCCCCGGGCCATATGTTCCTGACCTCTACACGACCACGATTTCACCTCAAGCTATGGAAAGATAACAACCCGACTCACAGCAGCAAGAAGAGCTCGGCGAAGATCCCATGACGTTCAAGCTAGCTCTCAGTCTGCCTTACGAATGAAGGAATAGCTTCCAGCTTACCTTGATGGGGTTGTGTTCAAGCTCTGGAAATCGACTCAGGAGAAAATCAGCATGAGAACATCCGCCAGCATTCGTATCGAGAGGCCCGATTCCATGGTGATCTCACTCAGTGGGCCGTACAGATGACAGATGTGAGAAAGCAGTAGTGATGAGTGGCAGGTATACGCCATTTAGACTTTGGCTACCGAGGGCTTGTTGCTGAACTCTAACCACCGCCGCTTGCAACGTCAACAAACCTTCCATCTCGACTCTGGGAAGCTCAGTATTCTCTAGACGAGATGCCAGGCACTTCCATCCAACGAGATGTACACAGGACTGTGACTTGGAGTCAAATTGAGCCGTCGAATCTGCGGAACTGCTACGATATCCTCCGCCCAAGCTGTGTCTCATTGGAGCCTCTTTCGACTGTTAGTTCAACTTGACGACCGTCTGGGCATGATTACACGGCTATGAATGGCAGCTCGTGAGATACAACGCTGTCGATGCATCATCCGAAGAAAGTGATCGGAGCTGCTTGGGCATGCACTCCCAGCCATACCATATTGACATCTCTTTGACTACACGAGTTTAACTTTCCAGCCATTCTTTTCGTTCTCAGATCTATCGTTTTATATCTCGATATCTTTCGACCCCTGCTCTTCATCCTTGCTAGTTTCACAATAGATCGTCTAACGATGCAGCCCAGAATCGTTCCATTATTTCTCGCATTCTTTGATCTCGCTTATGGCGCTCCTGCTCCCCAACGAGGATTTCCCTATGGACTCCCCTTTCCGCAACCTCAACGAGGACCTCCAGTACCGCGGCCTCAACAGGGACCACCTGCACCGCAGCCAGATACTGTGACGTTGACGGCTGTTGTGGCTACCGTACGAACGACGTCGACGGTCGAGATCAACACTAGGACCGACATCGCAAAGGCGACCACCAGGAGGACATCGAGTTTTGCCACAACTATCACAAGCCTAAGCACAGTACAACGCTTCACGATAACGACAAGTCAACCGGTAACGACGAGTCAGCCGCTTGACATTCCAGCAACAAGGACTCGTCGCAGGACCACGAGAACCTCGTTTGCGACATCTACGACATCTGAACCATCTACGACATCTGAACCATCTACGATATCTGAACCATCTACGAAATCCGAACCATCTACGACATCTGGACCATCTGCGACCCCTACGACATCTACGACCTCTGAACCATCTGAATCACCTACGATATCTACGATATCTACGACATCTGGACCAATCCCGACGAGCACCAATGCTAAACGAGGAGCGGCTTTCAACGATCCGTCATCAACATCAGACTTCGGTATCCCCGGTCGAAACTCCAAAGTCTCATGGTCCTACAACTGGCTCTCGGACCCTTACTACCCATCCGGCCAGTGGCCGCCCAACAGCTACAACGATGCACTCATCTTCATACCCATGCTCTGGAACGCCGACCCGGCCCTCACAGCTATCTGGTCTACGAATGTTTCCAACGCGCAATCCAAGTACGGTGCGGATGCTGCGCTCGCCTTCAACGAGCCCGACTCGTGCTGCTCCGAGTGCGGTAATAGCTGTATCAGTGTCCAAAATGCCGTGAGCGCCTACAAGCAGTGGATGCAGCCGCTCTCCGGCACAGTACGCCTCGGCAGCCCAGCCGTCACAAACGGCGTCGGTCCGAGTATTGGCATAGATTGGATGAAGCAGTTCATTGCCAGCTGCAGCGACTGCACTGTCGACTTCATCCCAATACATTGGTACGGGAGCGTGCTCGATCCAGGATCATTCAAGACGCACGTGGAAAGCTTTCACCGGCAATCTGGCAAACCGATCTGGATCACGGAATTTGCAACCACCAGTGGAACAGAGGAGCAAGTAATCGACTTTCTGAAGGTGGTCTTGCCATGGTTGATTCAGCAGGAATATGTAGAGAGGTATGCCTACTTTATGGCGAGGGCTGCTGGGTCGCCGTTCTTGTTGACGACTGGAGGCGGCTTGACGAGGATTGGGGAGTTGTACAACATCTGATGAGCGTATTCTTCATGAGCAACGACCAGGAGGAATTTAATGACAGATACCGAGATAGATACCCAACGACTAGATAATGATAATACATATGCGTTCAATACAAAGTACACACCACAATCAGCCAAACATCACCCCGCTCAATGGCCGCTCCTGGGCTCCAATTCCTCCTTCGTCATGCTCTCCTCCGGTCCACGACCCGGCTGCAATTCCTCCTTCGTCGTCTGCGTCTCTCGTCCACGAGTTGGCTGAAGTTCCTCCTTCGTCGTCTGCGTCTCTCGTCCGCGATCTGGCTGCAATTCTTCCTTGGTGGTGGACTCTTCAGGACCACTATTCGGTTGGAACTCTCCGACGGTTGAGGGCTGCGATCCGCCGGATCCGCTGGGCTGGAACTCATTCTGGGCGCGCGAGTCACCTTTGCTGCCGCCGCTGCCCCTGCGTTGCTGTGAGCTATCATGTTGTTTGAGATGGAGTAGAACTGTATTGTTGCGTACATTCCCTTGACTTTCTCCTTGATTTTGTCCATGTTGGTAGTTATGATATGAGTGCTGTCGCTGTTACCAGTTCCTCGAAGATTGCTTCTTGTTTTTGGTGGACTGAATCTGAAAATGGATGCAATGACAATGCTGCTTGGAGGAGATTATCGAAAGGAATATAGCCTACCTTCCTACAAGTACCCCTCTTTCTAACTGACGACGAGCATTTGGCAAGTAGGATAATGTCCTGGACAGATGCTCGCAAGGTGGACCTCTTGGTGCTGCCATTGGTCTCCTCTCGTAGCTACCAGATCCGGGTGGGAGGAAGCTCATCAGATCTGCGTCATGGGTCAGATGGGACTCTTCCACGTCGGACTGTCTTCCTGGTGTCAACGATGTACGGTAATTCCCAGCTCGCCGATCGAGCGCTGATGTTCACGCCCCATATCGACCTCCAGATTATGGTACTGAAGGGACGACGAATGCTACGGTGCTAGGACTGGAACTCCCGGTGTCGGCGTGATGCCCGAGGCCTTCCACGACCCAACTGGACCGTTACCGCTCGAGATATCGGCATTATCGTACATAAGACAAAAGCGCTGTCGCGTTTGCACCAATATTAACCAGTTTCTGGGTACAGCATGAGATTGACTGCGTGCTCGGAAGCCGTTATTGGACGGATCGGAGTGGTTACAGTACCGTACAGCGCTTCGAGGTGTTGGTATAAAGCGTGGCTGCCCCAAGATGGAGACAGCCACGTGCGGTTGTGATTCAAGTCCACGTTACATGTCGTCATGAGCGCAATCCCTGGCCAAAGCAATACACTCACCGACGCCCCTGGCAGACTATCAAACACCGAGGATGGCCGCGAACATCAATATGCCGCCAGCAATAGCACTCCCCGTGGGGCCAGTGCAAACGCGACTGAGGAGCAGGCAAAAGTGGACGTCTCGAAGACGGCGGACGATGAACAGCAGCAGACAGCGCAGCAGCAAGACGGGGACAGGCCGTTCTCCGTCTTCTCGCATAACGAAAAGAAAGTAAGTGCAGTCTATTGAAGGCATCATACGTCTGAGCAATAGGAAGTACTGACCTTTTTACTCCGTATTCTCCAGATCATCCTGCTCTGCGCTGGTTCGTGTGCCTTCTTCTCACCGATCTCAGGGCAGATCTACTTTCCTTCGCTGCCCCAGATTGCCAAAGATCTGAACGTCTCCCACAGTCTGGTCAATCTGACCATAACGGTCTATCTGGTTCGTTTCTGTTCGTACTATAGATCGGTGAAATCCTGACATTCTGCAAGATCCTGCAAGGCCTCGCACCAGCATTCGTCGGCGGCTTCTCGGACACCTCAGGAAGAAGACCTGCATATCTGGCCTGCGTCGTGATATACAGTGCCGCCAACATTGGCCTCGCCCTTCAGAACAACTACGCCGCACTCATGGTACTTAGATGCCTTCAAAGCGCTGGCAGCAGCGGTACGGCCGCCCTCGCCAACGCAGTTGTATCTGACATTATTACCTCACAACAACGAGGTGCCTACGTGTCTTATCTCAGTGTGGCACCGCAAGCAGGTACGATATCGAACGGCAAGAGCCACCCTTATCTAAGACGTTCGCTAACCCTTTTGCCCTTCCGTTTGCAGGCCCATCGCTAGGCCCCATTATAGGTGGGCTGTTGGGACAGTACCTTGGCTGGCACTCCATTTTCTGGTTCCTACTTATTTGCTCGGTGGTTGTGCTGATCCCGGTCTCGATATTCATGCCTGAAACATGTCGGCGTGTGGTCGAGGATGGAAGGTACGTTTATTCCTGGCCGATACTTGTGTTGGGTAGCAGTCAAGTAGCCAATGCTCGCCTCTGCGGCGACAAGCCTTCTGCTACTAGCATTCAGCAAAGAGTCTGCTAACATGTGAGTAGCGTTCCACCACCAAAGATGAGTCGAAGTTACCTTAGTCGCAGGGTCGAGAGAAGGCTCATCTCTCAGGGCAAAGAGATTGCTTACGACAGACGGACCGAATTGGCGAAGGCCCGAAGACTTCGATTCCCGAGCCCTCTTGGTTCCATCAAGATCATTTTCACGAAAGAGGCTGGCTTCATCCTGTTCTATATCGGTGTCGTTGCGTGCGCGTACTACTCGATGCTAACTCTGCTCCCATCGCAGTTCGGCTCAGTATACGGCTTCAATCAGGTTCAGATCGCTTTGTGCTACTTGCCAATAGGCTGTGGAAGCCTTCTTGCCAGCTTCACTCGCGGCCGCTTCATCGACGCGAGATACAAGTACCACGCACAGCGTCTCGGAATGCCATTGGACTACAATCGTCAGATGGACCTCAGCCATTTCCCGATTGAAAGGGCTCGGATAGAGGTTGCACTTCCTACGCTGGCTCTGGGGACATCGTGTATCATTGGATTTGGCTGGATGATCCAGGCCAAGGTCAACCTCGCCGGGCCATTGATATTCCTCTTCGTTATCGGGTTCTGCGTCAGCTCATCGGTCAATACGATATCGGTACTTCTCGTTGACAGTAAGTAGTACTTAAGATTGTGTCCGACGTGGTATACATACTAAACTCTTTCATAGTGTATCCAGGCCGAGCAGGAGCAGCTTCGGCAGCAAACAATCTGGTCCGATGCTGGATGGGAGCTGGGGCAACTGCTGGCGTGGCTCCCTTGATCGACAAGATCGGGATCGGATGGACGACGACTTTCTTCGCGCTGCTCTGTCTTGCATTCAGTCCGATACTGTGGTATGTTATGCAGAATGGTCCGAGATGGCGTCGTGCGGCCAACGAGAGACGAGAGCAGCACAAGACTGAGCGGGCGGCGGAGGCTGATGTGGGTGGTGAGAAAGGACGGCAGTAGCTATGCAATACTGGTGGTCTCAAGTGCTCTATCTCCAATTTGCTCTCGCCATTCGCATCAAGCTCCCAGATCTTCTCAAGCTAAGCCCATCCATAGAGTCGATGGGAGCTTCCCACTCCACCTTCGTCCGCTCTTTGCCAGAAACGGCACTCATCATCGATGATGTCGAACGTCCTCTGGCCCTTGCCCGAGGTGCGTTCTACGTTCAACGCATCTTGTCGACGCTGATCTCCTTGCCTTGTTGCTTCCCCAATGCTTCGGGTATTCACTGTCCAACGGCGTTAGGTGGTCTGCTACGACCAAGACTGCTTGCCTTACACGGAGAACAACTGCAATGGCTAGTTCTCCCCATGATGCCTGGCTTGGATGTCAGATCTGGACGAGCGAGGAGATGTGATTTGTCTCCAATACGAAGAATGGGTATGAGATATATGCAGCATATGCTGTTATATACGTTTACGGGGCAACTTAGAGCAGATTTGCCGTTCCCTCCTTTACGAGCGGCATAACTACTGACTGTTTTTGCAGCAGCGCAAACTCATACGTCTCTGAACTCCCTCCATACGATCACACTTGAGCAGCCTCGTTAGCGTCCTTCAGCGCCCGTACAGAAGCTGCTAGTCGGCAACTCACCGGCAGTCGAAAGGCGAGCGTCATACTCCGGTATTCACTATCCTCAAGAACTGTCTCAACCGATACTGGAAATCGATATGCCGAGAGTCGTGTATGTTGCTTGATCGTAGGAGTGACCCTGGTCTTCCTGTTCTGCCTGTCGCCTGCAAGCCTGCTACATCCTTCAAACGTCGCTGCCTGGACGAGCATATATCTGTACTCGGCGTACCCTACAAGACAATGATACCCTGCCTAATTGCAGAACTATGACCGCCAATATGATACAGCTCAACGGCTCGCCACCGATGCCGAACTTCACCTTCGATGACTCACTGCAACCTTACAATATGCCCATGCAAACCTGGCTCTTGGCGAACAACAGACAAGACCAACTCAACGGCCTAGCCACAGCGAATGTCGTCTTCTCCAACACCACCGGCAAGGTCTTACTAGTACAGCCCGCCGCTCACGACTCCATGCCGAATCGTTGGGAAGTACCTGGAGGCGCCGTAGACAACGAAGACCTAACCATCCTCCACGCCGCAGCACGTGAGCTGTGGGAAGAGGCAGGACTTTTCGCCACACGTTTCACTCACATGGTCGCTGAGAAATCTGGTCTGGATCCGGGATTCGTGTTCTCGAATGCCAAGCGCACGTCAACCTGGTGTCGCTTCACCTTTGCAGTGGAGGTCGTGACTTGCGATACTGTAAAGCTGGAACCCAACGAGCATCAAGACTTCCTTTGGGCTTCGGAGGAAGAGGTCCGGAACGAAAAGGTTGGAGAGCGTGAGGTTCCCATCACCACGCCCAACGTGGTAGCAATGCTTCTTGAGGCGTTTCGGCTGAGGAGGGAGAGGGCAAACGCTTGATCTATGCTCATATTCATTGGCCAAACAATGGCTGCCACGACGATACTAAACAAAGCCGAACGCTGCCGGGATCAGTGCTGCATCATGATAAGCATTGTCCGCCTGGCCTGGCTGAACTGCATGGCAAGCCACTAATCAGATCTCGTTGGCCAATATCAAACTTCCAGCCGATATGTTGTCTGGAGAAGCAGATATGCACCTCATGCCGGTCTGAGCTCTCCAGTGGCTACAGATTCTCGCATTCGTTCCCTCACAACTTTCCAGTACAATTACGTGCGAAGCTTTGACGCTAAGCAATGCAGTGCTGATGTCCGCACGTGCAGGCCAAGACTGGGACTTCCAGGAAACCTTATCGCCGGAAAGCTATATCAACCACCTTGTTCGTTCTCTTGTCAGAAGCTTGAATCATACGATCAGCATCCCGCAACAATGAACGAATGCTGCACAACCGGTTTCCTCTGGAACGGCACGCCCGCCGGCCGGATCGACAAGCTCCTCGATAAGCCCGCCTACATCGCCGGAGACAACTCCAAACGTGCTATTCTGCTAGTCCATGATGTCTTCGGCTGGTCCCTGAACAATACCCGCCTGCTCGCCGACCACTACGCGAAAGAAGTCGGTGCAACGGTGTACCTACCTGACTTCTTCGAGGGATGGAGCGCGAAGGAAGGCGATGCCGAGATGGAGGTTAAGGACGGCAAAGTAACGATGATCACAAATCCGGACGTCGATTGGGCTGGGTTCTTTGCAAAGAACGGACCTGATGTTCGGACGCCGGAGGTCATTGCTTGTGCCCGCAAGCTGGGTGAGGACTACGAGTTCGTCGGCGCTGTTGGGTTCTGCTGGGGTGGCGCGGTTGGGTTCAAGCTGGCCAGCGAAGACAACGCTGGGTTGCTGGATTGTGTCACTACCGCGCATCCTGGAAAACCCTCTGAAGAGGACGTGCGGAATTTGAGTATCCCGGTCCAAATCATCGCGCCTGAGTTCGATCCCACGTTCGACCAGGAGTCGAAGGATTTGTGTCTACGAGAGATCCCGAAGCTGGGGATTGAGTTTGTGTACAACTACTTCCCAGGTGATGTGCATGGATTTTGCACAAAGGCAGACATGAGTAGCGAGAAGCAGAAGAGGTCGCTGGAAAGGGCCAAGAATGCTGTGGTGTATTGGTTCTTGACGCATACGGCATGAGGTCCTACAACAGTTGCATCCGGTTGCAAGGGTGTAAGATTTACAAGCATACCTGTTACTCATCTTCCTCCTCAGCAGTCCATAATCCAGGCGTCTTCTGACTAATCGAGATCTTCTTCTTATGGCCCCCAGCTTTCCCTGGCGCCGCGCCATTCGCCTTCGCGTTCTCCGCTGTACCTCTCTCCCGATCCATAATATCCTTCGCCTCCTTGAAAGGTGCCGGCACCTCAGTCGAGTTCGGGTCCGTAGCTGTTAGACTCCCTCCCTGAGGTGGGTCGATGTTCCTGGCGAGAAGATCAGTGGTGTCAGGGACTCGGAGACCTTCATGCATCTTACCACTCCGGCACCACCCTTGTCTTCGGGCCTTCGTTTGGCATGATCTCAAGCACCGTCCCTCCCTTATACTTGCCCTCTTGCACAAGCTCAATCATCGCCTTCGCCACATCATCCGGTGCAAGCGACTCGAGCGCACCAAAGTTGACACGGCTTCGCTTATCCTGGTCCCAGAGTGGCGTATCCACGGCGCCAGGGCAGATAGTGACGACTTTGATGCCTTCGTACTTCTCCAGGAACTTCATAGACTTGGTGAAGCCGACGATAGCATGCTTGGTGGCGATGTAGAGCGGACAGTTGTAGGAGCCGGCAAGACCGCCTACGGAGGCGATGGACATGATGACGCCTTTGCGATTCTCGCTGACGAGGGCGCGGGTTGCTATGCGGGTAAGTTTGACCGGGTGGTCGAGGTTGATGTCTGTCATGGCGTAGTGGTCGTCTTGTTCTGGGTCCTGGAGGGATGGGTGAGAGGGTTAGCAAGTGTCTCAGAGTCTCGATCGAGCGGTTGCACAGCCGCCTTGTCATGGAGTATTCTTCTGCCCATCGGTCTAACTCACGTTCCAATAATTGCTGAACGGCTGCGACTTGTTAGTCATGAACACTATGATAAGGCAGCGGTCATACTGGTTCAAACACCCCAGCACCTGCGACATAAACATCAGGCGTCGAGCCGAACTTCTCTTTCGGGCCGGTGACGAGAGCCTCGAGCTGGTTCCATTTCGTTACATCTGTTTTCTGGAAGATCACGCTGTCGTTGCCGTTGACATACTCCTCGGCTTCTTTCGTGAGCTGGAGGTCCGCAACGAGAACTTTGGCTCCTAGCTCGACGGCACGTTTGACGAAGCAGAAGGAGATGCCTAGTATGAATGTCAGATACGTGATTCGACATACGGAGAGCTCATCAACTTACCAGAGCCTCCACCCGTCACGACTACGACTTTATCTTTGAGGTTCAGGTCGCCTACTTCCATCTTGACTTATGGTATACAGTGACGCTGCTTGAAGGACGAACAAAATACAGAATCAAGAGATATAGACCTTACTTACGGGCTCACTTACCTTGTCTTGTTCCATGTACTCCAGGCTATGCTCGAGTCAGGACCTTTGGGGAATGCACGCTTCTACGCCGCAAAGAGGGGTTTGCAGCGGGGACAAGCAGGAACTCATCCTGTAAGCTTCGTACGGAGGTTGATACCCGCGTACGTGCTGCTCAGTCAATGCAGGGTTATGCATATAAAAGCGTCCATTCGAGAACGCGAGATCCGTAGGTCTGAAGGCCAGACGCCACCCATAGACCCGAGGGATATTTGCCTGGGGAGGTTCGAATCCTTCTCAGCTCGACAATATTAGTAGGCAAACGGGGATGGTGATGGCCAAATAGTTAGGTGGTCGATCCTGTACGAGTTTTCGCCAGCAGGAGGCATTGCCGCGACCGACGAGGGGAAGTTGTAGCTGATATGGATGGTAGAGGAGAGGGACGATGTTGGAAGCGTGATCACACAATTTAGAATGTTCTGCCTCAGGCTCCACTGACAAAGATCGCGACTTTTCGAGCTCTTTCCCACAACTCATCCGCCACCTTCACACAAGGTCACACCTCACCCTGCGACACACCAGCAACCGCAGCGCCTACACCGCCACAGCCAAGCTCACCGCAATCATGGCCAACTACCTGGCCTCCATCTTCGGCACGGAGCAAGACAAAGTGAACTGCAGCTTCTACTACAAAATCGGCGCCTGCCGCCACGGCGACCGCTGCTCGCGCAAACACGTCAAGCCCTCCTACTCGCAGACCGTCCTCCTCCCCAACCTCTACCAAAACCCGGCCTACGACAACAAATCCCGCCTCACGCCCTCCCAACTGCAAAACCACTTCGACGCCTTCTACGAAGACTTCTGGTGCGAGATGTGCAAGTACGGCGAGATAGAAGAAGTGGTGGTGTGCGACAACAACAACGACCATCTCATCGGGAACGTCTACGCGAGGTTCAAGTACGAGGATAGCGCGCAGAAAGCGTGCGATGCGTTGAATTCGAGGTGGTATGCTGCGCGGCCCATCTACTGCGAACTCAGTCCTGTGACCGACTTTAGGGAGGCGTGTTGCAGACTGAATAGTGGGGAGGGGTGTGTGAGGGGCGGTTTTTGCAATTTCATACATCGCAAGGAGCCGAGTGCGGAGCTGGACAGGGAGATTGAGTTGAGTACGAAGAAGTGGTTGAGGGAGAGGGGGAGAGATGAGAGGAGTTTGAGTCGGAGTGTTACGCCGGAGCCGCTGAATCCGAGGTACTGAGGATGATGGAGGCGAGTGAAGATGCGGATTAGGAGCAAGTGAAAGGGCACCACGGGCAGTCGCGTGCGCGTATGCGGGCCTCGAGCTTCACGGTGCTGCGCATAAGAATCGCGCAATCATGCTCGGCGGGCACCCGCAAGAAGCTGCATGATGCAGTATGGCTCTTCGCTCTGACAGCGCCATCTTGCAGCTGCCATTAGCGCCGACAATGCACTTAGCTTGGGCAGGTCACCACATGTTTCGAGCGAGGCGTCTCGGAGGTTACATAGCTTCAAATGACAGAAGTTCGGAACAGGTCAGGCTCGACACTTTGTCCATCTTTGCATTGTGCACTACCAACACAGCTTGTCTATATCATGGTCTCATAGAATGTATATGTACCCACCTCGCTTTCAGTCTTTGCCCACCACAGCCATTGCAACATCTTGCCCGCCCCTTCTCATCCTCCCATCCATCATTATCACCGTCTGTCAGCCAACACCTCCCCCAAACTCCTCCTAACCATCCTGCTCACCACCTCAGCCCCATCATGCCCATCTCCGCCTTGAAAGATGTCACTCTGCACCAACCACGCAATTACGCCAACAATCGCCGCGACGAGGAGGCAGAAGCACAGCCAGAAGATCCAGCAGATGCACGTGCGGCGTCGGGATTTGCGGTTTTGGCGGGCGAGCCAGGAATCACTATATTACAGCAGAGTCAGCAACTAGAGGCAGGTAGAGAGATTAAAGGAAAAGCTGGAGGGGGTTTACCTGTGCTTCAGGTCGACCGGGTGTTCTTCGTCCAAATGCACGGCGGTGGAGAAGCGTTTCCAGAAAGCTGGGTCGCGGACGTTGGCCATTGCGCTCAACTTTCAATCTCTCCCGAGAGCTTCGTGTGTAGTGTTATGGGTGCTGTTGGGTTCTTGATGAGGTCGAAAAGTGCCGTCGTGAGATTGTAGTGATTATCAATTAATGCCAGAAGTGGCAGGATTCTCGAACTCGAAGTTCCAGAGGGCTGAAGTGAGGAATGCTGGCGTGCAGGTGATGCGTTCTCGAATCGGGGGTGTCGATTATTGTATCGTGACGGACGATTCTTCGAGAGGCGAATTAAGGAACGATATGGTATCGCGATGGTGGTGGTGGTGCGATGATTCTTCTTGCTGCTCCTGAACTATGATGCGGAAACGCTGTAGAAACGAGTGACAACACGCAGTAAAAGGAGCGTAACGAGCAACCTCCGCACAAAAGAGTGCAGTACGAAGAGCTCTAGAAAATCAAACAGACTGCAATATTCTCGCACAAAAGAAGTTGCTCACGAGGTTGCGAAGAAGCGATGTTCGAGAAGAAAGGAAGGCAAAGCAACACGCGACAACGAAAAGGAAGCAATTACTCAGCCACGGCGACCAATCGCAGCCTCATCTCCGCCCTCCTGTCATCGCAGGCCGGACCCAGCCATGAAACGGCGCGGTCGAGAACCAACCCTGTGAACGCTACGAGCGTTGGGTGTAATTTCGGGGAGCGTGGTATTTTGGGCTCTGATAGACGTGACTTACTCTTTTTGACCTAGTAGACCTGGAGCGGGCCGGATATCATATGGAAAGCAGCGAATGAGAAGCGTGTCGGCCCTGGAAGGTGCAAATAAGGTTACAGGCCGTTGGTTTGGCGTGATTGCCGAGAGGATGAGGCTGAACGCGTACGCGAGAGAAGATGGACACAGGATCTTGATAACCACCTGCTTCATCTTCGCAACGTGGCACAGCTGGAGTGGGGAGAACTTGTCAACTATATTGCTGTAATCGGCTGTCACAGGTAATTCTCCATGAGACGCTGTCCGAGTTCCGCACACGGAAGCTCAAATATGTCGATCCAGGGCATTCGGCGGACATCTGACATGACTTCGATCTTGAGTAACGTCGAGATACGTGCTTCAGCAGTCCCGGGATAGGAGCAACACCTCCGCTTCATCCGGATGATCCAAATGATGGCCCCAAGCCGAAGCGCCTCGGAAACAACGTCACAACGTGTTGTCGGCTCCGATGGTCTTGTTGGTTGTTGATCCAGCAAGTGGTGAGTGACTGGGTTTACGAGGAAACCCATTCGCTCTTCATCATCCCAGATGGCATCACCTTTGGTCGCCAGCTCGGCCTGAAGCAGTGTAGCAAGCGCATTTAGGTCACCTATACAAGACATCTCGCTCGTGAATCGCGCATCCTGCGTGTTCCCGTCGTTGATGACGCTTAACAGCGGCCTGGGCAGCGTCTCCAAGCCCGTGCGAGGGTATACTCTGGCGCTGGCCATGCTCGGGGATAGCGGAAACAGTGGTTTTGTGTCGTGCAGCAATGCTGCCGTGATGTCCACCCTGCGTGACTGTTTAGCATCGACCCAACGGAGTTCATTTGACAGACACAACGTTCGCGATGACGAGCCATACCATGAAATCATAAGTATCAGGTCCTGGTTGCCTTCCAATGTAGAAATGCCGCCTCTCGCCGCGACCACCATCCACACGCCCTTGACATGGACCATCGCTTGGTCGAAATCGAGGCTGGTGAACTGACTCGACTTCAGCCGCATGCCCAAGAAAAGGCTCGCCATAATTGGAAGCTTACATTGTAGCAAACCATTGCCAGCACAGCGTTGATAACATCATCAGACGTCGCGCTGCTCGCATTGGAGCTGGCGAGCCTGGACTGGACGCACTGGATAGTAACGAGAGAGCGCTCCAACGCCAGAGACTGGAGCTCCCCGGCTGATCTACGGTACAACGGGATAAGGACATCAGGTGAAGTGAAGATCTGTTGGTAGTGCTGAAGGAAGGCGGAGTTTCTGAAGGCGAAGGGGAACCAGAAGGTGGATGTCGAGTGAGCTGTGGCCTACGGATTAGCAGGTGGCGAATGCCTAATCGAGTCAACGGAAGGCTTGGGTAGTCTATCTTTACCGGAGCCCATTGCATTCTTTCCCGCGACCATGATCAGAGTAAATCCATAAGCCGAGAACCAATCCTCTCCCCATTCCTTCTCGAAGATGGACAATGTATACAAGAGAGGCTGCATCACGTATGGTGGAGTGTATGGTGTAGCAGGCTCTGGCGCAACCATTTCCTTCGTACAAGCTTGTAGACGGTCAACATCTCGAGTCGTCGAGTCATCACCTCTGAGAGTGCTCGGTTGCGTTCTTGAAGCTTCTGCCAGGGGCCATACTATGGTGACGAATGGGAGGTCCTTCGATCTTCTTCGGGACTTTCCAATGTCGACCATAAGATGGCGACGGACCCTGGAGTCGAGCGACTTGTTATGAATGCGACGTGAAGTAGAATTACCATCTTGAGCATGTAAGAAGAGGAGGCGTCTCTTCTTTGTGGGCTCCTCCATCATTGATGTGACGACAGAGCGATAGATAAAGAACAGTCAACACATTTCGAAGGAAGACCGTTCCGAAGTCGCCGGAACGAAGCTGATTCGGGGTACTCCATGCCAGATACCGGAGCGCGCAAGGTGTATTCCCCTTGAAAAGGCAGGAGATATGAGGCAGGTCGTGGCAACGGCGAACGACCAAAGTAGATTGAGCTCAGGTACGCAGGCGGTATCAGAATCACGCGGCGGATGGATTGGTGTACTCCGACGGAGCTCCGTTGCTCACGAAAAGCTCAACACCTCCCCCCACTGGACACCTTAGATAAGTGATTTCAAATCAACAGCGCAAGCAGATGAGTGGTAATAATTATACAGACATGACCCGCCCGTGGCTAGTCAGTAACCTCCGTCGCGGCACTACGATCTCTCGCTCCTTGCCACTTTCGATACACCATTGACCTTTTTCGGCGATTGTATGCATATCGTGTATGGAACCGAACCAGGTGCAAGCAGAGTCCGGGTTGTCCAAGCTGCTTTGGCGACACCATATTCCTGTTGGTAACGTCAAACCCGAGAGACTTGCGATCGGTTTACGGTCCGGACGCCGGGCAAGATGAATCGTGTCCAAGGTATGGTTGTAGGGTCGCTCAGCTTGCGAGCTCGACAGGATCATGGAAGAACGGAATGCGTATAAGTATGAAGCAAGAACCGCCCGTCAATGAGCAGGTCAACACGTAGAAAGCAGATTCATCGAGACTTGCGACCTCACTACCTGCTGGCTTCCTTCTGCACGGCCTACTGTTTTCACTCCACTGCGCCAACGGCCTACTCAACTTCGCCCACCATGAGCACAGAGGAGACGATAACGCTCTACTGCGAGGGTACTCCCAACCCGCTCAAGATCTCCATCGCACTGGAGGAACTAGGTTTGAAGTACAACGTAAGATCCCCATGCATCATCCCTCCAGGTCTCCAGAAAAAAAAGGCCGCAAAACGAGATCTCGAAGACTCTAACGCACTCCGTATACAGGTACGCACAATCAAGCTCTTCGAACACGAGCAGAAGGAGCAGTGGTTCCTCGACATCAACCCCAACGGCCGCATCCCGGCCATCGTCGACACAGATGAGAGTGGCCACGACCTCAAGATCTGGGAAAGTGGCGCCATCTTGCAGTATCTTGTCGACCGGTACGATAAGGACCACAAGATTTCGTATCCTCATGGCAGCAAGGAGTACTGGCAGATGACGAGCTGGGTAAGTTTAATTATTCCCATTCGTAAATATTGAAGCTAACGAGGGACATCCACCAGCTCTTCTGGCAGGTCAGCGGCCTCGGCCCCATGCAGGGCCAGGCAAACCACTTTGAAAGTATGTTCCTGTCTATGGTACAATTGCATCGCTGGCCCGGGGCGATGCAAAGTCAACGGCGCCGTTAACCCAAGATAAACACAGTGTCCGCCTTCGGCGACTACCCTTACGCCCTGAACCGCTACGTCAACGAAACACGCCGTCTCTACCGCACCATGGACAAGGCCCTTGCCGACAATCCCTCTGGATACCTCGTCGGCGATCACCTCACCATCGCCGACATTGCTATCTGGCCATGGACCACCGCGTACAGTAAGAAGTCTCCACTCGACGGCGAGACGCTTACTGATAGCACGTTGTAGAGTACAGTGGCCTAGCCCAGATTGATGAGTTCCCGCAAGTCAAGGCCTGGATGTACAAGCTCCTCGCGCGCCCGGGGTTCGAGAAGGGTCGCAATGTGCCCAATCCGCATATCTACCTTCAGCTCAACGAGCTGCCGGACGAGGAGCTGAAGAAGCTGGGGAGTCAGAGGTCGGGGTGGATTCAGGAGGCTATGAAGCGGGATGCTGAATGATCGCAGCCAGATTGACCATCACCGTCGTTTCGATGGTGGTGGTGGGGGATGAGGCTACTCTACGGATTCGCGGTACTCATGGGAGGAGAGGGACAAGTAACTAGGGTTGACAGGGCATGTGATGTGTTTGGGTTTCGATTTTGCTATACTTGTCCATACATCCCGTATGTACATTCCGAACTCCGCCCAGTGCACTAAACCCATGCACCATCGCTATGCTGAACTGATAAGCAAACGCCAATGCCATGCCAAATGCTACCCAAAAGTATTCCAAAATGTCGAAGCCTGTGAGTTCAACCCCAGGATCACGAGAAATGTCGTGCATGTGCCCTCCGTGCATGCCGAGCCACATGCTCGGCTGCCATACCATTGTCATCAACATATGCGCTCTCGGGAGAGACGACTGAAGATGTCTCGCAGGTAGTGCTTGATGTCTTGGCCGTCGAGGCTGCCACGGATGAGGCCGGAATTGTAAGGACGGTTGGGAAGTCGTTCGCTCCAGATGCTGCTTGTGGGCTGGCAGCAACCGGAGTTGTAGCTGGGGCATAAGGCGATGCAGGAGCTGAGGGCTCTGCTGGGACGTACGGCGATCCTGGGATAGATGGTGCTGCTAGAGGGGCTGAGGACACTGTTGCTGACGAGGAAGGCACTGCTAGAGGCGCAGAAGAAGCCATCGGAGGCGCAGAAGGAGGCGCTGGAGGACCTGGCGGTGTTACCGCAGCAGAAGGTGCCGCAGGAGCGGAAGACATCGCCGGATCGGAGGGTGCTGCTGAAGCGGGCGGCGTGCTTCCACCAGCGGGCACCGTAACAAACTGCGTGTAGGTAGTCACCATGGTCACCTTGGACGCATCGCCAGATGGGGCTACGCTCATAGCCGGAGGTGGTGGCGTTCCGTTGCTTGGAGCAGGAACATAAGCGGAAGGCTGACTTGGCGCTGCCGATCCGGTCGGCCCACCTGTCGCGATCGGCGGTGCTGTCTCAGGTGGCGTTGGGGTAGCGGTGATCTGAGGTCCTGTTCCAGCAGTCTTTGCAGCAGCTAACGCGCTCTCCGCCACGATCGCAGAGAGTGTGCCAGTGGCCCACTTGCCAGACGGGCAAAGCGGTGGTGGGATAGCCGGAAAGCCTGCTGCGGATGCCGACTGTTGTGCAGAGAACAGTGAGGCGTTGCAAGAGCTTGACCAGACCGGGTTGACTTTGAAGGTAGATGCGATCTTGAGGTTCCAGTTTTCCAAGATGACTGACGGCGTGACTCGCGCTGTGCGGGCCATGTAAGTCTCCACAGCCTGGGTCTGGAAGTTCTCCTGGAGTAGGGTATTGGTTGCCACTTCTTCCACGATCTTGACATCGCCCGGGCTGTCGCCTACGATCTCGAAGTCGGCGCATGTGGTGTAGTATTCGTCCTTGCCTTCTGGATAGATACATTCCTGCTCGGGCTCGGTGGGCCACTGCCAGACCCAGTAGGTGGTAAGAGTGCCTGGCTTGACATTTTGTGGAATCCGGACGTCGCTTTCGCACCACTGTTCCGCGGTGGCGTTCTGGTCCGGGATCATGTTCGGGTAGACTGCTTGGCGGCCGACGGACAGCGTGCAAGAGTTGATCTGGTGGCAGCGTCCGTCGTCGAAATTTTGAGCTGACAACAGCCATCCGCGTTTATCGCCACCGGTGCCTTCTGTGTTCCACTTCATGACGTTGGCGATCTTCTCATCGCTGGAAGGCCGATTGGTGCCGAAAACGTAGACAGTACCTCCATCTAGAGGCTTGCCCTTCTGGTTCCATGGTAGGGTGACGTGTCCATTTTCCAGATACTTCATCGCGACAAAGCTGCCAGGAGCCGCCTTCAGCTTCGGATATCTGGGGTCGGTGTAGTTGGATGTCCTTTGGTTCGGGTGGCAGAGCGAGTCGCTTGCGTTGACTCGTAGACGTACACCACCATCGGGCATTACTGATGTGGCTTGAGGCAATAGCCAGAGGATGTTGGCGTCGCCGTTGAAGGTAGGATCGGTTCTTGCGACATAGCCTCGACTGTAGCCGCGGTCACCAATGTACGAACCGTTAGGCCCGATGACCTGGTATTCTTCGATCCAGGTGTGTGCGAGCGTGGGAGGCGCAATGCTCACAATGAGCGCTGCGAGCGCGAGGATGTTGATTTTGTTGAACATGATGGGTGTGGTTGTTGTGTGTTGCGCGGAGGAGGAGTGATAGAAGTCCAGCTTCTATGTGTTTGCGGTCGGTCGGCTTTTCGTAAGGTTCGTTCGTGAATACAGTCGAGGAGTCAGGGCCAGCGGTGATTGATGACTTGCTATTATCGGAGGATTGTGTCGTGTCGTGTCGTGAATTCGAGTCAGCAGTGACAAAGAGAAAGTCGTGTCCGGTAGAGACTGGAAGAATGTATTGTCGATGCTAGAAAATGTGCGTCCAGCGCAGAGAAACAATGAAATCACGACAATGGAACTATGTGCATGAATAGAAAAAGGTTCGCGTTGTTGAAGTGAAGATCTCAAAGAATAAAGAAAGCTCACACGACACCTCGACCGACCGTGAAGAGTGCTTTGTTTGTCTGCCTGGCAAGGATGACTGTGTTATGGGTATTCACGAAAGAGTATCGCCGTGGGTGTGTCTCGCTCCCGCTATCGTAGTGAATCAGTGCGCTGCTGCGGGAGGCGCTGCAAGCGAATGAAGCCGCATGAAGAGAATGATCTAAATACAGATGAAGAGCCGTTCCCGGGAACCACATGCCACGATTAGCGAACCAGACTTGCCTACCGCCGAAGGCTTCAACCCTATGGCATTGTCATCTTCAATTTGAGGCGTCGCATCGGGCTCGGTACGCCGTCGGTGTCGCGTGCTGCTGGTTGGGTAGACGCGATAAGAGGCAGATGGAGAGGAGGGCTAGATTGCCGTGACACGAACAGAGTCGACTCGCGCCTGGAATGTCTCGGCAGCCAACGGTTCAGTCGGCAGATGGACGTTGTGAAAAGTGTATCAGAAGCCAGAGAGAGAGTGAAGTGAGGTTGTTTGAGGTCGAGCCTTTTGTCAGAGCCAGACTGCAGCTGATTGGCTGTCGCGCCTTCCACTCATCTGGCCTTGCCGCCGTGCCGCACCGGTGCGCCCGCTCGGAGGATAATGGCCTATAGTAGCCGACAACGAGGCCATGGTATCTGTGTGTGCCATTGAGGTCCCGAAACAAGATGTCGTGTCGCAGGTTGAAGAATGAAGGATGATGTCCTCAAGAGAAAAGATCGAGAGGAACCTCAAGTTTGAGAAAGCGGTATGAGCACAACGCCTATCAGTCTCCGATGTACGCATATGGGATGTCTGTACCCCAATCCAACTACGGATCATCGTCCACCCCAATCAAAATCTTAACATGCTTCTCCCGCTTATGCAACAGCGCCTTAAACCCCTTCTCAACGCCCTCCTCCAACGAGATCTTAGCCGTGATCATCCGCTCCGGCTCCTTCAATCGTCCTGCAAACCGATATGTCAACTTCCAGACCACAGTCTTGTGACAGCTTACCACTAGCAATGTACGAAGGTCAACTCACCATCAGCAATAGCATCAATAACCCCCTGAAACTCCTCCCTCGAATAGATATTACTCCCCACATACCTCAAGCTCCGCCTATTGATCAAGTTCGGATTGAAAGTAATCTCCTTCTCGAATATGCCAACGTTAACGACCGTGCCTGCTCCACGTACGCTTCCCAATGCAGCATCCATAGATGGCTGCACGCCTGCGCACTCGAAGACGACCTGTGGGCCCCAGCCGTCTGGCGAAGCTTCTCTGGCCTTTGTGGGTACGTCGTCGTGCTTGGGGTTGAAGACGTGCGTCGCGCCTGCTCCTCGAGCCTGTTCCGAGCGGAGCTCAGAGAGCTCAGAGACGGCGATATTGGTGACACCTTGAGCGCGGAGGCACAGTATGACCGCGATGCCGATGGGTCCGGCGCCGAGGACAAGTACTGAATCTTCTGGCTTGGCTTGCCCGAGGTTCACAGCATGCCACGCCACCGCCAACGGTTCCACCAGCGCTGCAACGTCCAGGCCAATAGATTCCGGGATGATATGCACATCTCTCGCATCAACGCAGATGTATTCCGCAAACCCACCCCCAAATCCAGAATAGCCCAGGAAACCCCATTGCGCACAGCAGCCCCACAACTGCTTCTCGCACCACACACACTCCCTACAAGTCACAACCGGAAAGACCGCGCATTTCTGTCCGACTTCCAGCCCAAGTTCTGCTGGCACACGGTCGTGGATTTCGACAATCCGGCCGGAGAACTCGTGGCCCATTATCGTGGGAATCTGCTCTCCGGTCACGGGGTGAGGTTTCGTGGGAGCGTTCTTGGGTCCGACGAGGTACTCGTGGAGGTCGGAGCCACAGACGCCGGCCCAAGCGTTCTTGATCTTCACCCAGCCGGGGCGCAGAGAAGGGATGGGGATGTGGTCGAGGCGGAGGTCCTGGTTGCCGTGGTAGCGGAGGGCGCGCATGGTTTCGGGCATGATAATAGAACTCCCGTGGAGTTGTCTTACGACGTGGTCGATGAGGTCTCTTGCTGTTCGTTCTGATTGGGCAGGTTGCTGAAGTGGTCAGTCGTTAGATCACAAGCGCGGAGCAATGGCGACCGTCAGGTTCGTTCCAGAGTAGCCTCAATGCGAGTGGTATTCGTCCTCTGGGTCCTGTCGTGCGGTTTGATTTCATACCAATTGAACAAAAACATGCTTCAGTTGAGGACATCGTGCCTTTTGATCGGAAGCTAATGCCCGAGGTCATGGTTTTGTATGAGGGGTCTGGCTTTCTCTCAGGCTGAGCTCTCTTTTGACCGCAGTTTTATCGGAGCCTTGTTAGAATCAGCGACTCTGCTACTCCCTGTTACATGAAGGTCGTTGTGTCGAGAGATCAAAGTCGCCGATGCTCGATAGTAGACCGCATGTGTCGCTTTCCGATCGACAGACTTCGTGGTCACCAGCTCAATAATCTTCCCGCACCAGAGTGACCGTATTCAACATGCTATTACTCACTGGATTCATGCCACCCTCGCCTCAAGCACCCTCTCCCCATGCTCCCTAACAACACGATCCAACATCCCCCTAATCTGCCTACACCCGTCCAAGCCCACACTTATCATGGCCTCCAACCTCCCCACCTGCACCCTCGTCTCCATAATCAGCACATTCACCTTATCCTCCCCTCCACTCGTGCCGACCGTCAAAAACGGCAACTCCTGCTCCTCCAACCCATTCAAATCCAGCAGCGGATCCGCCTCCTCCCCATCCCCCGCATAAGACGCCGTAGAGCCTGTCGTACACGCCACCACGTAATCGCTCATCGGCACGCCTGCATCTACTAAGGCCAATGTAGCGGCATTCAAGCAAGCGGCTAGCAAGCTCCCGTCCTGCGAGAGCACGTGTAAAGAGATGGTGATAGTGCTGTGCGGATAAAGATGCGTGAAGAGTGTGCTGCTGAATGCCGAAGAGATGGTATGTTGCATCTCCTGCGTGCGCTTGTCATTGCGGCCGTGGCGTTTGCGGTCTGTGCCGCTGAAGCCTGCGATGGAGATGGAAGTTTCGATGTGTGCGCCGGGGCTTTGGGAGGAGCTGCCGGAGCGGGTGGGAGATTCGCGGGGGCCGTGGACGGTGCAGATGATTTTTGTGAGGCCCATTTCGAGGTAGGAGGAGCCGTCTGCTGCTGCTTGGGTGGAGCTGGAAGGACGTTAGTACGGGTTGGGGAGCGGGAGGGTGGCGAAAGTACATTTGGCCGTGGAGGCGGCGGAGTTCGTTCCAGCGGCGGCCATCTACTCGTCTGGAGGATTCTTAGTACGTGGTCAAGAGTTCTCACAAGATCCTATGAGTTGAGTTGTCTTCCGCCCCAATGCATTTGCTATGTCTTCCTCGCTGAAACTGGTGAAGCCGAGAAGAGTGAGATGGAGGACTTACAGCTGGGCTATACTGTAGCTTGATGAGTCTAGAGGCATCTTCGTAAGTTACTGGTTGGAGTAGTCACGAGACTTCAGATGGTGTTTGACCAACTGTTTTCATCACATGCAAATATCTGCTCCTTCCCAAAATATTCTCTAGCTTCATGCAGGCCGGATTGAAATCGCGGGGCAGGCGCGTCCCCCACCCCCACCACGCGTCAAGGCATCAACCTCATCAAACTCGTGAATTGTGGAACGAAGAGCGAAGAAGATTCACAGTCAGACAAACGAGAGTATAAGAATGCTCCATCATGGCGGCACGCAAACTAGGCAACGGGTCAGCGCGACACCTGACGATCGAAGAACGAGTCAACATCGCAGAAGGCGAAGACGAGCTCAGTGAGTCGGACGATGGGCTCGACATGGTCTACGGCAACAGCAAGACGGCCGAGTTCAGCTTCGACGACTACATCAACTCTCTCGATCCGGGAGGCGACACCATCAAGATCTCCTCGGGCGAATATGACGACTCGGGCGCTAGGAAGCGGCGGAAGATGACGCATGCAGAGGGGGGTGAGAGGGTGGCCTTCGACGACTCAGAAGACTCGGATGCGGTGTACCAGAAGTTTGTCAAGCGGCATGGCGAGGAGAGGAAGAAGGTCGCTGCGACCAAGAAGCGGGTCAAGGCGAGGACCGCTGGCTCATCGCTGGTGGGTATGAGAGCGAAGCCGGCCAGGAAGGCAAAAGCGGAAAGCTCGAGAGCGCACGGAGATGCGAGTGATGATGACAAGGACCTCATGGAGGACACACTGCCCGACTATCTCCAAAAGCGGATGAAGTTGTGGGAGGTGCGCAAGGAGAAGATGGGCTCAAGGGGCTTGCTGCTCCCTCCTCCATACGACAACATCGAGTTCTCCGACGACCAACGGCTCGAGCAGTTAAAAGAGCGCCCGAAGTTGGTCCACAGCGTGCAGACTACCAAATACGAAGATCACATGATGGAGATGTCTGGTGGGACTATACCCGCGCCCATCGCTCAGCACCTGCGCAAGTACCAGGTTGAAGGTGCTGAATTCCTGCATGAGAAATTCGTCTATCAGCAAGGAGGCGTCTTGGGTGATGACATGGGTCTGGGCAAGACTATCCAAGTCATCGCCTTCCTGACCGCAGCATTCGGCAAGACTGGAGATGAGCGGGACAAGAAGCGCATGCGCAAGATGCGTCGGCATAGTAGCAAGCGATGGTATCCTAGGGTACTCATCGTCTGTCCCGGCAGCCTCATGTCCAACTGGAGGTCGGAGCTGGACCGCTGGGGCTGGTGGCACATCGGTACTTACCATGGGCCCGGAAAGGCGGAGACCCTTGCAGCAGCAGAGAACAACAGCCTCGAGATCATGATCACCACGTACAACACCTATCGACTGGACCAGAGCGCCATAAATGGCATTAAATGGGATTGTGTCATTGCTGATGAGTGCCATATCATCAAGGAGAAGAAGGCCGAGATCACGCAAGCTATGAACAATGTCAACGCTCTCTGTCGGATTGGCTTGACCGGAACTGCTATCCAAAATAAGTACGAGGAGCTGTGGACGCTCCTGAACTGGACGAATCCTGGTACGTTCGGCCCTTTGAGTTCGTGGAAAACAGCCATCTGCATTCCTCTCAAGCTAGGCCAAAGCTACGATGCCACGAACGCGCAGCTTGCCAAAGCCAGGCGGACAGCCTCCAAACTCCGCGACAACCTACTTCCACCGTTCTTCCGTCGCCGGACCAAGCAGATGATCGCGGATGAGCTTCCAAAGAAGAGTGATCGTGTCGTCTTCTGTCCGATGACAGATACTCAAGCAGACGCCTACAATAACTTCTGCGACTCCGAGATGGTTCAGACAATCCGCCACGCATCAGACCCATGCAGCTGTAATTCGAAGAAGAAGCAAGGCTGGTGCTGCTCCGCTGAAGTTGACGGACTGAAGTGGCAGAATTCCGTCTTCCCCGTCATGATCACACTGCAAAAGCTCTCCAGCCACGTCGCTCTCCTCCTGCCATCTGGCGAAGCCGACCGAGAACGACACGACAAGGACATCGAGCTGCTCAAGACCGCTTTGCCAGACATGTGGGAGAAACTATACCGCGACCGTGACAGCATCATGAACTACGCTAATACGGCCTTCTGCGGCAAATGGAAGATCCTGCGCAAACTCCTCACCTACTGGCATGAGAATGGCGACAAAGTGCTTGTCTTCAGCTACTCCGTCCGCCTGCTCAAAATGCTCGAACTCCTCTTCAAAACCACAACTTCCTACAACGTCTCCTACCTCGACGGCAGCATGAACTACGATGACCGGCAAAAGACCGTTGACGATTTCAACTCCGACCCGCGGCAATTCGTCTTCCTCATCTCGACCAAAGCTGGCGGCGTAGGGCTCAACATCACTTCCGCAAACAAAGTCGTCGTCGTCGATCCCAACTGGAACCCATCTTACGACCTCCAGGCGCAGGACCGCGCGTATCGTATCGGTCAGACGAGGGACGTGCAAGTCTTCCGCCTCATCTCAGTCGGCACAATCGAAGAGTGCATCTACGCCCGGCAGATCTACAAGCAGCAACAAGCGAACATCGGCTACAACGCCTCCGTCGAGCGCCGCTACTTCAAAGGCGTGCAAGGGCAAAAGGAGCAGAAAGGCGAGATATTCGGTTTGGGCAATATGTTCGCTCCCTTGTCCGAGAACATCAAATTGAGGGATATCGTCAACAACGCTAATATCGCCGAAACCCGCGCTGGTGTCGAGATCGCAGGGCTGGATATGGAAGCTTCACAAGACGACGAGGCGGATGTGGATGCGTTGCTTGAAGAGGGGAAGGAGGATGCGGCGATGAGTCAGCTGGCGGCGGACATCATTGACGAGCCGGCGGCCAGGAGGAAGAAGGCGAAGGAGGGCGCGAGGGGACGGGATGCGGTACAGGCTATCTTGGCCTCTGCTGGTGTCACCTACACCCATGAGAATGCGGAGGTGGTTGGCACGAGCAGGATCGAGATGAAGATCTCCTCGCGCGCGCAGAAGGCTGGTGGCGACATCGGTCTCGACAAGGACTACGCTTTCGCCCGCAATGCGTCACAACAGCTCGACGTACCGGCTTCGCGGAGCGCTTCGCATGGTGCTGGAGGCCATGGAGGAGCGGCAGGTGGTGTTGGGGACTCAGATGAAGATCTCGACGCACAGCCCATCAAATATATGTACAAACCACCCAAGGATGTGCTGCAACGGCAATTCTGCACGATGGCGAAGGGTTTCGGGTACGAGGATCCGACGGAGTTTGCGCTGGTGGTGGAGGGTTGGACGCAGGAGCAGCGGAGGCGGTGTTTGGAGAAGTTCTATGAGGGACGGAGGGGCAGGGTTGGGGAGATGAGATGAGGTGATGGATGGTGTCTAGGCGGCGACTGATGTGTGCTCTAGCTTGCGTTTGATTTCGATGAGAGATGATTGAACGAACCAACTTACATTTGCCAGTGCTACCTATGGTCACCTGGCTGATCGGCATAGGCTGTTTTGATTTGGACAGCGAGCCTCTCGTAGCGATATCTTGACTTCAATTGTCGTTCGAAGCGTACCAAGCTGTGGCGGCGCAAGCCGCTGTCTGTACTACAGTGTGACCCATGTCCGTCCTATTGGAGGTTGAAAGAGACGGGAGAGGGTGGTAGGGGTGGGAAATCTTGTTTGAGTACAGCTGTTGCCTAATATGCGGACATCAGGATAGCTTCCTGCTCCGCGGACGCTTGTACTGTTCGGCATACAATGCCTCCCTGTATTCTGCAACAGCTATACAGTCTCTTGGAGTCGGTTTGTGACTGGTCACCGCACTCCCACCCTCGATCAGAGACACGAATTCGGCGATGTCGTATCTGAAGCCTCCTTTTCTCGATGGCACGTGGAAGACTTGTTTTAGATCCGCGCTTCCCGATTCAGGATCAGGGGCATTCAAATGTAATTCGAAGCTATCCGCTTCCCACCACAGCCCTGGCACTCGCAGACTCCCTTTAGACCCGATGACTACGATCTCTCCGGTCGACATTGACGGTTTTGAAGTAATTTCGAGAATAGCATCAGTGTCCCCAGAAGCCAGATGGTAGGTCGCCATGCACGCAGTCTGATAGAATGTTGGTTCAGGACTAAGACGCACGGGAACGCGAGGCGTATCCCGGCGTGGCATTACCCGTGCTACTGCCAGAAGTGCGTCCGTGGTGTCTCGTTCCTGTCGGCCGAGCTCTGTCGTGTCGAAGGTAGCTGTGTATGAGATCAGGACTGAGAGGATCCGGCCGATTTTGCCATTCTGCGCGATAGCTGCTAGCCTCTCGAAGGCCGGACGATAGGCGTATGCGGACGAGGCGAGGAGGACGAGCTTCTTTTTGGCCGCTAGGGTGAAGAGCTCTTCAATATCATGCGGGAAAGCTGCGAGGGGGTTATCGCAAAGCACGTTCTTCTGTTTATGGAGAGCTTCCCGCGCCAGCAGAACCATAGCCTCGGAGTGCGCGGCAATATAAAGAGCACCTACGTCGTCCGGAGTGCCGTCCATGATGGAGTGGTGGGAGTTGAGCCCTCTCTTAGGCAGCTGGTAGCATCGGTTGACTCCCACCGACGACAAGTCGCACATTACAGCACCGGCCTTTTGAGCCGCCTGCTCACGGAACTCTGGAGCCTCAACGACCTGGGCGATGATGCCAATCTTCCTAAGAGGTCGCATAATCTGCAATCCTGCGCCCAAGAACGGGAGCTCGCAGTACTGGCAGAGATTGCGTACGTATTCGAGCGAGCCTTGCCAGTCGGTGCGGAAGATCATGACGTCGATATTGTATTTCTGGACGTCGTTGACTTTGCCGTCGTACTCTTCTAGTACGATATCGATCCCGAAGCCCACATGTTTGATCCATTCAAGTCGTCCGATGACGCTTTGGTAGAGGGTGCGTTTGCCGTGGGCGGCATTGCAGGCGTCGGTGGCGACGGAAACTACCAGATGGTCACAGTGCTTCTGAGCGTGTTCTAAGAAGTCGTAGTGGCGATCGTAGGTGAGATCCCACGTGCCGTAGACTATGCCTGCGCGCTTCTGTCTGGTTCGATGCGCACCCTTCATGAATGGAGCTTTTCTGCTTTTGACGAGCCACCCTCCGCAAGTCTCGAGCTTTGTGACGTGAAGTGATTCTTCTCCGAACAGTTCGCCTTGCTGGAAGGCTCCTGGCATCTTGGAGAGCTGTGTACGACGGTTCCCTATGCGACATCAATCGGATAGATCCCGATGTCTGATATGAGATGGGGGATGTCCATTCTCGAGTTAAGCAGGTCAGAGCAAACCATCCGGTGAGCATTTCCCACGAACTTTGTGGTATGTCCTTCCGTATTGCAAGCCACATCGTCAGAGTGTAACCACTTGTAGCGTGTGCTTGGTAAAAACATGGTTGCAAGACGGGTGTACAGCATGAGCTCGTAACTTTCCTACCATTGGCCACGACCACGACCGGTCAAATAGACACATGCAGACAATCGGTTTAGCCAGCGACTTCTCCTAGAGGCACCTAAAGTAATGGGAAACAATGTCAGCAAGTGTCTCCGACCTGTAGGCGAGCATTTGAGGGTCCCAGAGCACGGCACGACGCTTGATGTTGGCTCAGAGAACCCTTTGACCGACCAAGTTGACGCATGAATAGAGCATACGGACGCCTGCGTAGAGCTTCAATCACCCGCCTGTCTCGAGCAATTGACTGCGCAGTGTCTGCTTCGATATGCGCTAACGAGTTCACAAATTTGAGCGACTGTGGCCCCATCACGATTACTGACCCAAGAGTGATAGCACAACCATCCAGGATCGATCAGAGCCGTTTCGTTGCTCTCCCTCGCAGTGAGTCGAACACCACCCATCAACGTGGTCTCCAAAAGCTCCACGAACGATTGCTCTTTGGGAGAGGCACAGAACTTGGGAATCGTCCAAGGACAAGCTCTTGGTATGATTCAGAACCAGGATGCCGATATATCGATTTGCGGAGTCTCCAGGGCGCTGCATCGAGAGGATTGCCGGCGGTAGACGCTGCGTGCAGTAGCATTCAAGTTGTCCTGAACTTCGAGATGGCCTGTGTAAGATATGTCTGGAACACTGGAGCGTTAAGTAATGTAGCTGCCGAGCAAGGTATCTGGATCGATTTTGTGCCTCATCAGCCTCAGCTTGGGCACCTGATGAGGTTTGCTCCGTGGTGGTCGTGTTTGAGTGCTGGGGTCATTTGCTGTTTGCTTCGCATATGACTGTGCAAGTATGAAAGTCCGGAACTCCTACCGAATGCCACCGCTCTCTCTCGACGAGGATCCAGGACCACAACACAAAGTCCATTGACCGCGACTGAAGGTCAAAATGGCAGAACATCGTCGGAAACTGCGTCGATCAGCAGCTCCCAGGAGTCCTCCGGCTCCTCGCCCCCCAGGTGGTTCAAGTATGAGTGAAGTTCGTGGGCTCCAGGACCTGCTACAGCAACCTCGGCCCCTGTCCCAGGCATTAGACGGTGTCTTGCGTACGCTGAAGACCTTGGACGACCAACTCGACATCGAGCACGCTTGCCTAGTAGAGTTACTTCACCAAGCTGAACACGAGCGCAGTGTCCCCATTGAACAATGCAGCTCGGCAGTGAAAACTGCCCTCAGCCTCGACGATCTCTATGCGGGTTGGGGGGCCAGCCGCACTTCCTTGTGTGCGTGCTCGTGTCATCAGCAACAGCCCGGTCTCCTTGCACCACGGTTCGATAGTCAGTTGTTCGGACAGCTGTACGTGCGGTCTACGGTGCCCAGCTGCCTTCGAGGGAAGTACGGTGAGATTTCGTGTGAGCCAGCTGACACGACTTGGGTTCGACTACACTACATCTTCCCACAATGGTTCCTTGCGTATGCAGTCACAGCCAAGATCTCATCATGGAAATATGGCGGACATCGATTGAGCCTGGACTTCCTACGGATCCGGCCAGATGCCGACGCCATGTCCGCTATGGTCGAGGCCGACAGGATAGATTGCAATCACCCTATATCCATATCCGGAAGGGCTTCTGCCCACGATGTGGTAGACCTCGGCGACCATACTCTGTAACAAGTAAGTTGCTGTGCTGTCTATCTTGACTTGGAGAGCACTATTGACGAAAGCAGGGTGTACGATCTAAGAGGTCCGTTGAAGATCAGGGGCCCAGAGCTGGCAGTGAATGCGGGGCAGATCACAGCGTTACTGCCGTCCAGGACGAAGGAGGTGACGTTGAAACGTCAAGCATTTTTAGCGCGAGCTTGCGTGGTCAAGCGCCACCAAAGTCCCAAAAAAGCATCAACAACAGGGGCCACCATCGAGACCTCCTTCTCGCCCACGCGTACAAGGAGTAGGGGACCGCACTTGTGTAGTCAGTGCGTTCTGTACTCCATGAGAGATTCGACTTCCATTCCAACTTCCACAACCACTGTCCGTCCCTCCAACGATGTCGTTCTTGTTTCGTATTCCTGTTCTCCTACTGTCTCTCCTTCTCACCTTCACGAGCGCCCAATCTTCCAACAATGCCTCCGCCGTCTACGTATACGATGGGTCAGACAGCACACAGTTCGTATTCGCTATCAACATCGACAAGAGCACGGGCGACCTCTACTTCCACCTTTCCTCGCCAGCAGGAAACAGTTGGGTCGGCGTTGGCATTGGGGAAGAGATGAAGAATGCAGCAATGTTCATCGCATATCCTGCCGCCAACGGTCACGATGTTACGATCAGTCCGAGAATGGGCAGTGGGCATACTGAGCCGACGTACGATTCCAATATCAAGATTGACAAGCTGTCGGGCAACGGCTTGACTGGAGCAAATACTATCGATGGGAACGACCCGGGCTCAACGGGCAACATCGTTGCCGATGGAGTCTGCAGGGGCTGCGCGAAGATGGGTAGCGGAACCATCGAAGCAAGCACGACACAACCTTTCATCTTCGCGGTGGGACCTGTGTTCCCAAGAATGGCCTCGGACTCTCTATCTGCAGACCTTTCTAGACACATGCTCTATGGGCAGTTCACGATGGACACGACAGCCGCACTTTCAGACTCAGGTGGTGCGGTACCGCTGGGGCCGTACCAGAACAAGGACGCCTCAGCAGCGACAGGCACCACCATGGACAACGATCCTGCTCCACGCATTCACGGCATAGTGATGAGTGTTGTCTTCATCCTCGCCTTTCCACTCGGCGCAGTGCTGCTCCGTGTATGGAACAAGGTCAAGGCGCATATCGCCATCCAGGTTATTGGTCTTGTCTTGTTCTGCATGGCGTTCGCCGGTGGGAGCGTGGTTTCGATGCAGTACAACCGCTCAAAGCACTTCAATTCTGCTCACCAAGTTATCGGCATACTATTGCTCATCGCGTTGTTTGCACAGCTGGGACTTGGCGCATACAACCACAGCATTTACAAGCGCACACAGCAAAAGACGATATTTGGCAAAATACATACGTACCTGGGACCCATAAGCATGCTTGTTGGAATCATCAATGGCTACCTTGGCTTCCGACTAGCAGGTACGCTTCGCACCACTCGACTCACGTCCCCTACTTTGCTAACGTTCTCTTCACAGGCGCCCAAATGCTTGCAATCCCCTACTCGATCCTCGTCCTCGTCTTCGCAGTCATATTCCTCTGCATACGGGGCGTATCTCATTTTCGTCGCCGCAAGAAGGCCGAGAAAGCAGAGGGTTACCAGTACCCGATGTTTGGCGGACCTCCTGCTGGAGGGCCTCCCGGCGCACCGCCGCCTTATGCTCAGCAGGATGTGCCGTTGCAGCGATTTGAGAGTTCGCAGAGTCTACCGAGAATGGACTCGCCAGCTGTGCAGCCACGGACGATGGTCTGATGCGGGCACTGTTTGTTCTTGTTGCGCGTGTGTTTGGAATCAGGAATCAGCATTGGGCGAGTGATGACCATTGGGGGCGTTTATGAGACACATCCTACACTGTGCAAATTGAGGTTAATCCGAGGATGCAGCGTAATCGGGTTATCCAAATGTATGCCTGGAGATCACCAAAAAACTTTCATGCAGTTGCTCGTTCTTGTCTGTAGCTATTATTACCACATTAAGTAGCTGCCTATTGTGGGATAGTGCTTAGTACGCCCTACCAAATTACTCACACGGATATGCGGCAGAAGCAGCGAAAACATGTAAAGCAGGTACAAGAGTCATACGTATCGCTCAATCGCTAGCTCGGACGAATTTTGTAGAATTGGACGCCTTAATAAGGTATATCTCGACGCTGGTGTCAACTCATATCGTCCTCAATTTTCAATTTCTTTTAACAAACTTTGTCCAGTACTGTGTTTGTCCAGAATCCACAAATTCTCGACATTATGCCGGCTTCTGAAACCCCATACGTCAACGGTGGGAACACCACCTTCGAGTCTTCCGTGGACGCCCAATGGCATACTACCGGGCACTACGTTTCCAGAAAAAGTCGCCAATAAACCGGAAGATGACTCAAGTGCTCCCACGTCCTTCGATGGTCCGCAGGTCAACGGAGCTCCTACCACAGTGACGCTCTTCACACCAACGCAACTTGCCCGATCTCCTCTGCTCCCGTCGCTCATAGTGGTCATCAACGATGCCTTCCGCGGCATGGAACAAAAGAACGGCGTCAAGAGATCCCCCAGGAGCGGCTTCGGCGCGATGGACAGCTCTTCGACGAACTTGGGAATGTACCTGGCACATTCACCTATGTGATCTCCTACACGGGTACCAATGACGTGGTGGCGACTGCGAGCGGCAAACGCTACCTGGGCGCCGTGAATATCGTGGAACCTTCGGAGCTGTCGACGCGGGACGTAGCGAACACGTTCAAGCGCTTTGGGCTCGTGGCTGATGGGACAGAAGCGTGGGAGCTGAGCACTATGGCTGTGGATCCTGGCTTGCAGAGGCAAGGGTTGGCAGGGTATCTGATGAAGTTGACAGAGGACGAGATCAAGCGGAGTTTCAAGGCCACCCACGGGGGGCATGATAAGATGAAGTTGCTGATTTTGTTGACGACGATTAAAGAGATCAACGAGGAGTTCTATGCGAAGCGTGGGTTTACTCTGGATTACGAGGTTGTGTATCCTATAGGCCATCTCGGAGGAGAGACCGGGTTCACAGTTGGTCATTTCTCGAGAGAGGTGAAGGCTGGCGAGCAGTAAACACTGCACGAAGCTGTGGAACACAGTGGTCGGAACAGGTGATAGAATTAGAGGGCCCATGCTCATACAATTAGATCGGACACCTTTACAAGACCTAAAGTGATGAATGGAAGGGCTAGCAGTGTCTCCGAGCTACGAGCGAGTAGTACAAAGCCTCAGAGCGCTGCACAATGCTTGATGCCATTTCCGAGAGCCCTTTCATCTATCACTGTGACGTAATATGGAAGGGAGCACGAACGGGATTGCATGGCCGCATGACAGGACATCTTTGGCACCGATCACTGGCCGGACTATTTAGATTACATATCTAAGCCTGGCTTCCGGCGGGAACTCGTCGTTATCGACATCTATGTGCTCGCCAACCACACTGGACTTGCCGTAGACTCGATCACGTCGTCTTTTCTCCATCCAGAACAGGATGCTCAACGTAGCGCAGCATGCAGCGGCCAGGCAGGTAAAAGCGAAAGCAATCCACATGCTCTGCAGATAGTACGGGGCGTGGTCGTCTAGAAACAAGTTTGTACCGAGAACGGTACCGCACTGGCCGACTGTTTGTATCCATGGCAAGGTCAGCCGTTGTCTGATCACAAAGTTGCTGCAGATCACTCACCAGCCAAACTCCTCCAGCACGTCTTGACGCAAACATGTTGTTGTTAGAATACCAGACCAGGACCAACGCCACCGTGACGAATATGAGCACGACAAGGTAGACTGCAGTGTAGCGAGCTACTGTACCAGTGCATGTTGCCAGAACGGCGTACCCAACCGCAGCAGTAAGTGCGAAGAAACACGCAAATGGCCCTCGCATCCTGACACGATCGAAAAGACAGGTGGTGCCGATCATAACGAAGACGGTCAGAAGGTACGGTGGTGCTGAGAGGCCGTTAGACTGTAAGTCGGTGAAGGTCTCAATGTTGCTAATGATCGTCGGCAGGAATAGTGGCAGTGAGGAGAACGAGACATTGTTGCTGAAGTTAGCGAGCGCAAACAGCCAGTCTGGCCGTAGTCAGCTTCATGTCCTAAACACTCGGGCATCGACTTACTATGAGGATCTGTCAATGCACCGAACAACTTCTTGACGTCCACATGGTTCTTGTCAGCTTCTCCGGGCTGGGTGCCGGCAAAGGCCACTGCAATCTCGCGCTCCCTGGCATTCAGGAAGCGTGCTGTCTCTGCCCTGTCTGGGAGACAATAAAACCCAATTGCGGCAAGTAATACCGTAGGTACACCTTCAATGATGAACAACAGCCTCCAGCCGCTGATGTTGGCATTGGCGCGTGCGATGCCGTACGCCAGTGCACCTCCGTAGGCGTTTGCCAGAGCCGATCCGGACAGAAAAATGCCGAACCGAACACCCATGTATTCTCGAGGGTAGAAAAAAGACAAATACTAGGCATATGTCAGTCGATGTTCACGAGGGAGCGAACAAGGTAGTCTCCTTACGAGTGGTATGCCTGGACCATGCATGGTCTCTGCTGCGCCGAGAAGACACCTGTCGCAGTATCAGCTTGCCGATTCTCCCATAGCTCACAGCAATGGGTATAATTTACCGACATGCGAACAAGCCTGACCAATTGGTGGTTGTAGCTTGGAGCGTGCTGATGGTGCCCTAAAGAAGGACACCACAAGTCTAGGATTCTCAGCATTGATGTATGTCATAGGCAGCGTTTTGGCTCATTTCCTGCACCAGTTCCGGTATCTGTCGTTGTGGTAGGGTGTGCAATATCATGCAGCATTGGGCGCGAGGTCGCGTCTCGAGTGCAGCCTTCTGTTGGACATTGTGGCTACGGTATTTGTCGAGACTCTCTTCGCAGACCGCTGTGACGTCCGGTCGGCAAGCGGCTGTGAGCTCATCGTCTGGTAGTGTGCCCGGGTTGTGCATTACCTGTATGTCGTCGAGTCAACTGGGCCAGTGGACCTGCAGACGAACTGGTTGCTGATGGACTTACCAGCCGAGACCCCTTGACTCCTACAGCAATCCGCACTTCATGATTGATCTCTTGTAAGTAAGTCGCTGCAGGCTTGCTATAGTCGTTGGGCGTCTCGTCGAAGAAGATTCCGCGCACGAATAGTCCAGTATTCGTTTCATCCGCCGCCCATCGTCCATAAGCGCGGATGTCTTCCAACACTTCTTCTCGAGGCCGCTTACAGTATCCGATGCGTACGTAGCCAAGTGTGGTGACATTTTGATACGCATTCAGGCGTGGAACCTCGCGGACATAGTTTGGATCCGGCCACCAAGGCGGCGCACCAGGTCCGCTATAGGGATTCAAGATAATCAGGAAGGGCAAATCGGGAAAAGAGCGAATGCTGAGCAGGTAGGAGAGCAGTTAGCCAGATGGAGGACAGGCACTTCAAAGATAGACAATCGAGGGGCCATACGCTGCATGAAGAGGCTCGTATGTCTCTTCTGTTGCTGGATACATATATAGTGGTATAACGGCGGTGCACTTCGGCTCATCGTGATGAGTCTCGGCCTGCTTTGTTTTCGCGAATATTCGGGAGAAGAGACCCATATTGCGATGGTTCGTGAAGATAAATGGACAATGTAGTCAAGTGGAAGGCTGATGAAAGAAAGTTCAGAAGCATTGGACAGTTGTGGGGCTGGAACGATATTGAAGTGAACGACATGGAAGTGCTACTTGTCGTTGCCATTATCAATTGTGACACTCAGACAATCACAACGAGGATCAAAATCAATCTCTGTGATGGCCATAAGGATCGCCATTTATGGCCTTAAAGTGTACACCGTAATATGGACCGGACTCCCAGCCGGGAGATCCAGTGGTTGCAAATATACTACATATCGACCAGTAGACTGTGGTCCTGGTATCGCCCTTGTACTGCTCATCTCTCTGGCGATGGCTCGTAGAACCAGCTCTGCACATGCATGATTCAGCTGCCCATGTTCTTCACCAACTTGTCCCAGCTGTCGCTGAAATGCTCGTAGTAACCTTCGCCGGCGGTGGTCAAGAACAAGTATTCCGCCGTCCGGCTCATACTTCGCAAGACCTTGCGAATATTTTCTCCCGAAGGTACAGAATGGACCATTATGCTATAGGATGAACGGTCTCCAGACAGGGATTGAAGAGCCTCATCGCTCTCTTGATACTGGTCGAACGAACTTTCGAAGACCACTGTCACATCGGTGAGAGGGTCGTTCAGCCGGGCATCTGGAATGGTGCCTGGGTTGTGGATGATCTTGGTAGCTCGATTATCAGTCACTTTGGAATTGGCACTTCTCAGTGGCGGGAACATACCAACTTGGGCTGCTGGATACCATTTGAGTCCTTGACAGCCTGATTGATGGTAGTGAGGTAAGCTTTTTGCTGAGGAGAGTAGTCGTGTGGCGTCTCGTCGAAGAAGATGCCACTCATTGCTAGACTGCCATCGAGTTGGCTCCAGCGAGAGTATGTTGCAATATCGCGAAGCACATCATCGATATTCCTTTCGGTGTAGCCAGTGCGAACGTAGCCGACGGTCTGGACGTTTGGCGCTTCGTTGAGCTTGCGAATGGCATTGGTGTACTCGGTTCCAGGCGTAGCCGCTTCTCCTGGACCGGAGGCAGGATTGATTATTACCGAGAAGTTGGTATCGCTGTTCAAGGAGACACTGCAGACCAGTCAGTCCTTGATACGTGTCGTCGTCTGAGTGGACTCATTGTCTTACGCCTTGGACAGAGGCTCCCACGCATTGAAGGCCGGGTAGATGTAGAGCGGAAGCAACACCGTTACTGGATGCATTGGTCCTTTTGTTCCGGGAAGTAACAAACCGCAAGGAATGACAATGATGAGGATAACAACGACAGTGATGAAGAGGGCGAGAGAGATGCAGCATCTCTTGCGTCGCTCCTGAGCTCGCCTGAGGAGATCCTGAGGAGTTGGCATCACTTAACTTGAAACCACAGAAACCACCACTGTCGCATAGCAACAAAGTCGCAGACAGCACGCGCGTTTGGTATCATCCCTCTCTGCTACCTACTTTCGCAAGGAGAGCGGGAATCCGAGTCGCACAGTAACTTCGTTGTACCCACTGCCCAGTTGCTACAGAAATGCTGGTCTCTTGAAAATCTTACCCAATCCAACCCGGGCGCTCGCAGGGATGCCCGATTTAGACGTTACCTTTAAAGTTTGGAGCTAAAGTAGGAATCCCGCCGCTCGGGCTCCGGACCATGATGTGGATCTTTCGACCTCTCCGATTTTGGCTTCTCTCGTAACGCTGGGCAGGGGAAACCATCTCGATCTTTTATGGCGCAGCCACCATGTATGTGTCGGCCAGGCCAGCAGGCTAGGGCGTGACCGAGGCTACGGGATCTTGGAAGCATGGTCTGATCTCTTAATAGAAGCTGGGGACCGCTGCACGGCGAAGGTGCGACTCGGAAGCCCTGAATCGAATCAACAGATCTCGAGATGACCACTGCATGCAGACCATCCCGAGCTCACAATGAGTAGTAACTCTGGTCGGCAGGGCGAGGTATTCCGTCATGCCGCCTTTGAAAGCTAGGATGATCCTTTGCATACCAGAATGGTCTGGTTTTTCCAACGACCTTTGCTTCTTGTGAGTCCTTGCTTACTGTTCTCTTCACTGCTTGTGTATGGACCAATGAACTTCTTCGCATTGCATTCTGTTATGTCACATCTGGTCCTACTCTATTCAGAACATTTGTCTCTTATGAGCTCTTCTCTTCCGACATCTTGTCGACTGACTGTCACTGGTCGATGGGGTTTTTCTACTACGCCTTCCTTTAGTCTTGAACGACATATCTCTTCAGCATGGCGGACAGCTTGGGCTTGAAGGCCATAGGATGGCAGGCCATGACGGAGCATTGGTGGGACTTGGTCAGTAGAAATAAATCATCCAGTGCTTAGCTGCACCATAAGCTAACCACCTGGTATTGCTTTACAGACCCTTGCCATCGTCGTCCTCGTATGCTTGGTCCTCGGGACATCGCACGTTCTATATGTGCTGTTTCGCATATCCCGAAAATACCAAAAGAGACGGAGAGACGAGCGAGCCAAGATTCCACCATCTGCTGTGGTAGATTTCCTGGCAAAGCTCCCAGAAGATATCAGCGGTCTGCTGCCAAAAAGTCGACCCTTGTCCAAACGTCCAGCCTCGTTTGGAGCCTACCTGGGCAGCATCAGCAACGCACCCTGGGAATTCCGCAATCCGAACCAGACCAAGTTGCTCTCACAATGGGACTTGGTTGTCTTGAATCCTTATCAGCCCGGAGTCGTGGAGGCGGCCGAGGAATCAACGTCGGCACACGTTGTTGGACGGCTGGATGTCTCACAACTCGATTGCGCTCGTGATTTGCCTTCAAAACCAGCAGATGCTGTCGAACTGCTTTCGGAGCTCATCCGGCGCTTGACAACGGACTTCAAGCTTAAATCTGAGGCAGCCTCTCCGTTCTCCGGCGTGCTGTTGGCCAATTGGCAGGTGCAACTGCCGTCTGTCAGGCTCAATCCACTGTTGAAAAGCCTGAAACGCCTCGGCGTGGCCGTGTATCTCGAACTCGCACCACTGGACTATATGACAGAAGATGAGAGCCTTCTCATACAACTGGAGCTGGTGGCCGGCCTAATATGTCGCAATACTACGATACGTCCGAACGGAGATGTCTACAATTACTTCCAGATAACAGAGATGCGCTAAGCGCAGCGTGCCCTAGCGAAGCATGCCTGGTTGGGCGGTTCTACGTTTATGGTGCTGGAAGTTCTTGAAAACGGGGTGGAGATAACACACTCCGTGCTGAAGAGAAGCTACAACTGGTCCCGCTACAACTCCGCGCTGAGCTGGATAGGTCCTGAAACGGCACTCTTTGATGCCGACGTCGCCGAAAAAGAGACGTATCGGAATGAACCTCTCGGTGCCCTCATGTGGCTGAAAACGACTGAGGTACAGGAGATGCAGGAGATATGGAGGACCAACGAAAGGATCGCTCAGCATCCGTCTGAAGTAATGAAAGCTTTCCAGCGCCTGGAGTCTGTCTTTCCCCAGCTATCAACGCATTTGCGGGTGGAATCATCTCTCAGAAGCAGCGCAATCACACGATACAACGAGCCTGCCGTTATGACCGCCGACTTTGACTGGCCAGCAGAGTACTCTTCCGAGCAAGCCGACGTACTCTCGTACTCGCCTACTGCGGAAAGCTATACAGGACTGGGCTGTTTCCAGATCGGCCTGCAATGTACTTCCCTCGATTTCGATGGCCTTGTGGAAGGCCAAAGACGACTTCGCGATCTGAACATGCTCCAGCGAGTACCTGCTGGGGAGCTGAAGAACATGACAAGCCCGCTACAGGATCTGTGTCGCTCATACTCCCCTCGCGACCCGCTGAGGCTGGCCGTTGAAGAGCTTCTGGAACTCCTCGAAGGATCAGGAGAAGCTAAAGAGGGGCGTCCCCGACTACCGATTTACGTTGGATTGCACTCCGGCTTTCACAATGGGTCAGACAACCAGTTCTGGGGTCTATTTGATGGAAACGACGTCGGCTCATACATGGATGTTTTCCTCTCCGCGAAGACTCCCGACCGCATCAGCACACTCTTGCACACCTTCCTGTCCAGTCGAGAGTTCTGCCGGCGAGACTGTTTCCAAGCCGAGTATGCTCTCGCGCAGAGCACATGATCCATGCTCCAAGAGTGGCACCTGCCGCGGAGACTGACGCAAGACATTCAGAAACTTACGCCGGCCGAGAGCCTACTTTTACTTCACCGTCTGACACGTCACGGCTGCAGCGAGATTGATAGCTTCGAAACCGAAATCGCAGGGTGTTGCGAAAGTCAGCTTCTCGATACCCCTTCGCTCATCCAGTCAAGGAGTCTGAGTACGGAAGACTATCTCCAGGGCAAGGCCACTGCAGCCCAATTGATCGAGGCTCGGCTACAATGGCTTCGTGACCAAGGCGCGGCGGGAGTGCCCTCAAGAGAGGGGGCAATCTCAGTCTTCAAGGACTTCGACGCCCGTCTTCCTACCATTCTCATGAAGAAAGAGGTGCACCATCTTGACCAAATCGCGACCGTCTTGCAGCAAATCGTGCAGAAAGGTCGCATCGATGCCAGTGTCGATATGTTGGCACTTTCTGTTTTCTGTGCCTTCCGCAAGCTCGCTGTCGATGAGATATACCTTGAAATCCTTGACCGGAATCCTATGCCGTTGGTTTCACTTATCTCCCCGAATCACATGTGAAGCGCTTGCTAACGACTTGTCTTATGTGGTGATAGGAACAGCCATCCAGATCAGGCCGCATGCTTCGCCGAGATGTTTGCTCTCGGTGCGCAGTGCGAGGCATACCTAGGCATGACTCCCGAAGCCGTCGGCAGAGTCCTTGCCGCACGGTACTGGACCTATTACCACGAGAATCAACCACCGAGTCGAGACGACAAGTTCACCGAGCTGCCGACAGCTTATGCTTCTATGAACACCGATGAAGATCCGAATGCCGTGAGTGAGGCAGAAGAACAGCCATTTCATTACCGCCTCAATTTCTTGGGCATTTTCGCCGTCCCCGCGCTGGTGGATATCCTTTTGCTCACATTTGTCGGCCGAGGACTTTACTTAAGCACCTTCATGGCGGAGGACGAGAAGACTATGGCGACCGCTGGCCTCATGGTGGGGCTCTTACTCGTTGGTGGTATAGGCACGTGGGTTGGCCATGGTGGCAGCTACTACCTCCACGGCATGACCTTCCCTGCGATGAACATGTTCGTGTTGTCCCGCTTGATCGCAGGTTTGGCCATGTCTCTGATCGTTGGAGTCGGAGCACTTGTCGTCCTCGGGTGCATCAAGAACTTCTACGCCGGCTTCATCTTCCTGTTCTACTTTTTCTCCCTGTCGACTTACCTGACCATGCTGGCAACACTCGCTGTTTACCAATTTCCTGGCTTCAAATTCCAGTCTGGACGATCCTCCGTCGTGAAGTGTATTCCACTTCTGCTCATCTCACCCATCGCGACCTCTTTTGCTGGCCACGACATTATCGTCTACCCCATTGTACTCAGTGGGTTTCTGGGGACCCTCATCTACTCCGCTCGTCACGTCTTCGCCCAGTGGCACTCTTGGTACAGCACTGTGCCTGTTGTGGGCGACACCGAGCTCGTGCACTGGTTCGAACGCTTCTCAACAGCTAGAGACAAGAACATGGAGCTCCCTGAGATAGACCTGGCCGCCACACCTCTGCCACGTACCGCATTGATGGTGGAGCTACAACGAGAGCGCAACCGCCATCCTTGGACAAAATCGACCGCCGACGACTTTGTAAAAACCATAGCCCGGGGTCACGATGCGACGTTGCTGCTTATGGACTGGTATTGCAAGTATTCGCGCACTAAGATGCCATATCCATACAGCCCAACGTGAAATCTGCTAGTCAAGGCAGCGGTTGACACATTGAAAGACATATAGAAGGGTCTGAAGCTGCACAACGCCTTCATCCATTGGCGTGAGAGTGGACCAGAAGTCTGGTAAGCATTGCGAGGGACCTATGCCGTCTGCTGTAACCTGGGCTGATTGCTAAATAATGTGCAGGTGCGGTGTCTTATAGTTCGTTGTTGCGCTCATGGACAAATGGGTATCTCTACTTACTGGCGGTGCGCTCGTTGGCCTGTCGGCCGCCGACAGCTCCAGATACCGGCTCTCAGTGGGTTTCGGGCTCTCTTATTATCTCATCGCCGCGGTCTGCCTGGATGCTGTCGCAACGCCGCTCTGGCCAATTGCCAACAAGAAAACATCCACGAGAATCAAGTCCTTGGAGCATCTCCACGACGTCGACGTAATCGACGTTAAGGCGAGACGCAAGGTGTACTGGTCCAACTTCGCCAGCTTCTTCCTCATGCATGTGTGGGGCGTTGCGATCATGACCGCCCTCCTATGGGCATTCGAAGGCGATGAGAAGGCTACCACGCTTCCGCCGTGCGAAGGCTGGCAGCTCTCCTGGAAAAGACCAAACGTCAACGTTCTACTACTCTGGTTCCCTGTGGGCCAGCCCTGAGCTTTCGCAGAGAACTCTTTCTGCTATCTTCGAGAAAGCGTCCAGAGTTCCCGAAGAAGAACGACTAAGAGTCATCCCAAGCAGCCCACCTGGTATCGAGGCGATGCGCATCCTTACTACGCGAGCGAAAGTCTTCAAGTCGAGCGCCGTACAAGCCGCCTTTCCGCTAGGAACGCAAATGGTAAAGGTAGCTTCACGCCTCTGGCATGACGGGGAGGTCATTGTCGAGCTTGTTCCAGCACGTCTGGTCTTTGACCATGACCCTCTTCTCACCACAATCAGCCGGGAATCTGGAGGTGTGACGAACGTCCTCGTATTTGTCGGACATGAGTCGAATCACCCTGAGAAGCGGATGAGCGATGTCAGCAAGACAAGCCAGATAGTCGCCGAAGCCATCATACAAGCCACGAGTCAAGCTAAGTTAAGCTTCTCGTACGATCAATCGGTTCTCGCGGAGCTGACTGTCACACCACATTCTACCGGACGTCTTGCTGTACCGAGGGGTCTGATCCATCATATGGAATGGTCTTCGGCCGAAAGGGCCAGGATTATCAGGACCGGCGAGTGAGCATTCCTTCGGTACCTGCTCCTCGGTCTCGACGCTGACCTTGAGTGGGACCTCCTTCCGAGAGCGACTAGAACGTTTCTGTTGAAAAGATGCTGTCGAGAGCCTTGCGGAGTGGACTCTGACCAATACCAATGGATACGCCAAGAGTCACGACCCTCTCGTGCTCTTGAGACTAAAAGACTAGTACTGCTTCCCGAAGAATCCCTCGTGAAACAACACATAGCACGCTGCAACCTCGGGGCTCACCTAGCACTCCTGGTCAACAACTGTGCACGAGATCTATAAGCGGACATGGGAAGCAAAGGACTTGCAGACATTTCGGACTATGAGAAGCTGCCCGGCGCCTCGCAGTCTCGCGTATTGGACGACTCTCAAGGAGCCTGGTATCTCCAGCTCCTTCGACCCGTGGTGCGAACAGTCCAGGCTCTGCGCTTCTCCGTCAAATTCTTTGTCGTGGCTTCGGTTGCAGATCCAGACCTCCAGAGGGAACTCGATTATGCTCTCGATGGGCAGAACATCGTTGTCCGAGGTGTCTCGAAAGTCATCCTCATCAGTTTCTGGCAGCTCTGTCGAACTCTCCAGCGCTTGAGCATCCGTTGGTTTCTTCTTCGCAATCGCCCAAAGATGCAATCGCTGCACAAGGAGATGCGAGGAACCGTAGTCACGATGGGAAACCATAAGATGACCATGGAGGGCATGCTCGGCTCCCATACCGGATTCCTACAAGCTCAGCCAGGTGTCTCTATACGGACAGCACAACACCATGGTCCTTTCGAACTCCATCTCTACTCGGGCCAGCACAAGACACAACCAGAGGACCAGACCAAGCTGAAAACGGTGGTTCATTACAGCCGTGAGCTTCTTCTCCGCAAAAAGGAAGAATATACGAGGGAAGCAATCTCCAACATGTTCGAGTACGAGTATTCGCTACCGACGGGAGGCCGCATTCCCATGCAAAGACGCTGCGTGTCTGGCAACAAGCAAGGAGAGATTGTCCAATATGACGAGCGAGGGTACATCGCTTCGGGATCCTACATGAGAGGTGACAATTTGGTGAAGTTCAATTTCTCGTACCGGAAGAACGCTACGTTCGATGACGAGCTGCTGCGTGCGCACTTCGAGCTTGCACACATCAAAATGGCCGTCGCTTGGTGTTTTCCTCCATTGGAGCATTTTGAACGCCTTGATACCTGGCTACCGTACACCAAAGTGACCGAGGCGACATTCATCGAAGACGACAAAGTGTACAACAGCCGTTGGACGTACGATCACCGCTCACATCCCACCATCGACACCACTTTGAACGGCGAGCCGGCCGAGACGCCTGCCATGATCTTCCACGACTGGTTTGGCGTTTTGAAGAAGCCAACAGACTGTAGCTTTCTCACCGAGAACCCACTTCTTCTCTTCAACTCTGCGGGCAGCAACATGGCGTCGTGGGCTCTCCGTCTCAACACCAGGCGCTGGCCAATCTCGACATCCATGGCCCGGACACATCTCTGGAGATCGTGGAAGCAAGGCAAGGACCTGGATGCGATCACGGTCAGATGGCTGGACGAGGAGTGTTTGCGCTCGGAGAAGATCCTGCGGCCGTACTGGACTCGCCGCGACTTTGGATTTTTGAAATCCGGAGCGCAGTATCTGGAGCGAAATGCTAACCCCGTGATGTGTAAATCCGATATCGAACCCGGATGTGAGTGCCTGGTGTTCGCTAGCCTACAAATACAGCGATTTGGTAAACTTTGGACAGGGTGGCGATTCGAAGATCAACACACGCCGACAGGAGACACAGCTCCGGGATGCTGACGACGTCCTCCATGTCCTGGCTCACGATACTGGGACTTGGCCAAACGAAGGTGGCGGTGTTTCAGCTTGCCGGAGAGATCTTGTGAACGGACTGTCCACCGTGAGATGGCACGTGATCGCAGAGAATGCCAACGACGTCGGGATACCCAAGTTCCAGATCGAGAAGAACGTACAGTCGTTGTCGGTGCTGCCCCTGTGGGGTATGGACTTCCTCACTCCGACGCATGGTGTGTTCCAGGATTACCGGGACTCCGCGGTTCAGCAACGCTTGCACAATGTTAGTGATGCAGATATCCGCACCAACTTCTTTCCGATTCTGGAAAGCCTGGTAAGATGCGCGCGAGCACTGAAGTTCGACCGCTCTCATGTCGAAGAAGCCTCGCAGGCACTGCTCGACCTGAACTCATACTTTGCCGCAGACCGTCATTGGGGCAGAGTGTGGATGAGCGACACCGTTAAACAGAGATGGCGCGAATTCTGGCTGAGTGAAGATGTGACGAACGCTCGACCTCTCTCCGAATGGCCCACCAGCTGGACCCCATGGGACAAGGCAACAAAATCAACCGCACAGCCTCTCCGAACACGACGCTGGCGATGATTGAAAGCATGCCCCGTCCGCTGTGGCCGCGGCCATGGCGTTCATCGATTTCAATCTCCTCGAGAACGCTCTGTTGCGTCGACCACCACAACAATGACCAGCAAAGGCAGAAAGCGACGACTGCTGTTATCCTTCTGGTTCTGCTGCTGGTGTTTGTTCGAGAGCTTCGAGATCGTCGTGATAGGATCATCCGAGAGTCTCCAGTCGACTTTTCTGGCAATTCTATTATCCCCCGGTCCATATTGACCCTGCCGGAGAAGCCTGTGCGCTGGTTCAATGGGACACATATTGATGATCGCTACCGAATTCTGCGACACCTAAAGGACGGTGGTCAAGGGAGTGTATACCTCTGCTCCGATGCCGCCAACAACGGCGCTCAAGTTGTGATCAAGACAATCAGCGCTGACGCAAGAAACCCGCTACCAGCAGAATTGTAACACTCATTTGGCGACTTTACCGATACCTGGCCCTCTGAGATCGAGGCAACACTTTCGCTTGCCAGTCAAGATCTCGAAGGCCAAGCGCCATTCGTCCCGATGCTGGATTACTACCTCCTACGCAGCATCGGCCCCGCAACCGAGGAGTGGCAGGGGACCATGGTCACGCCATTCGTCTCTGTTGGTACACTATTGGACTTAGCTCGCCGTCTTCAGGATGTCCCCCAAGCGGCCGAAGAACTAGATCAGAAGTTCCGGCCTTCCTTCGCCAAAGTGGTGACCGACCTCTGCGGACTCCACGAGGCGGGCTATTGCCACAACGATGTCAAGTCTGCAAACCTTTTTGTTCAAGAGCCACAAGACTGAATACTTGGCGACCTGGGAAACACTCGTGAGATCTACGGCTGGCATCACACTCAGCTATGGCGTCGTCGCAATCAGTGGTCCGATTGCAGACTCAACGATATGCGGAGAGCGATCAAAAGCTACATGACTTTCTTGAGGAGCGCATCACCGTCTGAAGATCGAGCGCAATTCGACTACGATTTCTTGCATGGGACGAATCCATGGAGTCGGCTATACTAGACTTTTGTCGGTGATCCGCAGGCGTCGTACGATGCATCAATATTAGAATACCCGCAAGGACCGATGTCGACATCGATGAGGCTCAGTCAGCCTCATGTAGGGACTTTCGTTGGTGACTGGAAAAGGCAGATTGTGGTCAATCAAGAACTGCTGTGCACATCGCTGTGGTACAAGCTTTGGCTGCCATTCTAGCGTCGACGTTGTACCCATGTCAGGACTATGCTGCGAACCCTTGGCCCGTTGGTAATGCTATCGATGAGGGCAATTTATACGACCATTTTGCGAACTTGGGGCGACGGCCGCCGCGCCAACAGGATTCCTCGCATTCGCGATCGGTCGGCCTGTAAGCGAGAATAAAGCTGGAGCAACACACCTCTCTTCAGCACCGTCTTCACCGCATCACCCTTACACTACCATGGCTACCCCAAAGTCCTCAACCAAACCGGCGATGACCACTCATTCGTTCCCACCTTCGCGACAATGGGTCGTCTACATGGTTTTTCCAGCTCTCGCGGCGCTGGCGACTTGGTACATGAGACTTGGCCCAGCGGCGGAGGCTTTAGCCAGCTACTTCGGCCTGATTATGGAGCCAAAGCCGTTCTTCTTTCCGGACTCTGATATCCAGTTGCGCCGGACATACGTCGGGATTGACGCCCTGGATACGTTTCTGTCATTCCTCGTGGCGGCATTTCTACCAGGCGCGGCAGGGCTGAACAAAGCATTTCAGCTGCAACAGTTGCATTTCCTGTTCTCCTTCCTGCCAGTCCTGGCGACATGGTCTGTTGAGGCCGCGAGGCAGGGTAGTGCGTGGAAGATCATCAGTTTGTGAGTCCTCCACCCACACTCATCTACTCAACTTTTACTAATACCAAAACAGCACGTCCTTCTGGTCGCTGTTCTACCAAACTGTCGGAGGCGCGATTTTTATCCCGCTCTGGTACCTTGCCTTTTTGCTCACCACCTCCAGGACGGTATACGGAGCCAACAATTCCAACCATCCAGTCCCTTTGCCACAAGCGAAGGCTCTTATCCCCGCCCTGCTGATCGGTTATGTGGTCCCAACAACACTAATGTACCTCCCGTTCCTGGGCATCGAGACACAGCAATTCATGGTTGCGCTCTGGCAACCTGCTCCGCTGTTCGTCAATGGATTGTGGGCCGTTGGAAGTTGGATCTCTGCGGGCACCGAGCGTCCGGAGCAGAATAAAAAGAATAGTGAGAAGTACGTCAAGGCTGTGTACCTTCTCTCCGGCGTCGTCTCCGCGATCGTGCATCTAGGCGTGATGTGGACGTGCTTGACCTCTGACAATCCGGCGGTCAACCTGGGGGAGGTTCTGGTTCCAGTGGAGAGAAGCACGTGGGGGATGGCCACATCGCTACTCTTTGTCTTTCAGGTGGACTTCTGGGTCATCATGGCTGCGGGTTTGGTCGCCGCGTGGGTGGTGGTCTGGGATGTGCATCATCTAGGACTTGCAGATGTTGGAACGGGCAAGATTGTTGCGGTGACGATTGTTGTGGCAGTTGTGCTTGGACCTGGCGCAGCGATATCTGGTGTGTGGTATTGGCGGGAAGGAAAGTTGCGGCAGGCCGTACCACGAGGGAAGAGATAGGTGTGGTTTGGGCGCTCCTTGACAAGCTGATGGTTATGTGGGCTTGGTATGACGCAACTATTCTCACCCATACCTTTGAATCTGGTACCGATTTTGGGTGGCTGGCCTGCGACTCCAATCGAGTTTCGCACTTTCCGGCAGATCGAGTATGCACCGCTGTAAGCTTGGCTTCCTGGGCACTCCTTGGAGTGAACTTAAAAATCACCTACTTCAGCTGAGAATGCGCATAGCAAACACAAATAGATTAGGTAACTGAGCTGCTTCTCTGGGGAGCCTCTCTGCAACCCGTTGCCGTACGTTATGAAGCATCTTATCGCGACAGCCGGCTACGACGATCGACAGACTTGTTCGATTTGTCTTCCTGCTTAGCTGACTATACGAGGATAAAAAGACAGGATAGATCAAGCTCAGCGGCGGATACGCACAGTACAGAGCGATGCACAGCATCCTTGCCAATGTTGTCCTCCAACTTCACGTCAACCCATCTTCTTGGCCACACGCCGCAGTACGATGACAGGTAGGATGATGTACCATGGCTGTGTTCCCTATACGAACGCATCGGACGTCCTTTGCATATAAGGCACCCAGAGGCGACGAAATGCTAGAGATATCGCCGCAGAGTTACTCACATATCGCAACCGCATCATTACAACGCATACCAATCACCGCCATACTCCAAGAGCCACCCTATTCTTCGAGCGCCACCACATCACGCTACAGCTTCTCAGAGCCGCATATCTCGACCCAGCCTGAACCAATCTCTAACCATCATCAAACATGCGCAACACCATCCTCCCCTCCGCTCTAGCCTTCGCATGCACCTTCATCGCAATCGCCCACGCCTCTCCGCCCGCCTTTCCCAGTCCCACACACGCACCAACGGCACTTCACATCCGTGACTCAGAAGACGACCTACGAGAGTTTTCCCGCTCCCTCGCCTCCGCCACCTCAGCGATCGCAGACAGCCCCTCCAACGCCGCCTCAATCTACAGCGAGCTCCGCCAGGACTACAGCACCATCCTCGCCAACCCTTCTGCATGCGATAGCTCGCGGTGGTCGAGGATCACGGACGCGATCGGTAGTGTCGGAGACGACGAAGATGAGGAGGGATTGTTTGACGGGCTTAGGGATGCTGCGGATGGGTTGTTCAGCGATGATGATGATCAGTGTAGTGGTGAGGAGAATGGAGGGACGGTGGTTGGCGGAGGGGTGGTGATGTTTGGGGCGCTGGCTGCTGCGGGGATTGTGGCTGCGGCGTTGGTTTAGGGGGGGGTGGTTTGGTGGCTGAATGAGGGGGAGAGGGTGCTTGGGTTATGGGAGACTGGGGGAGAGAGAGGGATGGATGAGGGGGGCTGTGGTGTTTAGTACTGTATGTAACGGCTTATTGATTGCTTCGAGAGCACTGAGTCCAGGCGTTTGCAACGTAGGAGTGGGTGCCGTGACGCTGCTAGATTTGAGATATCAATGGTTTGATTAATCTGCATGCTCTCGATTGAGAAACGCTGCCGTCCCGTGAAGGCATTTGCTTGAATAGTGTTTCAACGCAAGGGTCGATCAATGCATGAAGGAGAAGAATTGCCGTGGGTATTTCCAGCACATACAGAATGCTACAAAGGGTCTTCCACACGGAAGCAGACAGTCTCATCTCTTAACGACATTAGCTGTAGTCCTGAACTGCCCGATACTTCGGTGATCGACGAGCAAATGTTCGCATAACATATTTGCTGCATAACATACGTGAGATAGCGATCTATGCTACGGACGCAACCAAACACTCCACACCCGTCAACCCCTAAGACACCAGATCAAACACCCCCCGCGATCAGGCTCACACTTCGTCCCGGCCTCCGGCACCGTGATATCTGCGAAATTCGCCCTCATGATTTTGTTCGCGCACTCGGATGGGTGGGCGAAGGTGACGTGCTGTCCCAATATATCATCAGCCATTGTATACCGCAAATGGAAAGATGCAGTCAGTACTCACCCCGAACCCCATCACCTCTAGTACAACACTGCCCTCGAACCCCGCACTGATGTTCCGCGCCGACGCCATCGGCGTCACAGGGTCGTACGTTTGTCCCACAAGTAATACCGGATTCTTCGTCCTCACCTGAAAATTCCCGGCGTATCGCTCCTTAGCATCGAACCGCCAATTCGCGCAGGGCATGGTGAATAAGCTGTGATCAAACGCCGCGTTGCCGCCATACCAGCTGATCCGCCTCGCCGCCTCCATCTCCGGCAATACCTCCTCGACCGAGGTCGCACGCTTCCGGTGATCAGAACAACGGATGCTTTGCAAGGCCTCGACTTCGAAGCCGTAGCGGGAGCCGAGGGAGATGTCACGCCAGGCGGCTAGGGCGGTCAAGTTGCCCTCGATGAGACCTTGCAGTCTGGACGCCATGATGGGGAAGGTGGTGGGGCTGTATAACGCGAGTGCCATCATGTTGTTGAGGGCGCTGTAGTCGAGTAGTGAGCCGCCCCATAGGGCGTCGGGTTGGATTGTTGAGGGGGGGAAGGGGATGGGGTGGTATTTGGTGGCTTCGATGAGGGAGCGGATGGTGAGCTCCAAGTCCGCGGCCGTTGTGTTGGTGCTGGCCAGCGCGCATTTGGACGGGCCTGCGGCGATGCATTCGGAGAGGAAGGCGCTGAAGGCCGCGTCGGCGTCGGTCATCATCTCGGGGTTGACGCTAGAATGAGGTTGGCGGTGGACGTTGAGGGCGGGTTCGTGGAGGGCCTTACAATGTGTTGTAGTACTCGTGCGGGTTGAGGTTCGCATCCAAAATCATGGTGCGGATTCTGTCGGGAAACATGGCTGCAATGGTCGCTCCTAGGGCGGTGCTATACGACATACCTAAACATCCATATAAGGTTAGCATAGGCAGAAAGTGGACTGGACCATTCACAAAACACTTGCCGTAGAAGTTCAGCATGGGCCGTTCCTTCGTCAATGGCGTCCACGATCTGCATCACATCTCTGGTCGTATACGCGGTGCCTACATACTCGCCGATATCCTTCAGCTTCTCATAGCACCTGTCAGCAAGACTCTTGCCTTCGGCCCAGAGTCTTCCGACAGCTGCGTCCGAGGACTCGGGAAAGATGCACAATGGGTGTGGAGTGGTGGCCATTAATCTATCTTCGTCGCTGTCGTAGCATGAGAAGCGTAGGTCACGATGATGAGCGCCTCTGTGTGGTCACATCCGTCAGTATCCATGAGACTGGACAATGGGAGATTCGCTAGCAGTACCTCTGATCAAACGTGAGCAGATCACGCTGGGTCCCTGCGAGCCTTGACATACAAGGATTAGCCTCAGTGACATGCATGGGTCAGGAGGTGAAAGCGCACTCCAGTATTGAATCCATCATAGAGATGAGATTAACAGAAGCATTAACGCCTGGCCACCGAAGCTCATCACAATCGTGCCCTCGGAAGGCTGGTCTTTCGCAGGCGTCTTGATCAGATCGAGGATGTGTGTCCCGTTGCTCTCTGCATCGGCGTAGTCGAGGGGTACGGTCAGAGCGCCGCACTCCAGCGCCACGGAGGTCACATCATCGTACGGGTGGCTGCATTTGCCCCAAGTGATCTTCTCTGATATCGATTGGGCAGAGGTGAGAGAGAAAGGGGATAGTAGGAGAGCATGTTGTGGGAGACTGTCAAGCTTGCCCAGATATTCGAACTGAGGATGAGACGAGGTGTACCTGTCCATTTTCGGAATGTTCGAGTCACGTGCCGACGTGATGCATTTCGCGATTCGGAAGCCACGACCGAGGACATGAACCACTTCACATCGCCCCGATCGGCACAATCAATGCACACCACTACCAACCATACTGTCCCCCCTCCGCACCCGCCTTGCGCAATGCGTCCGTCGCGGCCTCGCCTCCATCATGTCCGCGCCTAGCCCCGTCGTCATCAACACCTCGCCCCTCCAGTCCTTCCACTCGCCTTTCTTCTCCCCGCCCAGCGTGCCACAGGACTATACCCGGCGCTCTTCGTCTTCGCCTTCTTTGTTGTCGCCGTCGGCATTTGTGAGGTCAAAGGCGGCCCCATTGAAGACTGGGTCGGGAGCGCAGCAGGTGCCGGATGGCGTGGGGTTCAAGAGTGTGGGGAGTTTGCTGAAGACGAAGGAGTTTACATTTACGGGAGATGAGGGGGAGGATGGAGCGAGGAGTGGGTCGCCACGGCGGGAGGAGAAGGAGAAGACGGTGAGGGGGGAGAAGGATGGGGGTGGAGGGACGGGCAAGCTGGTTAGGCCGAGGAAGAAGCGTAAGACGGAGGATGTGGATAGGGAGGAGGTGGCCAGATTGCTTGGTGGCTCGGTGACGGAGCGGTTGGAGAACTTTCGACATCGCGCTAATTTGGAGGCTGTTGGTATACAGAAGCTTGATACAGCTATGCCAACATGTACTACGGACGATCCAACAGCCCTGGCCCAGGCCCAGACACACAGCCGGAAGCCCAGCGTGGCTCTATCAGACTATGTATTCGACGGCATTGACGCTCCGAAACCTGCCGAACCGCATGTAAGACCGACCAAGGCGAAAGCAACCCCGAAACCTCGGAAACCAAGGGTGAGGAAAGCCGATGCTACGGACAAGGAAGCTACAAAGAAGCCACGGAAGCGAAAGGCCAAGTCTGCTTCCTTCATCTTGAACTCGGACGAACCCGAGCAGACTGACGCCGGTGCTCCACCTCCCGCCGTACGGCAGCCCGCATGTCAGCCTCCTGCAGAAAGCGATCCCGAGGCACCGGTCAAGTTCAAGGGGTTTGGCGCTTTCGTCTTTGAACGAGACCATCATGAGGATGAAGTCAGCAAGAAACGATCTACTCCTGAGACTACTTCAGATCCCTTGGTGACCGAGCAGCAGTCTGGCTACTTCGGACCGCCGGTAAACGGCGACGTACTGCCTGCAGTAGACCTGCAACCAGATGCGGCCAGCGCTGCAGTGCTTCTTCCAGCACCGACGGTATTGGATGACTCGCCTGCTCTGCCAGCCCAAGCAGCATCCAGACGACGTCTCGACTGGACGCCGCCGAAGGAGACCACCAATGTTACGATCGAGCTCTCACCCACACCAAGAGATCAAAATTCCCCGACACGTTCTCCACCGAAGCGACAGCTCTCTTCTGTTTTGACTGGCTTTGGCTACATTTCCGACAACACATCACATCCCGCCATACCACAGCAAGCGCTTCCCATTGAAGCAAAGACCAAACGTCGGCGTATTGAGCTGGGCGACGATTCGACGAACAGTGTTACTGCTGGCAAAGTGAAGAAAGCAACATTGACAGACCATGCCGCCGTCACGAAAGTAGCGAAGCCGAAACAGCCCAAGAAGCCGCCGAAGAAGGTTCAGACCATTACCGCGTTGGCTACAGCGGCCTTCCAGCCGCCTGTACCGCCCGCCTTGGCTGGTACAGACGTGGTCTCTCAATTCTTCGCTGCTGGCCAAGACAGTCCGTCTGCTGTGCCGGTCGCAGAGAAAGCGGCAGAAGAGCCACCAGTGGCACCCAAGCCGAAGAAGCCACGAAAGCCTCGTGTCAAGAAAGCTGACCTCGCAAATGGCGAGAAACCGGACAAGCCAGCCTCCAAACCAAAAGCGAAGCCGAAAACCGTGAAAGTCAAATTCAACGAAGGAGACCACAGAGCAAAACTCTACTCCCCAGGCCGTGCTACCGCACAATTCGACACCCAAGATTTCATCTTCGGCACCTCGAGCCAATTGGCCGTCGACGAGGATGCGGCGTTCATCCGTGATATTCAGGCTGCTTTGCAGGCGTCCGAGAGTGTTCTTCAACCGCATCATGCCGACACGAACGTCCATCAACGTACGCAGGCTGCGCCCTCGCCGCCTTCGGCTGAGCCAAGCTGGAAGAGCTGTGTCAGGGTTCCGACGGCGCCTCATGGGACAAGTTTGTCGGTGCATCAGGCGGAGAAGGAGCATTGGTGTGTCGGGGCGAGAGATTTCAGGGGTGGGGTGGTTAGGGTCCATGCTATCAAGAGTCTCTCGTCCAGGCCCGTGCGACCTGTGAAGGCGGCTGCTGGGGGGTTGCAAGATATTCCTGCAGACGCTCGTGCTGTGGCCCACTCAGAGGAAATCATTCCGATCACCGCTCAAGAAGTCGATGCTGCAGTTCCGATTTTTCCTACGGACATACCACAGCGTACTCAATCAGGGGCAGATGTGATTGATCACCTGCCTGACGCTCCCACCATTGTACCAGGTGGCGAACTCCCGGATCCGGAGCCACCTGCGCCTTCACAAGAAGACGAGAAGAGAGATTATGATGATGATGACGACACCTGGATGTTGCTTCGAAGCGACGACTCGGTGATCGTGCCTCTGCGACCGTCTCACGAGACGCAGGATCGCTGTTTGACGGCACCAACAGCAATCTCGAGTCTTGCCGCCCCGACTGCCTTCCGCGCAGGACCACAGCCTATGTTTCAGACGTCGCCACTCAGATCTCCGCTGAAGTTGCTTGATCGTAACATTCCGATGTTGCCAGCGCTGGGACCTACCACCAGCGGTGACTTTAAGCCCGCACGAATGATTTCCACGACGTCGGGATCGACGACAAGTATGGCGCGAGCGAGTAAATCGTCACCAGCTCGAAAGCCTGGCCGACCTCGCAAAGATGCTGTGAACGCAGCGGATCCGTTACCTTCGACGAAGGTGAAACGAAAAGGTCGACCTCCGAAACATGAGGTGGACGCAGCGCGCGAGAAGCCCGCCGCCAGCCAACCGCCCGAATCCTCGAGCTTCCTCGACATAGACGAGATATCCGACTCCGACGCCCCTGTTACTCCCTCGCCCCCTCGTCGCAGAGCTAGGTCCGCAACATCCACCATCACTCCTCTGAAGCTCAGTCCCCTCGCGTCGCCGAAGTTGAAAGCGCCCCTGAAAGCGGATGCTCTGGCGAAGGCTCCTGCGGCTGTCGTACCGAGCTTGAAGGTCAATGATTCGCACTGGCAGTCCGTACGAGCAGAGCTTTTCACCCGCATCACGCAGACCGTCAAAAGTGGCGAAAGGAGTACTGACGCCCAGCGCCCGTCATGGTGGCAGAAGATTCTACTCTACGATCCGATTGTGCTGGAGGATATTACGGGATGGTTGAACGGGCAAGGTGTGGAGGTTGGGGTGAGGAAGAAGAAGCCTAGGGTGAAGAAGAAGGGGCGGAAGAAAAAGGGGGGAGCCGAAGCCGAAGCCCCAGTTGGCGACCAAGATGGCGATGTGGTGATGGAGGAGGAGTACGAGATCGTGCGAGAGCCGCTGCAGCCCTGGATGGTGCAGAAGTGGTGCGAGGAGATGAGCGTGTGCTGTTTGTGGAAGGGGGGTCTGAGGGGTGGGGTCAGGGTTGCTTATTGACGACTCTGGACGCGAGTACACGATATACACATGAGACGGCTGAAGCTATGAGATACACGTTTCCTCTTAAGTACTTCCTGCTGATGACCTTCGTCCTGTTCGGCGCTTGATCATTGCCTTCATCGCTGCTAGAAGATCTCAAACCCGGGACCGACTATCACCTGTTCCTGACCGACTTGGTTGCTACCTACTACAGCGACACGGTGTCACTTGCTCCGCACAGGAAGCGTACTCTCCTCCATCGTCGCCGGCGCAATGCCTCGTATGCATATGCTTGCTTTTATCGATGCTCCGTCTCCGGTCGCGAATGTGCTCTGCAAAATGCCGTCGGGAGCGTTCTGCACTTCCGTCAACGGGACATCAACTGTTCCAAGCTCCTTCTCGCCGCTCATGAGGGTGAATTTGAAGGCTGAAGCGCTTTCGCTGACCATGTCCGTGGTCACCGGTATGCGGCAGCTGAAGTCCCAGCTTGGGTTGTTGATATCTGTGCCTGGAGCATCTGTCTTTACGGCGGTTTGGAAGCGATGCTTCGAACCTAAACACAAAAGGACAAAGGATCAGCATACACCTTAGATATGGCAGAATCTTGCCAATCGTACCCCAAGTTACCACCACGCTCGGCGTCAATTGATCCCGCTGTCCCTTGATACCAGAGGCGCTCGCGATGAGCACGGTAGCCAGTCCGCAAAGAAGGCCATCGCCTTTGTGGTTGGAGTTGGAGAAGCTCGTGCTGCTGTTCTCGAATTGAAAGAACTGGCAGGAGATCGATACTCGGCCTTCTGTCTGCTCGCCCTCGTGCACCAAACGCAAGTCTTTTCTGCCGCCAGCCAGCAGTATCTCTCGAACGGTGGTCACTCCCAGGCCGAGCTCATCGTTGCTGATCTAATGTCAGCTAGCCGCCTTCTGGCTGACAACGGTGGCCTGGATCGAACACTCACCCATTGACATCCTGATCTTCCACGCCTACTTTGATGCACTGCTCGAAATCGCTGACGACAAAGTCGTGCGTCTCGTTCCACGACGGCTTCACCTTATTGTTCTTCACCGAGGTGCTCCAAGACTCCTCCGCCCCTACGTCAACCTTGAGATGTTGTCAGTCTCGGCCAGGTCTCGTGCTTGTTTGGAACAGCTTGCCTTTGCGAACGTATCAGGTGCAGAACGAGTAATTTTGCTGAACAATTTCTTCGCTGCCCCCTTGGCTTCTTCGGCGAAGCCGGATGCGTCTTCGACGGTGATTCTGGCTACTCCGAGAGGGTATTGGAAGGCATCGAAGTATGAGCTGTTCGGGTCGAGCTTGATCAGGTACCTACAGACAAAAGGGTTAGTCCGGGTCTCGAGGAGATTTGGTATAAGCAGCAGGTCTACCTGTTTGGTAAGGTGAGCATGGAGTTGATGATCCCGAGAACGGTGTTCTTGACAACGCCTGCAAATAGGAGAGCAAGAAATCAGTTGATGTTGCAGGTGGGACATGGTCTCTCGGTGCCACCTCACCGTCAATCGCCGCCAACGATCCAACTCCAGCTCCACCTACAGACAGAAGGGCAAACGATTTAGCAAACGTTCTAAACAAGGTAGGGTATTGCCTATCAATATCGTACCCGTAAAGTCGAGTTTGAGGACCGGTGGGTTGACGAAGGATAGTTGAGCCGCTCCGATCTGTTGACGAGTTCAGCGCAGGACCACCACCCTGCCAGAGCTGTGCGACTTCTGACGTACCAGCGGAATGATGTTCGTGAGAGGGCACAGGAGGACGGACAGCCTTCCGTACAGTTCCACGCTTTCGACTCCCTAACTAGACGTAAATGCCTATCGCGAGCTAGAAAGCAGGTCCCACAATAGCTTACCACTGCAGGCATCATGTCTGCGTCGAGCTCGATATCGCATTTGCCTACGTTGACCTATGTGAGCTGCGATTCACAAAGCTCACTCGTTTGTGAAATGGACAAGATACTCGCCTTCCCAGTCTACATTGAGATCAAGGGCAATGCCTCCCCTCTCAGTCTTCGTGACCTTGACATTGGAGAACTTGAACGGGACATGGCCCAGGTCCAGCTTTTGGAAGTGGAGAGTCTTCAACGGACCTATAGACAGGAGGGTAGAAGAATCAGTCAATGTTGATAAGGCGTGTCTGCGGGTTAATGCTGCACCAGGAAGCATGTCCTTGAACATGGGCTCGACATTGTCCTTGATAATCTTGGCGACGGCGATTGAGGCATTGGGCCATAGTTGTGCCACAAGCTCGTTGAGCCAGCCTAGGCAGACGCAGTTCCGATTAGCGAGAAGGTATGTCAGTCATGTGGGACTCTCACCTGCTGGCTCGCCAGTCCCTTCGGCCGTGAGCTTTTCGATGATGTTTGCCATGTTTTGCGAGAGAAATCCTCAGCAGCTGGGATTCGAGAAGTAAAATCAGTCAACCTTAGCAAGAGATAAGGTTTCCACAAGTCGGAGAGTAGCAAAGATGTCCACCTCGAGGTTGTAGAGAATGAGGTCGGAGTCTAGAACCTGTTCGTGAACCCGGATTTTGGGCATGAGCTCCAGCAGATGACCTCACCATGCTTGCTCGATAGCCACGAGCCTCGAGGGTGCAAAGGAATATGTACACACTGTCCCGTTACGGAACGGATCACATGAAGTGTTGTGAAGCTGGAGGCATTGACATGACACTGTATTACAAGCGATCCGCATCTCTGCTGCCACCATTCACCTCAAACATGATGAATATCAGATCCTAACCATGTCTATGAGATGCTCTTGTGCTTCGAGCGAGTTGTCGTACCGATTTGCCTGACACTACCCGGAGACTGAACCTTGGCACTCTCTGATCATCTGGTCCAGGGACTAGGTGCGAGCTGCGAGTAAAGGTTGACAGTGGAACACGCACCGTTCGACATTCGTAGGTTATACGTACAACACTGGGCAGCGACTGCATTGGCAAAGTTGACACCGCACCACATGGAACTGAGATCGTTCCTGGCATGTGCGGATACAAGGCTACGAGTTATGCTTCACCATTTCCCGGCGAGATTCATGTCTCGCTCATCTACCCTGAGAGTTCTGTCACTTTAGGGTTGACGAAGCAGGTTCGAGCTGAAAACTCAGTTATTCATATCCAAGTCCAGGTACGGAAAATCGAGCAGACCGTCCCATGCGAAGTCGCCATCCATACCCAGCTCCTGCTGCAACTCGCTCTCCTGCTCGGCAGCCAAGGTCAGATCTGCTGGTCGGGAGTCTCTAAGGCGTTGGTCGAACCTCTCTTTGGCGCAGTAGATGGTGTCGTATATGATGTTGCTTGCCATCCGTGAGGTTCTACTCACCGAGGTGGCATAACTTGTCGCACCGATTCCAACGGTGCTCATGTATTCGACGACAGAGCATACACGATCGAATTGGTCGTGTTTCTGTCGGGAAGCGCTGCGCAGTAGCTCCCATGCGGTTCGAATTGAGGACTTGATGGCCGCCCGATCCACAAACTATCATCGGTATGCGGACATCTTGATGAGATAGAACACGGCATGATATAGCCCGAGCCGCATCGATGTCGGCCATGGTAGAGAGCTGGTAGCTATGTTGCTGACCGATCGGATGAGATCATTTGCACATCTTACGCTTTCGTTCAAGATCGAAGATGGCCCAACTTGGAATACCCGCAGTTGACTGTATGTGGTAGTTGAAGCATGCAGTAGCTAAGAATGAGTAGAGACCCAGCTTGGCTTTCAAGAGGGACACTCTGGTTACGGGAGAGGACCCGATGGTGAATTCTTGGGACATCTCCTGGTACTGGCGGTCGAAGTTCTGGATCCAAGGGCTAAGATCGTGCGTCAATCCCATTTGCTGGCTTTCGTGATATCCCAGAATATTACACACTTCGCGTTCGAGATTGGCAACTTTGAGCTGCTGCTGAAGTACTGGTGGCATGTTCTCCGAGCTAGGCCGGACATCTGTCGTGGTTATCGGCATGGTTGGGAGGGTGGAGGGCACACCTAAGTAGGAACTCAGCCTGTCAAGGGAGTCAGTCGATGACTATGTTCTGCAAGAAGTGCCAAAACCAGCGTCCACATCAGTGATAGATTGGGAGCCAGGAAGTTGGCTGCACTATACGACCTCACTTACGTCTGGTTGACGATGATGCACGCTGCCCAAGTTCTGGAACGCACTTCAGTTGCTGCATCCCGGTCACTCTCGCGATAGTCAAAGTCTGCCGCTCGATGTGGCTGGTGCAAACCGAACCGCAGGGCGGTGTGCGTGGCTATGCTGCAATACAACCATGACGGGTTCGAGGATTTCGGCTCGTACTCTAATGGCCACCAGCACAAGATCAGCAACGCTTGTATCGCTGAGAGCCGGTTGCGTGTGGAAGCTTCGACATCAAGTGCAAGCTTTCGAAAGAGTGCCTCGAGCTGATTTCGCAAGGCAGGATACCCTGGTGTACGCTGGGAAGCCAAGGCGAGGACGACGTAGAGGAGTAGCTGGTATTGGGAGGATGCAACAGCCGAAGAGAACCTGCCAATCTCTGGCAGAACGGGCAGGACTGGATTGTACTCGGCGTAACATCTGTCCATCAATCATGAGCTATGTATGAAGCGTAGTAGGATAGCATCAAGACAACGGACGTACAACTCGCAGAGCTCCGCAACAGCTTCCGGGGCCAGGCTAACATTCTCAAGTTGCAAAGCAGAGAATACCGTTTGACCAGTCGGTACAGCTGGTCCCTGAGCTGGCGGACCATGAGACGACGTTCCGACCTGCTTCAACGCCACAGGTATCTGCTGCTCTGTCGTCGAACATGGAGTGGTGATCGTACTCTTGAGCCGCTCGTTCTCTTCTTCGAGCGACAGCAGCTTTTCGCGTTTGGCTTCCCGTCGGAACGATGCGTCCAGATCACATCGTACTCTCCGCGTCATGCATCTTTCGCAAGACGTTGCATCGTAGTAGTAGTTGCACCTGACTTTATGCTGTCTTGGAATGGTCAACAAGTTCGTGAGCGAGAGAGACCCGCGGATTGCAAACAGTGATTAGCGGATACCGCTTCGCCGCAGGACTTACCTGCAGAGCTTACACGCAGGGCGAATCCGTTTTGGCATCTCGTCGACTTTGGGCAATCCGCAGGCTTCGTAGGCTTTGGTGAATGGGAGGACGAAAGGTGGCAGTGAAGCACAACGCGATGTCGGGATAACAGCAAAGCGGAGACCTGTCGCCTGAAACTGCATTAAGGCTAGCAGGTTAATCATCCATGTCCTGCGACCCATAGAACGACTGTAGTCGGTTCGGTCCTATCAATAGCTTTTCGCCCTTTTGCGAGTTATCGTGGTAGCCGGATGATCTTGAGCGGTGATGAGTTTCCTTCGACTCCCTCCATCAGACAACCTCAACCCGAACAGAATCAGCTCCCATGCCAGGAGTAGAAGACTTACAAAGCCTGCCACAAGAGAAGTCACGGTCATGGCATCTACACCAAGCCCTTCTTTCACATGCACTAAAATTCTAGCATCGATGTGTGCATACATCCAAGGCCGATGATCGATATGCTGAAAGTACGACGGGAATGCTTCGTGTATAGAGATATCGTTGTCCATGTTCGATAAGGTAGATAGTTGTGCAATCCTTCGACTCAGTGGGAGTTCGGGGAAGCTAGAGACATATACCGCACCCAGCGGGGACAGGAGGCGTGATATGGTTTGATTGTGGTTGCATTCTCGTTGATGCGGTGATGGTACAATACCCGACAGCGATGTTCTAAACTGCTGCCTAGCCATCGGCGACCATTGATTGCATCGTGGCACAGCCGCACGTCGAGGTGGTTGTAGCGAAATGTGTTCGCCTGACTCCTGGCGGATGAGTATCGATTTTCGCATCACGACGTAGTGGAATGACCCCGGTGGGGCAGGATGGGGCTCCGGCGTATGTGCCGCGTCATAAATAAGGGCATTGGGGTGATTTGACCCAACGGTAGGTGATATGTAGAGTCGTCGAAGTGGTCTGTGAGTCGCATTGGTGCATCGCGATATCGCTTTCCGGCTGGCGGTCTCGCTTTTATCTCACCAGCTTCGTTGAATCATCCCAGCAGCAATGCACTTTTGAGTTTACGTGCCACAGACTAGAGTCGAGCACGTTGATGCATATATCTGGGCCGTATCCAGATCGCGTTCCTGCTGTGGAAAGCATCTTCACTTCCGTCCTCCAAGTTCCAAACCCGGCCTTCGAGTACACAGACCTCGTATCGCCTTCCTCCCAGAGGAAGCCGTCCGGCTGGATAAAAGAGGTGAAGTATTTCGCTCGACTCATCTTGAACTCATACCTTGCGTACTTCCACACAAGGGCGATGAAGTTGCCGACGGTCCAGGTGGTATCGCCGCTAACGGTCGCGACTAGGCTGCGGAACTTGGTGCCATGCTTTGGAAGCTTGAGAATGGCCTCCCCTCTGAAGTAGTATGCGATGTGGTCTGCCATTGGCTTCACGCTCTCGCTCGGCCAGAAGACGTAGTGCTGCTTCACGCGAGCGAGAACGCGATCCCACTTTGCCTTGTCTTCGGCATCGTCGGCGACAGGAGGCCTCAGATCGAAACCGAGGGTTTCTTCCATCATGCTGATGGAGATTCAGTTGTCTCAACCGTGTGACGTGGGGGCTCCGCGACTCACTTGGTGATGTGCTGAAAAGCGGCGTAAATTGAGTTGTGGTGTGTCAGGTGCGAACGAGGAATCGAAGTGTTTGTCAGTGCTGCTTAGATTCGCAAAAGGATTCCGGCATCAAACGAGCATGCCTTTGTTCTTGCAGGCATGTCTGCAGTCACCCAAGCGAGCTCTACGATAATTCGTCGATGATGTGGCAGGGGTTCAATTCACTTTTCGATGGGCTCACGTGATGCATTATTATCCCGAGCAACGCAGGCTGTATGTCGACAGCTCCATTCTCTGGTTCGCTCCGAAAAGTGTAGCACAGAAGTGGAGTGGAAGCGGCTTCCTGCATGTGACACACCAATAAGCACATCGAGCAATCTACGGACACGCAGACAAGTACCTTTGGATCAGACACAATTCCAGCCACCATCCACCATGACTACATCTCCCGTGATGAAGCTCGCATCATCACTCAGCAGGAAAGCCATCACCTTCGCAACCTCAGCTGGATCTGCCTTTCTTGCGATCGGCACACGGGTGACTTCAGCGTCGAGACCTCCACCTCCACTGCGTTCTCCTTGGTGTTTCGAGGCTACTGAAGCCAGCATTGGTGTCTCGATCAGCCCAGGCGCCACAGCGTTGACTCGAACGTGCTTGAGGCCGGTGTTTGTGCCGTGCTCTTTGGCCGCAGTGCGAGTGAGGGAGTTCTTTATCGACGAGTGTCAGCAGCAGAGCGAGGAATGTGAGAGGTTTGAAAGACCTACGACACCGGCCTTAGACGCCGAGTACGCAGCGTTACCACGGAAGCCCTTCATACTAGCGATTGATGAAGCGTTGACGATGCTTCCGCCAGAACCCAAGAGCTGGAGTTCCTCTCTCATGCAGTGCATGACGCCCTGGAGTTGAAGCATAGCATTAGCGATCGCAGATCTCACTAGATGTTGAGATGAATAGCCTTACAGTCATGTTCACACCCATCACAAAGTCCCATTCGCTCTCATCCTGATTGGCCAGCAAACCTTCTTCCATGCCGTGGTACTTGCTGATCACGCCTGCGACGTTCGCTGCGCCATCAAGACGTCCAAAAACGGTCACGGTTTGTTCAAGCCAAGCCCGGACTTGCGCAGAATCTCGAACATCGCACATAGCTGTCAGGATGTCGATCGAGCTGATTTCGGGTACCGATTCGAGGATAGAGGCCTTCGCGTTCTCCAGTCCGCCGGCAGATACATCGCATATGCTGACTTTGGCTCCACGAGTGGCAAGAAGTCTTGCCAGTGCGAGACCGATTCCAGAGCCAGCCCCTGTGATGGCTATCACCTTGCCGTTCATCTTTCGATGCTAGGAGATGGTTGAGGTAATGCAAAGAGCGATCTGGAGCAGCCACCGCGTTGATTTGTTTCGGTTGTGAAGGTCCTTTGGGATCGCATGAAGAGCATATATGAACTTTGTAGATATGACGACCGCCATCCCTTTTTAGCTGGCGGTGCTCACCGTGACCATGTTCGGCAGCAGAGATGGGGTGATGAACGCAATAGCGGTTTTTATGCTAGAGCGGTGATATGGAGGAGGAGAGCAAGCTGGTGGGTAAGGATCGCGGACATCACAAACCGGGTCACCACTCACATTCTTACCATGTAACTTGGTAGTGAGATCTCCATCAAGCCGTTCCTGGAGACCCCTGTACTCAATTGCGATGATGAAAGACTCAACGGCGTTCGCGGAGTTGCAGGGGGTCAAGCCGGCGTTTCATCTAAAGAGGAAGGAGTGGCGAGGGCGGAACTTCCATCTCCCACACCCATCGACCATACATGTACAGTTGCCTGCGGATATTTGATCCGTGTACTTTGGCTGTCTCGCTGCAGCCAAAGCATTAGGCGTACCAAGCCTGACCTGGAAACATGGACGATCCCTCGAACCTCGTCGCGCCACAATGAACATTTGCGGCGGGACAAGGCGAGACGGCCCAGGTTGGTACTCCTGCTGTTCTGCTATTTTGCCGTTGCGGCTCAACCAGATGTGATAGGCGACGACTCTCAGCAATCTCAACCGGAACCATGTAAGTGCATACATAAGAGATCTGCCTCCCAGGCCCTGGCTGGTGTCGATTTCTAAACGGGAGAGAGAATATGCGGAACCCATTTCTGGCACTACTGCTGGCCCTCAGTCCGACACTGAGCATCGCTCAGATCCCGGCGACGCCATCAGGCTTGACAACTGTACGATCCAAGGCAGACTCGACGGTGACCATCTCATTCAAGGAGAACGAGATATGTGCCGGCGAGAAGGGTTATAGCGGCTATGTTCACCTGCCGCGCAGCTCACTCGAGGATGTTGGAGGCTACGACATCAACACGTTCTTTCTCTATCTTGAAGCTCGGCACAATCCTGCTACGGCACCGCTGGTCATATATCTCGCTGGAGGGCCGGGCGAATCTACTAGCTACGCTGCCTTCGACGGAGAGCTCGGTGGGATCCATTGTCGAGTTGCTCCGCACATCCATTGACCAGCTTTCAGGTCCATGCTATGCTAACGTGGCTGGAAACGACACAATCAAAAGCAAACGGTCGTACAACGAATACGCCAATGTCCTATACATCGACCAGCCGGTACAAGCAGGTGCGCATAGGCCAGAATGTTTGAAGCAATTATGATGCCTGCTGACGGCTACGTTCATTCATGGTACAGGCTTCTCGTACGATCGACTTGTCAATGCCACCGTTGGAGTTGGAGGATTAGTGATCACGCCATTGAAGGAAGGCGAGCCATTGCCCAAAGTCATCAAGACTCGTGGAGTTGGATTCTTTCCGAGTCAAGAGTTCAAGCACACAGCACATACCACTGGTCAGGCCGCCCAAATACTCTGGCATTTCGCAGAGAACTGGCTTACATCTTTTCCCGGCTACCGCACCAGCTCGGGCAAAATTGGTCTCTGGGTATGCACTACGTACTCACGGTCGCGAAAGAACTTGTCGATGGGACTAATCGTTTCGGCAGGGTAACTCATATGGCGGCTATTGGGTTCCTGAAACCGCCTTCCAATTCTCCAAGGGTCTACGTGCACTGCCCACGCACCATCCGCTAGCTCATCGCAAGATTGTTGTCGACAACATCGGCTTCACGAACGGATGTATGGATGTTATGACACAGGCGGCAGGCTGGCCCGACATGGCCTACAACAATACATACGATACCCACTACGCAACCAAATCGCAGTACGAGGCCGCCCTACTCAACATCACCAAGCCGAACGGCCTCAATGACCTTGTCTAACGCTGCCGTACTCTAGGCGAGGAAGGGGACCCAGACTACTCCGGCAACAACGGGACGGTAAATGAAGCGTGCATGAAGGCATACTCATATTTGAACAACAATGTCAAATCCTTTCCTAAGGTAGACCAGGTCAGTAATCCGCCTGCAGTGTCGATGTGAACTATGACTTACGCAACCACAGAGATACCCCTTCAACCTCGCCATCCCATTGCGGAAGCTGAAGTGCGGCAATGGCTATACTCCAGCGAACGAGTACTTTAATTCTGCGGACGTACAGGAAGCACTCGGCGTCCCGCTGAACTTTACCTCAATCAGCTGGATCTTAGCGGCCAATTTTGGCCTCGCGCTGCCGATTCCTCCTTACAACAAGCTGCCCCTCTCGAAGCAGACCGGCGACTATGTACGGCAAGCCGGCTTGCCCAAGATCGAATATCTCCTGGCCAACAACGTCAAGGCCGCGTTCGTTCATGGCGATATCGACTACATGTGCCCTTCGACCGGAGCAGAGACCACGGCCCTTGCTGCTGACTGGTCTGGTCAGGCGGCTTTTGCAGCTGCGGGATACGAAAGATTGCAGGGTTCCACGGAACAAGGGACAGATCATGGTGCGTTGGTCAAGCAGTCTGGACGTTTGTCGTTCTCGCGAGTCTTGCAGGGCGGTCACGGCGTGAGTGCGTATGCTCCGTCGACGGTGGGGAAGATCTTCGAGAGAACGATTATGGGGTTGGATGTTGTTACTGGGGAGCAAGAGGCTGCTGCTGGGTACTCTTCGAAAGGGCCGACTGACAGCTTGGGATTCAGGCAGCCACTTCCGCAAGACCTGCCTGGTACTTGCGTTGTGAATGGGCGGTTCTTGAAGCATAATGTCTAAACAGGACGACTATAGCACCCAGGCAAACAATTTAATGATAGTTAATGTGTACCCTCAGGATGATTAATCGGACGCGACTCGTGCGTATATCGGGTACTTCGCTGCGTATATGTGGGAGCGCGGCGAATCATTCAAGAGTTCATGTTGCATTTCCATCTTGACTCTTGTACTAAGAACATATCCATGACGACTGGTGAGAAGGACTATCGGAAAGCATGCACATTGTGCGAGAAGCTACGCGATGTGCTTGTGCGGTGCCAGATCGATGAGACCGGACAATGGCACTTGATCTGCCCCGGCACTTGCTGGAAGCGACAGTCTGGCGGTATCGTGGATGGTGACGGCGCAAACCGGTTCTATCGCTATGGTGGCATGTGGAAGAACAAGCATGAGGCTGTGAGCGCAAAGAAGCCGAAGTCATCAAAGAAGCGTACACAAGTTGCACCCGAGCCCTCGAATACTGGAGACAGGAACCGCGGAGAAGACAACATGAACGAACATGTCTCGGAAGTCGAAGAAGATCAGAACACCGGTCACATACCTGCTGAGGGCCGTGTGGGGATTCCGGCCTGGCGAGAGGACGACACGAAGTACACGAAGAACGACATAATCATGTTTGGTGATGAAGTCTGGAGTTGCAGGAAGAGTCATCTCAGCGTGGCCGGAGGTCGACCACCGGACAAGGCACAGTCGCTGTGGAAGCAGAAGGGCTACGTTGAAACTCCGGACTGAGTGATATCGCACAATGCTTCGTACCCGGGCCTGTCACCAAATGGCCACTTGCTATGGCTTCAAGACGATTCCCTCCATGTCCGCACGGTTTTCGATGACGAGAGGCAACTCGCTACTTCGCTTCAACCCGATCATTCGATAACTACGAGTCTCCGAAGTGCATATGCGTTGCGGCGGCCTGGTGGTGCTGCAGCACCATGGCAGCAGCAGCTTCCTGCACATCACACGGTGCGTTGTATCGGAACTGCGATATCTGGGCCAACATCAATCGCTCTTGTCTGATAGCCTATATGCGCTTTCTCGGAGCGTTTGAGCCGCATTTTCAAGAGCTCCAGAGCTTGACACTCTCCACATCCGTCATCGCTGTCTTCTGCAACGATGGGAGATGTTTTCCGGTCAGCTCCCTTGTGTCCGTTCATCCGCAACAAATATACAACTCTATTCCTGCGTTGTGGAGAACCGCGGGGTGGATGATCTTCACCCATACCATGATCGCGCATGCCTACACGATCACCAGCACCCTCCAAGCCACTTAGAGCAAAGGAGGGGAAGCAGAACGACAAGGATGTCTTCTCCCCACTTCAATTGGCGTCGTAAGTCAACAAAAGCAGTATTTAATGTAAGTACCGCAACGTTTGACCGTTTATTGCTGTTCCTCAGTGCGGCCCTTATTGCTTTGAACATTCCATAATTCATCATGCCGTTGTATCACAAGCTTCCGAGCGATCTGAACGAGTTCGATGTGATCATCGCTGGAGGTATGCCTAACAACCCTCCATACCTCATCTGAGCCTCGCTGACCTGCTCGTCCTTCTAGGTGGTCTCGCCGGCTGCGTCGTTGCCGGTCGTCTCGCTGAAGCAGACAGGGAGCTTAGTATCCTCGTTATAGAGCAGGGACCCAACAACTACAATGCGCCTGAAGTGGTGTACCCAGCCCTCTATCCTCGAAACCTATGGGTCAGTTCAATGGCCATGATACTCTCCACTGAGACCTCACACGGTTCCCTCAGACATAGACTAATCTATTCGTTCACCTTCATAGCCGAGTTCCAAGTACACCCTCTTTCATCAGGGAAATGCCTCGAAAGAGCTCGCTGGTCGCTCTCCAATCGTACCTTCAGGTGGCACACTAGGAGGTGGCAGTGGTACGAAAACTGTTGGCAAAGCCCTACCGCGTCTAGCTGTTCGCTAACGTCTGTTGTCAGCCATCAACTGGATGGTGTATACCCGAGGCCAGCGTTCGGATTTCGACTCGTGGAAGACTGAGGGGTGGAGCGCCGACGAACTGAAGCCGTTCTTGAACAAGGTACTACCACTTCGCCCCTGCATCGTGGCGTGATTATGTTGGCGCTGATATCGAAGTCCAGCTCGAAACATACCACGGCTACGGCAAAGACGAAGACCATGGCCACAGCGGCCCAACAATTGTTAGCAAGGGCAGTCATCGTGCAAAGGAAGCCGAGAACGATTTCTTGAAGGCGACCGAAGCACTGGGATACAAGACGTATGACGATTTGCAACAGTTAGACAACAATGACGTGAGCGGCCATCGTTCTGCCTAGAATACATGAGTCTTACTTACTGACGTCTCTCAGGGCTTCGAGCGATACCAGAAGTACATCGGAACCAACGGTCGACGCAGTGACTCCGCCCACATGTATCTGCATCCAAAGCTCCAGGACGGCAAGCACCCCAACCTTCATGTGCTCGTGGAGAAGCAAGTCATCAAAGTTTTGTTCGAGGGCAAGAAGGCTGTGGGCGTGGAATACCAAACCAACCCCAAGTATATGGCCAACCCGGAATTCTTGGCCAACGGGTATTCGTCACCCCGCTCTGTAAAAGCAAGGAGACAGATTGTACTATCGAGTGGGGCCTGTGCGACACCACTCATCCTCGAGCGTTCTGGCATCGGCAACGCAGAAATCCTCAAGGCCGCTGGAGTAGAGGTCGTCGAAGACCTGCCAGGGGTTGGGCATGATTATCAGGATCACCATCTCAGCCTGTGGTCCTACCGCACGAGCTTGGATCCAAGAGAGTGCATCAATGGCTTCACCGACGGAAGATTCGACATCGCTAAGGCAATTGCGGACAACGACGGGCTATTAGGAACCAACGCAATGGATGCACAAGGCAAGGTCCGCCCGACTGAGAAGGAAGTCGAAGCACTCGGCCCAGCCTTCAAAGAGGCATGGGACCGAGACTTCAAGAATGCCAAGGATCGGCCTTTGATGATCATGGCTCTGTACAATTGCTACTACGGCGACCACTCCGTCTTGCCCGATGGCGCCGAATACGTCTCACTGGCCAACTGGACCGCCTACCCATACTCTCGAGGACATATTCACATCACCGGTCCCACGATGCACGACCCCATTGACTTCGACACTGGCTGGCTCCAGGACGCCAACAGCGTGGATGTCAAGAAGCATATATGGGCCTATAAGCTCGCACGAGAGATGTTCCGCCGTATGAGCATCTTCCGCGGAGAGCTTAAAGGTAATCATCCCGATTTCGATGAGGACTCGAAGGCAGCAGTACTTGAGTACGCCGACGGGCCTACAGCGAAGGGTGTCGACGATCGCATTGAGTACTCTGAAGCGGATGATAAGGCTCTCGAGCAAAAGATCCGCGAGACGGTCAGCACGACATGGCACTCTCTCGGCACGGCCAAGATGGCACCGCGTGAGCAGAAGGGTGTTGTAGATGCGAGCTTGAACGTGCATGGCATTCAAGGCTTGAAGCTTGCTGATCTGTCGGTGCCGCCGGAGAACGTGGGTGCGAACACTGGCAACACGGCTTTCGTGATTGGAGAGAAGGCGGCAGATATCATTATCAAGGAGCTTGGGCTGGAGAAGGTCGACAGCCCACGGATGTAGAGATAAGTACGTAGCAGCCTTCGAGTCACGATCTGACGTACATGTGGACACCCAGGCCTGATCGTTCTTTGCGTTCACCATACATCCTCACCATCGTCCGACACTCAAAACTCGCAACGGAGCATGATCATCTCTCGAATTGCGTAAGGTGCCTACATGATGGCGAAGGTGGGGAGACCGGATGATCGGCATCTACTTTGTACTTATACTTTGCTTTGTCTAACGGACCAAAAGCTGGTCTACGAACATTCCGTCTCCAGCATCAAGCCCATCCAACTACTGCCAGCATGGCCACCGTGGAAGTGAAGAAGCCCGTTGGTCCACCCGGACAGCCCGATATCCACTATACACCTGACCTCGACAACTACAAATCTCGCACGAAGAGGCGAACGACCACAGAGAAGCTTGATCCAGGCTTACCAGAAGGCTTCCCGAGTCGACTTGGATCCGATCTGGTTTGGAACGGCACAGATATTGCTGACAGATACGATTGGGTCTACCAGCTAAGCGCCGATGAGGTCGAGGAGATCGAAACAGCATTGAAGCACTTCAAGTGTATGTAGAAGTATCGAGCCCCGAGATCTAGATGGACTGCGGTTGACACTGCCACAGCACTCAACAAACCTCTCGGTTTCATTAATCAGGAGACCTTCCCTCTGCCCAACCTTCATCATGCTCTGCGCTCCATTTCTGAAGAAATCCACAACACCTTCGGCTTTAAAGTCCTTCGCGGTCTCCCAGTCGCCACCTGCACCCGAGAAGACAACATCATCATCTATGCAGGCGTCTCCTCCCACATCGCCCCCATCCGAGGCCGGCAGGACCACCAATTAGACGGCAAACCAGCAGATGTCGTGCTCAATCACATCAAAGACATGTCCAGCATCGTTGATGCCAGCAAGATCGGCGCTCCGGCTTACACAACCGAAAAGCAAGTCTTCCACACCGATGCCGGAGACGTGATCGCGCTGATGTGTTTGGAAACGGCTGCTGAGGGCGGAGAGAGTAAGTTGAGCAGTAGTTGGAAGGTTTATAATGAGCTGGCGGCGACGAGACCGGATCTTGTGAGGACGCTTGCTGAGCCGTGGGCTGCTGAGAAGTAGACACCCTTTTATGTTGTTTCGTACCACAGCTGACCCTTCTCAGCTTCAGCGGCCAAGGCCCTCATTACTCATCCCGCCCATTGATCCATCGTACTCCAGCAACGGCCACTAAGCCAGAGCGCATGATCATCCAGTACGCTCGCCGCACATTCACTGGGTACATGGGCTTGCCACGATCATCAAACATCCCATCCATTACAGAAGCACAAGCCGAAGCACTAGACGCTCTGCACTTCCTCGCCGAAAAGCACGCCGTCTTCCTCGACTTCCGGCAGGGCGACGTCCAGTACGTGAACAACCTCAGCATATTTCATGCGCGGATGGGGTTCAAGGACTCGCCCGAGCAGTAGCAAGTCATCCCTCCCGTCAGACTCGCGGACCAAGTAACAGTCGTGCTAACGGCGGCTGGCAGGCGACATCTCGTGCGCCTTTGGCTGCGTGATCCGGAGAACGCATGGGAGACTCCAGCTGCTCTCAAGCAGCGGTGGGATCATGTGTATGGTGGAGTTACGCCCGAGACGACGGTCTTTCCTCTCGAACCGAGGATCCGAAGCTCCAGCGCCGGCAAAGGAAGCGACCAGAGCACGAATGGGGCCAGTTGAGGATGGTAGAGGCGAGCTCTGTTTGTCCGGTGCTTCCTCCTCTCGCGTTCACGTTGAGCTCATCCTCCTCTCACATTCATGTTGAGCTTTTCCAAGTGTCAACTCGCTTCCGTGAGCGACGACATCGATGGACGAAGCGGAGGGAACCAGGACGCACAGATCAATCGAGCCTCGTGCCAAAGGATATCTGACAGTGTTGCAGTCTTGCAGGTAGCTCATATCATCTCTCCGTATCCATTCTGGACAACATATGTCACAAGCCCGAGACCCACAACTCTAGCTATAGGCTCGAAATTTGGCCCTCTGACGATGCCTAAAGATCATCAACAGTTGCTAGTATGAGTCTCGAGAACGTTTAGCCTCTTGAACAGTATATCTTGGTGCCGTCGACAGGTGACGGCCAGAACGACCGTGTCTCTATCAACAATGCGTACGGCTCGAGATGCGAGACACAAGAACAGATGCGGGAAGTGCTAGTAATGTGTTTCTCTGGCATTCACGCCCTTTCTATTAGTAAAGAAGCTAAACACACCAAGCTCTTCCACCTCCTCGCAGAGAGGTCCTTCGACACCTTGAACGACTTCATACGAGTCCTTACAACCCATTACGGTCCAAGAAGTCGAGCGACACCTTGAACCCAGTATTGGCGTTGCGATGAAGAGGCAGCCCATGACCAGTTCCCGTCTGGATATAAACCTCCTTACCCGCAACTGCAGGGTACAAAGTGTCAAGAACATCCATGTCAGCCGTCCCTCTGCAATCGCCCCCACAAACCAGCCAGTCATACTCCGCCAGCATCCATTGAATAGGCCCCTTGAAATCAGGAGCCAAGCCAAGGTTCAGTTGTCCAGCAGAGATCAACTCCGCCACACCAAAAGGAGACTTGATCGAGTCGCCATACTGAAGTAACTCTGGCGTGAAGCCGCCAATGCCTGCTGTGTGGTTTCTGCGACTGGAGAAGAAGTTGGCCTGGATTGCGGATTGGGTGCTGCTAATGAAGTAACCATTTGGGTAGTCTCCAAAGAGCTCGGGATTATATTCTGATGCGAGATGAAGGTCGAAGCCAATGGTCGGGGCTGGGAAAGAGAATGTCGGGATGAAGCCGGTGATGATGGCGCCATCCGACTCGTTGCCGTAGGTCGTAATTAGGCCTGTGGTTGTGATGCTGCCGAGACTGTGGCCGACGTGGATGATTTTGTTGAATTTGGGCGCTGATGGTGCTTTGCTGCCTGAGCTGGCATACTGCATCAGCTCGCCGTCACGAGCCATTTTGGTGATGCCGCGCAGAATTTGCACTGCCATGGGCAGCTGGTTGACCCTGTGGGTATGGTGTTAGTACAGGTCCGAGGCGGAGCAGAAGAGTACTGACTTATAAGGATCCGGTTTATCCGAGCCACCATTCCCGAGACGGTCGTAAGTCAGGATACTGTAACCGGCATCCAGGACATTCTCGACGTAAGAATACTGCTTGGGATCGATCTCGGCGTCCTAAAAAGCAGACCATCAGCACACCGGACACAATTGACACTACTGGTTTCTGCCACTTACCCAATACCGCCCGTCAAAGACGCCACCGTGGGTTGCGATATGGAGAAGATCCTTCTTCTTGCCGTCTTTGGGTACGCAGAGCTTTGCGGCGATGTCGTACGTGCCAGAGACAGTAATGTTGCGCAGTAGACGGTCCTTGGGCGACGTGCGGGTGTCGAGGTCGAGCTCGTAGGAGACCGCGTCGATGGTGCTACCTACGCGTGGGATGTCGTATATTGCATTCTGCGATGTAGCAGACACCGGGAGTGTCAGGTCGATACACCTTGGGTTGGTTACAGGAACGGCGACAGCCTTGACATGTTTTGAGCAAAGGAGGGCGAGAGCAACGACTGCAGCGACGGCCATCTTGAGTGTTTGTGGTTGGAGATGGTCGAGTCTTTGTGTGTTGTCAAGACATCCTTATATACCAGGAGTCGTTCGGCTCCATCTCTGCAGAGCCATCCACGCTACAGTCGTTCTCGCACTGATGATCCAGTATTTGATATGCAAGTCGGGGCCATCGGTTCCGTACATAGTCAAGACCGGTGATTTGCACTCATTCGACAAACATTGATCAGTTCATTAAGTAGAAGCCTAGGATTCAACATCCTTGAACTGAAGGACGAAGCAACCGACCTCATCGTTCTCGTTCAGCCGCATACCTCCTACCGCACGAGCCTGACTAAGGCGGTCCACTCGACGCAGATATTACATAAGCTGCCTCTGGGCCATATCAACCGAGGCTGCACACAAATACCTTATGTAACGAAGTCGGGTTGGGTGTATCGTATTTTGAAGAGTTTGCCATTGATTGCGGTGTCCGACGGCGGAACGTGGGTGGTAGGGCGTGCAGGGGTAGCTGCGCCCCCCTCCGACCACCGCACCTCGCCTCGGTGTACTCCTTCCGGGAGGGGTATTTATCTCCGCAAAATCAGATGCAGCCCTAACAGCCCTAGGCTGGTGCCATTGTCATATCTGCATAGTACCGCCCTTGGGAGACCGCATCTTGGGCGCATACGCGCGATATCTGCCAAGCGTGGCAGTTCAAATAGCTGAGAAGTCGGACCACCTTGTTGACAAACGTTATTTGGAATGCCCCTATAGAACATATACCCAAGCTTCGTTTGATAAGCACCGAGGGCTTGACATTCAAGTCTCTGAGGGCCGGTAAGGTAGTAACAGCGGTTGCTGGCCCGTAGGCACTCTCTAAACGCAAACAATACACATCAACAACCATGGTCACCCTCGACACCCAGCTTGGCCCTGATACCCCCAGCTTTCGGATCAAGCGCTCGCATAGGAAGAGCCGCACCGGGTGCCAAACGTGCAAGCGTAGACGAGTCAAGGTGAGCTTTCGCACAGGATGCCTAAGTCAGCTAACGAAAACGACACTAACGCCCACCAGTGCGACGAAGGCCAGCCTGGCTGCAACGTCTGCAAACGCCGCGGCCTCGAATGCAGCTACAAGCAACAGCAACCCAACCACGCCCCGACGACCCCAGACTCCGCAAATGGGGGCGTTGCTGTCCCCCGTCAGAGTTCCTCCGGTCCCAAGTCCGCTTCGACCTGCTCGTCCCCGACCTCGCCGCTCGCGGCTCCGAGTACTATCGGCGTGCTCGAGACGGAGCTCATGCAGCATTACCTTGGCCACAGCGTCTCCACGTTTCACAAGTCCAGTGCCTCGAGCCAGGAAGTCTGGCGGTCGTTAGTACCGGCCTTGGCGTACGGCTCCGACACCATCCGGTACGGAATGCTCACGCTAGCGGCGCTGTGCTTACTCCACGACACCCAAAACGACCCCGAGCGCGCATACAAGTACCTGCAAACAGCCGAGTACTACGGCGAGCAGTTCGTCGAAGGGAGTTCGAAGCAGATGCGAGAGCTCAAGCCGGTGGATATAGATAGCAACCTGGTGTGCGCGAGACTACTGACAGTCCTCGGATGCGCCTGGTTTCGGGTGCATCAGCATCTGAACGGCGTTTCCATCACTGAAGCTCCAGCATGGACGTGGATGCACCTGCTCCGCGGCGCCGGTGTGGTGCACCTCTATTACCGGGACTCGCCCGAGAGTATGAGGGAGGTGCTTGCTAAGGATCTTGTGTGGAGCACGCCGTATTGTGCCGGGGAGGCACATAGCAGTGAGACCAATGCCGCACTTCAGTTGATCAAATCGACACGGGAGGAACGATTCGCAGCTCTGTATAATGCTGTTGCGGTTCGAGCTTCAAGTATGAACGAAAGTCAAGCTGAAGCGGCTCGGGGAGCCATCAGCACGCTTGAGATGGTGACGAGTCTCATCTGCTCCGAAGTAAACCAGACCCTGATGCGCTCGATCCTGATCTGGCCCTCGGAAGTGTCGAAGACATTCGTCGAAATGCTTATAGGCGGCGAACTCCTCGCCCTCGCCATCCACGCGCACTGGCTCATGCTCGTCGTCCTGGTACAGGAGGCGTGGTACATGGACGACATGGGCCGGCACGGTTTGCGAGAGATCTTCGAACTCTGTGATGCAGAGCTACCGGCAGACGTGGAGAGGTCGTTGCTTGAGTGGCCGCGGCGCATGCTTTCCGTGTGCGACAACAGTGTCCAGGGGGACGGTGGCACGAGTTCAAAATGAATAATCCTGTCTCCGGCTCTGAGTGGTTGGGGCTTGGCATGATCGAGCATAAGCTTAGGAGATAGAACCTCATACGCGCCTAGCGTCGTAATGGGGTAGAACGAAACTTCAGTCTGTTACAAAGCTCACTCCCACAGTCGAGAGCACAGAAGCGGATACGGTCACGCTTGCAGAAGCTGGTGAGTCGGGCAAGAAATCAGTCTACCAGCTGCAGCACCCAGGCGTCCTAGCTCCCCGTGGGCACATTCATGGTCTTTGACGGACACGGCGACCTTGAACCTGCCTCCCGCATCTCCTCAAACCTACAGCATACTCCAGCATCACCGCGCCCGAAGATCGACCCACACATCAAACACAACAAACCCCCCAGTCTCGCAGCGCAGAATGCGTTCAAAAACCATCGAACCTGACCAGCTAGCTAGCTCATCTACTCGGAAGAGTAGTCTCACTTCGAAGGGAGCGGCCATGGAGCCAGATCTGGGGGCCACATATATGGGGTTACAAAGAGCTGTACATGTATCATACACACCTCCATCCCGCCGCCGTTGACACCAGTTCTTGCAGCAACGGCTTCGCTACGACCCAGCGTACCCGATCTCCGCCCTCGCATCATCGACTAGCCGTCCGTACCTACAAACTGTCAGCAAACTCCACCCTTCCCAAATCGCTCGTCACGGATGGAAAGGAAAAGAGCAACTCACTCAAGCAAAAGCCGAAAAAACCAAACCTCAAAATCCTCATTCCGCAACACCCGTCCCGCATGCTCCCTCCCCTGGCTAGCCAACCTCTCCGCCAACGCCTTCCCCTCCTCCTCCCCACTAAAATACCGCACAGCCTCCAACGCCTCGTCCCCTCTGAGCGAAAGCGGCACGTAGTGGACCCAAGGCCTCAGCCAATCCTGGTGCCACTCGCGGAAGACCGCCATTTTGAAGACTAAGCTTTTAGATTTGAGAAAAGCGTAAAAGCGGCCGGAAAAAGCGTTCCCGTCCATGTCCAAAAGGTATTTCCATTTCCAGTGATCTTGCTGCGCCACCCCCTCCGTCAAACCAAAGTATTCCTTCTGGGCGTCGCAGTCCCCTGGGTCGCATTGGCCGATGTGGGAGAAATGGACGTCCATGACCTCCTTGAAATCCTCCCTCTTGACAGTCTTCTGCTGCCACAGCGGCGTAGTCCCTTCATCGTGGCCAGGGTCCTTGTGGACGTTCTCAAGCACCTTAGCGTTATCCAACGCATTCAGCCCTTTAACCATCTTCTGCCTGTGCTGCCTTCTCCACCCGCCATTCCGACTGAAACCTCCCGTGGTAGAGCCGCGCCAGAGCATCGAATGGATCTTCTGGTTCCAGGGGATGTCGTTGCGCTCCACGTAGTCCACTTTGCCGTACCAGTACCAGGGACTCGGGTAGACGATATCCTGGAAGGAGGACATCTTGGACTGGGAGAAGATGGGGAAGAGGTCGTGCACGACGTTGAAGGCGTTGGGGCGCTCGAAGAAGCCGTGCGTGCTGGCGAGGGAGGGGGAGTTGCAGATGTCGGAGAAGGCGGTGGTGTTGTAGACGAAGCCGAGGTCTGTCAAAGCGTAGGCGGTGAGGTTGTCGCCTGCGGCAGATTCGTCTAGTGCCCGCGCAGGGCTGTCAGGTGGGCAGGAGAGACGGGATGGGATCCAGACGGGTTGGTGAGCATAAACGTTGAAGCGGGTGGTCTTGGCCTCGGGGATGCGGGAGCCGATGGTGAGGTCACTAGGGCGCGCGGAGAAGGCGTTACGGGGGTTGGGGTTGGCGAAGGCGGCGGGCATGAAGTGGTTTGTTGCTTCGGCGACGAGGCGGGTGAGGTCATCGTGGGGGACGACTACGCGGGGTTCATCGTGGGTGTTGAAGGCGAGGTCCATGTCGGGGAGGTATTTGACGAATTGCTCGATCATGCCGACGACGGCTTGTTGGAGCCAGTCTTGGCCGTTTTCGACGTACTTTGCTGTGCCGTCGCGGATGAGGAGGCCCATGAGGAAGTTGTCGGTGTGGCCGATGGCTTCTTGGGTGCGGGAGCGGATGGTTGCGGGTTTGAGCGCCCAGAAGGGGCGGAGAGTGTGGTAGATGGTGTCGTATTCGTCGATCATTTGGACGCCTTTCCGCTTGGCGAACTCGTACCATTTGTCGAAGTTTGGTGGAGGAGGGATCTTGTATCGTCGCCTATACTCAGCGACCGCTTGCTCCAGGCTCTGCGATTGGCCTTGTATGACCTTCATCCACTCGACTTCTGCATCGCGTACAAGCTGGTCGATCGGATGTACACGAGGGTTTGTGAATTGAAGAGGTGCGAATGAAACAGGAGGTGGCTTCGTGTCGACACCAGCACCCTCTCCCGAATTCTCCACAGGTCGTCTGTACCGATACGCTTCGTACGGTTGTCGTAAGGAGAGCACGGCAAGCGCACCGAACGAGATGATGGCGACCAGCGTCAGGATTCTCGTCACTCGCATTCTTTTCCCTGGACCGGCTGAAAATGTCTCCTGCTCATCAAGGAAGGTGTATGTTGATGCTGCGCACAGTACAGCAAACCACACCCGGCTCAAGGAGAAGTCGACGATCATCTGAGAGCAGATAGACGCCGAGAGCGGGATGAAGCTCGTCAAAAGAGGACCTTGTCGTTGTATCTGCACCGATAAGTGTTAGCATCAGCTGTCACCGCAATCAACACAAACAGCCACCACCACCAATTGGCCGATTTGATCATCGCGCACCCTACACCTTTCATAGGGTCCAGAAGAGATATGTCTCCACTCACCAAAAGCAACAGCACCCCATACCCACCCGCCGTCACCCCAACCATACCCACCGCCCACCCCACCCCCAGAACCCCATCCCAGAAAACCCACGTATCCCCCAAAACCCTCCCAAAAAGCCCCCAATACCCCAGACCCCCAAACGAGAAACTCTCCATTGTCAACGCCGCGACCGCCGTACACACCGCGGATGCCACAGCCACGTCCCTCATAACCGTCACTTTTGCATCTCCTCCGCCATTTGTTCCTGGGGCAGGTTGCGCAAGCATCCCGCTTGTAGAGTAGATGACGCCGCCGGAGGTGTTGCCGTGCTTGGCTTCGCTATGCGCACGCTCGACCAGGAGGTAGGCGAGGGATGTTACAAGGGCGTCGGAGAGGCCGAGGGCGATTGTGGCGTTTGATCCCAAGGCGGCGAAGGTTGCCGCGACGGCTGAGGCGGTGAGGATGAGGAGGGAGGTGTTGACACCAGAGGGTAGGATAGAGGGGGAAGGTCGTGACTTGTCTGGGCTGGCGGGAGGTGTCGTCCCAGAGGCGAGGGGAGGAAAGAGGGAGGTTTGCAGGAAGATGGTTATCGTTAGGGGGAGGAGGCCCTATAGATCAACACGTCTCAGTAGAGTATTGGCATTAACATGGAGAAGGAGTTGTACATACATCAGCCCACCATACCCCCCGTCCATCGACCGCGCGCTCGCATATCTTGGCCAAAGCCAGCAGTCCACCCGCTGCCCACGATAATCTCCTCGCCTGTCTGTTTACGCCGCCTTCATCTTTACCACTTTTTCCTCTCCGTAGTCGCACACTCGTGTACACAGCCAGAAGAATCCATGCGACGGCGCTGGTGAGGAGCGAATGCGCAACAGAGGTGCCAATGCTGGAGAGGACGGAAGTGACGAGTAGGATTATGGGTAGAAGGTAGGTGGAGGAAGCATCGTGCTGCTGGTAGCGGGACGGGAGCAGCGACGACTGCATTGGAGGCGTGTTATCGGGGGAGCATTGTTGGGTGCAACATTTAGAGAATGAAAGTCTGCGATTGGAGATGCATGTGAAAGGGTGTTTCAGGGTCCAGGATTGAAATTGGTCACGTGCTGTCCAACTTCATATCATGCAAATAACCGTAAGGATAGATTTTATCCAGAAGTTGTACATGAGAGACGAGAACGAGCATTGAAGAGCATAGAATACATAGCTGATTCGGTAAGTGTCCTCTATCGTGCAAGACAGCCTGTGTAAGCCATCCCAAGCGCTCGACGTACACACCAAGCACACACCAATGTACAGCCCCATCCCAACCTCCACCCTCTCCCCGTTCTCCTTTGCGTAGTAGTCTACTGGCGGCTCGGATGGATGACTCAGTATAGGCCAGTTTCCGCGACGGCCGCCAGTACCCTCCCTCCCTCTCTCCTCAATCATACATCCTGCGTCATCTCCTCCATCCTCTCCAGCAAACCAAACACCCTCCTGCTCTCGTTCAGACCATCAGTCTCCCGTGGTCTCGGTCCTTCTTCTCCGTCATCATCTCCAATGTTGCAGGTGCCTCTCGTGCTCTCGTACAGACCATCAGTCGCCCGTGGTCTCGGCGCTTCTTCCGGAAAGCGCTGGTCGGCTTCTGCAGCCTCCTACTGCCCATCCTCCCGCACCTGCTGAAACAGCGGATCATCCTCATCACTCTCCCCCACCGCTGGCTGCTGAACAGGCTGCTGAACGGACTGCTGAACCGGCATCGAAGCCGTAACGTCCTCAACCCTGTCGCTCGAAGGACCCGTCTGCGTCCCTGGAACATTCTCAAAGACCGTAGGCTCCTCATCATCATCATCACGCTGCCCGCCTGCACCATTCCCCCCGGCGCCGCCATCGCTCATCTCAGTATCGCCGCCTCCTCCTACCCCTACACAGATTCGCGCAGTCGGAAGAGCAGAAGCATCAGCATCGCCATCCTCTCCATCGCTCTCAACTCTCTCCATCCCCGGAATAGGCGCACGCCGCTCATACATCGATGTGTCCACCTTCGTCCCACGCTGCCTCCTCCGCACTGGACGCTTCTTGGCGCGAGGAGCAGGAGCAGCAGGCGGATCCTCATCAACCACAAGCTCGCCATCCCTCACTTCCTCCGCCTCCTCCTCATCCGCCTTCCGCTCCCCAAACGTCCTCGCTCGCGCGGGGCTCTGCAGAAAAGCCGCCGCGCCGTTGGTCGTGGTACATCTCGCATCGGGGATGGGGTTGCTGTGCGGTGCAGCCGCCGGGCCGTTGGTAGTCGAAGTGGCGTCCGTGGTATCATCGCGCGAGACCGGACCCCATAAATCGCACGCAATCCTCCACCCGTCCTTGTCGATCTCGTAGACCTGCCCGTCGGGGCCGAGCTCTGTTCTGTTGCCGTTGCGCGTAGTAGCGTCCGCAGGTCCTGCAGTAGCGGTGGGCGGGAGACGGGAGGCGGCAGCATCGCCAGATCCTTCATTTGTCTCAACTCGCTCCATGCCCGGGATAGGCGGCCGCACTTCAAACTCCGAGAGATCGACATTTCCCCGAGCTCGCCTCTGTGGCATAGGCTTAGGGCGGAAAGGCGTGGTCGGGGGCGTAGCAGCCGGCGGATCCTCATCCTCCTCGTCCTCATCCTCCTCATCCTCCTCATCCTCCTCCTCATCATCCGAATCTGCAGGAATGATGACAGCCTCCTGCTCGTGCTCCCCAAACTTTCTCGCCCGCACGATGCTCTGCGGAGCCGGTGCAGGCGTGCCGAAGTCGAAATCTGAGCCCACGTCTGTGCCGGCATCGCTCTCCGCCGCCTCCTCATCGTCGTCTCGCTCCTCCTCCGCCTCCCACAAGTCGAACGGAAGCTCATCACCGTATTGGTCTAGCTGGTACATCCGCCCGTGGGCGTCGAACTTCAATCCGGTGCCGCGGCGCTTAGCAGGAGCGGCGGTTTCCGCGGCAGCATTCGTGGTTGAGAGAGCGTTCGAATCAGCCGGAGCGGGCTTGACGCCATGCGAAGCAGCAGCAGCTTGGTTCGCAGCCGGCAGGGCGTCCGGAGCGGGCTTGTCGCCGTCCAGCACAGCAGGAGCGCTACCGTCCGCAAATGGGCCGCAGAAAAGAGCGTCATTCAGCGGCGCGGGAGTGAAACTCATCGCCTGAGCGGGATTGAAAGCCGTCTGAACAGCAGCCATGTTGGTCTGAACATTGGAAAGACCGGAAGCGCCAGGGCCACCAGGTGGAGGCAGATTGTTGTTCTGGCCCGGAGCAAAGTTCGGTGTCGAACACCTAGCATTGCGCTTCCGCGCGGCAGTCCTCGGCGCGCTCGCAGCGCCGCCTCGAGCGGTTCTGTTGTGTAAGCGGCGTGGAAAGACAGCGGCGGCGCCAGGAGCAGCGGGCGCAGGCGGACGAGTTTGGCCGACACCCATCCCCTGGTTGCTGTCGTTGTTCATGGTGGTGTCGGCGGGTCCTGCAGCTGCACCACCGTGATTCGGGTGGGAGAGGGCGTTGGGTGCAGCGGCTGGAGTAGTTTGCGCGCCGGATTGAACAGCATTGCCGTTCCCGAATGTGTTAGTTGTAGCTCCAAATGCGTTGCTAGTGAAGCCAGCAGTGCCAGCTTGCGGAGCAGGGTTGAAACTCGACGTCTGGGATGGCATGAGGCCACCTTGTAGCGCCGGCACGGTGAAAATTGATCCGGACGTGGGAGCAGAGTTGCCATCGTCCATCGTGGTATCATCGTTACCGGCACCTGCACTACCACCCTGAGTAGCCGGATGACTAGTAAAAGGCTGAGCGACGTTCGATGAAGCCGCTGGCGCACTCAATGCAGGGTCAATCGCAGGAGGAACTGCAGCCGCCTGCGCTCTTGAGGCAGCGAGCTGTCTGGAACGCTCATCAGCGCGGGCTAACATGCTACGCTGGGCGTTGGCTCTCGCAGCTTGAACTTCGTTGGCGACGTGTTGGTAAGCCGACACCCGAGCAGGTCCAGCGAGCGGGTATGGAGAGGTCTGAGGAGCTGGAGGGTCGTACTGGCTTGTCGTGCCGAAGCCTTCATCTACCACATCATCCATAACTTCCTCAGTGCTCTTGACGACAGGGCCTTCGTCGCCGACAGTGCTCGGAGGGTTGCGTGATGGATGCGTGACGCCACTCGCTCTAGGTAGCTGCTGCATCGTACTGTTCGCGGCCATAGTGCGCTGAAGCCTGGCTGTCTCCTCTTCAATCATCTCCCTGTACTGCTGGTCAGCGTACGCCGAATCAGAGCCTCCAGCTTGACGTTGATTGTTCGGAGTGCCGTATGCACTGGGCATTGTGTCGTACGTACTGGGCCTCGTGCTGCTCGGCGGGTACTGTGTGGGCTGCGGGCGAGTGCTCGCAGTCCCCCACGTACCGGCCGGCTTGCTGCTAGGCACGAGCTGCATAGATTGAGGACGGTTGTTTGTAATGCCGAACGTGCCGGGAGGCGTATTGCCAGGCGCCGGCTGAGTAGGCTGAGGAGGATTGTTCGCAGTGCCGAACGTACCAGCCCGCTTGCTGCTCGTAGTGCCGAATGTGCCAGGAGGCGTACAGTGAGGCGCGAGCTGTGTAGGCTGAGGACTAGTGCTCGCAGTGCCGAACGTACCAGATGGTGTGGTGCTTGGGTCGAGTTGCATTTGGCCATGCATTCCCAGACCAGGTATATGGCTGAGTGTGTTGGCAGGGCCATTTGTGCTACTAGTTGGTGCAGTACTGTTTGTGGTAGACGAGCTGGGTGGGCCCTCGTCCGTCATATCCGTATCAGTGCTTTCCTCGACGTCCACCTCCATCGCCTCCGATTCGCCAGAACCACTATCTTGCTGGCCGAGTCCAGTAATCTGCTGCTGCGGTAGGTTGAACGGTCCCGCGCTTCCAAAAGCGGTAGCGGACTGAGGAGCAGGTGCTGTAGCTGCGGCAACGTCGACATTGTGCTGGGGAACGAGTGCTGTGGGCTGCGCTGCAAGGCCTTGGAGGAAACTGCCAAACCCGCCTGGCAGCGATAGCTGGCCGACTGCTCGCACGTTCTCATGGCGAGGTCCACTCGCATATGGAGCAATAGCAGTGGCTGTAGTTGGTGCACCCCTGGCCGGAGCTTCGAGAGCCGACGGCATGGCCGTGTCGTCAGTGTCCAGCTGCATCGCTTCACCAGTACCCTCCTGCGACGCCGGCACGTTCTCGCCCATCATCTCACCATCACCCGTCGCGTCGGCAGGAGGTGTAGTCGCAGCACTCTCGCTTGCTGGTAGGAGATCGGGATTAGAAGCCGGATCAGCAGCCACAAGCTCTTCCACGTTCTCCAGCGGGCTCGGAGGTGGCATGTCCGTCATCTCCTCAAAGCCATGCTCATCCAGAGTGCCAGCAGCCACTGTATTGGCCGCCTCGTTGCCATTGTTGAGGAGAGGCGTGTTGGCAGCAGGGCGGCCGGTAGGGCGGAAACCGCGGAAGGAATTAAATGGACGCCGGCTACCGCGTGCATTCCCACTGCTGTTGGTGGCGTTGGTGGTCGTAGCAGTGACTGTACTGGGGGCACTGCTATTGCTGACGATGGGAGGCGTCGATTCCTGCTGTGTCTTGTACTTGTCGAAGTCCTTCTGCTTCTGCTCCGTCTGCTGCCTCAGACTCTTGAGCTCTTGCGCTGTGCTCTCGCGATCCCACGCAATCCCCTTTGCCTTCTGGTCACATTCCTTCTGCTTCTGCTCTAGCTGCTTCTTCAGCCCTCTAATCTCTGCCGCTTTGCTGTTGCAGTTCCGCTCGATCTCTCTGGCCTTCTCATCACAACTCATCATGTCCTCCTGCAGAACTCTGATCCTAGCTTCTGAAGCGCCGGCTTGGCTCTTGAGGTTGGTGTTGTGCTTCATAAGGCTGATGTTGCGCTTGCCTACGGCGATGACCTCGGTAGCGTACCCGATGATGCTTGCGTTGAGAGCTTTGATCTGGTCTCGAGTTGTTGCAGCTTCTGCCTGGAGCGCATGGTTCCCACTGTTCTCGGACTCCATGATCTTGATCTTGAGCTGTGCATCACGCAGGCTATCCCTAAGCTCTTCAACTCTCCTCCTCTCTCCTCGAATGATCGTGTCAAGTTCTCCTTTAGCCTCTCCAAAGTGGAGTTGAAGCGTGCGATAACTCTTGCTTGCGTCACTGTCGCGCTTTGTGAGAGACTTGTCGTATCGCGTTCCGGCGTCTCGAGCCTCCGCCCTTGTTCGAGCCAGATCTTGCTGGGCCCTTAGGACTTCCGCTTCCAACTTCAAGTTCTCGACCAGCACATTTCGCCACACCTTTGCAGCGTATGGTGACAATGAGCTAATCAGCTCAATGGCAGACCAGAAGAGACGCAAAAGTCCAGTAACGCCGGCGACAAGAAGCCTGTACGGTCGCCATGGATCTCGGAGTAGCGCACACACTAACGTAAGCAGCTCAAAGTTGTTGAGAGCGAATTCTGTTATGCGCCAGAGGAGATGCAGCGCGGCATAGAGGAAGCCGGCGACCGTAGTCTCGGAGAAAGGGTTGGTGGCGATGCCAGTATCATCGTCGGCAGAGTTGTGATGAGATGTTTCTGTCTCGGAGGAGACGCTGGTACTGGTGGTGAGCTCAATGGTTTCGTCATGCTGGCAGGTGAGATTGCCCTGTCGCTCAAGCCATGTCTCCGCCGAAGGCACACAGGTGTCGGTGATGTAGCGGGTGCCCTCAGTGTGAGCCAGCTGCTCCGCTTCGCGAGAATAAGGGAAGGGAGAGAGATATGGGGGACAGTGAGCTCGGTCATCGAAGGGGTCGGCAGGGTCGCATGGGAAGAAAAAGATCTCTCCGTAATACGCGATAGAGGCGAAGGCAACCGCGCCCAGGGCTACAGCGCCCTTTAAGAGCGTGCCGCGCTCGCCGTGCTCCATGGCACCTGTTCACGCTGTTCTGGTGTCTCAACGGGGTGGTGTGTGTATGGAGAAAGTGGTGACGAAGTTTTTGTGTGATGAAAGCGCGCCGCTGTGTGTATGCAGAGATGCGCGAAGGAGTCGGTGGTTGTCGTAAAACTCTGCGTGCGTGCGTGATGTTTGGCAAGCAAAGCGAGCTAGCGGTAAAGCGGCCACTAGCGCCACCCAATGGAGAAGGAACCGTGAATTTGCACGTGAAGATGGACCTCGGGGGTGTCGACTTGGCAACGCCAGGCTGCCGCACAATAGAGTGAAAGCACAAAGAAAGTACATTGTCAACCTACATCGCTAGTTCACCGGCCCTGGATTACATCTCACAACATCGGAACAAAGGATTGCGGAACCTACTTGGCTCTCGCCATTGCCCCAGTATCCTAGAGTTAGGTCAGTATACACCAATAATGTAGCGTCAAGAAGCAATTACTGACCAGGAACACCTTATAAAAGTCCATCTTGAGACCACCGTCCTCGTTGGTAAAGTGCGCTCTCGCCGCCCATACTGTCTCGGTCTTCTTATCATCCTTCAGCACGTATGCGACTGTGCCGTGCAGCATCACATCATCTGAGCCACCGCCGAACGCATATATCTGCTCCGGCTTATGCGACCGCTTCGCTACCTTCTCCCACATCCCGTATCGCATGTTGATGATCTCTGCTTTATATCAGTCGCAGGTTCCAGAGCAGGAGTGCGACACGCAATGGATTCAGTGCGACTCTGATTTCCTTTGTTCTACGTACCATCTCTCCCATTGACCTCATTGGGACCCATAATCAGCTTTCCATTCTTCGTGAAGAACTCGGCATATCTTTCATGGCCTCCCGCAGAGTCTGAGATCTTGTAGAACTCCTCGAAGAAACTCCTAATCTCAGGCCTCACCTGACCGTCGCTGGGGACTGTTGCCGTGTACTGGCTCATGGTTGTCGAGCCCCAGTGATGCAGTATGAAGATGAAGAGACGAAATGAAGTGAAGTCGGAGTTGAGTTGTGGAGAAACATGTGGAGAAGCCGAGTGTAGTTTAGCTTGACCACGATACCCACCACCTACCGTCTCGCCATAAAAGCAATGTGCTCAAACAAAATCCTACATGATCCGGAGTAGCATGTGAGAAGGCAGTTGGTACGAGGCGTGCAATAGAGGTAGTATCATGCCCCACACAAAGCTGAAAGGCCAGACTGAATCTCTACCTTGGTCACCGCAAAGACTTTAAAGACATACCGTAGGTAAGAAGATTCGCCCGTTGATACAGGGTTGTATTACATCCAGCTCTACGAGACGCTTTAGAGAGGGAGAGAGCGAGGATACTCACCAGAGTAGCTTGCCATACGCCCCAAGACTATTCCATCAACCATACCAGTATTTCCGGTGCGTTCCCAACTCCCGGTGCATCTCCATTTGCGCATGGCCTGGGCGGCATACCCGCCTCATGTGTCCCTCCTCTTGCTTCACTCCCCCCTTCTCGTCTGGACCCAGGACATGAACACCAGCTTACAGAAGTGCGATCCAAGCACACAGAACAGCACCCAAGGCACCCATTCTCTTGACCACCATAACATCTTGAGCAGCCACATCACGATCCGCCACGCCCCTCCAATCGACCACACGATGATTTGCCACATCCCTCCAAGCAACCACCCGATGAGTCGCAACATCTCTACAAGCAACCAGACCATAAGCCAGAATACCCTCCCGACGAATGTAATGACCCGCGTCCACGCTTCCTCAACAAACCAAACCAGGAACCAGTACACCCTTTCGAGCACCACGTCGCACTTATCGATTGCCCTTTGCTTGAAGCCCGGCTCGCGATTTGGTTCGATCACAGCCAGCTGCCCCCTCAGCACCAGCGTGAATGAGCCACGATTGTGAATCTGTCGCTCCAACTTGCGTACCACAATCAACAAGTCTCCGATCGTAATACCTGTTCGAACATAGACAGTACAGTGCTCGAACGTGCGAGGTGGCCGCCTCTGCTCGAGTGTGCATATCTTCAAAACAACTGCGCTGCAACGTGGGCTCGTGATGAAGTCTTTGCGGAACGGTAAGAGGCTGGCTCCGAAAATCCCATGAGAGACTGCGTTACTTGGTTGCTGATCACGGCGATCCTTCGCGAGCTCGAACGTTATGACTTCTGCAGGTAGCTCAGGAATATGGACGGTCTGCAGCTTCGGGTGCAAAATCAGCTTTGCAAACGGGTAGCAAGGCACGCAACATGTTGATCCGATTCCGTGGTCCCAGCGCCAAAGTTCGGATTGCCGCCAGTGTATGTGATTGAACCAAGATCTGGGGTCGTCGCCGATTGTAATGGCGGTAGGAGTGAGAGCACGGAGCGGCCGAAGCTGCTTGGAGCGGAAGATGGTTCCTCTCCAGAGATAACACACTTTCCTAGCTGCCTGGATGTCGTACGGCGAAAGGTTGCAAAGGATGCCCTTGAGGATATGGGGTATTGCGAAACCCTGGTCGCTAAGCGCAATCGTGTTGCGATCGATCACGACAGGGCGGCACTGCTCTGCCGTCGCCGCAGCAGCAGCCCCAAGCGTTGCAATCTCAATGAGTTCCTCGATTTCATCAAGAGTCATGGGAGCACGCGTTGACGCCGTGTATGATGAAGGCGACGTCAAGGCGGCGGGACGAGGAGTATTCGGGACTGGAAGAAGTCGTGATGATCTTGTTGACTGAGCAGATCCAACCTTCGTAACCGCTGTGGTGACCATTGATCCGGCTTCGAGACCTGAGCCAAACAGGGATTGTGCTGTCGTAGTGGTCGAGGTTTGTGCCACATTGTCTGTCGCAGAAGCAGTCCTTGCGTTGATTGAGTCAACCTTAATGTTCCGCTCCGTATGAACTATTTGACCATCGCGATGTAGAGTGGTAGAAGATTGTGCTGCTCCGGAGCCAGTGGGGTCAAGCGCCGTCCTTGCTGCAGAGCCGACGATCGCTCTGTCGATAGCCGACGAGAGAGCAGGGTACGCTGACGGCACGATGGGGAGTTCTGTTGATGATGACCAAAATGATGGCCAAACGGTACCAAGGTCCGAGCTGTCGAGGATACTCCCGACACTTAGCTGGGCTGAAGTTTTGGATGCCTTCGATGCGACACTATCGGACGTGCGCTTCATATTGATGCCGACAGCCTCTTGGTCGCTCGCAGACCTGGCGAAACGATGTACTGCATTTGATGCATCAGATCGAAGCTTGCTTCGCTTTGGACCGTCCACCCCATACGCGTCTAACGTAGTGTACATCGGATATCCAGCAAGTTTGCGTTTCGTGCGTGGCAGTCTGTGCGTGAAAGGATGTAACGATGCTGCCACTGCGGTGGATGACTGATGCTTCATCGACGCAGTCGAACGTGGCACGATGCTAGAGGCGTCGTCGACCACAGCCACCTGCCCAACCACTTTCAATCTCAGTGCACCGCGGTTGCGCATTTGCTGCTCCAACGATCGAACAACTTCCAGCAGGTGTCTGATTTTGACGCCTGTTGGCACGTACACAGTACAATGTTCGAAGGTGATGCGGTTGCTGATAGGGTCGCGAAATTTGCTCATCTTCAAGACCACCGCAGTGCAGCGCGGACTCGTAACGAAGTCTTCATGATGTCTGTTGAGGTAATTTCGAAAATCCCAGGACTCAGGCCTCTGCGGATCGCAGTGACGATCCTCCGTGAGATTGAAGGTCTTCGTGCCTGGTGGCAGTTTCTCGACATCGATAGTGTCGAGCTGCGGATGCAACTTCATTTGGGGGGTATCGTAGCAGGGCACACAGCACGTGCGTCCGATTGCAGGCCAGCTGACTCCTCGAACCGTGTTTGAGCACTTCCAACTGTCGTCTGAAGTCGTTGCTGGGTGCAGAGTGCGGACCGAGGGGAGGCCTTTCGAGCCTTTGATAGTAGCTCGCCAGATTCTGGAGACCTTCCTAGCTTCCTGGATATCGAAGGGTGGAAGGTTACAAATGATGATTTCCAAGATATGCGGGATAGCAAGAGCGGTGGTAGCGGGATGCCCCGTTGTGAGTGTTGCTGCGTGGGTCGGAGTCGTGTTCTTCTTTCCGAACCGGAAGATTTCAGTCACTTCGGCCTCGGACAAGGTGCAGCAAGGGTCTGTCGGCGTGACAAAGAGCTCCGCTGCTGGCGTGGTTGTGATGTTCGCCGTTCCGGAGTAGAAGATAGCATCCTCTTCGGCCTCCGACAGATAGCAAGACGGTGCTATCGGTGTAGCGACAAGCTGTCCTGTCGAAGTGATAGTGGGCCGCGGTATCCTGGACGTGTAGAACTGATGCAGCATCTCATCGGCGTTGTACCTGCGTAGACGCCAAGGTCCCGCCATCCACGACGTAGTAGTAAGCTCTGCGCTGGCCGCGCTGTCGATGTTCTGGTGTTGATTCGGGCCGATTGCAGGCGTTGTGGTGGTTCGCTCATCATCTGAGGTGGTCGAAGATGGAGGTACGCTTGCCGCAATCGCACTGCGCCTGGTGTCCTCCATCCTGTCCTTCTTCAGCCGACAAGATCTGTGCGGTCAGTGGCCCTGTCCACTGCAAAAAGGAGCGCGCATTGCGATGGAGAGGAAGAAGTTTGCGAAGCAGACCCTGATGTTTTGAAGTGGTGAAGCCGAGACCCCTGCTAGCGCGTCACAACCTTCACATTCACGTGCGTGCGTGCAAAACGCAAAATGTTGACTCAACTTCATTTTCAGACTTGCTTGCCACATACCTCGTATCTGCCCTAGTCGGCCCCAGCTTCCTCACGCAACCGCCTCCTCACCTCAGGATCCCGCTCCATTTCCTGCCAAATCGCCAAATCCATCTCCTCCGCTCCCTTCCCACTCCGTTTTACCCAAAGTGGCCATCTCCCAGCAAGCGCCAAATACCTCCTCGCACTCTTCCACGCAAGCTCAAGCGTAACAAGCACCGCAAGCGTAAGAACCAATGCAAACCACCAATTTGGATCCCGTCCAAAACCGTGAAGAAACCCATCCTTGACATCGAATGGACTCAGGTTGTCCGTGTAGGCGTACGAGAGGAACGAGTTCCACGCCCACCAACCCCCAACAGTGATCGTGAAGCCGACCGCAATGACAGTGGATTTGTAGTGCGTTTCCATGAGCAGGAGCTTGATGTTCGTCCACATGATTGCGAGACTGAAGCAGAGATCGCCAAGCGCGAATGTGCCGTTGTCGCCCATGATGTTGTGGTGGTTGAAGAGTTGCCAGGGTATGTACCAGACCAGCAGACCTTGCGCGGTACCGAGAGCCATCCACACAAGGACTTGTGGCAAGTTGAGCTCGCCGTTGCGTTGGCCGTGGACGTAAAGTTCTGGGACAGCGAGTAACGTCTCAGCGGAAAGGTCTTGCTCGAACATCCCGGGCATGATGGTGCAGAGCGAGGTGAAGAGTGTGTTGAGTGCCGTGAGCGACCAATTCTCGTACAAGCTGGAACCAGTGTAGCCGTTGTAGCGCTGATAGCTGGCTTGGACTGTGTAGAAGAACATCTCCTTCCAGTACGTCCAGAGGATAAACTTGGCGGTTCGAATGTAGTTCCAGCGGCCATGGACCAGGAGCAGGCGCTGAAGAAAGCGGAATTGTGCAATGCTAAAATCTGCTACTCGGGCAGCCTGGAGGCCTTCTTTGCCTGAGATGCCGATGCCGACGTGAGAAGTGGTAATCATGGCAACATCGTTCGCGCCATCGCCGATTGCCAGAGTCAAACCACGCATTCGGGTCTTGATGCCTTTGACGATGGCTGCTTTTTGTGATGGACTTGCGCGGCAGCAGATAACAGAGTCGACCACCGGAATCAGAGAGTAGAAGAGGTCCGAAAGCACGGCATCCGCCTCCACATCCGCCAGAGTCTGGCCGTCAATGACAGCGACGCTGTGCATCGAATCGATTCGAAGCTCGTCCACAAGTCCTCGCAACTGACCAGCCAAGTCGCCTTTGACAGAGTCAAGAACGCGAACTTCAGAGGTTGGCTGACAGATGTTAGCAGCGTGAGCGATGTTGACCGCCGTCTCACGTTTGTCGCCTGTTAGCATGATGATCTTCATATTAGCCCGTCGTAGCTTGTCGATGGTCTCGGGAACGCCTTTCTGGAGCTTGTCTTCGATCGCAGAGGCACCAAGCAGATCCAGTCCTTGCTCGACAACCTCTCCAGCGGCTTCGATACGCTCTTGTCGGTTTACCAGGGAGGTCGTTGCTTCCTGGTAGAGCTTCTTCCACGAGACGTACTCGTCTTCAGTCAACACTCTTTGAGCGAACACAAGAGTCCGTAGTCCTTCCGTTGCGAAATCGTCGAGATGCTTGAAGCAGCTGCTAAATATCTGGCCATCATCAGCGACTGCGAAGTCATCCAGAGAGGGCCTGCTCCTGCTCCTACGATCCGTGCTGTGTCTGTCGAGGGGAGGTCTGAGATAAGTACTAGACGGGCGAGACTGGTCAAATGGTGGCACACCAAGGCTATGGCGCTTCGGATCCGGCCGAATATCCAGCGAACTCCTGCCTCGTATCGAAAGGCTAGGCCGCCCGGCGACGAAACTCGTTCGTGGCGTATTCTGCTCACTCTTGCGAAGTGATTCCCGCTCAATCTGCATGCTTCTGCGCACTTCCTGGGACTTGCGTACTGCAAGCGCCGATTGCTTCAATCGTGGGATGATAGCGTTGTCGGCACCTTTGCAAAGCAGGTGAATGCTGCCATCTGGATACCGAATGATAATGGACATCCGCTTCCGCTTGCTGCTGAACTCGATGACATCCAGGATCTGGTACGTCCGATGTTCATCTTTGCCGTAGTCGTCGGTCTCATGCAGAGTCACAGACTGCGTTGATCGGCTAGTGACCAATAGTCCAAGGTCCCGTGCAGCTCGGACAAGTGCGATCTCGTCGGGTGAAGAGGCCTGAAAGTCGATCTCACCGTCTTCAGTCCGCTCAGGGATCGCTGTGTGGCAGAGAGCTATCGCCAGAATGAAGTCGCGAACCTTTCGTGCAAAGACGGACCTTGGCTTTTGCCGGATCTGCGCAAGGAGGTCTGTGGTAGTGCCCTGGATGTAGGCCTGCCTTTGACGATCAGTTGATCGTCTGTGTAGTGATGGGCGTCCCTGATTCTCGGATGGCAGTCGCTGGGATGAGGAGTTGAGTGTGGAAAGCTCCATCTCTTGTATCACGATGCCAGCAGCATCATAGCGCTCGGCACCGCCTTTGCCAACGTCTTCAGATTTGCGATGGATAGTCACACTCTTGCGCCCATCCATCGGGACGCTTGGCTCATCGCTGTTCTGCTTGTGCAGCCAAGCAGTCCCAGCCACACTGATGCCCCGAAACTGCATGATATTCTCCGTCAAAGTGCCCGTCTTGTCCGTCAGCACATAGCTGACCTGCCCCAGGTTCTCCAGAATCGTATTAGTATTACAAGTCATAGTCGTATTCGTATCTTCATCATACATCCCAGCGTCGCCCATGACCATAATCATCTGCCCAACTTTTACAATCTCCATACTTATATACAACGCCAAAGGTATTACATTATTGAACATGATCAGATATCCGATGATAACTTGTTTGTAAGGAACGTAGGCATGATTGAGATACCTAAAGTGATGGGTAGAGGAGTTAGCAGGTGTCTCGGCGCTGTGGGTAGGAGGTGGAAGGTCCCAGAGCGCCGCACGATGCGTGATGCTGTCTCGGTGTCTCAGAGAACCCTTCCACTCATCAGTTTGACTGACCAGGAGTGCTTCTCGGTGTGGTCGTGCCAGATGAGGTAGCCCATGGAGCAGCCAACGGACAAAATGACGACGTATGCGATCAGCGTGAGAACGACTTGATTCGTGTACCGTTCGAGACGCGGCTTCTTGGCCTTTGGATGGTGGTTGGCGTTCATGCGGATCTTACACTCCTCACCTAAAAGGATCAGCTTACACAAGGTAGGGTTTTGCCCGTAGGTTTGGTACCAGTTTTAACAGCAAGGCCGATCAGTGAACGAGTATTTCGTAAAACGCTGCCCCGGAACACGACCTCGTTCAAAGTAAGCGGATAGGTCGCCTCGCCGACCGTCACGCTTCCAGTAAAATCGTACAGGTCGTGGTTTGGATCTTCCAGAACGAACTCGGCTTTAGTTTCCTTGATGCCGGCAATGTTGTAGCAGCGGTTGAGAGCATGCGGTACTTGCTTGCTCTTGAGGTTTGTCTCGCCGTCCAAGGCCATTGTCTCGATATATGCTACCCCTTCCTCTCCGCTGGCATGGAGAAGAGCAATATCGGCAGGCGCAGGCTCATCTCGCTTCAGCTTCAAGATGTCGCCAACTCTGATGTCATGCCACTTGATGCGGGTCCAATGGCTATCCTCATCTTCGTCTTCGTCCTTCTCAACACGTTTCGCATGTACCGCATCTCTCCTTCGCCGCTTGATGAACGGCAGGCCTTGGAGCATCCCCACGATCATGGCTGATACCTGCGCTCCAAATGAACGAGTATTCGACTCTCGATCCTTCGGCCGCAGAACAGTAGCCAAGTCGTTGTTCTCGACTTTGTCCAGCCGGTGCCTTCGGAAATCGTCGTAACCCTCCTTACAAATGGTAAGAATGAGGAAGAAAGCAACCGGTAAGATCGTGGTAAAATTGCCCGTAGTGCTGAAACCCGGGATAGTCTGCGGTATGCCCATACATATAAAGTAGAAGTTCGCCAATCGAGTACACTGAAATGCGAACTGCTTCGGCAGAAAGTCCCATACCGTATACCGCGAGGATCGGATGCTGTTGGAGATATATGCATGACCTCGCCTTTCGTCGACCAGTGGTGTCCGGTGCGTGGCCTCGAGGGGTATGTGCCGTCCACTCTTCGACGGTGGAAGGGGCTTCTGTCGAAGCAGTATCTCCAAGATGTACGTCCTGTACAATCGCTCTACTGGCTCATGTAAACGTCGTCGGATCCGCTTGACACCACTCGCGCGCTCTTCATAGGGCATTTTCATGGTCTCAACCATGTGGTCGCTGGCCTCCGGCGCCTTTGAGACGTTGCCGGAGCCAGAGCCATCTTTGCTCATCGTCCGCCGGCTCGTTGGAAGTTGTGAGGCGAGGATTTAGAGACATCGGGCTGTCATCGTGGTTCCTAACGCCGATATGTAGCGATCGTGATACGGCCAGTCAGCGAGTACGTTGTGAGTCGGGAGTATGAACCCTACAGTAGATGCAAAGGGTTTACGACGGCGACAACGACGATGTCGTCCCGGAGGATCATTGGCTTTTCCTTGGCGCTCCTTCCACGTGGGGCGGGACTTCGACCTCACCTCCTTCTTCTTCTTCTCTTCTTTCACGAACCTTTATGGATCATCATACAACCAGGTATCACTGGCGGGAGTAGGGAAGAGTAAGTCAAGGTAACAGTATGGTCCATTAAATTCTCATCTCGACACACGTTGCAGTAACTCCGCACGCCATCGACCCAGACAGCCATGAGTACACCGTCCCTTCGAGCGTTCCAAGACAACCGCCTGACCGCGCGACAGATCTGCGTAGACCGTTCTCAATACGGCGTCAATCCTTTCCCAGCCTCCTTTGCTCTGGCCTTCTGCTGCCTGCGCAGCTGAGCCCTCGAGAGCCCCTTCCTCCGTATTTCCCAGCTCTCGAGGCCCATCTTGTCCTTCAGACCTGCCGTAACCTCTTGGCTGCCTGGAGACTCCTGGGCCTGCTCACCACTATGCTCCTTCTCGTCTTACTGGCTTATCTCGCTCTCCTCACCCTTCTCGCTATGTCGATTGGCTGACAACTCCACCCCTTCTGCATCGTCCTCTGATATGGACTGGTGAAAAGGCAGCTTCTCCTGCTCACGTCCGGACTCATAGCGACTCAGCCGCTCCTTGGTCTCGGCCAGCTCACGCTTCGCTTCATCCAGCAGGCGCACAAGCATCAACACTTCAGATGCGGTTCCAGTTGTCGTTGTTGTCGTTGCACCTGCTGCAGTAGCGTTGGAGGCTGAAGAAGACATCGTATCTTGTTGGTTGTTGCAGCTAGAACACTGGTCAACTGTCAAGTACTTGTGAGCACGCTGTGTTACGCACCTGGAGACTGGACGGTTTCTGTAAGGCGAATCGACACGGTACTGGCGTTTGTGAACGCCTTCAAGGTTCGCCGGCCTTTAAGCTGATGCCGCTGATATGTCGAGATGCGATCTGAAAGGTTTTGCGTGAGTGTACGAAAAGGTAGTAGAATTTTCTAGGCGAAAACTCACCTAAAGGTTCTCACATTCACATGTAAGTGTGACAGGTCGCGAGCAAAGTTGGCGATCCGGGACTTCACTCTGACTCCAGTAAAACTCGAGATATGGCCAATCCTGGAACAGGAGCAATGTGTGCCGATACTGGTAGTTGTACACACCTCTTCTTCATGCTACTGCTACTTTTGTCCGAACAACTCATTCCAGCGACAAGGCCCCAACAACTAGATTGGTCCAGCATGGCCCGTACAATGAGCCCAACCAGCACACAGATCCATCAAGTGGCCAAAGTGGCCATCAAGTGGACCTGCGCTGCGCCGACGCTACACCGATCCTACCCATACCTCTCATGGCACCTAACGTCAATCTCTTTCTGCGTCAAACCATCTGCTGCCAGCCTCTTACAGAATTCCGCCTTCACCCTCAACTTCCTCCTTCTCCGGGTCGTGGAGGAGCCGCCTCTGTTGTCGCGCGACTGCCAACCCTGCTCTTCCTGGCGGCCGTACTGGATCAGCCCCTCGTACTGTTGAGCCATGCTCGCATCTCCGTCCAGAATGCCCTGGCTAGCAAAACCCTGCCCGCCACCAGACTCTAATGCCGTCATCGCCTCGCCGCCATCGAGCTCAACGTCAATGTCCATCCTGTCAGCCTCGCTGACATTTTCTTCGACATCACCAACCTCTTCCCCACGCACGGCCCGCATCAAACCGGAGATAGGGCTCTTCTCCACCTTGTCAGTGAGTTCGGTAGTAGTCTTACATGTCTCAGTTTCAACGACGTGGCCTTGTTGGCCATCAGTCGATGGTACCTCTGGACTAGCCCATATCGAGTCGTGCATGGAGCTTTTCTTCACCTTGTCAGTGAATCCAGTGGCCGTCTTATTCGTTTGGGCGTCGGAGACGTGGCCTTGTTGGCCATCAGTCGAGGACTTTGCTGCCCTGGCCCATATCGAGTCTTCGAGTGAAGTTTTCTTCATCTTGTTGTTGAATTCGGTGGCAGTCGTGTCAATGTTGGCACGTTGGCATCAAGAACGTGACTGTGTTTGAAATCAGTCGAGAACGCTGCAGCGGAGCTTGTTGCGGGCGCGCCTGCAGAAGACTGGCTGTCGCTGAGCGCGGTGGCCGAGTCGAGGGTCTTGGCTGAGCAGTCTGGTTCTGTATCTTGCATACCCTCCGCCGGCGACGATGTTGGCGTTGGTGTCTGGGTCGGCGTAGGCTTCGGTAGCTTGACCGTTGTTAGAGCAGCTGTACCAATGGCGGTGTCGAAAAAGTCGCATGATGTGCTCGGATCAGTAGAAATGGGGGGACTCATGGCGGCTGCGTCAGTCATATAGTTCTCGCTCACAGCCATCTGTGCGCTGGTGGTGACTTCGCTCGACATGTTGGAAGCATGGTCGATTTCCTCTTCGAGAGTTGCAGAGCCGGCGGTCGAAGTGACCTCAGCATTCTCCACGCTCAGAGCATCGGTGGTGGCCAGAAGCTCCTGCATGGTAGTGACTTCTGCGGTCGCGGATGTGAGCTCCTCTTTCATCTCTGCGATCACGTCCCTCATACCTATGATCTCGCTCTCCATGTTCATGAGCTTGCCGATATCGTCGTTCTTCTCCCTGAGCTGCTTATCCTTCTTCTCGAGGTCCTGGTTTTGCTGCATGAGCTCATCTTCTCTGGCTTTCAGCTCGCGCTTCGCCTTCGCCAGCGCGCTGAGTTCGCCATTCTGCTTCTTGAGCGCCTTGTCCATCGCTTTGAGCTCCTGATCTCTCTTTTCCAGCTCATCCCCTTGCTTCTTGAGCAGTCCGTCCTTCAACTTGAGCCCACCCTTCATCTTCGTGAGCTCGTTTATCTCGGCGATCTGCTTTTCAATCTGCTCATTCTTCGCCTTCACCTCCTCGTTCTTATCGTCGAGCTCGTCGGTCTTCTTCTTGAGCTCCTTGGCGCTCTTCTCCGTCTTCTGATGCTCGACCTTGAGCTTCTGAGTGGCTTCCTTCAGCCCTCCTCTCATAGTCTTGAGCTCGTCTTCCTTGACTGTGAGCGCGCCGTTCTTCTGGTCGACTTCGCCCTGTATCTGCCTGTGCTCGTCCTTCGTAATCTTGAGCTCTTGTTGCACCTCTTTGAGTGCTCCATCTTTGTCTTCGGTCTCCTGTTCCTTCTCCATCAGCTTCACTTCCGCTGCCGTGAGCTCCTCTCCCTTCTCCGTGAGCTGGCTCCTCAAAAGCTTGACCAACTTCTCCGAGGTCTCGAGCTCTTGCTTCTTCACTTTCAGCTCTGCGCTGACCGTGCCGAACTTCGCTTCCCAATACTGGCGACTGTTCTCAGCTACGTAGTTGCATGCAGCTGTGGCAATGGCCAGCAGCTTGGTCTCCGTATCGGCATCAAATGGGAGCTCGCGAACAGGGCGCGGCTTGTTCTCCGAGGTAGTATTGGTGCTAGGCGTGGCCTCCTCGATGGGTTCAGTAGTATAGCCATCGATGTCGAAATACGAGAGTTCTGCAACCCTGTAGACCAGGATGAAAACCAGTATAATCAATGTGGCAAAGGCCAGCAAAGAGAAACATGGGCTGAGGATGGCATTGCGGAGAGTGCGACTCAGAACCGTGGCGGAGATGGTGGAGTTATCGAAGATGGGCATGTGGTCGATGATTTGCGCAAAGGCCGGCACCTCGCTTGGCTGTGGTGCGGCGGTGAAATTGCTCGCTGCTGTGGCGATGCGTAGAACTGGTGTCGCTGTGACATCTCTGACGTACACGACACTTGGCTTCGAGGCCAGAGTCTCGTAGTATGTGTACGCCCATGGTATACGCCCTTTAAGCGGGGCGAATGGGCGGTCCATGAGGAGGGTGAAACGAAAAGACGACATGACGAGCGATCTCGCAGGTGTACGCTCGTTATGTGTGGTCGTATCGCTTGCTGTTCAGTTGTGCAGCTGGTATGGCTTTTCGAGAAGATATTCGAGGGCGAGGTGGGTGGTACCCCGTGCGAAGCAGGTGGTTTTCTGGCACATATTTAGAGATTTTCACGTGAAGTGATGTCTTCTCTTGAAACTTACGTTGCGCTGGTTGGCTGGGTCTAATCTGACAATGGATGAGCGTCAAAGACGCTGTTTTGAAGACCGAACAAAGGATATCACAACCCAGTCGGCGAGGACAAAGAAGACATGATTTGTTGTGAGGTGAAGCAGATGAGGCAGAAAGTTATTATGAAGAGCGCGGACCACCTGGTCACCTGGTCACGGGTGCTTACGTCATGCGGATGTGCGTATTCACTTACACTTTCATGTGAAGATGGAAGCTTGGCATTGCTGGTATCTTCACCGTCGTTCTTTCCCGTACTCACAGATCGGACCACTACCACCACATAACACGCTACTTCCGTTTTCACCCCAACCTTCTGACCAAGCAGCAAAACCGAATAAAATATCACAAACCTTTCGCTCACCATGCATCAGTATTTCGCGTTGCCCTGCTTTATCGCAAGCGGTTTGCTGCTAATCACAGCATTCTGGATGATGCACCGGGCCAACATCAAGAGCAATGAAGTCACAAACGTTCTGTGTCAAGCGCAAGCCCGTCTGGCTACCTTGACGACCGGGCTGCAAGAAGCTGCATCATCTGTGGCCGAAGCGCAGGCGTACGTGGACTGCCTCGAGGCCGAGCTTCTGGATCAACGGCAGTGTTACCAAGGGCCACTCGAAGAGGGTAGTGGAGGTATAGAGAAGCCGAAGAAGCTGTGCTGGAAGTGTCGCCAAGCGCTGATGAGGAAAATGGATCGAGAGGAGGGCAGGACCAAGAGACAGCGTCTATCTCCTCCGGAGGACTAAAACGACTCCCAGAGCTGAGGATGATGTGAGGGCGCAGATACCGAGGCGGTCAGTGTAATGGACCAATTCGATAGCGGCGAGATGGAGCGTCTTCGTGGACCTTTGGGTTGGCACGGCACGGCGTAGTGCTTGCTCTGGAGGAGTGTAGAAAGTCATCCATATGGCATTCTAGAGAGGTTTACCGCGTTTCAATCAAATAGCCGTTTTTCGTCAAATTCTGCTGTGTCTTCAACATAGAGGCTGTCTCGTCGCAGGCTGAGGTGCCGTCCGTGAGATATCGTAGGCTCTCCAGCCCCTGCATTCCTATCAAGTCAAAGTCTACACCACAACGCACTCAGCGCCTCGGCATCAGCAGATCCTACCAGACAAACACCTCTCGCGATATGGACCAGAACCTCGCCTCACACCGAGATGGCATTACCTTCTTACTGGTCGCATGCGCAATATACGCCGTCAGCGCTCTCATCAAAGCAGCCATGTGTGCTTTCTTCGGTCAACAGCAAGCAACTCTGGACCTCGCTGCCGAGAGTAGTGGAGGTGCCGAGAATTCAAAGAGATCACGTCGAGTGCATCATCAAGCCGCGATGAAGAAGCAGGAGAAGAAGGGGAGGAAATAGGACATGTTGGCGACGGATACCGGAGCGTTCGTACGCGCACAGCCGGCACGATGTCGGCGGTATACGCGGAGCCAATGAGTCGGCTGCTCTTTCGGCGTCGTAGACGGCCGTTACTCCGCGTCGGCGATGGATGGCTTGAACCAGATGACTCAGGGTCTTCATTGATGGTGTTCTCCAGTCTCACGGCTCGACGTGGTATGGCCTCAGTCGTGTCCAGCGGAGCTAGCGAATCGCCATCATATGGTGTTCTGTGCTCAAAGTGCAGACGCCTTCCCTGCTACTTCCGTCCTCAAGACTTATCGCTACCGATGATTTTCGAATTTTGGTGATGATGCTGATGAAGTGAAGTCGAACCTGATCGGCAAGCCCAAACTCGAACCTCATCTTCAACCTCGGCTTGTCCTGGTTGCCTCTTTCTGTTCCTATATCTTATTACAACAGTCCTCCTTTCTATAGGTACTTGATATAATGTGGAAATCGTGATCTCAACGCATTCGCCAATGGCCCTAGTATCCCGTCTCCAAATGGCCACCGGACACCACATCGTAGCATCCCACCCGGACTTCAATCACCAATGGTGCAGAGAGCTACTCTCAAACCCGGACATCAAATGGAGCACCACGACAGACGAGAAGAATGCAAGCAAACCGGAAAGGGTCAGTAACAGCATGTTCGAATACACCCTCTACTCCGACCGCGGCATTCGAGCGCACTTATCTTTCCGCCGGCCAACTAAAGAGCCCGAAGCAGTCGACGGCTGGGAGGCATGCTTTCTTCTATCCATTGGAGACGGCGTCGACGGCATGTCTGGCCGAGCACACGGCGGCTTCAACGGAGTGATCTTGGATCATATATGCGGGCATGTCGCGCATCATGCTTCCTCGTTCAATCCAGTCTCGCCCGCCACGGCCACGATGACCATCGACTATAAGGCTCCCGTCAGTACGCCGTGCGTTGTCCTTGCTCGAGGCTGGCTGGTCGAGAAGAGTGGCAGGAAGGTGTGGGTGAAGGCTGTTCTGCAGGATGGAGAGGGACGACCACTTGCAACTGCGAAATGTCTTTTCATTTTGGCCCGGACGGAGAAAATGTAGCCCTCCCGTGGTCACCTATAGAACACATCACACCGCGATAAATATTTCCAGTGCATCCGATTCTGCATGGCTCACGACGAGTAAAATCGAATGGCCTTCGGAGTGCGCCTACTCGCTTCGACCAGATCGATCCTAGACCAATTGACATCGCGTTGTTGCAGGCTCCCATGATCATTGATACCTGCGTCGCTCCCGCGAACCCAGAGCTGCACGGGAGATGATCGGGCAGTCCATGCGTATCCACCGTGGATGGTGTCGTTTCTACATATCGACGGCTCGACGTACGAACCTAGGTTGAGCTGGTGGCGATGTAAGCCGGGATTTAGTTGAGGCACACCTCCACGTGCAGGAACGCCGCCTTGCTGGGATCGATTTGCCCTTCAGAGGCTGGCAAAGGGTGGATGATGAACGGCCATTTGTAACATTATGATCATATCTATTCGTCCGCTGCGTCTGCTCAATTAAAAGGCAGCCCAAGAGCCTCATGCCGTCCCTTCGACGCTGGATCCAGATACGGCACTCCACCAATACCCGAAGCACGAACACCAGTCCTCACACCATCAACAAGATGCGTATCAGGCTATCGAACGCTCAATCAGTCATGCCCAATACATAGACGCATTGAAAAAACTTACAGTAGCAGCATGAAGAGTACACTCATTACTCCAAATAGCACAAGCCTGCCTCGTCCAATGCATCCTCGCGATACAGTCGTGGTTCCTCGTGATTAGTCTCATGATATACTCTCGAATCATCTGCTCTTCGTAACTGTATACGTCGTTGATTTTGGAGACGTGCAGGCCAACGCCTGCAAACATGGACTTCCAGCCTGTGACTGGATGGGTTCTGACAACTGGGTGGACGGGCGCGAACTCGAGGTCTTTGTTGAGCGGAGAGCCACGAGGCGACATCACTTCGTAATTGCCGGCCTCACAGGCAGACTTGAACACTGGCTGGGCGCAGGTTGCGGTAAGGGTTTCCATGTAGGACCGCCATGATGGACTCATCTTGTCGTAGCTGAGATCGGTCAGTAGGAAGACTTTGGTCGGAGGATCACACGACTCACATCTCGTAGCCAGAACACCACAGCGTGTCACCACCTGCAGGAGGGGTGTCTTGCATGCGGAGGAAGCTGAAGTCCGAAGGGCAGTTCTCGAACAGGCCTGCATTTATTGTCAGCATATCGATTTGAATTGCTATCAAAACATGTTCTTACTGTCACTGTGCCACTCGCGGCCTAGATCTCGCGGTTCGCTGCTCTCGTTTGGTTGGCCTTTCATAGTCTTGTATAGCTTCTTCATTGCTTCTGAGTTGATCACGTAGCTGGAGTGGTCAGCTATCATCTCCTTCCAAGAGCCAGACGAAACGCATACATGTTCTCATCAGTCGTACCATCCGCCATAGGGATATTATTGGGGTCATTATACAACGGATGCACTTGCAGTCCATTCTCCTCAGGTCGTCCCGTCAGCTTGCCGAGCAGATCGGTGACATGCTTCTGCTCTCCACGGTAAGATCATCCTGCGGTGCCCTGAAGAAGACGACTCCTCGCTCGCAGATGGTGATGGCAAGATCACGAAGCTGTTGTTCCGAGTTCGAGGCCGTCAACATCTCCTTGATCTTAGCACTTGTGTGCTCCCTGCCGATGACTTGAGTAACGTCCACATACTCGAGGTGGTCAATAGATCCTGAGTTCTTCAAAGGCTCGAGGCGGAGCTCCGTGGTGCCGTTTGTGTGGCCATCGGATTTCTCCGTATAGGCTTCTGCTTCCTTCACTGCGCTGGGAGCCATCGTGGGCCGTAACTGGGCGAGGATCGTGTTCCAAGATGATTCGAAACTCAGATTGGGATGTATTACTAGCTGGCGCTACTTTCGAAACGTGCCTGAGGGACTCAACCTTCTGTCTTGCTTCTGCTACGTTTCCTGTCTCTCTTTATGGATCTACTGCCTTCTTACTTCCTCGGATCTCTTCCTGATACCGAGGATTGATATCGCGGCAATGGCGAAACACTCATTGCCGGGACGTGCCCAGCTTTGTAGAATCCTTCCCACGTGCTAGAGGTAGTCTATACCAGTCAGAGTCGTGGGATCTGTGGGATGGAACTGCCGGATCCCGCCGACCCAAATCTCCGCATGTCGATGCACCTTCACACCTGCACCAACGCTGACTCGACATGCCAAGCCGCGGTTCCCGGCAATGATCTACCACCTGCGAGTCGTGCAGGATGCGGAGTCCCTGCGTCTTGGTCGTCTGGGGAAGGGACTGGGCAGAGCCAGCAGAGCACTGCATAAATCAACCCACTTCCGCGTGGGCACTCTCGGCACTATCTTCTAGAGGGGAACCCAGCTTCCTCTATCCTCGTCTTCTCTGATCGCACACCGTCGACGGTGGACAGCAGCGAGAATGGTCGGAGGAGCAGTCATCTCAGCGAACCCGCTGAAGCTTGATATACTCTCTCACAAGAAGTAACAAACCAATGGGCAAAACCCTAACTTGTCTGAGACCTTCGCTGACCCTTTGGCCCTTCTGTCTGTAGGTGCCTGGCTATCTGCGCTGTTGCGACTGTTTCTACATTCCAATATGGTAAGCTTCGCCAACTCATGCCAGCTATACTCCACTGACAGCGACGACAGGACTCGATTATGCGCTTGTCGGTGGCTTCATGTCGTAAGTCGAAGTTGAGACGAAGCGTCCAGAGCCACATCGCTCACCCCACGTAGCATGCCAGGCTTCCTGGAAGTGTACGGCTACTACGATAACGATCTTGGATCTTGGGCGATAGATGTAAGCGATGACCCTCATACAGATGTACAAACGCTGACTTCGGAAACAGCCCACCGTCAGCGCCTCATCTCCAGCCTCATGAGTAAGTTTAATGGCCAGAATACTCTCCGCTGAGACACCACGTGGTGCCTATCCGAGACATGAACTAATCTACCCGTTCATCTTCGTAGCCATCGGGACTTTCGTTGGCTCACTCATGGTCGGTCCCTTCAGCAGCTGGCTAGGCCGCAAATACGGACTATGGGGAGCCACAATCTTGAACTTCATCGCAACATCAGTCATGCTTGGAAGCACGAGCGTAGGAGCCCTATACGCTGCTCGACTCCTCCTCGGTATCTCGGTCGGCTGGTTCCTAACCTTCTCCCAACTCTACGTCCACGAAGTTGCGCCAGCTCATCTTCGCGGCATCACATTCGCCGTCTACCAGGCTCAGCTCTCTATCGGATCGATCGTTGAAGCGTCCGTCGACTTCGGCACCGCCGGCTTCATGAACAAGAACGCTTACCGGACCCCGCTTGCCGTCTTCTTCGTAGCACCGACCATCCAGTCCATCTGCCTGTTCTTCTTCCCGGAAACACCCCGCTGGCTAATGGTGCAAGGCAAAGAAGACCAAGCCGAACAATCCCTCCGCAAACTCCTCAACTCCAACATCGACGAGCACCAGTTCCAAGCCGGGCTCAACGAGATTCGCGGCTCAACTCGCGAACAAGTCGAGCAGAACAAAAAAGCCCTCTTCCTCGAGATGTGGCGCGGCACCAATCTCCGCCGCACCGGTCTTTCCATCGCCGTGATATGCTTCCACGCAGCTAATGGTACGTTTGCTACTTCTACCATCCGCACCGCACTAACGCGAAGTCGCAGGTTCCTCCTGGGTAAACATCTACACAACCTACTACCTCGAAATGGCCGGCGTAGCCAACCCCTTCGGCTTCTCCCTCATGGTAACCTGCATGGGCCTCCTCGGCGTCATCTTCAGCACCCTCTACGTGCCCCTCATCGACCGGCGCACCATGATGCTCTCGGCGTCCTCGCCTGCGGGTTCTCCCAACTCGCGCAGGCAATCGCCTGGACTGTAGCACCAAACACCGAGCAATCAGGGAAAGTAGTCGTAGCCTTCATCGCCCTCTTCACCTTCTTCTACGTCGCCTACGCCCCCTACGCCTGGCTACTGGGAGGCGAGTATCCCAACTCTGCGCTGCGGGGCTATGTATTCGGGCTCGCGACGGCGCTGAACTTTCTCGGGAACTGGCTGGGCACGTTTACGGCGCCTTATCTCATCAATCCTGCGGGTTTGAACTGGGGGCCTAAGTACGGGTACATCTGGTTCGGGAGCAATATGCTGTTGGCGGTGTTTACCTGGTTCTACATCCCGGAGACTCGGGACAGGACGCTTGAAGAAATCCACGAGATGTTTGAGGCTGGCGTGCCGGCAAGGAAGTTCAAGACGTATGTCTGCCATGGTGTTGAAGCATACGCGGCAGAGGGGCTAGGTAAGGAGGGGGTGGAGAGGGAGAAGGGAGGTATTCATGTGGAGGCGGAGGACGTTGGCACAAAAGCTTGATATGTATCTTGGTACACGAGTTCTCGAACGTGGTTTCGAAGTTGAAAATTTAGCAAGTGCTTCAACGCTACAGTAAAGCTGAAGCCGTTCCGAAGAGGTTTGGGGTGTTGTGTCGTGTGTCGTGTCTCGTAGAACACTTCCACATTGCAGCATGGCTCATACGTTTCAAATTTACAGTGAAGCTGAAACCGTTCCAGAGAGGGTGAGGGTGTTGTTTCGTGTCTCGTAGAACAGTTCCGTATTGCAACGTGGCTGACGGCCGTGGATGCGTGAAGTATCGGGATGCGACTTTTGAATTTATGTACAGAGTCGCCGGTCAGTATATACAGGTGCTAGCTGCAGCCAGCAAGAATCCAAGCTTTAGATAATGTCCAGTCTCACTTCGGACACTTCGTCGTCCAAGCATCCAGACTAAGATGCTTAACCAACGTCGAGAACCCCTTCGCCCCCTCATTCGTGCAAGACTTCGTAACAAACGCCGGCGGCGCCGGACTCTTCTCCGTGTACTCAATATTGAACACCGGCTTGTTCTGCGCAATGAACGGCTGGTACAGGTTACACTCGTTGTACTGCACGCACTGCTCGTTGACACTGAACTGCATCACATCAACAACCTGCTTGAGGATATCGCCGCCGTTCTTGAGCCCGCACGCCATGCCGTGGGAATGCGCCTCCTTGGCCAGGAACTTGAGGTAGCTGACCAGATCCGCTTTCGTCAGATTAAAACCGGTTGGATTGCTGTAGCCGTCCACGTTATCCGGGTCCACGGCATCGCAGCCTTTATCGGCAGCCATCTTGATGCGTGCGGCCATGATGGAGCGGACGTTGGGATTGCGGACATCGAGCCATTTCTCCCCAGGCCAGCCATCGAGGCCTTTGCCGAGCGCTGATTTAGGGAACTGGTCGGCGTCGGCGCGCCAGTTTTCCCAACTGCCGGCGGAGAAGTAGCAGATTACTGGGTGGCCTTTGTCCTGGAAGGCTTTGATGAGGGATTCGGGGGCGGAGAAGAGGTCGTAGTCCCAGACGTGGTAGCTTTGGTCGTTGGCTTGCGCGACGGTGGGGAGGACGCTGAGCTGCATGTTGAAGGTGTCGCCGGCCTTGGGTTGGAAGGTGACATCGCGGGGGACGAGGTCTTCTGTGACTTGGGCCAGGGCGGAGGGCAACCAGCCGACGTTCTCGAAGAGCTGGCCGACGGTCTCGTTGCCGGGGAAGCCGATGGAGAGGCTGAAGAGGCAGAGCGCTGAGAGGACTTGGAAAGCGGTTCGCGCCATGATGAGATGGATGAGAAACGTAGGAAAGAAGAGATGGCGGTAGGAGAGGTTGAGATATGGTGGATATCCAAGCCTTTATGTAACGCTTGGCACGTGCATTGAGCGAACGTTTCCAACCCTGGAGGACGTGTCTCGAGGCTAACTTCTTCCACGAGTGGAGCCGCAGTTGGTGGAGGGCTCGCACTCGTACAGCACTCGTACAGCACTCGTTTAGCACTCGTAGGTGACGAATCCGCCTGGTTCAGACTGAGACACAGCCCGTGTTGCCATTGGACTCGTAATAGACGCTCGAAAGGGAGTGGCCTAGATCTCCACGTGCTGGCACTGCCGTATTCGAGGAATGCGAGATGAAGTTGTTGTGGTTGTTGAAGGAAGAGGGGAAGTTTAAACGAGATGTGAAGCTTACCGGTTTTGTGCTCACTCATGCCTGAGGCTCCAATAAGGTATGCCAAGATCTTCACGACCCCACGGTTCGAATTCGATGCGCTAACAGCAGCACCTTATTGAAAGTGCGACTGCTGCAAAAGAGATCCCTCGACGTCCTCGCCAGCACACCGGCATTCACAGCACTCTCGAAGTACTAGGTAGACAAGGTGAGATACCTCCCCGGGTTCTGATCTGCTCACCGCGAGCTCGTGAGTACCTCGGAGACTGATATTGAACAGCGAAATCACACCCGCAATCATGGCCACGACCGCACCCGCCCAGAGCGGTGCCAACATCTCAAAGCGCCGCAAGTTCGTCGCCGATGGTGTCTTCTACGCCGAGCTCAACGAGTTCTTCCAGCGTGAATTGGCGGAGGAGGGATACTCTGGGGTCGAAGTCCGCGTTACACCCACCGTCACCGACATCATTATCCGCGCTACACACACCCAGGAAGTTCTTGGGGAGCAGGGGAGGAGGATCCGTGAGGTAGGCATACACCCATGATACAGCAAAAGCCCATGATCAGCGGCAGAGGGCCAGGATGCGGCTCAAGACCAGGATATGGCATACAAAGATACATTGCTGACTCCGAACAGCTCACCAGCCTGATCACCCACCGCTTCCGCTTCCCTCCGGACTCTGTCTCGCTCTACGCCGCCAAGGTGCAGTCCCGTGGTCTCTCCGCCGTAGCCCAGTGCGAGTCCCTCCGCTACAAGCTTCTCAACGGTCTCGCTGTGCGCCGCGCGTGCTATGGTGTGCTCCGGTAGGTTCATACTCTGCCCCAAACTTGAAGAACCGTACTGATGTGTCACAGCTTCATCATGGAATCCGGCGCCAAAGGCTGCGAAGTCGTCGTCTCGGGCAAACTCCGCGCCGCCCGCGCCAAGTCCATGAAGTTCACCGACGGCTTCATGATCCACTCCGGTCAACCCGCCAAAGACTTCATCGACCACGCCGTCCGCCACGTCCTGCTCCGCCAAGGTGTGCTCGGTATCAAGGTCAAGATCATGCGCGCTTCGTCCTCGGATGCCGACCCAGCGGGCGAGAAGGCCGGTGGCAAGGGTCTGCCCGACAGCGTCACCATCATCGAGCCGAAGGAGGAGCAGCCGATCTCGCAGCCAGCATCGCAGGATTATGGTGCCAAGGCGGCGCAGGCGCAGGCGAACTTGCAGAGGCAGACAGAGGAGGAGGGTGGTGCGGGTGGGGAGGAAGCCGCACCGCAGGATGGTACTGGCGAGTACTAGAGGGCGGTCTCCGGGTTAGCGATGACGGCGTCATGGGCAGCAAGCGCTCCATATCAGCATGAGGTCCAACGTGGAGAGCTCTGAATCCAAGGATCCTTTCGTGCTCGACCTCTCATCTTTCTCCTGCCCCAGTAATTTCGACGTGCTACTGACGAGCCATATCTCACCATGCTAGGCTGAGATCGTAGTTCGGAGAGCCTGGGATAGCAACGTAGTTCGATCTGGCGGCTTGCAGGTTCTCCTTAATCGGAGTTTGTAATGTGCTACCGAAGAGCCCACCATATGAGAACGAATTCCCGCAGAATTGAAGTTTGAATCAATCACGTGCAAAGTTTAGCTCGAGCAGGGTCCAAGTCGCGGTCCTCGAATGTCTCGAGAGATCAACATCAACACCACCACGACTCCCACATACAATCCAACTTCGGAGCTCTTTCGAACGACCCGTACTGATACTCGCTTACAACCCCTCACTGCAGTATTCCGTATCAATCTCAGACACTCGCGTTTGCACCGACAGCTTGCACGGAACGCGTCCCTCCATCATGGCCTCACCGACGCTCCAGAGCACGAACGAGAACCACACCTCGCCCGCCAAACCTACTACAACTCAACACAATGCCTCCGTCAACCGAAGAGTACTGGGAGAAGTCTCGCCGAATGTCAAAGTCGCTGCCCAGACGCCTGCTTTCCTGAGTCAAGCATTGGCCGGCAGTCCTTTGAAGCGGAGTTTCACTGCCGCAATGGAGGGAGGTGAAGGACTGATGTATCTAAAGAGGAGGAAGCTGTCGGGCGACGAAGTAATGAGTCAGATCGACGGCTCATACGACCGGAGTATTCGGAATGAGAACGCAACGTCCCGATTGGGGGAGGGAGAATATCGTTCGATTTGGAGGGAGGGCGAGGATATGAGTGTACACCACCCCCTTCACACATTCGAGAGCGACGGACCAACGACTCTCCAGATCGAAACAGCCATCCCCTCCATAATCGAAGCCTCCCCCACCGAACCCAACACCCCCTCCTCCTCGCAATCCTCCACGCCGGACTCGACCGAAGAGCGCAAATCCTTCTCCTCCCTCATCCACTACGACCCCTCATCCCAAACATGCACCTCGATATTTAAAACTCCCTCCCAAGCGGAAATGTTGAGGCTACGCCTCCGAGTGGCGATGTATAAAGTCCGCACCAACCAAATCTCCACCCCGTTCCAGGATATCGAAGCCGAAGCCAGCGAGCGAGCAGCACCCATCGATATTAGTGCAGCGACGAGGGAGGCAGTCGAGCAATTACGCAGGGAAGCGCTGGAGATCGCGGCGCGGGATCGGACGATTGCGTCTGCGCTTTTGGAGGCACCGGTGCTACTGCCTACGGCTTACAGCAGTAGAATGATATACGACACGCATCTGCCTACTTCGCCTAGTGGGGTTGAGGAAGGGGATGGGCTGCCTGTTGGTCCTGTGGATGTGGATGCGGATGTGGGTGTTGCGACACCTTGTCGCGGCTTTGAGAGTCCGGAGACTGGGAGGAGGAGGTTGGCGAGGCCGAGCGAGCAGGAACTTACGAGTAGTGTGGTGAAGGGCAGGGTTGCTGAGGGATTGCTTGGGTTGAGGCATGCTGTTTAGCTCTTCTGTGGATGTTCGGGATGTGGCTTGTGGTGGTGGTGAGAGCTTCATGAACGCCTCAAAAGCTTTGCTGGCTGGCTTCCCACCGACGTGCAACGACCGACTTAGCTCTCGGTCATGATCCTTGCCATTTGCATGCTCCGGCTTCAGCTGCGACGGTTGCGACGAGATATCTCCCACTCATGCAGACTCAAGCTTCGGGCTGAGAGAAACGAAACAAATCCGCAGACAGGCAGTGCTACTATCGCCCACTGTAATCAACACGGCAGGTACCATGCTTGCTAACCTCATCGTTACCGGCTTCCTCACATCTCCCTATCTCCAGTTTCAACTCAAGTCAGTTGTAAGCAAACCCAAGCCGGTGTCTCCAACACTACCTCATCGCAATGGCGGTGTCCCGAAGTTGCTCTTCCAACTCCACTTCAAAAGACCACATTCCTTCGAAGGATTCGGTATCGAAAGTAAGTTTGATGTTGCTGGAATCCACGACTGCCTCATCCGGTATAGCGCGTGATAAAGTTCACGGTACCTGTCGATCTTTCCTTCTTACTCATCAGCACAATCACAGTTCGAGAAATCCCATCTACCTCCTACTCCACACCAACGGACAACCTTGCAAAGTGTCCGATGGCAAGCCAGACGGCAAGGACGGATGTGTAGCAGAGATGAACCCTATCTCCGGTCTCGCGAAGCATGATGGTGGTTGAGTGAGAAGAGTATAAGATAGCTTCAGCACCACTCTACAACGACACCACATGCCATTGCTCTTCCATGCACCGCTCAGGACAATCTTCACCTTTACCAATAGAAATATGAGTTCCGGTACACCCACCATGAAGGCTCTCGTGCTCACCAAACTCGGCGACGCAAAGTTGAGCTTCACGCTCGAACACCGCCCCATCCCCAGCCCCGGACCCAATGAGGTCCTCATCCGCATCAAAGCCATCGGTCTCAACCACGCCGAACTCGCCACCCGCCTTGGCGAACCCAACCCCATGGGCCCGGTGCCTCTGCCGAGGGTGCTGGGCATCGAGTGTGTTGGGGTCGTGGAATCCGCACCTGCCAGTGGCGGCTCAGCGGAGCTTCGCCAAGGCGCAGTCGTTATGGCCGCCCTCGGCGGCTTAGGCCGCACAGCCGATGGAACGTACGCCGAATACTGCGTCGCCCCTGCGGAAAACGTCATCGTCGTCGCCTCGTCAGAGGGCGAGCTAAAGCTGGACTGGCAGACGCTGGGGGCTTTGCCAGAGATGCTGCAGACGGCTTATGGCTGCCTCTTTCGCTCTTTGAGGTTGAAGAAGGGGGAGACGCTTCTGGTGCGAGGCGCGACTTCGGGGGTGGGCATGGCGGCGATAGCGCTTGCGAGGCGCGCTGGTGCGTTTGTCGTGGCGAGTACCCGGGATCCCGCGAAGGGGGAGATGTTGGGGGAGGCGGGGGCGAATGCTGTTGTCATCGATCGAGACGGCAAATTGGTGGAGGAGGTGCGGAAACGGTTTAACGCCGGGGTGGACAAAGTCCTGGATCTCGTTGGGGCGGTGACGGTGGGCGATGGTATTCAATGCCTTGCTGAGGGCGGGGTGTGCTGCTCCGCTGGCACGCTTGGTGGGGTGTGGAGTGTGCCTAACTTCATTCCGAATTTTATGCTGCCGATGGGAAAGCATCTTACGAGTTATGGGGAGCGGACTTTTAGGAAGGAGAACGCGCCTTGGGAGGAGTTGTTGGATGCGGTGAGGGACGAGAAGCTAAGGATTAAGGTGGGGAGGGTGTTTGAGGGGGT